>Ga0256405_10003540_pt1 | contig 31933 bp, 27 predicted proteins | sample RumenRJG_02DNA_FD_189096 | JGI IMG/M metagenome (GOLD analysis project Ga0256405, IMG submission 189096) | Bovine rumen microbial communities from Lethbridge, Alberta, Canada - RJG_02 | ecosystem: Host-associated > Mammals > Digestive system > Stomach > Rumen | place: Canada: Alberta...
GTCTCCGGCGACCTGCTGTCCTCATTCTTCGGAAGGTTATAATTCTTCCTCTCTATGATCCCGCATTTTCGCTTGGTCTTCGCGATATTCAAATGGCTTACATGAAATCCATACTTCTCCTGCACCCACTCCTGGATCTCCTGATAGGTCGCCTTGCTTTCCGCCGCCGTTACATCCATCTCATCCATATCAACCTTTACACTGATGTGATTCTTTGCCTCGGAAAGTTTGGACAATAGACATACGGTCTCGACGTGCTCCGTAAACGGAAACATGTCAAAGGGCCAGCACTCCGCCGCCCGATACCCCTTCTTCGCAAAGACCTTCAGGTCTCTTGCCAGTGTATCCGGTCCGCAGGAGACGTATACCACCCGGGAGGGGCCCATCTTCGAGAGCGCGCCGATGAATTCCTCCGTGCTTCCGCTCCGGGGCGGATCCAGGAATACCACATCCGGACGGGCGTCCTGCTCCGCCATCTGCACCATAAACTTCGTGGCGTCATTGCAGTAGAATTCCGCATTCTTTATGCCGTTGATCTTCTTGTTCAGCACCGCATCCTTCACCGCGTCCCGGTTCAGCTCCACGCCGATGACCTTCTTTGCCGCATGAGCCGCAGAAAGGCCGATGGTTCCGATGCCGCAGTAGGCATCCAGCACCGTCTCTTTTCCCGTGAGCTTTGCCAGTTCGATGGCCTTTTTGTAAAGGTGCTCCGTCTGCACGGGATTGACCTGATAGAAGGACCTTGAGGAAATCCGGAACCGGATGCCGGAAATCACATCTTCGATATATCCCTTTCCGTAAAGGACATTCTCCCGCTCTCCCAGCACCATGCTGGTCTTCTGGCCATTGATATTCTGCACAACCGTGGTGATCTCCGGATGTTTTTCCCGGAGGGCTCGTACGAAATTATTCTTTGAGGGAAATACCGGCGATCCCGTCACCAGCACCACCATCACTTCCCCCGTGGAAAATCCCCGGCGCACCAGCACATGACGCAGCAGCCCGTACCCCGTATCCTCATCGTAGGTCTTGATTTTAAAGGACCGGAGCATTCCCCGGATGGTACCGATAATCTCATCCGCCTTCTCATCCTCGATAAGGCAGCTCTTAATCGGCACAATCCGGTGACTCTTTGCCTCGTAGGTGCCGGAGATGACATTGCCCCGGCGGTCTATGCCGAAGACCGCATGCACCTTGTTCCGGTAATGCAGAGGATCCTCCATCCCCCGGATGGGACGGACCGGGCAGATTCCCTTCATCAGTTCTTCGATTCGTTTCTGCTTTTTCCGGAGCTGCTCCTCATAGGGGACGCCGATGTACTGGCAGCCGCCGCACTTTTTCGCCTGCAGGCAGACGGCCTTCTCCCCGCTTCTGTTTTTTTCTGTCATATCCTCGCGCAAACTTCTGACCTCCATCCAATGCATTCTCTATGGTGCAGCTTTTTCCGGCTTAGGGCCGCCCTCAGCGGGCGTCGGCCAGTTTTATGAACTCATCAATCAGTCCGCCGAGATACGCCTCCGCCAGCCGATAGGTTTCGTCCTGCAGCGGATCGACTCCGGCGATGGCAAGAAGCCTGTCCGGAGACATGCTGTTTCCCGCCTTCAGGAACTTCACATAGTCTTCCGCGGCGCCCTTCTCCCCCTTCGATACCCGGCTGCAGATGGCTGCCGCGTAGGTGATGGAGGTGGCGTACTGATAGACGTAATAATTGTAGTACATATGGGGGATTCTGGCCCAGTCGCAGCCGAATTCCTCCGGCAGGGCCACCGCATCCCCGTAGTATTCCCGGCAGATCTGCAGGTATTCCTGATCCATCTCCGGCGCCGACAGGGGTTCTCCGCCCTCAATCTTCTTATAGCACCAGTCTTCAAAGGTCGAAAACAGGCACTGTCTGTGGATGGTGCCCAGGAACAGGTCAATCTCATCCTCCAGCCAGTAGATCTTCTCCTCCGTATCCGCCGCATGAAGAATCCGGTCCTTCCGGAACATGATCTCATTGGCGGTGGAGGCAACCTCCTGGGTAAATATTCCCGGCGTGCAGTTGTACCGGTCCTGGTTTTCGGCAGAAAGCAGGCTGTAGACGGCATGCCCCATCTCATGGACGATGGTGGACGCATACTTGTCCGTGCCGTCAAAGTTGAACAGGATCATGGGCAGCAGCTCCCGCCCCGCCAGCTCCTCGAAGGCGCCTGTGGACTTTCCATCTGCGGGATATACGTCCACCAGCGGGTTGGTGATGATCCGGTCGAAGGCTGCCATGTACTCCTCTCCCCAGATGCCCAGGGACTCCCGTCCCAGATTCACCGCTTCCTCGTAGGTCATATCCCCCGCCGCAAAGGAGGATACCGGCACCGTCATCTCCGAAGGAAACATCTCCGCAAGGCCGTAAGCCTTCTTCTTTGCCGCATAATAGGCGTGGGCCTTCGGAAGCATCCGGTGCACCGATTCCATGATCTTTTCGTAAACCAGTGGATTCACGTCCGTCTGGTGGAACGCCGCCTCCATGGATGTGGAAAAGCCGTACAGCTGGGCCCTCGCCCAGTTGCCCTTCATGCACCCTTCCAGCAGAGAGGCGTAGGTATTCTCAAAGGGGCTGCGCATGGCGCACCGGGCAAGAAATACCTCTTTTTTAAAGTCATGGGCGTACTCCCGGCTCCGCATGATTCTGGTGAAAACCGTGTCTGTCACAACCTCCTCCGAGCCGTCCGGGAAGGTCATTCTGGGCCGTTTCACTTCCGTATAATCAAAGATGTCATGGGTTTTTGCCGACTGGTCCACCGCATCCGCGAACAGGTTCTCCGTCTTTTTGGCCTGCTCATTCAGAACCACTGTTTTCGGGTCGGTGTACTTCCGGCATGCATAGGCGTAGGGCAAAAGCTCCGGTCTGGAAAATATTTCCGTCCGCACATCGAAAGGCAGCGCCATGATCTCCGCATCCACAAAGGAGGAGCCAATTCCCTCCTTCGTCAGCACCTCGGAAAGTCTGGCGAGAACCCTCTGGGCCGCCGGGTCCGCCGCATTCTTTGCGTGCAGCGCCTCCGCGTACATGGAAGCCCTGTCGGCGATGGCCTGCTTCTCCATCATCGCGGGATCCTCCAGATATTTCAGGATTCCTTCCGCAGAACCCAGCTTTCCCCGATAGGTTTCCGTCACCGGGATAAGCTCCTCAAAACGCTTCATCTGCTCCATGAATGCCGCCTCATCCGCGTAGAACTGCGTAAGGTCCCACTCGGTCGGCAGATTATGTATCTTTTCCATATATTTGACTCTCCATTTCTCCGGTCATGCTGCGGTCTGTGAGGCTTCCCCGGTTACGGTGCCAGATCCCGGTAGATGGCCACGTGGTCGTAAATGCAGCGCCAGGAACTGTGGGCATTGCCGGTGACGCAGATATAGTTTTTGCCGCTGTCAGACACCTCCCAGGAAGCCGCGCAGCTGCCGGACTGTTTCACATAGCCCGTCTTTGCCGACATGACCGTCCCGTGGAATTCCTTGTCCTCGATGCGGCGGAGGAACCAGTTGGAAAGGATGATTCCCTCCGGGTGCTCCGGGGTTGCCGTCGTCGTCCAGGTGTGGGCCGAGAGGATCTCCCGGGCGAAATCATTTTCCACTGCTGCCTTGAGGATCATAGCCATGTCCTTCACGGTACAGTGGTTCTCCTCGCTGTAGAGGCCGATGCAGTTGGAAAAATGGGCCGTTCCGGCCAGTCCCAGCTCCTGCACCTTCTGATTCATCAGCGCGACAAAGGCCTCCTGGGATCCGGCCACGTACTCGGCTAAAGACAGGGCCGCATCCGCACCGGAAGGCAGCGCCGTCCCGTAGAAAAGGTCTCTCACCGGCACGGCCTCGCCCAGGGCAAATCCCGCCGTGCTGCAGTCATTCTTGTAGATATAGTCCATGGTTTCCTGGGACATCACCACCAGGTCGTCCGGATTCGTCACATGCTCCGCCGCCACCAGGACCGTCAGGATCTTGGTCATGGAAGCCGGATTGATCACCGTGTCCGCCTCCCGGCCTGCCACCACGGTGCCGGTATCCATATCGATGAGAACCCCGTAGGTGCTCCCCACCTCGCCGATGGTGATGGGGACGCCCGCCCCTTGGGGCGTGTAGCCGGCAAAAAAGGCCGGCTTCGGGATGGTGCTCTCAAAGGAAAGTGCCGGGGCCGTCTCCGCCGGAGAGGTTTCTTCTGAAGAGCTCTCCGAAGCTGACTCCCCGCCGGGCATTTCTCCGTCGCCGGAATCTTCTGCGGACATGGTTTCTCCGCCTTCCAGCAGGGTTTCCTGTACTGTGTCGGTACCGGAAGTCTCCGCTTCATCCCCGCCCTTCACCAGACCGATGATGGCGCGGATGCCGGAAATCACCAGGAACAGCAGGAGCAGGCATACCGCTGCAAATATCGCTATATTCCGTATCTGGTGCAGTCTTCTGCGCCTTCTTCTCGCCCGCCTTGCCGCAGGGGAGAGCTTCCTCCTGGGACGGGGATTCTGTACGTTTTCATTTGCCATAATACTCTGTCTCCGGGATCACGATAAGCCCCCCGGCAACACCGGAGGGCTCTCTCTCGCTTTTCTTATTCTGCTTTTGCGGCCAGGCTGTCCAGCAGCGCCTCAAACGCCTCATCTTCACCGTCATAGCGAACCTCAAGATCCTTTGTCAGATCCAGTCCCATAATACCGAGATAAGACTTTGCGTCCACCGCGCCGACGCGGCCTCTGTTGGTAATGTCAATGTCAAAACCACAGCGGGAAGCTGCATTCACGAAATCATTCACTCTGGACGCATCCAGACGAATCAGCTTGCTCTTACTCATCAAAAACCTCCACTCTGCTCGCCCCGCAGGGGCGAGAGCCCCGCGGCTTTGAGCGGTTCAAAGGTATGCCGGAGGCATACCTTCCGTATTTCGGTCAATTCATTTGTTTCCATATCTACTTTGCTCTACCAGGTGTGAAAGACAATCGCACCGCAATTGAACTCCCCTGTAAAGTGTAATCATGATAACCGATAGACTGACACATTGCAAGATATTTTTTTTTAAATTTTAAATAACAATTCATGAGAATAATATCCAAGGTTCTGCGAAGGATATTCTATTGTTTTTCGGTTGTTTCCGCTTCATAATCAGCATGGTGCAGAAGGTCTTTTTTTCTGCATGTTCACAGGCATGAATTTTTCTGGGGGAGGTTTCATATGACTGCAACGCTTCAGAGCGCGGAACAGGCCGTCATGGCGCTCACCGCCTACGGACTGGAAAAACAGCTGATCACATCTGACGACATTTATTATACGGCAAATACGCTTTTTGACATCATGCATATGGAACCGGAAGAAGACCCTGCGCTTCCGAAGGAGATCCCGCCGCTGGAGGATATCCTTCACTATCTTCTGGAAGATGCCGTGCAGCGCGGCATCTGCGATGACGGCATCGCATCAAGGGACCTCTTTGACACCCGCCTCATGGGTGCGCTTACCCCGAAGCCCGGTGAAGTCATCCGTACTTTCCGCGAAAAATATGAGGGGAGTCCGGAAGCGGCCACCGATTACTTCTATCGTCTGGCCCTGGATTCCGACTATATCCGCACCTACCGGATCCGCAGGGACCGGAAGTGGGTAGCCCCGACCAGATACGGCGACCTGGATATCACCATCAACCTGTCCAAGCCGGAGAAGGACCCGAAGGCCATCGCCGCAGCGCTTAACGCAAAGCAGACCTCCTATCCGAAGTGCCTGCTCTGCCGGGAGAATGAAGGATATGCCGGCCGTCTCAATCACCCGGCCAGACAGAATATCCGGCTCATCCCTCTTACCCTGGACGGGGAGGAATGGTTCCTCCAGTATTCGCCCTATGTCTACTACAACGAACACTGCATCGTTCTCTCCGGGGAACATGTCCCCATGAAGATCGATGTGCGGACCTTCCGCAGGCTCATGGAATTCATCACCATGTTCCCTCACTATACCGTAGGGTCCAACGCGGACCTGCCCATTGTCGGCGGTTCCATCCTGACCCATGAGCATTTCCAGGGCGGCAGATACACATTCGCCATGGCGAAGGCAGGTATCCGCGAGAAGCTGGTTTTCCGGGGATTTGAGGATGTGGAGGCAGGGATTGTCCACTGGCCCATGTCCGTCATCCGTCTGGACAGCCCCGACCCGGCCCGCCTCGTAACGCTGGCGGATAAGATTCTTACCCTCTGGAGAAATTACAGCGACGAAGAAGCCGGCATCCTGGCCCATTCCGGGGATACGCCCCACAACACCATCACCCCCATCGCCCGCAGAAGAGGCAGTCTCTACGAGCTGGACCTGGTGCTCAGGAATAACCGGACCACGGAAGAATACCCCCTGGGCATCTTCCACCCCCACCAGGAGCTGCATCACATCAAGAAGGAAAACATCGGACTCATCGAGGTGATGGGCCTGGCGGTTCTTCCGGCCCGTCTTCTCGGGGAGATGGAATCACTGAAAGCTGCCATCCTCGCCGGAAAGGACATCTCACAGATTCCGGAGCTTTCGCCCCACGCAGCCTGGGCAGAAGAGATTCTTGAAAAGTATCCGGAATACCGGCCGGAGAATGTTTCCGGTCAGGATAAGGATAAGCTTTCACAGATTATTGAGAAGGAAATCGGCATTGTATTCTCGAAGGTTCTCGAGCACTGCGGTGTGTTCCCGGATACAGCTTCCGGCAGAGAGCACTTTGACCGGTTTATTCATACAGTAAATTCACAGCAGGAGGAATAAAACTATGCAGATACTTGTCACCGGAGGAACCGGTTTTATCGGAAGCCACACCTGTGTGGAGCTTCTGAATGCAGGCTACGATGTCATCATCGCCGACAATCTCTACAATTCCAAGGAGATGGTGGTGGACCGCATCGAGCAGATCACCGGAAAGCGTCCCAAATTCTACAACCTGGATCTGCGGGACTATGACAGCGTGAGCGAACTCTTCGATCTGGAGAATATTGACGCTGTCATTCACTTCGCCGGCTACAAGGCAGTGGGCGAATCCGTGAAGGAGCCCCTGAAGTACTACCGCAATAACCTGGGCTCCACCATCAACCTCTGCAAAGCCATGAAGCGCCACGGCTGCTTCAGCATCGTCTTCTCCTCCTCCGCCACGGTCTACGGCGATCCGGCCTTTGTGCCCATCACCGAAGAATGTCCGCTGGGCGAGACCACGAATCCCTACGGTGCCACCAAGTCCATGCAGGAGCGTATTCTCTCCGACCTCTGGCAGAGCGATAACCGCTGGCATGTCATGCTGCTCCGGTATTTCAATCCCATCGGCGCCCATGAGAGCGGTCTCATCGGCGAGGACCCGAAGGGAATTCCCAATAACCTGCTGCCCTACGTAGCCCAGGTTGCCTCCGGCAAGCTGGAGAAGGTTCACGTCTTCGGCAATGACTATGACACTCCCGACGGCACCGGCGTCCGCGACTACATTCACGTCGTTGACCTGGCAAAGGGCCATGTGGCCGCCATCAAGGGCATGGACCAGGTTTCCGGCGTCGGCATCTTCAACCTCGGCACCGGCATCGGCTACAGCGTGCTGGACATCATCAAGGCCTTCTCCGCAGCCTGCGGAAAAGAGATTCCTTACGTGATTGATCCGCGGCGCCCCGGCGATGTGGCTACCTGCTATTCCGACCCGTCGAAAGCTGAGAAGATTCTCGGCTGGAAGGCAGAGAAGAACCTGGAAGACATGTGCCGCGATGCCTGGAGATGGCAGTCCAGGAACCCGGACGGCTACGAAGAGTAATACCAGACCCTGACGCAGGTTCCCCAGGCGGGGCTCCTGCCGGGAGGAATACCTATGTCAGAAGAGCTTCGCTATGAAATCAGAAACGGTCGGAAAACCGACCGTTTCATGCATGCCTGGATGATGATCAAGGTGGCGGAACAGGAAACCGTCACCTTCTTCAACCGGCGGAAAAAAGAAGAAGAGCTCCGCGGACTGCTCCGGGAGCTCTGTATTCTTGACTGTGAAGAGACCGATGAGGTCCGGGATGCCTGGAGAGCCTTTGCCGAAGACTGGATTAAATCCTGCACCGGCTCCTCCACCTACCGTTCCACCATCTTCGGGATGATAAATGTGAAGGATGATATTTTAGAGCAGCGCATATCCCACGACATTGATCTGGTCACAAGGCAGATTCCCGCCCGGTTTCACTTAGACGGAGCCTGCAGCTCCTTCCGCAGTATTCTGGAGGAAGCCTTTACTGCCTGTTTTCATAAGCCTCCGCATTATCAGCCGTAATCATCTCATAAGGCAGCCGGATATACTTTCCGTCAATCAGGTCAAAGGTATCCAGGTTCTTTCCGCTGCCCAGGGCTTCCGCCAGCGCAAACATGGCGCTGGCCTGTCCTCTCTGATCATTATAGACGGTTGCCGTCATTTCACCTGCCCGCACAGCTGCAAGACCCGTGCTCGTCCCGTCGATCCCGACGATCACCGGCCAGCGGCTCTGCGGGATTTCTGCTTCTTTATAGGCATCGATGGCACCTAAGGCCATATCGTCATTATTTGCCAGAACCAGCTCGATCTTGCTTCCATACTGGGACAGCATCTGACTCATCTTTGTCTGGGCCTGGGTCCGGTTCCAGTTGGCCAGGGCATAGCCCAGTTTTTCCAGCTGTACGCCCTCCTCCAGCAGGGTGTTGACGCAGTACTCGCTGCGGACGATGGCGTCCTGGTGTCCGGCTTCTCCTTCCAGAATAATGTACTGGATGCTGCCGTCCCCGTTCTTATCCGTCTCCGGGTCATTCAGGCACCGCTCTGCCGCCGCCTTTCCCTGCAGAATTCCCGATTCAAAGGCATCTGCGCCCACATAGTAGAGCCGGTCCCACCGGTAGAGATCCTCCTCCACCAGCTCCCGGTTAAAGAAAATGACCGGCACGTTGTTCTTTTTGGCGCTGTCAATGATTTTCGACGGGGCGGTCCGGTCCACGAGATTGACGCAAATCACATCGCAGCCGTCCCGGATCATGTCCTCCACCTGTTTATTCTGGGTCTGCTGATTTTTCGCCGCATTCACCACCGTGAGGCTCACATGATCCTTCTGTTCGGCCGCATCCTCCTGGAAGCGGTTCATCAGCTCGGAGATGAAGGTATCATACTGATCATATACCGAGACGCCGATCTTAATCTTCCGGTTCTCCTCCGGCGCACCCGGTCCGCAGCCGGTGCCTGCGGCAAGAACCAGAAGGACGGCCGCACAGATCAGAACCCGCAGCACAGATATCCGATTTCTCATCTCACTCCCCGCTTTCTTTCATTTTCTCCGGCCTTCCCTCCCCGATTACTGCGCCAGAGGGAACAGAAGCCGTTCATGCTCTTCATCATACATGTTGTTCCGGTCGATCACGGCAAACCCTGTCTCATAGTCCCGCATCGGTTCCAGCTTCCGGTTCAGCCGGTTTGCCACCGCCGTGGCCGCCTGATATCCCATATCATAATCGTAAGGAACAATCATACCGCGGATAAGACCGCTGTCGAGATAATACACGCTCTTTTCGGAGCAGCCCACGCCGAACAGCGCCGGCACCTGATCTTTCTTCCCTTCCTGTGCCGACAGCACATGGTCGATGGCAATTTCCAGGTCCGTGTTGTCTAAAGCTGCCAGAATCTCTGCCGGTTCATTCTCCTGCCGGTAATCCAGCCTCTCCCGCATGTTCTGCACATATTCGGAGGTCCACAGAACCTCGGCGCCTTCCTCTTCCAGAACCTGGAGGAGTCCCTCCAGCCGCTTTTTCTGGGAAAACTGTCCCTGATTTCCGGCGAGAATCCCCACCGTTTTTCCCTTCAGGTCACCGCCGTACTCCCCGAGGATGGCCTCGCCCAGGGACCGTCCCAGAGCCTCGTTGTCGGCGTGGATCCAGGAGAAACGCCCGTCCGCGTCGGCCTCCGCCTCCACGTCGGTCTGCACCAGCACCAGCACAGACTTCTGGCTCAGCTCCGACACCATCTCCTTCACGCCTCGGCTCTCGCAGAATTCCATGATAAGACCGGCAGAGCCGTCCGCCAGCTCATTGTCCGCAAGCCTTTTTTCTTCCACCGGGCTGACCAGCCTCCCGGTATTCACATAGCTCAGATTGAGGTTTCTCTCCTCGGCCGCCTGTTCCAGGCCCGCCCGGAAGGAGAGCCAGCGTCCGTCGCTGCTGCTGTCCACGATGACAGAGACCCGGAAGCGGGGTTCTTCGTCATCCACGCTCATGGCAAAGCCAAGGCCAATTATCACAAGGATCGCCGGAAGGATCATCAGCAGAAGCAGTCTCTTCTTAATCATTGCCCGAAACCTCCTCACTGCCTTCCCTTAAGGTTCGGGAGTCCTGCGGCATATACTTTCCGTTCTCCAGCATCTCCTGATTCTCTTCGGTATAGGGCACCGCCGGAATCCGGATGGTGACGCAGGTTCCCTCGTCCGGCTCACTCTCCACCGTGAGACCGTAATCCTGGCCGAACCGGAGCTTAATCCGGCTGTTGACATTGCGCAGGCCCACGCCCGAGCCGTGCCTTCTGACGCGATTGGTGTCCGTCAGGAGGAGTGCGCAGTCCTCCGGCGGAATTCCGAATCCGTTGTCGGAAACGGAAAGGCAGATTTCTTCCCCTTCCTTCCATCCGCGGATTAGGATCTCTCCGTCTTCATCCATATCCTTGACACCGTAATAGATGGCATTTTCCAGGAGCGGCTGCACGATCAGCTTGACGGTACAGTAATTGTATATCTCCGGGTCCACCTCTTCCTTTACCTCAAAGGCATTCTTAAAGCGGACCTTCTGGATATTCATATAGTTTCTGGCATGGCGCAGCTCATCCTCAATGCGGATGATGGTTCTGCCGCGGCTTAAGCTGATGCGGAAGAGACTTGCCAGGTCACTGATCATGGTGACCGCCTCCTCCTGCTTTCCGCCTTCCACCATCCAGGTGATGGAATCCAGCGTATTATACAGGAAATGCGGATTAATCTGGGACTGCAGCGCATCCAGCTCGCTTTTCCGCTTTTCCTCCTGCTCCACCACAATATCCTGCATCAGCTTTGTATTCTGCGCCACATAGGATTCCAGGGTTTTTCCCAGATGCTCCACCTCGGAGGTGGCATTCTCCGAAATATCCGGCAGGGCGCGCTCTCCCGCCTCCATCTGACGAATGCTGTCATTTAAGCGCACCAGAGGTTCCGAGATGCCGGAGGATACCAGCTGGTTTACCACAAACAGGGCGACGATGGCACCGATAATGCCCATGATCACCAGATACCGGGTATTGGCAAGGCCCAGCCGGAAATAGCCGGCCGGCAGGACGCTGACCAGCTTCCATCCCGTATAGCTCACCGTATCCACGATGATGGTGCGGCTTACCCCCTCGAACACTTCATGATGCACCCCGTCATCATAGCCTCCCACAGCGGCATTGTTCTCCCGGAAGGTTCCGGAAGCCAGCTGCATCTGCCGCGGATGGTAGATGATGTCGCCCTCACTGTCACAGAGATACACATACTGCTGCCGGTCCCTGTCATTGACCTCCTCCAGCATCCGCTCGATGGTGGAATAATTCATGTCTACCAGAAGGACGCCCGAGGTAGGTATGCCGTGCCGGGTCAGCTCCACCACACGGCTTAAGGAGATTACCCAGTAATACCGGAAGCTGGGGTCATCAAACAGGTTCTGGACATGGGGCGTGGAAAAATGGAGGTTTTCCATCTGCTCCGTGGCGTTCTGAAACCACTTCTGCCCTGTGATATCCAGGTTCTTCTTTTCCACCGCCACCGGTGCCGCGGAGATCAGCTTTCCCTTATCCGAGTAGAGGGCAAAGCTGATGAGATTGTCCCGGTTCGCCTCATAGAGCAGGTTCATCTCCTCATCCACCGTGTCCGTCTGAAGATCCTTGTCCTTGATGACGTCATAGTACATGGCATCCGAGATCCGCCGCATGCTGCTGAGATAATCCTCCAGATTCACCGCCGTCTGTCCGAGAACCTTTTCCGTGGACTCCGTCATCAGGCGCTGGGTGTAGGAGGCAAACAGCTGATAGAGGGAAACGCCGAGAAGCAGCGTTGTCACCGCTGCTACCAGAGAAAAGGACATCAGGATTGTAAACTGTATCGTGCGGGGCATGGCCGGAAACAGGCGCCGTCCCGCAGTTTTCTTCTCTTCCATTCCGCTTCCTTCAGAAACCGTCAGCTTTCCGTCCGCTGCGACTTGTACTTGGACGGTGACATGCCGAACTGCTTCTTAAATACATAACTGAAATAATTGGGGTCGGAGTAGCCGACCTGGCGGGCAATCACATAGGTCTTCTCATTCCTCTCGATGAGCAGCTCCACCGCCCGCTCCATACGGTAATCCGTCAGGAAATTAATAAAGGTCTTGCCGGTCTCCCGCTTGAATACCGTGGAGAAATACGCCGCGCTCACCCCCAGGTAGCTGCAGACGCTGTCCACGGAGATGTCCTCCCTGGCGTAATTGGCATACACATACTCGATGGCCCGGCTCACGAAGGACCTTGTAGTATCCGTCCGCTTGTCCTGCACCATCTTCTGCATCCGGAGGCACACGTCGGTCATCCATTCCGTCACTTCCTCCGGATCCAACTGCTGGATCCTCTGGTAAATGTCGTCGTTCGTGCGGAAGATGGTCTCCCCGTCCAGCTCATTGTTCTTTGCAAACCGGTACAGCTCTCCCACCAGTCCCATGACAAAGAAATGATATCCCTGGACCGACACCTGGGCGGATGCGCCCTTTGTGATATATTCCGCAACCTTTTTCTTCAGGGGTTCCGGCTCATCCATCCGGATCATCTTGAAGATGGTGCGGAGTTCATCATCCTCAAATCCGCCGCTGTCCCGCTCCTGCGGTGCAATCTCCGCGATATTGATGGCCTGTCCCGTTCCGTAAATCACCCGGTAGGATACGGCATTTCTCGCCCCCTGATAGGAGCTGGGAAGATCGCCCACCCTGCGGCAGATCTGTCCGATTCCCACCGTGACCACGGCGCCGAACACGCTTTTGGCCAGGCGGCAGAACCGGTCGCAGCCATCCGTAAACCGGGTCACGTCGCCTTCCGCATCGAACTGGGCCACGACGGCCGTATTGCCCAGATAGGAAAAGAACCGGCACCGCCAGGAGTCGTCCAGCCGCTCCTCCGCCAGCTTCCGGATGGAAACCGTCAGCAGCAGCGGGTTGAATCCCTCCGGCATCACCGTGCTGGAGGTGTGCAGCACCGCGATGCAGTACAGCGGCCCCGTCAGGTCAATCTGGTAATTCTCCATATCCCGGGCCAGCTGTCCCTCCGGTATTTTCCCTTCCATAAGGGCTGAATAAAACTCCTCCCGCAGAAGGGGCAGGCTCTGGGCATAGTACTCCTGCAGCTTTTTCACGTTCTGCTGCTCGTCATGTTCCCGGTCCAGCTGTTCCCGGATGCGGATAAAGCTTTTCCTGAGCTCCGCGGCGTTCAGGGGCTTTAACAGATACTCCTCCGCCTCGAGCCGGATTGCCTCTCTGGCATACTCAAACTCATCAAAGCCGGAAAAGATAATCACGCGGATATTCGGATACTGTTCCTTCAGCTTTCTGGAAAGCTCAAGGCCGTCCATGTAGGGCATCTTGATATCCGTCATCACGATATCCGGCGCATCCTCCTCGGCCATCTCCAGGGCTTCCAGCCCGTTGTGGGCGTATCTGGGCACAGAGAGTCCGATCTCCTCCCAGTCGATCCGGTGCATGATCGCCCGGATCACGTCCTCCTCATCATCCACAAGCATAACCGAATAATTACGCCCCATACCTCTTCTCCACATTCTTCCAGGCGATGCCCAGGCAGGCCGTCGCCGCCGCAATCTCCATGAGTCCCGCCAGCGGGCTTACCACCATCAGCAGGGACATGACAAAGGAAGCAGCCGAGAAAAACAGAATAAGCCGTCCCGCTGCCCTGCAGTAACCCTCCGGATCCCTTGCCGGCGGCTTGTCCTTGCTGCGGATCGAGCTTAAGTCCTTCATCACCAGCACCCGCCACGCATAGTAGAGGCAGACTGCAAACAGAATCAGGGAAATGCCGGAACGCTCCAGAAACATGTCCAGTGTCATCTTTACTCTCCTTCACCTGCGAAACACAGAATCATATGTTCCTATTGTATCATATTTTCACAGAAAACATATAGTCTGTCGGGCAGGGACGTGAAATGCCCCGTATACTCTGGAGGGAACGTCCACAGCGTCGGTACTTGGCGAGTGATTTCACGAGCCTTAGTACCGTTACGCGAGGACCAAGCGCGAGCGGTTCCCGGAAGAGCATGCGGGGCATGTAGCGTCCGAATTGTGTATTCTGTTTACGCTTAAATTACTTCTTCGCCACGTACTTTCTGATATCCAGTGAGATAGCGATGAAGATAACAATACCGATGGCGATGTACTGTGCGTTCGCATCTACGCCCAGGTACTGCAGAGCTGCCTTTAAGAGCTCGAATACGGCAACACCGATGATAGCGGAGGATACTTTACCACGTCCGCCGGTTACGGATACGCCGCCGATGGTGCAGGCCGCGATGGCTTCCATCTCGTAGGAAAGACCGGTATTAACGGATGCACCGCCGGCCTTTGCGCCCAGCATGTAGCCTGCCAGACCGTACATAGCAGCAGCCTTTGCATAAATCATAACCATGGTCGGCTTTACCGGAACACCGGCAACCTCAGCTGCCTGCGGGTTTCCGCCGATAGCATACATGTACTTGCCGTGACGGGTCATGTTAAAGATGAACCAGGTGATTGCTGCCACCAGAAGGGCAATCCAGATAAGCCAGGACAGTCCCAGGAACTTGCCGGTGGAGATGTTGGTGTAGCTGGTGATATAGCCGCCCAGCGGGGTAGCGCCGGTGTAAATCAGAGCAAGACCGTACACGATTTCCATCATGGCCAGGGTGGCGATGAAGGGCGGTACGCTCAGGTAAGCGATGAAGAAACCGGTTACGGAACCGAATGCTGCGGTAATCAGCATAACGATAACCAGTACCAGGAACGGGTTCAGGGGCTCCATGCCCGGGAAGAACTTGTTGGAATAGTCAATCTTCTGAAGCAGGGTACCTGCGATGCAGGCGCCGAAACCGATCATACGCCCTGCGGACAGGTCGCAGCCGGCGGTGATAACGCATCCTGCGATACCGAGAGCGATAACCAGACGGTAGCTCATGTTGGTCAGGATGTTCAGCAGGTTGTTGGGGGTCAGGAAGTTGTTGGATGTCAGTCCGGTGTAGATAACCAGGACGAACATAACGATGATAACGCCGTTGTTGATAAGGAAATCGGCGATTTTCTTATTCTTACTCTTTTCCATCTCTGTATTCTCTCCTTAATGAAATATGTATATTATCATGATGCAGCCGGATTGCTGCGCGGCTTCGCTGCTTACGCAAGCTTAAAACATCGTAGCGTAGCTCATGACCTTTTCCTGGGTCATCTCGGCCGGGTCGCTGATCTCACCGGTAAGCTTGCCGTTGCACATGACGCAGACACGGTCCGCCATGCCCAGAAGCTCGGGCATTTCCGAGGAAATCATGATGATAGCCTTGCCCTGCTCGGCCAGCTCTTCCATGATCTCGTAAATCTCATGCTTTGCACCGACGTCGATACCTCTGGTAGGCTCGTCCATGATCAGGATATCCGGGTCATTGGCCAGCCATCTGGAAACGATAACCTTCTGCTGGTTACCGCCGGAGAGGTTCGAGATATGCTCCTGCATGCTGGGCGTCTTGATGCTCAGCTTCTTGATGCTGTCATCCACAACCTTGTTGATCTTCGGGTGATCCAGCACAATGCCGTTCCGCAGGTACTTGTTATAAACGCTGACGCCGACATTGTCCTTGATGGAGAGGCATCCGAATATACCATTTCCGCGGCGGTCCTCAGTAATCATACCGATACCGGCGTCCATGGCATCCTTCGGGCGCTTGATGGAAACTTCCTTTCCGTGAATCTTGATCTTTCCGGCGGAAAGATGACGGATTCCGAAGATACCCTCCATGGTCTCTGTTCTCTGGGCGCCGACCAGTCCGCCAAAGCCGAGAATCTCGCCCTTATGGATATTGAAGGATACATTCTGGAAAGACTTTTCGTGGATGGAGCTTAATCCCTCGACCTCCATGACCACTTCACCGATCTCATGATGCTTCTCCGGATAGATGTTGGTGAGCTCACGGCCTACCATCTTCGCGATGATCTGGTCCGTGGTCATCTCTGCTGCCGGCCAGGTACCGACGTAGGTACCGTCTCTCATGATGGTGATGTCATCGGAGATCTTCTTGATCTCGTCCATCTTGTGGGAAATGTAGATCATGGCAACGCCCTTGTCTCTTAAGTCGTTCATGATCTTGAAAAGGAAATCAACTTCCTTATCTGACAGGGAGGAGGTAGGCTCATCGAAGATGATGACCTTGGCGTCGTGGGAAACGGCCTTGGCGATCTCCACACACTGCATCTGTCCGATGGAGAGGTCACCGAGCGGCGCTTTCACGTCGAACTCCAGGCCCAGCTCCTTCAGCCATCTCTCTGTCTCTTCATTCATTGTCTTGTGGTCGATCACCTGCAGCGGGCCGTACTTCTTCACCGGGAAACGTCCGAGATACATATTCTCGGCCACGCTTCTGGCAAGAACCGGCTGCAGCTCCTGGTGCACCATCGCGATACCCTTTGACATGGCATCATCGGGATCCTTGATGGTTACTTCCTGGCCGTCCAGAAATACCTGTCCCTCATCCATCTTGTAGATGCCGAACAGACACTTCATCAGCGTCGACTTTCCGGCACCATTCTCTCCCATGAGAGCATGGACGGTTCCGGGACGGACTGCCAGATTGACGCCATCCAGCGCCTTGACACCGGGGAAGTACTTTTTGACTCCCTTCAGTTCCAGTTTATACTCCGCCATTTTTCCCCTCCAGAAAACTGTAAAACAAAGGCCAGTCCAGGTGCAGATAAGTGCACCCGCACTGGCCCGAAACGTGTTTGAATTAAGCTATTTCAGCGATATTACTTTACGCTGTCAAGAACAGACTGAGCGTTCTCAGTGGTAACCTTGACATAGTCGCAGCCGATGTAGTGCTCGTTGTCCTCGCCCTTTATATAAGCGATGGCAGCGTCAGCAGCACTGTGGGACTGTGCAAAGTGGTCGTTGAATACGGTACCGGTCATGGTTCCTGCGATAACATCCTCAAGAGCCTCAGACAGAGCGTCAACACCTACCAGGTAGATGTCCTCACCAACGGTGCGGCCTGCAGCCTGGATAGCCTGAAGAGCACCAAGAGCCATAGCATCGTTGTTGCAGAATACAACTTCGATGTCATTGCCGTACTGTGCAAGGGAGTTAGCAACGAGCTGCTGAGCCTGCTCCTGCTGCCACATACCAACCTGCTCATCCAGCTTGTTAACCTCAAAGCCTGCATCCTCAAGAGCCTTGATGGAGAACTCGGTACGATACTGAGCATCTACGTTCTCCGGGTCACCCTTGATCATGATGTAATCGATCTTGCCGTTGCCGTTGAGGTCTACCTTCTCAAGGCCAAGGTCAGCAATCAGCTCACCCTGCATGGTACCGGACTGACGAGCGTCGCATCCGACATAGCAGACCTTCATGTTGTTGTCAGCCCATCTCTGCTCTTCCTGAGCATCCGGCTCACGGTTGATGTAAACCAGCGGGATGTTAGCATCAGCTACCATGTCTGTGATGGTTGCTGCGGAAGAAGAGTTAACTGGGTTGATGATGAGAACGTCAACACCCTGAGTGATGAAGTTCTGAATCTGGTTGGTCTGAGTAGCCTGGTCGTTAGCGCCATCAACGATGGTGATGTTCTCCGGCTTGAAGCCCTGAGCCTCAAGGTAGGACTGCAGTTCGTTTCTGAACAGGGTCATGAAGTTATCGGAGAACTGGTAAATGCAGACGCCGACCTTCTTGTCTGCAAGATCACCGGAAGCTGCCTCTGCTGCTGCCTCTGCGGTCTCTTCTGCTGATTCGGTCTCCTCTGCTGCTGCCTCAGTCTCTGCTGCTGCCTCAGTAGCTACTGCTGTGGTCTCAGCCGGCTGAGAAGAAGAGCATCCTGCCATCATGGTTGCTGTCATAGCAACTGCTGCCATAACGCTGACTAATTTTTTCATGATACGTTTTCCTCCTTAAAAAGATTTGTACAGAATACCTGTACATTCTGTTTACAGGTCTCATTATAAGAATTCTGAACACGAAAAAAAATAGGATTTTCTTCTTATTTCCTAGAAAATCCTATTTCTTTTCGTACGTTATCTGACAATATGCACAAAACCCGATATTCCCTTTTGGGCAGATTTACTAAATGTTTATTCTACACAGATGGCTCCCGCCTGGCGGATACCCATATTGTAGATATTCTCCCGTCCGACGTAAGGTGCAAGATACTCCGTGAATTCCTCCGTATCTTCCTTCGGCACGACGCACATGACGACGCCGGCAAAGCCGCCGCCGTGAATGCGGCAGACGCCCCTCTTCTTCTTTTTCATCCATGCTTCCGACAGGGCCAGGGTCAGCGGGATCGACTGCTCCGCCGGATCCGCGATGACATAGCCGTTCTGCAGCCACTTCCAGGAGGAATTGCCGCTCTCCCGGATGTACTCCAGCATCTTCTCCGTCTCTCCGGCCCTAAGAGCCTCCACCGCCTCATCGACCCGGCGGCACTCCTCATAATAATGAAGAGCCCGGAGAAGTGCCCGGTCATTGCCCAGCTTCTTCCGGATCTCCGGAAGCTTTTCAAGGAGCGCCTCCTCGGTGCTTTCGCACAGATTCTCAGCGCCCAGCTCCTTTGCGACCGCCCGCATCTCTCCCGGGATGGAGGAGTATTCCGCGCTCAGGTCAGAATGTCCCTTTCCGGTATTGACGATAATCAGGTCACAGCCCAGTCTGTCGAAGGCAAAATCCACCTTTTCCACTTTCACGCCCTCGGAGAAATCCAGGAGGATGGTGCCGCCGACGGCGCAGGCCATCTGGTCCATAAGGCCGGAGGCCTTCTCCCAGTATACATTCTCCGCGTACTGTCCCATTCTCGCATAATCCGCGTAATCAATCTTTCCCGCGTTGAAGAAATGGTCCAGGACAGCGCATACCATCATCTCAAAGGATGCGGAAGAGCTGACGCCGGCCGCCCGGATGACCTTCGTGGACGCATAGGCATTGAAGCCGCCCACCTTGAAGCCGAACTCCTTCGCCGCCTTCACGATGCCGGCCACCAGGGAAACACTGCCCTGGCAGGTGGGCACCTGTTCCACCTTCGCCGTATCCACCACGATGGCCTTCTTATATCCCTCGCTGATGATGGTGATGATTCCGTCATCAGTGGGCGCTGCGGCGCAGATCGTATCCAGATTGATGCTGGCTGCGAGAATCCGTCCGCCGTTGTGATCCGTGTGATTGCCGATAATCTCCGTCCGTCCGGGAGCAGAGAAGAAGTGCTTTGGCTCTCCTCCGAACTTTGCCTGATACTGCTCCGTCAGGTTCTGAAACCGTGCTTCGGCCTCCGCCGCTTCATTTCCGTAAATCTCCTGCAGCCGTTCTTTCTTAATCATATGTATTCCTCCCGGCCTTCCGGCCCCGGTAATTACTGTCCTATCCGGGCCTTTCAGCCCTGATGCTTATTATCCCATCCGGGTCATCCGGTACCCGTTCACCGTCACGACGGCGATCCGCGTTCCCAGATTATCGGTCACTTCACACTCCGCAAAGCAGGTGTTCTTCCCGTCCTGCGTAACCTTCGCCTCCGCAAAAAGTATATCACCCTTCGCCGCTTTAAGAAAGCTGATCTGGCTGGACAGGGTAAATGTCATCGGCCGCTCCACATTGGAAGCCACCGCGAAGGCAAAGTCCGCCATGGTGAAGTACACTGACCCCATCACCCGGCCTCCGGCGTTCTGATGCTTTTCTTCCGTTTTCAGGCACACCTTTGCGTAGTTCTCCCGCGCCTCCATAATCTCTATCCCGGTGGCGTCGGTCGCATAGCGGTCATTCTTAAAGAACTCTCTTGCACTTTCCGTATCTTTTACTGTACTCATGTTCTTCTCCCGTCTTATTTAAGAATCTCTGAGAATCCCCCGAAGTCCCCCGCCTGTCACTGTCATATCATAGCAGACTTCGGCCGCATTTTCCATCGACAGAATATCTTAATGTTTTTTTCCTTGCAGGATCTTCTCCGGTATGATATTCTTCAACTGTACTAATACAATTAATACACTTAATACAATTTCACATATGACAGCAGCAGGCTTAGAAGGAGGTACAACGTGATTCTGATTGATTATCAGGACAGCCGTCCCATCTATGAACAGATCGTGGACCGCTTCCGGGTTCTCATTCTGAAAGGAGTTCTTCGGGAGGGGGATCCTCTTCCCTCGGTCCGCAAGCTCTCCATGGAGCTCTCCGCCAATCCCAATACGGTACAGCGGGCCTACGCGGAGCTGGAGCGGCAGGGCTTCATCTACTCGGTGAAGGGCCGCGGCAACTTCGTGCGGAGCTCCTCGTCCCTGAAGGAGGTCCGTTACCGGGAGCTCCTCGGCGAGATGGAGGCGATTCTCATGAAGGCAGAGGAAAGCGGCATTTCCCGGAAGGCACTGCTGGAGGAACTTCTTGAAAAGGAAGCCTCTGGCGGCAATGACAAAAAAGGAGAACAGTTATGATACAGATGGAACATCTCGGAAAAAGCTTCGGCAGCATTCCCGCCGTCGATGATATTTCCATGGAAATCCGGGAGGGAGAGGTCTTCGGCCTCATCGGCACCAACGGCGCCGGAAAGTCGACCCTGCTCCGGATGATCGCCGGCGTCATGAAGCCGGACAAGGGGACGGTCCTGGTGGACCGCCAGAAGGTCTACGACAATCCCGCGGCCAAGGCGAACCTTTTCTTCATCGCCGATGAGCCCTATTTTTTCCCGAACAGCACGGCACAGGATATGAAGCTGTACTACCGGACCATCTATCCTGCCTTTGACAGCGAACGGTTTGAGAAGCTTCTTTCCGACTTCTGCCTGGATCCGGCCAGAAAGATCAGTCATTATTCCAAGGGCATGAAGAAGCAGCTCTCCATTCTGCTGGGACTCTGTGCCTCCACAAAGTATCTTCTCTGCGATGAGACCTTCGACGGTCTCGACCCGGTGATGCGTCAGGGCGTGAAGGCCCTGTTTGCCGGCGATATGGTGGAGCGGGGACTCACCCCCGTCATCGCCTCCCACAACCTGCGGGAGCTGGAGGATATCTGTGACCATGTGGGCCTTCTCCACCGGGGCGGCGTGCTTCTGTCCCAGAATGTGGAGGACATGAAGCTTGGCATCCAGAAGGTGCAGTGCGTCTTTGCCGATGAAGACGGCTTTTCCCGCGCTGCCCAGGGTCTTTCTATCCTGAATGACAGGCAGACCGGACAGCTTCACACCATCACCGTCCGCGGCAGCAGAGAGGACGTGCTCTTAGCCTTCCGGGATGTGGAAACCGTATTTTTCGAGCTTCTTCCGCTGACGCTGGAGGAAGTATTTATCAGTGAAACGGAGGTCGTCGGCTATGACATCAAGAAATTCATCCTCAGCTAGCTTTATTTCGGGCCAGCGGGAGCTTCTCAGCCGCCGCATGTGGCCTTTTGCCCTGTCCCTTCTGCTGTTTTCGCTCCAGCATGTGGCAGGCACCTTCCTCGTTCTGAGTTCCAGCCGCACCACCATGGAGGAAAGCGGTCTCTATACCGCGCAGGAGATTGCAAGAGAGCTCCAGGCCAGCACCAGCCTGCTTCTGGGACTGCGCTCCCTCTCCTCCTTTATCACCCTGGTTCTCGCCGTGGTGCTGGCGGTCCAGGGCTATGCATGGCTTATGAACCGTCAGGAGCTGGACTTCTACGAGAGCCAGCCCGTCTCCAGACGGAGCCATTTTTTCAGTGTCTGGGTCAATAACCTGCTGATCTACCTGATAAGCTACCTCTCCACCATGCTGCTGGCCCATCTGGTGGCCGCGGGCCTGGGAGCCCGCACGGAGATGAGCGGCACAGTCTTTGCAGAATCCATGGTGCAGGCACTCCGGGCCCTGCTGCTCTTTATGGGACTGCAGGCCGTAACCATGCTTGCCGTGATGCTGACGGGCAACATCGTCATCTCCCTGCTGGCCGCTGCCGTACTTATGCTCTATGAGTTCTTCTTCCGGCTGCTGGTGGAGGGTCTCCGGGAGGAGTTCTACCGCACCTTTGTAACCCCGGACATCCTGGAATTCATGCCCGTATTCTCCCCTCTCCGCTGGTATCTGGAGGGAACGGGAAAGGCTGCGGACCTCATGCAGGAGGCCGGCTATCTGGGCGATGCGTTTTCTGAGCCCGGAATTCTCGGCCGTGCCATCTCCCTGATCCTTCCCTGCGAGGCGGCAAACCTTCTGCTGACAGCAGGACTCATGGCTGCGGTATACTTCTGCTACCACATCCGGAAGAGCGAAAGTGCGGGCTCCGCAGTCATCTTCCGGCCGGTGCGGGGTATTGTGCGCATCGCCATCGCGGTGCTCCTGGCCCTCTTTACCGGAAGCGTCCTCTACAATATCAACAGCCAGGTGAAAAGCTACGGAACCGCGGCAGCCATCATCGGCATCATCATCATGGCCGTGATTATGGCCTGCATCATGCAGATCATCTACGAGTTCAACTTCAAGGCTCTGTTCCGTCATCCCTGGGAAATCGCTCTGGCCGCCATCCTCGGCGTCCTCATCTTCTGCATCTTCCGGTTTGACCTGACCGGCTACGACCGCAGAGTTCCCTCCCCCTCCTCGGTGGAGAGCTGCAGTTTATCCATCAGCGACTGGTTCAACCAGTATTATGATGAAAAGGGGCAGAACCTGAACCCGGAGGAATATATCCGGGAACACATGGTTCTTACGGACACGGAATCCGTCATCGCCCTGGCAGAGGCGGGCATCGAAGAACTGCAGCTGGATCCCGACGGCAGAAATCCCGATCCCTGGATGCAGATCCAGTTCCGCATGAAGAATGGGAAAATGGTGCAGCGCACCTTCCCCGTTCCCGCAGGCAGCCCGGAGATTCTTGACAGAGTTCTCTCTTCCGAAGAATATCTCCGGGGACAGTATCCTCTGTGCGGGGAGGACTATTTCGCCGGACACAAAAAGAGTCTGACATACCTCTATGATACCGGCTGGGTGCAGATGGAGAGCAGAGAAGACCTCTATGACGAATTCCGGGATGCATACCGGAAGGACCTGGCCCGCTACAGCTATTCCCTGGCCCACGAGGAATTCTCCATCGGGACCTTCACGCTGGAGCAGCGGAATCAGACAGGCTACGTCCGAGCCTCCCAGAACTATGAGATCTATCCCTCCTATGAGGCAACCATCAGCTTCCTGAAAACCCACGACCTGTGGGCAGAACCCACGCCTCCCGAGGGGGCCGTGTCTCTCATCACTCTCTGGGACAATGAGGCCTGGGAAAAAGCAGAGGGGAATCCCCCGGAATCGGACATCCGCATAAGCGATCCGGACCGGATACAGGCCATCCTGGAAGCCTCCGTTCCCGGGCCGGTAAGAAGCGCCTGGCACACTGCGGACCAGTATGACCGCAGATATGATGTCACCGTTCACATTTCCCAGGATTATCTGGAATCCTTCCGGAAGGAGCACCCTTCCGTCCTGACCTTTACCGAAGACGGCGGCGAGACGACACGGCGCTTCCTGGCAGGAAAAGTCCCCGCGTTTCTTGACTGATAATTATTTCATGCATATCCGGTTTTTCATGCAAATCCACCGGATATGCATTTTTTATACTGTAGAAATCGCCGGGGAATGCCCTTCGGCGAACTTTAATTTTTGTGTAGCATTTTTCCCTTCCCTTCCGTATAATAGATCTGATAATTTTTGGGTACTGCATACATCCGCCGCGGCGGACTTACTTGCAAATAATTATACAGGAGGAAATCAGATGCCACAGAGAACAGATATTCGCAAGATACTGATCATCGGCTCCGGTCCGATCATCATCGGACAGGCCTGTGAATTTGACTATTCCGGCACGCAGGCGTGCAAAGCGCTTCGCAGTCTCGGATATGAGATCGTTCTGGTAAATTCCAACCCTGCCACCATCATGACAGATCCGGAGATGGCGGATGTTACCTACATTGAGCCCCTCAATGTGAACCGTCTTGAGCAGATCATCAGCAAAGAGCGTCCCGACGCCCTGCTGCCGAACCTGGGCGGACAGTCCGGACTGAATCTCTGCGCAGAACTCTATAAGGCCGGTGTGCTGGACAAGTACAATGTCCAGGTAATCGGTGTTCAGGTTGACGCCATCGAACGCGGCGAAGATCGCATCGAGTTCAAGCAGACCATGAATGAGCTTGGTATTGAAATGGCCCGCAGCCAGGTTGCCTACTCTGTGGAAGAAGCGCTCTCCATTGCCGACGAGCTGGGATATCCCGTCGTTCTGAGACCCGCCTATACCATGGGTGGTGCCGGCGGCGGCCTTGTTTATAATAAGGATGAGCTGAAGACCGTCTGCGCAAGAGGCCTTCAGGCAAGCCTTGTGCATCAGGTTCTCGTAGAAGAGTCCATCCTCGGATGGGAAGAGCTGGAGCTGGAGGTTATCCGCGACGGCGCCGGCAACATGATTACCGTCTGCTTCATCGAGAACGTCGACCCCATGGGCGTGCATACCGGTGATTCCTTCTGTACCGCACCGATGCTGACCATCTCCAAGGAGGTGCAGAAGCGCCTTCAGGAGCAGGCCTACAAGATTGTAGAGCACGTCGGCGTCATCGGCGGCACCAACGTACAGTTTGCCCATGATCCCAAGAGCGACCGTATCGTCGTCATCGAGATCAACCCGCGTACCTCCCGTTCTTCCGCCCTTGCCTCCAAGGCAACCGGCTTTCCCATCGCGCTGGTTTCCGCAAAGCTCGCTACAGGCCTTACCCTGGCAGACCTTCCCTGCGGCAAGTACGGCACCCTGGACAAGTATGTGCCGGACGGCGACTATGTGGTCGTGAAGTTCGCCCGCTGGGCCTTTGAGAAGTTCAAGGGCATCGAGGACCATCTGGGAACCCAGATGCGTGCCGTCGGCGAAGTCATGAGCATCGGCAAGAACTATAAAGAAGCCTTCCAGAAGGCCATCCGTTCCCTGGAGAAGGGACGCTTCGGACTCGGCCATGTGGAGAAGTTCGAGGCGATGACCAAAGAAGACCTTCTCCGCAAGCTGAATACCCCTTCCAGCGAACGCCACTTCCAGATGTATGAGGCCCTGAAGAAGGGCGCCACCGTGGAAGAAATCCACGCCGCCACCAATGTAAAGGCCTACTTCATCGAGCAGATGAAGGAGCTGGTGGAGGAAGAGCTGGAGCTGGAGAAGTGCGCCGGACATCTTCCCTCCGACGAGCTGCTTTCCAAGGCCAAGAAGGACGGCTTTGCAGATAAGTACTTAAGCCAGATCCTCGGCATCCCGGAGGACGACATCCGCAATAAGCGCGAATCTCTGGGCGTCACCGAGACCTGGGACGGCGTACACGTCAGCGGTACCGACGACAGCGCCTACTACTATTCCACCTACAATGCACCGGACAATAACCCGGTAAAGAACGATCGCCCGAAGGTCATGATCCTCGGCGGCGGCCCCAACCGTATCGGCCAGGGTATCGAGTTTGACTACTGCTGCGTACATGCGGCCAAGTCCCTGAAGGCTCTCGGTTTTGAGACCATCATCGTCAACTGCAACCCGGAGACCGTATCCACTGACTACGACACCTCCGACAAGCTCTACTTCGAGCCGCTGACCCTGGAGGATGTACTCAGCATCTACCACAAGGAGAAGCCGGTGGGCGTCATCGCCCAGTTCGGCGGACAGACCCCGCTGAACCTGGCCTCTGACCTGAAGAAGAACGGCGTCCGCATTCTCGGCACCTCCCCGGAGGTCATCGACCTGGCGGAGGACCGCGACCTGTTCCGCGGCATGATGGACAAGCTGGGCATTCCGATGCCGGAATCCGGCATGGCAACCACTGTGGACGAAGCCATCGCGATTGCAAAGCGCATCGGCTATCCGGTCATGGTGCGTCCGTCCTACGTTCTCGGCGGACGGGGCATGGAAGTGGTCTATGACGACGAGGCCATGACCGACTACATGAAGGCAGCTGTCGGCGTAACTCCCGACAGACCTATCCTCATTGACCGGTTCCTGAATCACGCCCTCGAGTGCGAGGCAGATGCCATCAGTGACGGCACCCACGCCTATGTGCCGGCCGTCATGGAGCACATCGAGCTGGCCGGCATTCACTCCGGCGACTCGGCCTGCATCATCCCGTCAAAGCACATCCCGGAGGATGCGCTTAAGACCATCAAGGAATACACCATCAAGATCGCAGAGGAAATGCACGTTGTCGGTCTGATGAACATGCAGTACGCCATCGAGAACGGCAGAGTCTTCGTGCTCGAAGCCAATCCGCGCGCATCCCGCACGGTTCCGCTGGTATCCAAGGTCTGCGGCATCCGCATGGTTCCGCTTGCCACCGATATCATCACCGGCGAGCTGACCGGCAGACCGTCACCGGTACCGACCCTCGGCGAGCGTGAGATTCCGTACTACGGCGTCAAGGAAGCAGTCTTCCCCTTCAACATGTTCCAGGAGGTTGACCCGGTTCTCGGACCGGAGATGCGTTCCACCGGCGAGGTTCTCGGTATCGCCAGAACCACCGGCGAAGCCTTCTTCAAGGCCCAGGAGGGCGCAGGCGGCATCCTTCCGACCGAAGGCACCGCACTCATCTCCGTCAACACCAAGGACAAGCCGGAGGTTCCGGAGATTGCGAAGAGCCTCTATGAGGACGGCTTCAAACTGATGGCCACAGGCACCACCTGCGACCTCATCGAGAAGAACAACATCCCGGTAGAGCGGGTGAAGAAGCTCTATGAGGGACGTCCGAACATCCTGGATCTGATGTCAAACGGCAAGATCCAGATGATTATCAACTCCCCCAGCGGCAAGGAATCTGTCCACGATGACAGCTATCTGCGCAAGAATGCCATCAAGCAGAGAATTCCGTACATCACCACCATGGCTGCCGCAAAGGCCGCTGCCGAAGGCATCGCCCAGATCAAAGCCCACGGTGCCGGAGAACTGCACTCGCTGCAGGAGTGGCATGAGATGATCAAATAGAAGTAATGGCCGAATGCCTGTCATGAACCGCGACGGCTTCCGCGGCTTGTGCAGATTGTCGCTCTCATGACAGGCATTCTCTTTAGATTCACATAAGGCAAATCCGGCACAAAATGTGCCGGATTTACATCCCATCTGAAAGCCATGCAGGCAATCAGGATGACTATATGTAATTAAGACACGATCTCATACCCTGCTTTTTCGAGAACGTCCATGGCTTTGGCGAAGCTGACGCTCTTGGTGAGCACATAGTCGGTGTCATAGGTGGACACGGCAAAAATTCCGATCTGCTGTTCTGCCAGCAGGCTGGATATTTTGGACAGGATCCCGATAAGCGAAAAGTCCAGGGTTCCCTCGATACGGAAGGCTCTCCATCCGTCATCCCGCTCCAGATATTCCGCAGGCGCAGTACGTGTCGGGCAGACCACGGAGAGCTCCTTGTCCGTTTTTCCGATGAACAGGAATTCACCTTCGGTGTTAATGCTGGAAAAATCCTTCACCTTACATATGGAAAAATCGTATTTGATGATCCTGAGTACCATAAGCGCCTCCGTCCGAATGCAGAAAAATGAATCTGCTGTCGTTACCTATTGTTTCAAAAAGAAAACCCGCACCATACGGTCACCATTGACTGCGCTGTGCGGGTTTTCTATGTGTGGAGCGTATGGGACTTGAACCCACGGCCTCTTGAATGCCATTCAAGCGCGCTCCCAACTGCGCCAACGCCCCTCTTCCACACCATTTAACCATGTTTTCTCCCGTTCGTCAAGGAGTTTTCACATCTTGCCGGAGACATTGTCCCCGGTCCCCAGCCGGAACAGGTTCTCTGTATTCCTGTATGCTGCCCGCATGACCACGTCTTCCTCAATCCCCATATACTCCGAGAGTGCCCGGACGACATGGACAATATTCTGCGGCACATTGACGCGGCCCAGGCCCTTAATTCCCCGGGGAATCAGATACGGTGCATCGGTCTCCACGAGAATCCGGTCCAGCGGAATCGCCGCCACCGCATGCCGCAGGTCTTCTGCCCGGCGTTCATCGCAGATCCAGCCGGTCACGCCGATGTAAAAGCCCATGGACAGCCAGATTTCGGCCTGTCTGCGGTCTTCGGTAAAGCAGTGTACCACCGACCTCCTACATACCTCCGGGTGCTCCCGGAAGATCGCTTCAAAATCCTCCGCTGCCGCCCGCTCATGAAGAAACATCGGTACATCCAGCTGCTCGGCGATGGCAATCTGCTCTTCAAGGCAGCGAATCTGGTTTTCCTTTGTCGAGAACATCCGGTCAAAGTCCAGTCCGCACTCTCCTACTGCGACGATGCGGGCATTCTCTCTTACGATCTGTGCGATCCGGGCAAAATCCGCAACTTTTGCGCTGTCCGCGTTGTGGGGGTGGATGCCTGCTGTCCCATAGCAGTCATGGTCTTTCAGGAAAGAGACGATCTTCTCATTTTCCTCCATATCGCTTCCTGTCAGAATGCAGGAAACTTCCGCTTCCGCCGCCTCCCGAAGAACCTTCTCCGGGTCGCGGAACTGACTGCAGAACAGATTCACGCCAATATCATAATACTTCATCAATAACCTGCTTTTCTTCTCTGTTTGGCCATCTCTTTCCGCTGCAGAGCGCCTTCCCACTCTGCCTTCTGGGCCTCTGTTTCAAGCTTCAGTCCATAGGGAACGGATATGGGATTTCCCTGGGAATCGGTGGCAACCTCGGTAAAATAGGCCCGGTTCATGACATACCGCATGCCGGATTTCAGGTCTTCCACATAGACGTCCACCCGGACCTCCATGGATTTGTTGCCCACATAGGTGATATGGCCGACGGCGACGACGATATCATTGATGGATGCGCCCCGCTTGAACTGCAGGTTGTCCACCGCCGCGGTCGTCACCGGACCGCCGCAGTGCCGCATGGCGCAGATGCCGGCCGCCTGGTCCATCATCTCCATCATCCTGCCGCCGAACAGTCTTCCCGTCCCGTTGATATCGGAGGACAGCACACAATGGGTACACTCCGTGTAGGAATCCTGTACTGTCTTATACTTTCCTCCGAAACGATCTTCTGCCATCACACACCATCCTCCCGTGCCGTAAAATAGACCACATAGAGGTCGCCGTCCTTCGTTCCGTCCTCCCCGTCCTCAAACATCTCCAGATAGGACAGGGCAAAATCCTCCCGGTCCTCCGGCACGGCAAAGACAAGAACGCCCTGCTTCTCTTCATCCACCGCAAGCTCATACTCCGTCGGCAGCTCCTCGGAAGACAGCGCCGCCCCCTCACGGTTGTAGCTCACCGGCAGGGCAAAGGCATCCTCGGAAATATCATCCCAGGTGATCTGAAAATCGGTATCGAACATGGTAATGCTTTCCCGATAGGTGTTCTTCATATCCAGCTTGACCACCAGCAGTTTTTCGCCTTCTTCGGGAACAAATCCTCCGTATTCTCCGGTCAGATATGCGTCGTCAGCCCGGAAGCGGAAGAAGTAGGTTTCCATCCCGTCTCCCAGCCGTCCTTCCACGGACTTTCCTTTTTTTGCCTGTTCCGGTGCCTTCGCCAGCTTCGGAAATGTCCGGAATGCGGCGCATCCCGTCATGCTTCCCAGAACCAGCAGCATCATCAGTGCACAAAGCAGCTTTCTCTTCATCATCGTTCCTCACAATCTGTGCATCAGATACCAGAGAAGAATCACCTGTATAATCCAGAGGGCCGGAACCCCCAGATAAAACTTCGCTTTCCGCGTTTTGTGGTGAAACATCTTCATTCCCAGAAATGCACCGGTACTGCCCCCCAGAGCGGCAGACAGCAGGAGCGTGCTTTCCGGAATTCTCCATCTGCCATGCATAGCCTTCCATTTGTCCAGACCGAACAGCAGGAATGACACCAGGTTTAGCAGAAGGAATACAACTAAAAGTCGGGAATGAACCACTTCTCTCATCTCCTGTCCCGTTTACTCAATTGAATATAGTACCATATCTTCTGCAATTTTGTCACCCATAAACGCAGAAACTCATTGTCAAATTACTATTTTCTGTAGTATGATGGTATAACTATGTTTTAAGGGGGGAATTCCTGTGAATAATGATACACGAAGCAGTTTTTCCGGAAAGCTTGGATTTGTCCTTTCCGCAGCCGGCGCATCCGTCGGTCTCGGCAATATCTGGCGCTTTCCTTATCTCGCCGCAAGGTACGGCGGAGGTATATTCCTGCTGGTCTATGTCCTTCTGGCCCTGACCTTCGGCTATACCATGATCATCGCCGAGACGTCCATCGGCCGAAGCACAAGACAGAGCCCCGTCGGCGCCTTCCGCACCTTCGGACACCGGCCCTTCCACAAGTTCGGCGGATGGATCAACGCCATCATCCCGATTCTCATTGCACCCTACTATTCCGTTATCGGCGGCTGGGTCTGCAAGTACCTGTTTGAGTACATCTGCGGCCATGTGGACGCCCTGGCGGATGACAGCTATTTCGGCGCCTTCATCACCAACGGCTTCCAGTCGGAGCTGTGGTTCATCGTCTTTACGGCAATGGTTCTTATAATCATCCTGATGGGTGTGGAAAATGGTATCGAGCGCGTATCCCGCATCATGATGCCGATTCTCATCGTCCTGGCCGTGACCCTCGCCATCTACTCCTGCACACGCCCCGGCGCGGCAGCCGGCATCCGGTACTTCCTGGTGCCGAAGCCGGAGAACTTCTCCTGGATGACCGTGGTATCCGCCATGGGACAGATGTTCTATTCTCTGTCCATCGCCATGGGTATCCTCGTCACCTTCGGCTCCTACATGAAAACCGACGTCAGCATCGAGGAATCCACCCTGCAGGTTGAGCTCTTTGATACCGGCATCGCCATCCTGGCAGGCCTGATGATTATTCCCGCCGTCTTCGCCTTCTCCGGCGGAAGCGCGGAACACCTGAATGCAGGTCCGTCCCTGATGTTTATCACCATGCCGAAAATATTTGCCAGCATGGGCTTCGGCGGCATCGTCAGTGTCCTGTTCTTCCTGCTGGTGCTCTTTGCAGCACTGACCAGCGCCATCGCGCTTCTGGAGAGCTCCGTCTCCACCTTCTGCGATGAGCTGGGCTGGAACCGCAAGGCCGCTACCTTTGCCATGGCCGCCATCATGATCGGCCTCGGCTCCCTGTCTTCCCTGGGCTACGGCCCGCTGGCGGAAGTAACCGTCTTCGGCATGCAGTTCCTGGATTTCTTCGATTTCCTGACGAACTCCCTGATGATGCCGGTATCCGCCCTGTGCATCTGCTGGCTGGTTGACCGGTACATGACCGTTCTCGCTGTAGAAAAGGAAGTCACAAAAGAAGGGCATCCGTACCGCCTGAAGTTCATCTTCAACTTCGTCGTTAAATACGTAAGCCCCGTCTTTATCCTGATTATTCTGCTGAGCTCCATCGCCAATGTTATGGGATGGATCAAGATGTAAAAAACAGAAAAGCATACTACCAATACATATTGAAAGTTGAAAGGCATCTGTCCGGGAGTAAACGCTCCGGCAGATGCCTTTTCTGAATGATTACCTGTTATTTGCAGGACGGTATGACTGGATAGTGCCTGGATCTTACGCCGGATGCATCTTTCAGGGAGGCCGGAGCACCAGCGGATGCACCAACAAACCAATCCCTGGAAGCCGGAAGTGCAAAAGCGGATCCGATTCGGATTTCCGACCTTAAGATCTGCTGTGATCCGGTTCTTGCTATTTTGCCTTATAGAAAAAACAGATCCAGAACAGCAGATTTGATGAACAGATCC
>Ga0256405_10003541_pt1 | contig 31932 bp, 31 predicted proteins | sample RumenRJG_02DNA_FD_189096 | JGI IMG/M metagenome (GOLD analysis project Ga0256405, IMG submission 189096) | Bovine rumen microbial communities from Lethbridge, Alberta, Canada - RJG_02 | ecosystem: Host-associated > Mammals > Digestive system > Stomach > Rumen | place: Canada: Alberta...
GGAATATGATTCCAAGGAAGTTGAAGATGAAAAAATAGAAAAGATTCTAAAGGCAGGTATGCAAGCTCCTGGAAGCAGGTTAGGCGCTGAACCTTGGGAATTCTTGATAATCAAAAACAAGGAAACTCTTGCTAAAATTGGAGAAATCAAACCTCGTGTAACAAATGCTCCAGTAGCTATTCTTTTGATTGCAAACATTGAAAGGTCCTTTTATAAATTGGTATGGCAACAGGATATGAGTGCAGCAGCAGAGAACATGCTTCTTGAAGCTGTCAATCTTGGCTTAGGAGGATTATGGAATGGTGTGGCACCTGAAGAGGAAAGAATGAATGCCATTGGTGAGATTGTAGGTTTGCCTAAAGATGACAACCTAAAGCCATTCTGCATAATAACTCTTGGTTATCCTGCTGAAGGTTGGGAAAACAAGTTCATGGATAAATATGATGAATCCAGAATCCATTATGAAACCTATTAATTAAATTTTAAACATTTTTTATAAAGTTTGCTAATAAATCTGATTTCAATTCTTAAACGGATGATGCATTATGAAATACAATTTTGATTCAATAATTGATAGAAAACACACCAATTCACTCAAATGGGATTTATTTGATGATGAATATCCTATGTGGGTTGCAGATATGGACTTTTATGCAGCTCCACTCATTTATGAATCAGTGAATAGAAAAGCAAAGCATGGTGTTTATGCCTATTCATTTGTCAATGATGAGATTTTTGATTCATATATCAATTGGTGGAAAAAATATGGCCTTGATATGAAAAGGGATGAATTGTTGTTTGCAACAGGGGTCATGCCTTCAATTACAAGCATCATTCGTGCATTCACTGATGTTGGAGATAATGTATTAATCCAAACACCAGTTTACCATGTCTTCTTTTATGTGATTGAAGATAATGACAGAAATGTTGTTGAAAATCCGTTGATTTATGATTCAGATTCCAATGATGTGGAAACTGCTTATGCCATTGATTTTGATGATTTGGAAGAGAAATTCAAGGATCCAAAGACCAAATTGATGCTATTATGCAATCCTCATAATCCAATCGGAAGAATATGGGATGAGAAAACCCTTGAAAAGATAGCTGTTTTAGCAAACAAATATGATGTCATTGTTGTATCTGATGAGATTCATTGTGATTTGACTGATCCTGATTTGAAATATGTTCCGTTTGCATCTTTAGATCATGAGTTATCAAATAACAGCATTACATGCATTTCCCCAAGCAAGACCTTTAACATTGCAGGTCTTCAAAGTTCTGCAGTCTTCACTCGTAACAAGGAACTTTATGAAGTTTTAGAAAAGCAATTGTCAGTTGATTGCTTCAATCACCCTAACATTTTTTCAATTGATGCCACAATTGCAGCATACAAAAGTGAAGATTGGTTAAATGAATTGAGAGAAGTCCTATTTGAAAATAAAATGATTGTTGATGAGTTCCTAAAAAGTGAAATTCCTGAAATAAAATTGGTTCCGGCAAATGCAACCTATCTTTTATGGTTGGATTGCAGTAAGTTAAGGGGAGAAAATTTTGAAGGTTGTGAATTTTCCACTTCTTTATCTGAGTTTTTAAGAGAAAATGTAAGTTTATTCTTATCTCCAGGAATCCAATTTGGACAAAATGGAGATAATTTCTTGAGAATGAATATTGCATGTCCAAAAGACTTATTGCTTGAAGGTTTAAATGCATTAAAAATAGGAATTGAAAAATTTAAAAAAGAAAATAATTTATGAATTCTAAAAAAATTCTAAAAATAGTAATTTTTTTTTTTTTTTTGAAAGTATTAAAAATAAAAAAGTAGAGAAAATTAATTTATTTTAATTTCTCTTCCCACTCTTTTTGTCTAAAACCAGTAAGCACTATATTATCTTCAGTCTCAATTATTGGACGTTTTACAAGCATGCCTTCAGTAGATAAAATCTTCAATTGTTCTTCTTCACTCATTTCTGGTAACTTGTCTTTTAATTGCATCTCTCTGTAAATTTTACCACTTGTGTTGAAGAACCTCTTGAGAGGTAGTCCACTTTTCTCATATAATGCCTTCAATTGATCATAATCGGGATTTTCCTCAACAATATGCTGTTCATCATATTCGAATCCATTTTCGTCTAACCATTTCTTAGCCTTTTGGCATGTGCTGCATCTTGGGTAGTAAATAAATAACATTCTCCATTCTCCTAAAAATTTTATAAAATCAATTTTTTGTTCTTATTCTTATTCTTATTTCTATATTTGAAATTTATAAATTATTCTAATTATTGATTAACTTTGTAAACTAAAGACTTTTATCATATGATTTTTAAATTAATATTAGAAAAATAAATAATATGAAATTAATTAAAAACAATAAGGTGATATCGTGAGTATTTTAGTTGCTTATTATTCAAGAACAGAAGTTACAAAAAAATTAGCAGAAGCCATTGCTGCAGAAACTGGTGCAGATATTGAAGAAATTGTTTCTAAAGTGAAATATGATGGTAAAATAGGTTTTGCACGTGGTGGAAAGGATGCTCTTTCAGAAAAGATCATTGATTTAGGGCCATTAGAACATGATGTTTCAGATTATGACTTGGTTTATTTAGGAGTTCCTGTATGGGCTGGAAAAGCTGCAAACCCTATGATTTCATACATTAAGCAAAATGAAGGAAAGTTCAATGATGTAAAATTCTTTGTAACTGCAGGTGGAAGCGGTTTTGAAGGTGCCATTGAACAAATGGAAAAATATGTCGGCAAAGCTCCTTTGAAAACATTAACTCTTGTAACAAAACAAGTAAAACATGATGAATTTGATGAAGAGTTAGCTTCATTTATAGAATAAACTAAATTTTAGTTTTTTTAGATTTTTAACCGTATACTATTAACTGATTTAATTATTAACCTATTAAATTATTTATTTCGCGAAATAGAAAGATTTAAATCCTTTAAAAATAATTTATAATATTAACAGATTTTTATTCACTTAAAATGTTTAATAAATGTAAATTAGGTGATATAATGTCAATTTATGATTTTGAAGTAAAAGACACTCAAGGAAACATGGTTTCCTTAAGTGAATACAAAGGAAAAGTATTGTTAATTGTCAACTCTGCTACCAAATGTGGTTTCACTCCACAATACACTGAATTGAATGAAATCTTCAATGAATTCAAGGATGAAGGATTTGTCATTTTAGATTTCCCATGTAACCAATTTGGTAATCAAGCTCCTGGTACTGGAGAGGAAATTGCAGCTACCTGCCGCAGTGAGTATTTGGTTCCTTATCCAATCTTTGAAAAGATTGAAGTGAATGGTGAAAACGAAGAGCCATTATACGCTTACTTAAAGCAAGAGCAACCATTTAAAGACATCACTGGTGATGGGGCTAGAAAATTGAAAATGGTCCTTAAGGTAATGGATAGACATTATAAGGACAATGATGACATCAAATGGAACTTCACTAAATTTTTAGTTGATAGAGAAGGAAATGTAGTTCAACGTTTCGAGCCAACTGAAAGTTTAGATGATGTTAAGGCAAGAGTTAAAGAATTATTATAATTCTTTATTCTATTTTTTCTCCATTTTTTCTATTTTTTTCAGTTTTTCAAATTCTATTTTTATTCTATTTTTCTATTTTTTTTAATTTTTTCTTATTATAATAAGCAGCATCTTTTTTTTCGTGTTGATTTATTAAATAGTTAAATAATTTAAGAATCAATATAACTTATGTGGGATTATGAAAAAGATTTTATACTTGACAGATTTATATTATCAGGCAAAAGGTAGAAACTACTATGAGGAGGACCTCTTTTTATCAGGGATACTTAAGGATTATTTTGATATAGTTTTGTGCAATCCAAAGAATTCTTCAAGTTTTGAAAATGATGTGGATTTAATCATTTTCAGAAACACTGGAAGTGTATTGAATTTTAAGGAAGGTTATGATTCCTTTAGAGAACGGGTGAAAAGCAACAATTTAAAAACTTTCAACGATTTCACTGGGAAGGCAGATATGTGCGGAAAGCAATATCTTGTTGACTTGACTTTAGAGGATTATCCTGTTATCCCTACAATTGATGATATAAAAAATATTGATTTATTGCCTAACTCCGATCTTTTTGTCATAAAACCAAAAGATGGCGCTGATTCAATAGGTCTTGAGTTTTTAACTAAGGAAGAATTAATCAAAAAGGATTTGAATAAGAATATTTTAATTCAGCCGGCAATTGATTTTGAATACGAACTGTCTTTTTATTTTATAAATGATAAGTTTGAATATGCATTATATGCTCCTAATAAAGAGGAAAGATGGAAACTTGAGAGATATGTTCCAAGCATTGAGGAGATAGGATTTGCAAAAAGATTTATTGAGTGGAACACTATTGAAAATGGTATTCAAAGAGTTGATGCATGCAAAACAAATGATGGTCAATTATTATTGGTGGAACTTGAAGATTTAAATCCATATTTGTCTCTTTTGGAGTTAAATGAAGAAACTGTTGAGATTTTTATCAATGATTTAGTGGATGCAATTAAAAATTTATGATTATTTTTTTGAAAGTGGTAAAATGAAATTGGAAATCAATACAGAAACCTGCACTGGATGTAAATTATGTGAAACCGTTTGCATTAGAGATAATATTGAAATTATTGATAAGAAAGCTGTTGAAGTTGATAATGGAGATTGCTTTGACTGTGGGCATTGTTTAGCTATTTGTCCAACAGGAAGCATATCCTTAAATACATATGAAGATCAAAAAGACCGTGTTGAAGATTATAATCCTCGTGAAATTCCAATCAATTCTGAAGATTTATTGCAATTCCTAAAACAGCGCAGAAGCATTCGTTGGTTCAAGAAGAAAAAAGTGGATAAGGAAACTTTTGATAAGCTATTTGAAGCTGCCTATTACAGTCCAAGTGCTCAAAATGCTCAAGATGTTGAATTTGTTGTTCTTGATGAGAAACTGGATGATTTCATGCATTTGGTTTATGATATAATCAAAGTGGAAGAAGATGAATTCTTCAGAATAAAACAGTTTGGTGAGTATCTTAGAGGTGAAGGAGATTATAAGAACCATCCACTTCTTTGGGAAGGAACACAGATGATTTTGTCCTTTTCCAAAAGTCAGGCAAATGCATTGATTGCAAATACAAGACTTGAGTTATTGGCTTATTCAATGGGTCTTGGAGGATTCTATTCATTATTCACTCTTAAGGCGGATGAATTGGATCATCAAAGATTAATGGAATTCTTCCCAGAAATAGACCGAGATAAGCACATGTATTCTGCATTCATAATAGGTTATCCTAGAGTAAAATACAGAAGAACAGTTCCTCATAAGAAAATAGATGTGTATTATAAATAGCTATTTAATTCTTTTTTTATTTTTTTATCTATTTTTTATTTTTTTATCTAAAAAACAAATCTAATTATAAAGTTAATTTAACGGAAAGGCAAGAAAATCCCTGTTCAATCTCAGATGAAACTGAAAGTTGATTGAATTTGGGGAATGATTTTCTAACATGTTCCAGGATTCTAAAGTCTATATAGATTTCTGTTACATAAAATTCAAATCCATCTGTAAAATAGTAAGTAGGCTTTCTGCATTTGAGCTTTGCACCATAGAAGAAATCTTCGAGCCTATTTTCCAAATCCCATTTTTCGTTTTCACTTAACTCTTTTCCATTGATGTAATCAATTATTTCATCTTCCAATCCCTCTTCAATAGGATAAAGCCTTAAGTCATTTTCCATTTCTTCTAATTCTTGATACAATTCTTCTCTGTTTAATTCAACCATAGTGTCACCATATTCAAATCTAAAAATAGAGTGATTTTTTAAAAATTTTCTTTAGAAAATTTTATAATTTAAATTTTAATAATTTGTAAAAAATAAAAATAAAAATAAAAAATAAAATGAAATTTTTATATGGAATTTTAATTAAAATTAAAGAGAAATAATTGAAAATTATTTCATATTTCCAAATAATCCTCTAATAATCCCTTTTGTAACTTCCCTTGCAGCAGTGTTTACAACAGTTGTAGTTGCCTTTTCAACAGTTGTCTTTCTTGTAGTCTTTCTCTTGGATTTAGTGGTTTGTTTTGTCATTTGATCCACTGCTGTTCCAACAGCTATGCCAATAACATCTTCAAGCAATCCTTTTTGTTTAGGTTGCTCTGGTGCTTGGGTTTGTGCTGGAGCTTGCTGTTCAGCAGGTGCCTGTTGGGTAGGTGTTTGTTGTGCTGGAGCTTGCTGTTCAGCAGGTGCCTGTTGGGTAGGGGCTTGTTGTGCTGGAGCCTGTTCTGCTTGATTAGGAATTTCCCTAATAGGTGCATCTTGAGGGATTTCAGATTGTACATTCGGATTGTTGTCAATCTTATTCAATAGCATCTCATATGCTGATTCCCTATCAACTGCATCTCTGTATTTTCCTCTAAGAGATGAAATGCTCATCAATTCTGCTCTGTAATTATCTTCAATAGCTCCAATATAACTTTGAGGAGGCAAAATGTCAACTTGTTGCACGATGCTTGGAGCTCCTTTTTCTTCAAGAACAGAGACCAATGCCTCTCCAGTTCCTAAAGTGGAAATGACTTCTGTTGTATCGAATTCAGGGTTTGGTCTGAAGGTTTCAGCAGCAGTCTTTACAGCCTTTTGCTCCTTTGGAGTGTATGCATGAAGTGCATGTTGCACTCTGTTACCAAGCTGTGAAAGGACAGTGTCCGGAATATCGGATGGACTTTGTGTAATGAAGTATACTCCGATTCCTTTTGAACGAATCAATCTTATAATCTGCTCTACCTTTTTCTGGAATGCAGGGGACATGTCATCAAACAATAGGTGAGCCTCATCGAAGAAGAAAACGAATTTAGGTTTGTCCAAGTCGCCTACTTCCGGCATTGTTTCGTAAAGTTCGGATATCATCCATAATAAGAATGTTGAGTATAATTCCGGTGCTGTAGACAGTTTTACAGAATCCAATACGTTGATCATACCTTTTCCTTCATCATTGCATTGCATGAAGTCACTGAGTTCCAATGCAGGCTCTCCGAAGAACAGGTCTCCTCCTTGGTCTTCAAGGGTAAGTATGGATCTGAGAAGTGTTGTTGCTGATTTCTTGGCAACTGCACCGTATTGGCTTTCATAAAGTTCAGCATTATCACTTACATGATTAATCATGGATTTCAAATCTTTCAAATCAATCAAAAGAAGGTTTTCATCATCTGCTACACGGAATACGATGTTCAATACCCCTTCTTGTGCTTCAGATAAGTTCAATATTTTTGAAAGCAATTGAGGGCCCATTTCAGAGATTGTGACTCTAATAGGCAATCCTTTCTCACCATATAAATCCCAGAATTCAACAGGATATGACTTGAATACAAATCCCTTATCAGCAAGTTTGTACTTTTCCATTCTTTCAGTTACTTTTGCGTTTGGTTCACCTACCTTTGCAAGACCTGAAACGTCCCCTTTCATATCTGCTAAAAATACAGGAACTCCCATATCACTGAAAGCTTCTGCAAGTGTTTTTAAAGTGACTGTTTTACCGGTACCAGTTGCACCAGCTATTAATCCATGACGATTGGCTAATTTGGATAACAAATAAACCTCTGTATTCTCATTAGCCCCAACTAAGATATTATTTTCTGCATACATGATAACACCTTTTTGATAAATCTGATAATGAAAAATTATTTAATTATTTCACATGTTCTTTAATTCTTATTATATTCCTAATAATATAAAAAATAATTTATTTTATTCTTTGTTTTTTCTTTTCGATTTTTCAATTCTTCATTAAAAATTATTTTCCATTTAATGCAAAGTAAAAATAATAAATTATATAATAGACTTAAAAAATATATTAAAATAAGATATTTTATTGAATAAAATTGATTTTATAATAATTTATGATTTTTATAAGGTGATGATTATATGTATGAAACCTTAACATTCACTGGTGGAATTCACAAAAGCGAAGAATTGAAAGAATTAATTGAGGATTTAGGAGGTTTTGTTCTTCAATCCAATATATTGCAAATGGAACTTGTATTGAATATGGCGGTTCCTATTGATGATGTGGATATTATTAAGGAAAAGGCTAAAGAGCTTTTAGGTGAACTCTCTGTTGCACCTATGGCAGGTTCTGAAATAGCTATTGTTTCCCCAACTCTTGCAAGACACCACCTTCCTCATGCTGCATGTGATATCTCCGAATACCTTAGACGTTATGGTGCTAAAGACAATATGGTCGGGTTGGCTCGTGGTCATGGTAAAGGAACTGCAGGAATCAGTGAAACTGAAAAGGCATTGATTGAAGAGCATGACATAGCCATTTTTGCATTAGGAAGCTTCAAGCAATGCATTATTGATAAGGCTTATCTTTACAATGACATTGATATTCCAGTGATTGTCACAGGTGCACCTGAAATTGATTTGGAAGAATTGCCTGGTGTAGACGCTTATGTTCCAGGATTAGGTAGAATTCCACGCAGATTAAAAAGAGGGGAAAACATAAGAGCTTTGAAAAAGTTAGTTGAAACTGTTGAAGACCTTTTGGAAAAACGTAAAAAAGAGCTTGCTCAAGACCCTCCAATTGCACCTTCAATTTTAGTCAAAAGCGAGATTGAAACTCAAGTTCCAGCTATTAAGGAAGTCATTTCCCCAACTCCTGTAACAAGTCAACTCTGTGGGCTTAGAGTAAAATTGGATTATGACAAGTATCATGAGGAAATTGAAAATGTAGTTATAGGGGACCAAAAATTAAAGGACATTGCAGAGATTAAAAAATCTCATTTCTATGATTACATACTCGTAGAGCTTTTAACTGAAAGTTCTTTAGTGGATTAAAGTTATTATATTAAAAAAATGATATTTTAAGGAAATATTTTTTAAAAAAAGTTATATTATAATAAATATAATTTTTTATATTTTTTATTATCTTATTTTTAAAAATCTCATGTCATCTTATTTTTAATGAATTATATAAATTATTTCTAATATTCAATCATCATAAATAATAATTAAATATTTATTTTATTATCAAATGTGAAGTGTAAAAATGCAAGTTATAGCGGATCTTGGTGGAACTCCTGGAAAAGATTGTAGAGGCTTTTGTAAGTTTTGCTACTTTAGAAAAGTGAAACCTTTAACAGAAGCTCTTGGATGCCAACATTGCCCACCTAATAAAGTGGGTTGTCCAAGATGTCTCGAAGGAGTTCAAGAGGCAGGGAAACCATTTCAACAGCCATTTTCAGTAATAAGTGAAGTTCAAATGGCTTTGATGATGAATCCTGTAAGAGATGCTAACTTGAAGGTCAACATCAGTGGTGGTGGAGATGTCAGCTGTTACCCTTATCTTGAAGAGCTTATATCTAACTTGTCTCAAATGCAATTGCCAATTCACTTAGGTTATACAAGTGGAAAGGGAATTGATGATGGCGATATAGCTACACAATTCTTGAATCAAGGAGTGGATGAGGTAACCTACACTATTTTTGCAGCAGACCCAAAACTCAGAAAGGAATGGATGTTGGATCCAAGTCCAGAGGAATCCCTTAAAGCTGCTCAACTTTTTGCAGAAGGTGCAGACTTGCATGCGGCAGCAGTTATCATTCCGGGGGTAAATGATGGTGCAGTGCTTCAAAACACTTGTGAAAAATTGGAAGCGTGGGGTGCAAAGGCATTGATGATGATGCGTTTTGCAAATAGTTATGACCAAGGGTTGATTTTAGGAAATGAACCTGTTGTTGAAGGAATAACTCCTCATGAACCTCTTGAATTCGAAGAGCTTGTAAAGGAAATCAACAGTGAATATAATCTTAGAGTCACTGGAACTCCATTATCCGATCCAACAATTGGAGCACCATTCATTTTAGCAAAAGATGAGTATGAGGAATTTTTAGGAATATTGCCTAAAGTTACTGGCGAAGCTACACTTCTAACATCTAAGATTGCAGCACCATTCTTGAAGAAAATATTTGATAAGATAGCTCCAGATAATGTGAATGTAGTGGCCACCAAGAAGGATATCGCATGCTTGATGACAAAACAGGACCTTGAAGTCTTGGATTTGGAAGACATTAAAGACACAGTCATTCTCCCTGGAAGAGCATTTATCCATCAATTGGATGCAGAAAGGATATTAAGTCAGGATGGCAAAAGCCGTCTTGTAGGATATGGTCCGGATACTTTAAGCGTTGATGGTGAGTTAAGCAGCGGCATGAGTGAAGAGGAAGTGATTGAACATGAGTTAGGTTCATTCATTGATCTTATTCAGGCCATCAATTTCTTTGGAATGAAAAGGGCTTTTTAATTTTTTAAATTTTTTTAAATTTCTTATTATTTTCATTGCCTTTTTGAATTTTTATTGCATTTTTGAAAATGAAAATAATTGAAAAATGAGAATATAATAATCACAATAAATAATATAATTTTTATATATTTTTTACACTACTTTTTTACACTATTTTTTCAAGTATTGATTAATTTTTCATTTGTTTAATTTTTTGATATTTTTTAAAAAAAATAGAATGTTTTTAGTATTACTAATAGTATTACTTTTGGCTAATTTATGTAATATTTTAATTTAACACGATTTTTAATTTTTTTCTTTATTTTCAATTAAAACGCTTTATTCAATTCTATTTTAGATTTAAGAAAAAAATTACATTTATTTTTTAAATTTAATTGAATGTATGTTATTTTACATTATTTGCTCCATTTTAATCAATTTAAAAAAGTATTACTATTGGGCTAATATATAATAAAAAAATTAAAAAATCTTATTACTTATAAAGTTTTCTATTTAATTCTTAAACGAATGTTTATATTATATTTTAAATAAACTAATATCTGTATACCAAATAGCTGGCTATTGCAAAAATTTTGCTGGATAGCTTACTCAACATAACTAAAAATTAGTTATTTTGGGTGGTATATTAACTCTATTTATTTAGGAGGGAAAAAATTGGCAAAGTTTGATGATAAAGTCGATTTATACGACGACAGAGGTTCATTAGTCGAAGCTGATGTACCAATCGAAGCTCTAAGTCCGTTACGTAACCCTGCTATTAAGAACATTATTAGCGGTGTTAAAAGAACTGTAGCTGTAAACTTAGAAGGAATCGAAAAATCTTTAAAAACTGCTTCCGTCGGTGGAGCAAAATCTAAAATCTTAGGTAGAGAAATGGATCTTGACATCGTAGCTCAAGCTGACTCCATTGCTGCTGCTGTAAAAGACATGCTTCAAGTAACTGAAGACGATGATACTAAATGTGAAGTACTCTCTGGTGGAAAAAGGATTTTAGTCCAAATTCCAACTATCAGATTAGACTCTTCCGCAGAATACTCCGTAGCAACCTTAGCTACCGCAACTGCATTAACTCAAGCTATTATCAAAGAGTTTGACGTAAACATGTACGACGCAAACATGGTAAAAGCTGCTATTTTAGGAAGATACCCACAATCTGTAGAATACATGGGTGCTAACTTAAAAACCATGTTAGACGTACCACAAAAATTAGAAGGTCCTGGTTACTCCTTAAGAAACATTAAAGCAAACGACTTCGTAGCTGCTACCTTAAAGAACACTTTACAAGCAACCGCTCTCGCAAGTATTTTCGAACAAACTGCTATGTTTGAAATGGGTGACGCAGTAGGTGCTTACGAAAGAATGCACTTATTAGGTTTAGCTTACCAAGGTTTAAACGCTGACAACATGGTATTAGGTCTCGTACAAGACAACGCAAAAGAAGGAACTGTAGGTTCTATCGTACAAGACACTATTGCTAAAGCTGAAGCAGATGGTGTAATCGCTGTAGAAAAAGAATTAACTGGATACAACATGTACGCAACTAGTGACGCAGCTAAATGGAACGCATATGCTGCTGCTGGATGTACTGCTGCTATTATGGTTAACGTCGGTGCAGCAAGAGCTGCTCAAGGTATTCCATCAACTATCTTATACTTCAACGACAACATCGAATTCGCTACCGGTTTACCTGGTATTGACTTCGGTAGAGCTGAAGGGGTAGCTGTAGGATTCTCTTTCTTCTCTCACTCTATCTATGGTGGAGGAGGTCCTGGTTTATTCAACGGTAACCACGTAGTAACCAGACACAGTAAAGGATTTACTATCCCTTGTGTAGCTGCAGGTATGGCATTAGATGCTGGTACCCAACTCTTCTCTCCAGAAGCAACTTCTGGATTAATTAAAGAAGTATACAGTGAGATTGACGAATTCAGAGAACCACTCAAATATGTTGCTTTAGCAGCTGCTGAGATTAAAGGTGACATCTAATTATCGAATTAATTTTTGTTAATTAAGATCTAATTTAAAATTCACGAAAAATTATTTAAATCGTCTGATTTAAATACTGAGGTTAAATAATGGATATTGAAATTTTTCCACACAGAATTTTAGGAACAGACACAACTGAAAAAGTATTGAATGATATCGAATCTTTAGACTCAGTTATAAGAACTGTTATTCAAGGACCAAGACTCCCACCTCAAGATGAGATTGACCGTATTTATGGTGATCGCAGAGTCATTGTGGTAAATGGTGAGGAAGTTGAATTGAAAGTTAAGACTGGTAGAATTTTTGTTGAACTATATGATGAATCTGGTATTGAAGAAATCAGATCCATATGTGATGAACATATTGATACTGGATATGATATCAACACTAGCAAATCCCAATACATCAGAAAACAAAGAACTGTTACTGATGGATTGAAATATGGTGAAAATACAGAGATTCCTGATGAATTGGTCGGTATCGCAGATACCCGTTCTAAATTTAAAGATCATGTCTCTATTCTAAAAAGGGATACATTGGAATAAAAAATATCTTTTAGGTTATTGATAATATGATTGGAAGATGCACACATCTTGTAGACTGTAGGGAAACAAGAGGTCTTGGTGAAGGAGGAGGAATTGCTCAAAGAGGAACTTTCGCAGAGTGTGGAAGTGATGTTTTGGCAGTTGCTATGTCTCCAGGTCGTAGACACATTACCAAACCTGTCTGTGAAATTACCTTTGGCTTACGTGAAGCAAACCTATTAACCAGTACCATGATATTGGATGCAGGTAGTGGTGTTCCACATGATGCTCCTGCAGGCGGTGCAGGTAATGCTTTTGGTTTAACTGATAAGGAAGTTGAACAAATGCAAAAGTTTAAGGTTATTGTGGTTCATTTAGGTGGAGTAAGAAATCATATTACATACAAGGCAAGATTAATCTTGCGTAACGTTAACAAACCTTGTGTTATTATTTGTGAATATCCTGTTGACTTTGAAGATTTTGCAAAAATCGGTGTCAAAACCGCAAAGGTCATGCCTGAAGAGGTAAAAACAGAAGGTAAAATCATGAACATAGTATCAGGGGTTATTAGGGGACAAACAGTGTCTCAAGAAAAATTAGATGAGATTATTAGAAAAGTTAGATTAACATTAGGAGATGCATAATTATGGCACAATATTATCCAGGAACTTCTCAGGTAGCTGAAAACAGAAGAAAATTCACTAACCCAGATGTTGAGTTAGAAGTTTTAAGAGAAATATCTGATGAAGATGTAGTAAAATTATTAGGTCACAGAGCTCCAGGTGAAGAATACAAATCCGTACACCCACCTCTCGACGAACTCGATGAACCTGATGACATTATTAGAGAAATTGTAGAACCTATTGACGGTGCAAAAGCAGGGGACAGAGTAAGATACATCCAATTTGTAGACTCCATGTACTTTGCTCCAGCTCAACCATTCTTAAGAGCAAGATCCTATGTATACAGATACAGAGGAATCGATACCGGTACTTTATCCGGTAGACAAATTATCGAAGCTCGTGAAAGAGACTTAGAAAGAATTTCCAAAGAAATCTTAGAAAACGAATACTTCGATACCGCAAGAACTGGAATCAGAGGTTCTGGTGTACACGGTCACTCTTTAAGACTCGATGAAAACGGTTTAATGTTCGACATGTTAAGAAGACAAGTACTCAACAAAGAAACCGGTAACGTAGAAATGGTAAAAGACCAAATTGGTCACGAATTAGATGAACCTGTAGTATTAGGTGAACCATTAGACGAAGAAACCTTAAGAGCTAAAACCACAATCTACAGATGTGATGGTGAAGCTTACAAAGACGATGAAGACGCTGTAACTGTCTTAAGACAAATACACGTCACCAGATCTCAATTTGGTTACAACCCAGAATATTAAGGAGGTTTATTAAAATGGCTGACAAAAAATTCTTAGATGCAATGACTAAAAAGTTCAAAGAAGCTCCAGAAGAAAAAACTACTACCTTCTATAATATGGGCGGTTGGACTCAATCTGAAAGAAAAACTGAATTTGTAAACGAAGGTAAAGCAATTGCTGAGAAAAGAGGAATCCCAATGTACAACCCTGACATTGGTAACCCACTCGGTCAAAGAGCTTTAATGTCCTACCAATTATCTGGTACTGACACTTTCGTAGAAGGAGACGACTTACACTTTATCAACAACGCAGCAATCCAACAAGCTTGGGACGATATCAGAAAAACTGTAATCGTAGGTTTAAACACTGCTCACAACGTACTCGAAAAGAGATTAGGTATGGAAGTAACTCCTGAAACCATTACCAACTATTTAGAAGTTGTAAACCACGCTATGCCTGGTGCAGCTGTAGTACAAGAACACATGGTAGAAACCAACCCATTATTAGTAGACGACTCCTACGTAAAAGTATTTACTGGAGACGACGACTTAGCAGCAGAAATCGACCCTGCATTTGTATTAGACATTAACAAAGAGTTCCCAGAAGAACAAGCTGAAGCTTTAAAAGCTGAAGTAGGTAATGCTATTTGGCAAATTGTAAGAGTTCCATCTGTTGTAGGTAGAGTTTGTGATGGTGGTACCACTTCCAGATGGTCTGCTATGCAAATTGGTATGTCCATGATTTCTGCATACGGTCAATGTGCAGGTGAAGGTGCTACTGGTGACTTCGCATACGCATCCAAACACGCAGAAGTAATTGGTATGGGTACTTACTTACCAATCAGAAGAGCAAGAGCAGGTAACGAACTCGGTGGTGTACCATTCGGATTTATGGCAGATATCTGTCAAGCAACCAGAGTAACCGACGACCCTGTAGAATCCGCATTAGAAGTAGTAGCTTTAGGTGCTGCTTTATACGACCAAATTTGGTTAGGATCTTACATGTCTGGTGGTGTAGGATTTACTCAATATGCTACCGCAGCATACACCGATAACGTATTAGACGACTTCTCTTACTTCGGTAAAGATTACGTAGAAGACAAATACGGAGAATTATGTTCCGCACCTAACAACATGGACACTGTTCTTGACGTAGGTTCTGAAGTAGCATTCTACTCCTTAGAACAATACGAAGAATACCCAGCTTTACTTGAAACCCACTTCGGTGGTTCTCAAAGAGCTGCTGTTGTATCTGCAGCTGCAGGTATTTCCACTGCATTCGCAACTGGAAACGCACAAACCGGTTTATCTGCATGGTACTTAGCACAATACTTACACAAAGAACAACATTCCAGATTAGGTTTCTACGGTTACGACTTACAAGATCAATGTGGTGCAGCTAACGTATTCGCTATCAGAAACGACGAAGGTTTACCACTTGAATTAAGAGGTCCTAACTACCCTAACTATGCAATGAACGTAGGTCACCAAGGTGAATATGCAGGTATCGCACAAGCACCTCACAGTGCTCGTGGAGACGCATTTGCAGTCAACCCTCTTATTAAGATTGCATTCGCTGACAAAAACTTGCCATTCGACTTCACTAAAGTCAGAGCAGAATTTGCTAAAGGTGCTTTAAGAGAATTCGAACCTGCAGGTGAAAGATCTATCATCATTCCAGCAAAATAAGTTTGGTGTAAACGGGAAATATGTAAATAAGGTTTTTAATCTATAGGATTCTTTATCCTAATAGATTTTACCTTATTTATTTTTTTCAATATGGTATTTGTTTGTATAAAGTAGAATGGATTTTTTTTCAATTGATTTTGAAAATAATAAAATGCATTTTATAAAGAAAATTTAAAAGAATTAGTGTCAATATAATAATTCAACTTAATTAAAATGGATTTAATTTCAATTGATTTTGATAAATCGCTTTAAAATTAAGGTAATGCTAAAAATAATTGATAAAATTTGAGATTTTTTAGTAAAGCTTATATATAGTGTTTTAAAAAAATTATAGAATATAGAGAGTTTAATGTCTCTAAATTAATTAATTTTAGGTTTATTTTAATTTAAGTAGACTTGAAAAAATTCTTGGTTTATCTTTTTAATTATTCAGGTTTAATTATTAAGATTTTTAGATTTATTCATCAAATATTTCATTCTTAACACTTTAAGGATTTAATCTAGCTAGATTAAAAGCTAAGTGGTTTGCCTTGGCTTATTTGATTTATAAAATCTTTGTTTAAGTTATGAGGTATAATCATAAAGTATAAAATCATTCAGATGTTCTAAAAATGGTCTAAATTTTGCTTTAGTCCATTATTTAGTCCATTTTTATTTTATGTCTTTATGGTTTTATATTTGAGCAGAATATGTCTAAATGTGGTTAATAGGAAAATTAATCACGTAATAGTTTATTAAATAATTAAATTTAATAAAATTTAAGGAGGAAAAGAAAATATGGACCCTATTACATTAGGTGTAGTCGCATTAATGGGTGCAGCAGCAACCATTGCTGGTGCTGCAGAGGACTTAGAGTCTGACATCGGTTCACAAAGTAACCCTAACTCACAAGTTCAACTTGCTCCACAAATGGGACATTTACACCGTATGATCAATAAGGCAGCTTCTGGTGAACCAGTAGCATATGGATGCTGGTGTGGTATCGCTGGTGGTATCGCAGCTCTTGCAATGGGTATGGGTATTATTCCTATAGTAGCAATTGCAATGGGTTCTACTGTTGCTGCATTTGTTCACGCAATTTATACAGTCACATCACACATGGGAAGGATTGTTGGTCAATCTCAATTTGAACAACCATTATTTATGGATGTATTAACCCAATCCTTAGGCCCTATCGCAGCTCATGGTTTTATAGCTAGTTTCGGTATTGTAGGAATCGCTTACTTAATGACCCTTCCATTAAGCGGTCTCGGACACCCATTCCCATTACCATTACTCGCTGTACTATGGGGAATTACTATTGGTGCAATCGGATCATCCACAGGGGATGTACACTACGGTGCAGAAAGCGAATACCAAAAATTCGATTACGGTGGAGGTACTCCTGTAGCTATTCAAGGGGATATCGTAACCAAAGCTCCTCTTGGTGCTAAGAACTCTATCGATGTAGGTAACTTCTGTGCTAAATATGGTGGACCTTTAACTGGATTCTGTTTCGGACTTATTGTTTTCGTAAGCTTCTGGATTACTGTTGTATTCGGAGCTATTGGAGGACAAGTTGTAGGACTTATCATCGTTATTTTATTAATCGCTGGTAACTACTTCCTTGAAAAGTCTGCAAGAGAAAAATTCGGACCATATGAGGAATAAGGAGGTTACATTATGGATCTTATTATGTTTATTATATGTGTTGTAATTGCAGGTATTATTATGGGAGGAGGTGTACACTTCATTCCTGTAGGTGGTGCTCCTGCAGCTATGGCTACCGCTACCGGTGTAGGAACTGGTACCGCAATGTTAGCAGCTGGTGCAGGATTAACTGGACTCATTACCGCAGCTTCTATGACAGGACAACCAGTATGGTTGATCATCTTAGCAGGTGCAGTTGGTTCCATGTTAATGATGGGTATCACCATGCTTATTGGTAACTTTATTTATATTTATGGTGTTGGTGTAGTACCAGCATCTGGTAAAGCTGCAGTTGACCCAATCACCAAATGGAACCAAGAAAAATATAAAACTCCTGGTACCGAAGGACACGGTATTCCTACCGTATGTTACATTAGTGGTATCATTGGTGGTTTACTTGGTGGTGCTGGTGGTGGATTAGTCTACTGGGCTATTAACGAATTCGCAACCGCTAACATGACTGGATTTGACGCTACTGTTATTGCAGGATTAGCTGCTATCTTATCTGTAGGTATGTTCTTCATCAACTCTGTAACTGCTTCCTATAACATTGGAGGTACTATTGAAGGATTTGTAGACCCTAAATTTAAAAGACTTCCTACTGGAATTTTAGCTTGTGCTATTGTATCTCTTGTAGCTGCAATCTTCATGGTATTAATGATTGGAGGTATTTAAGATGTCTGCTGGAGGAAGTGGAGCACCTGCAGAAGGTGCTGTAGATGCTAATGTAATGTTAGCTATTGGTATTATCGGTGGATTACTCGGTATATACTTATCTGGTATTAACCCTGTTATTGGACCTGTATTAAGCTGTCTTGGTGCAGTTTGTGCAATCCTTTGGGGTGTAATTGCAATCCGTAGTGTAGCAAGTTATGGTTTAGGTACTGGTGTACCTTCTATCGGTTACATGTCTTTAGGTATTGGTGTAATCGGTGCTTTAGCTGGTGTAGGTATTATCGCATCTTTAAAATTAACTGGATTAGAAATTGCTGGACCTATTCTTGCATTAATCTTTGCAATGATTATTGGATTATTAGTTGCTATTGTAGCTAAAAAAATTGTTGGTATGAAAATTCCTGTTATGGAAAGATGTACTGCAGAAATTGCAGGTGCTGCAGCATTATCTGTTTTAGGATTCTCTGCTGCTATTGCAGGTGGATACTCAATTGACTTACTCTTATCTGCTGTAATTGCTCCTGGATTTATTGCTATCTTTTACATATTATGTACTATGGCTATCCAACACCCATTCAACGCATGTTTAGGACCAAACGAAGACCAAGTAAGAACTCTTAAATGTGGTGCTTCTACTGCATTCTTAACTATGGTTATTACTGGTATTCTTGCTATTTCCGCTGGAGGATATGCATGGTTTGCAATTTTAATTGTCGGACTTATCGGTTGGTACATCTCATTTAAGATGTTTGTTAACGCTTCATGTGAAGCAGCAGCATCTGTTAAATGGGCTGGTTTATGGCCAAAAGTTGAGGAATAAGGAGGTTGTTATAGATGGTATTACCTTTAATACAATTTATTCCTGAATTAAACTTAAATCTTGACGCAGAATCCGGTATTCTCGGAGCTGGTGGTGGAGATTTAATTATTCTTTCAATGGATGAAATAAATGCAGAAATCGCAAAAGTCGAAGCAGCTGCTGACGAATTAATGAATTCCTTAGATCCTAACTCTGCTCCATTAGGTTCCTTCCCAGGAAGAGAAGGTAACTTTGTCATTGCAGGTAAATTAACCAACATGGTTTACGGATTTGTTTTAGGAATGTTCCTTATCATGGCAGCAATGCCTATATTAACAGCTATGGGGGTTTTATAGATGGCTGACAAAAAACCTGCTGCTGATAACTGGCCTGTAGTAAGTGGAGACTACATTGTAGGGGACCCAGAAAGTCCTGTTGCTGTAACTACTTTAGCTTCTCACAATGAAGATATCCCAGCTGCTGCTGGAGCAGCAATTGCTGGACCTTGTAAAACTGAAAACTTAGGTATTGAAAAAGTTGTAGCAAACATCATTTCAAACCCAAACATCAGATTCTTAATCTTATGTGGTGCAGAAGTACAAGGTCACATTACTGGTCAAAGTATCCAAGCATTACACGAAAATGGTTGCGACCCTGAAAAGAAAAAAATCACTGGTGCTACCGGTGCAATTCCTTTCGTAGAAAACATTCCTATGGAAGGTGTAGAAAGATTCCAACAACAAGTAGAACTTGTTGACTTAATCGATAACGAAGACGGTGGAGCAATCACAGCAAAAGTAAAAGAATGTATCGAAAAAGATCCTGGTGCTTTTGAAGAAGATGCTATGGTTATTGAAGTGAAAGAAGGAGATGACGACGACGATGATGGTGAAGAAATTCGTCCTATCTCTCCAGAAACTGCATTACTTGAAGCAAGAATCAGAAATATTGATACTCAAGTAAAATTAGTTGGTGCTGTACAAAGAAATATGGCAGGTAACTATTCAGGTAAAGTCCAAGGTATTATGATTGGATTAGTATTTACTTTAGTAATCGGTTTCTTATTATTAATGGCACCATTAGTAGGTGTATAAACTGGAGGTTTTATTTATGGTTAAATTTTCAAACAAACCAAATACTCGTGGTATTAAAAATGCTTCTAGTGATGTAGAATACCGTGCTAAGCTCTTAGGAAGAGAAGGAAGATTATTCGCTGGCGTAATCAGCACCAGATTTTCTGGTATAGCTATCGGTATTGGAATTGCTCTTTGTTTAGCTGTTGTTATTCCATACTTAGCTAAATTATGTGGATTATAGAGGTGTTAAAAAATGTCTGAAGAATCAGTACCTCAAATTATTGTATCTACCGACGATATGTCAGCTGCAGTCCAAAAATTAGATGAAGCTGAAGAAAAAGTAGAATTTGCTGTTGGGGAATACTTCCAACGTTTAGGTCAACAAAACGGTAGAGATATTGGTATTTTATATGGTATAATTTTAGGTCTTGTAATTTTAATAGTGTCCATTGAATTTGGTTTAGTAAGTGCAATGAGTACTATTATGGCAGGATTAATCTAAATTGGAGGATTATAAATGTTTAGATTTGATAAAGAACAACTCGTCGTAGATATTGCTGGAGTAAAAATGGGAGGACAACCTGGAGAATACCCTACCGTTTTAGCAGGAACTATCTTTTACGGCGGACACAAAATTATTAGTGATGAAAAAGCAGGAGACTTTGATAAAGACGCTGCTGAAGGATTAATTAAAACTATGGAAGAAATGTCTGATGTAACCGGAAACCCTTGTGTTGTACAAACTTTCGGTGCTACTGCAGAAGCTATGGTTAAATACTTAGAATTTGTAGGAGACGTCTGTGACAAACCTTTCCTTATCGACTCAACTGCTGCAGCTGCAAAAATTGCAGGTGTAGAATACGTACAAGAAGTAGGATTAGCTGAAAGAGCTGTATACAACTCCTTAAGTATGGCAGCTGAACCTGGTGAAATCGAAGCTGTAGCTAACTCCGACATCGACGCATCCATTCTCTTAGGTTTCAACCCAATGACCCCTGGTGTAGCAGGTAAACTCGAAATCTGGGAAACTGGTGGATCTGTAATCGATGAAGGTATTCTCGAAATGGCAGAAAGATGTGGAATTACCAAACCATGGATGGACGTAGCAGTAACTCCTTTAGGACAAGGTGCAGGTCCTGCAGTAAGAACTTCCTATGCTGTAAAAGCTAAATGGGGATACCCTGTAGGTTCCGGTATTCACAACGTACCTTCCGCATGGGATTGGTTAAGACAATACAAAAAAGAACACAAAGAAGCATGGCCTGTATGTGATATAGGTTCTAACATCGTACAACAAATGGCTGGTGGAGACTTCGTACTTTTCGGTCCTATCGAAAACGCAAGACTCGCATTCCCAGCTTGTGGTATGGCAGATATTATGATTGCTGAAGCAGCAAAAGATATCGGTACTGAACCTATTGAAGCACACCCATTGAACTTATTATTATAATTTGAAAGGGTCCGAGATTAGATGATTTATTCATCTAATCTTCTTCAAATTATAAAATTTTTCTATTTTTAACTTATTTTTACTTTACTTATTTTTACATCAATTTTTTTTTAAATTCTCATTAACTACTTTTAATATTTTTTCTGGCTGATTTTTTTAATAATTTTAAAATTTATCTTTATTCTCAACATTTGAATATTTAACAAAATTATTTAACAAAATTTATATTATTTAATGAAAATAGTATATATTATATAGAATATTATGGGGATTTTATATGTCTTTTTTAGATAAATTTTTCAATAAGGGACCTAAGCCAATCATTGCTGAAAGTCAACCAAGGGATTTAAGTATTTTAAAAGCAGGTAATAGACCTCAAGGTCCAGGTGTTATGGCCGCACAACAGGATGAATACTATGTGACTGCTTCCGTAGAATTGGGAAACACCACTACCAAATGTGTTATTATGGCTACAAACTTAAATAACAGTCAATCTTATTTAATCAACAAAACTGTTAAAATGACAAGGGATGTTAGAAAACCTAAAGCAGGAGAAGAGGTATTCGGTAAAACTGTTTGGGGTGTAGAGCTTTCTAAAGAATCTGTTGCAGATATGATTAAGGATACAGTTTTGGAATCACTTAAAAAAGCCCATGTGGATATGGAAGATGACTTGGATTTTGTTGTGAGATCCACTGGGGTAACTGCAGGGTTTGCGACAACCAAGGAAGTGGGAGAATTGATTAAGGCTCTTGCTGATGGTTGTCTTGATGCAGGTATTTCCCACAAGAAAATGGCTCCCGCTATGTCTACTGCACACCTTCCAAAAAGACTTCAAAAATACACATTATTGGATAATGTAATGTTTGATGGTGCTGTAGTAAGTGTAGTCCCTCCAAAAGGAAAGGAAGTTGTAGCGAATGAAATGGAAGGGGAACTTGTAACTGCAGGTATTAAATTAGGTGCTAAATGGACTGAAGTGGACTATAGAAACCCTTGTGTATCCTTAGACTTTGGTTCTACCTTGGCAGGTAGGATTGTAAATAAGGATGAGCCTTATGCAAGTACCGTTGGTAACTTCTTAGGTTTAGCTGGGGTTATTTCAGACTCATTAGCTAAAGGTTCCAAGCAAATAGACCAAAATAATGGTGCTGCATTAGACATATTTGATCCTAAATTGCTTAAAAAGGCCGATGGCAAAAAGCATCAGGAAAAAGCTAAGCAATATGCTAAAGAGGCACATGAACTCATTAACATCTGTAAAGTTCCAGAAGGTATTGACAGATTTGGTACTGTTCCGTTAGATGCTGCAGGTGCTAAAGCAGCAGGTACTTGTTTGATTGGTTGTGATGTCGGTACCAATGCAGATGGTCTTGGTGGATTAGTGGAAATTGGTGCTAAGATCTATGAGGATGAAGGAATTCCTACATTGCTAGCTACAATGGACCATGTAAGTGCAAATATTGTATACAGAGTTTTAGATGTGGCATTTGAAGAAGACCTTATTCTTGACGGTTCAATTTTAGGAGTTACTGGTAGGGCAGGTATCACTGGTAAGAAACCTGAACTCATTTTAGAGTATGCTCAGGACAAATTCAAGGATGTCGTATTTGTAGAGGATGGACTTGCTCTTGGTTCTGCAATTATGGCTCGTTGTATGAATTCTATGGGAACTCAAAAGAACCCTCTTGGTGGAAACCAAGGAGAAAAATGTATTCTTAAGAAAAGAATGCAAGAACAAGGTACAATTCCAAAATAATTTACCTTATTTTTCTTTTTTTATTTTATTTTAATTATTTTAATTAAAAATTTAATTAATTTAATAATTTAATTTTTTAATATTTTTTCTTTTTAATTTTCAAAATAGTTTAAATCTTCTATAAAATTTCTTTAATGGTGTATTTATGATTATAGCTCTTGTTATGGCAGGTGGAAAAGGCTTAAGATTAAAATCAGATATTGAAAAGCCACTTTATCCTTTAAATGATAAACCATTGATGAGTTATGTCTTGGATAATATTAATCAATCTGAACTAATTGAAAAGACAGTTGTTGCAGTTAGTCCAAATGCTCCAAATACAAAGGAGTTTTTAATAAATGAATTGAGCTTTTCAAATTTTGATGACTCATTTTATGAAAGTGAAAAAAATAATTTTTATTTGGATACCTTAGGTAAAGGTTTTGTTGAAGACCTGTCCAATATCTTAGAAATTTTTGAGTCAAGGTCTAAGGAAGACATTTTGATTTTCATCAATGCAGACTTGCCACTGGTTGGTGCCGATATTCTTGATGAAATCTTAAACTATTATTTAAGTCAAGATAAACCTGCATTATCTGTCTCAGTTCCAGTTGAAATTTTTGATGAATATGGGATAAATTATTCCTATGAATTTAATGGAAATGTCCCTTCAGGAATCAACATACTTAGAAGCGAAAATGTTGTTCAGGATGAGCAACTTTTAATTATTTCAAGGCATGAGTTAATTTTTAATGTAAATACTATCGAGACAGCTATATTAACCAATAAATTTTTATAATTTTCATCAATTTTTAGATTTTTAAGCATATTTTTTAGCATATTTCTTAGCATATTTTTTACTATTTTCATTGATCCAATTTTTTATATTTTTTTAGTTTTTTTCAGTTTTATCCATTGTTATATTATTTGAAAATAAGAAATTTTTAAAATTTTTTATTCTTTTTCATTTATTCCCATTATATTTTACTCTTTTTTAGATTTTTATACTATTTTTCTTTATTTTTACTAAAAATATCAATAACTTTATATATTTCTTTAAATATAAACAGTATTAAGGTAAACTAATCTATATTTTATTAAAATTAGTTATTTAAATTGAGTGTTTTTATAAAAAACTAAAACACGAATCATACCTTCAATCATTTTTATAAAATTTATCGGTGAAAATATGGAAAATGCTGTTGCTAAACCTAATACTCATAGAAGAGAAGAAAAATTATGGAGTGAAATTAAAAGCTATCAAGTAGCTACTAATAATGCTCGTATTTTAGGAGTGCTTGATGAGTTAATTATTAATGAAAAAACTGGTAAAATCGTGGATATTGCAGTAAAAGTAGAAGCTGGACGTAATATTCATGTAAAAGGTGCAAAACGTAGAGGAGATTTATTATTAATCCCATTCACCAAAATAGAAAAAGTTGGAGAATTTATTATTGTAACTGAATAATTTTTCTAATTTTCACTTTTTTTATTTTTTATTTTTTCATTACACTTAATTTAAATTAACACTTAGTTTAACTGTTTTTCATTGATTTAGTCTATTTTTTCTAATTTTTATCATCTAACTATTTTTAAAGATCACTTTTTTTCATAAGATTTATCATAGATTTAAACTTAAAAATGTAATGTTTTTATATGATAAAATAAATATAATATTGTTATATAAGGTTGTTATATAATGCCGTTATAACTATTGTTATAGCAGCGTAATAATGCTTTTATTTAATTGATATTAATCTTAGTAATTTAAATCAATAAGGATTTGATATAATGTTACTTGAAGTAAAGAATTTAGTTGTTGAAGTAGAGGGTAAACGTGTTTTAAATGGCGTAAACCTTGCTATTAGAGAAGGGGAGACCCATGTGCTTTTAGGTCCGAATGGTGCGGGAAAAAGTACATTATTCTTAACTATCTTGGGATTCCCAAAATATAAGGTTGTAGAAGGATCTATCATATTCAATGGAGAGGACATCACTGATTTAACCACTACTGAAAGAGTTCAAAAAGGTCTTGGAGTAAGTTTCCAAAACCCTCCAGCTATTCGTGGAGTTAGTGTAAGGGACTTATTGAAACTTGAATCCAAGCAAGACCCTGATGAAGAGTTAAATCCAAGAATGAAAGAGCTTGCAGAAAAACTCAAATTCAGTGATGAATTCTTGGATAGAGATGTAAATAGAGGATTTTCAGGTGGGGAAGTAAAAAGATCTGAAATTCTCCAATTGCTTGCACAGGAACCGCTTTTCACCATGTTTGACGAACCGGATTCTGGTGTAGACATTGAAAATGTGGAATTGCTTGCAGGACAGTTAAACGTTTTGCTTGACAAAGATAAAAAACCAGGCCAAAGAAAAAGGGCTGGCTTGCTTATCACTCACTTAGGTTATATCTTAAACTTTGTTAAAGCGGATAAGGCACATGTATTGATGCATGGTATGATTGCCTGTTCTGGAGACCCTGATGAAATTTTAGAAGACATTAGAAAAGAAGGATTTAATGGATGTGTTGGTTGTGCGGAATGTAACTCATGATGCTGAAAAGGCAAAGGATAAAAAAGCAGCTTTAGGTACTGATATTGTCATCGAGAACTTTTCTAAGGAAGAGGTTAATGCTTTCGATGTATTGGATGATATCAGTGATGTTGACAAGAAAACCAAAAGAACTTTACTTAAAGTTGGTGTTGACACTGAATCAGAAGAAAGATCAGGTTCTTTCTTGCAAATGGATCAATCTAATGTATTTTCCCATTCAATCTCAGATTCCATTGAACTTATGAATACCCAAATGGCTTTGGAAAAATATTCATGGTTACAGGATTATATGTGGAAAGCAGTTAAGCCTGATGCAGACAAATACACTGCTCAAACTGCACTTCGTGAAGCTGAAGATGAATTCTGTAGCGGATACTTCATTAGGTCTTTACCTGGCACCAAAGAGGTTTTCCCAGTACAGGCTTGTATGTTCATTGCAGATCAAGATGTTATGCAAACTGCACACAATATCATAATCGCTGAGGAAAACTCAGAACTTCACTTAATTACCGGTTGTGCAACTGGCGAAGACGTATCTTCTGCACTTCACGTAGGAGTGTCTGAAATGTATCTTAAGCCAGGTGCAAAAATAACCTTTACCATGGTTCATAACTGGGCGGAACAGGTTGAAGTACGTCCTAGAACAGGTATTGTTCAGGAAAAGAATACAACTTACATAAACAATTACATTCTAACCAGTCCTGTAAGGTCTATTCAATCATATCCTACCACCAATTGTAATGGTGAAAATGCAAGGGCATTATTCCAAAGTATTCAAAGCGGTGTAAAGGATTCAATCATTGATGTAGGTTCAAGAGCTCTTTTGAATGCACCTAATACAAGTGCTGAGATCATTTCCCGTGCAGTTGCAAATGATGAATCAAAAATCTTCTCAAGAGGTCATTTATCTGGAAATGTTCCTAATGTAAAAGGTCACTTGGAATGTCATGGATTGGTATTGGATGACAATTCATCTATTTATGCAGTTCCAGAACTTGAGGCAAATGCAGCAAACCTTGAAATGTCTCACGAAGCAGCAGTTGGTCAAATCGATGAAGAAGAGATTTATTACTTGACTTCAAGAGGATTGACTGAAGAGGAGGCGGCTTCCATGATTGTCAGAGGTTTCTTGAGTATGGACATCACAGGACTTCCTGATGAATTGGCTGCTGAAACTCAAAGAATGATTGACATGAGTTTAGATGGAATGTAGTTCAAACTTTTGGAAAAAGTTTGAACAAAATCTTTTCTTTAGTTGGGAGTAATTCACTCTTAACTTTTCTATTTTTATTTTTCTATTTTTTAATATTCATTTCGATAATTTTTTATAAATTTTTTTAAATAATTTTTTAAATAATTTTTTAAATATTTTTTTTTAAATTTTTCCACGGATTTTTAATTTTCATAACATTTTTTTTAAATTTTCAATTTTTCTAAATTTCCTCAAATTCTTTATTTTAGGCATTCCTTAATTTTTAGCCATTTTTTAAAATTTTATTCTTAATTGTAAAAATTGTTTTAATGGTTTAAAACTTAATTTATTTTTATTTAAATTCCTCATTTTAAATTTAAGTAAAATTGATTAGTTTTTTCTTAATTTTTATTAGTGAAAATGGTTATTTTCCAATAATATTTCGTATAAATAAAAATAAATTTTTTGGCTATGTAATATCTTTTTAAAAAAAAGTATTATAGTATATAAATCTTGTGTATTTGCTTTCCAAGTAACCTTTATATTTAATCTTTAATATAATATATAATCAGTACATTAATGTTAAGCTGAGCTAGCTCATTAGCGTACGATGATTTGAGATTAAGGTATGCCTTAACATACTTTAATATAGATTTGAAAAACTTTTTTAAAAAAGAAATTAGATTGAAATCTATAACTTTAAAAATTTTGATTTGGTTTTTAAAGTTAAAACGGAATTCTTGAATTTTTTGATTTGGATTCAAGAAGGTAATCTATTAAGATTTTTTGATTTGGATCTTTATAGATTAAAAATAGTGAAAACTATTTAGGTTGAATATCTCAATTATTTCAATTTTAATAAAGTTTAATATTTTCAATCGGTATTAAATGAGTTGAATTGTATTAGTTTTGATTTGATAATATGGTTCAATGTTTATTGGATTGAAATAGTTGGATGAGTCTTAGATAAAATTAAATTTTTTTTAGGACTATAAACTAAAATTTTAATAGAGGAGGATAAACTCTATGTCTGAAGATGTAAAAATTGTAATGTTTTGTTGTAACTGGTGTTCCTATGGTGGAGCAGATACTGCAGGTACTGCAAGAATGCAATACCCACCTAACATTCGTGTTATTAGAGTAATGTGTTCTGGAAGAATTGACCCTCAGTTTATTTTAAAAGCATTTAGAGACGGTGCTGATGGTGTATTCGTAGCAGGATGCCACATGGGTGACTGCCACTACGATGCAGGTAACTATAAACTTGACAGAAGAATGAGATTAGTTTATAAATTAGTCGAAGATATGGGAATCGGAAGAGAAAGAGTCCACCACGACTGGATTTCTGCTTCTGAAGGAGAAAAATTCGCTAGTTCTGTAAAAATGATGGTAAACAGAATTAAAGATTTAGGACCTTCCCCATTAAAAGCACAATTAGATGCTGAAGGATAAATTTAAATGGAGGATTATTTATGGCAGATAAAGCTAAAGTAGGAACTATGTGGCTCGGAGGTTGTTCCGGTTGTCACTTATCCATTGCGGACTTTCACGAATCTTTATTAGATGTTTTAGAATTAGCACAATTCGAATTCTCACCAGTATTATGTGATACTAAATATGATGAAGTACCTGAATTAGACGTACTCATTGTAGAAGGTGGAATTAGAAACGAAGAAAACAGAGAATTAGCAGAAATGTTAAGAGAAAAAGCTGGCCTCGTTATTGCATACGGTACTTGTGCTGCTTACGGTGGTATCCCTGGTCTCGGTAACTTACACACTGTTGAAGAATTAACTACTGAAGGTTACATTAACTCTTGCAGTACTGTAAACCCAGAAGGAATCATTCCTAACGAAGATGTACCAACCTTAGAAAGCAGAGTAAGACCATTAGGCGAAGCAATTCAAGTTGACTTAATGATTCCTGGTTGCCCTCCAAAATCTGACGTAGTAGCTGAAGCTATTCTTACCTTATTAAACGGAGGAACCATCGAATTACCAACCACTAACCTTTGTGAAGTATGTCCTAGAGAAAAACCACCTGCTGGACTCGCTATGGACTTCATTAAAAGACAATTTGAAGTTGGTAAACCAGAAGATGATTTATGTTTAATTGCTCAAGGTTTAGTATGTATGGGACCTGCAACCGTATCCTTATGTGGTGCACAATGCCCAAGTATTGCTATCCCATGTAGAGGTTGTTACGGACCTACCGCTAAAGTAAACGATGCAGGTGCAAAAATGATTTCTGCGATTGCATCTGACTACGGTATTAACGAAGATAAAACCGTAGACCCTGAACAAGTAGCTGACCAATTAGATGATATTGTAGGTACTTTCTACACTTACACTTTACCAGCTGCTTTAGTCCCTGCTAAAATGCAAAAAGGAGGAAAATAATATGGTAAAACTTACTATGGAACCTGTAACTCGTATTGAAGGTCACGCAAAAATTACTGTACACCTTGACGAAGCAGGAAATGTAGAAGACACTAGATTACATGTTATGGAATTTAGAGGATTCGAAAAATTCTTACAAGGACGTCCAGCTGAGGAAGTACCTCGTATTGTACCTAGAATCTGTGGTATTTGTGATGTACAACACCACTTAGCAGCTGCTAAAGCTGTTGACCAAATCTATGGATTTAAAGATGACGAAATCTTACCTGCTGCTTACAAAATGAGAGAATTAATGAACTGGGGATCTTACATGCACTCTCACGCTCTCCACTTCTACTTCTTAGCAGCACCTGATTTAGTCATTCCTGACGGAACCAGAAAAACTAGAAACGTTTTCCAAATTATCCAAGATATGCCTGAAGTAGCTTTACAAGCTATTAAAATCAGAAGAAACGGTTTAGATATCGTATCTGCAACTGGTGGTCGTCCAATTCACCCAACTTCCTCTACTCCTGGTGGTATTTCCACTGAATTAGATGAAGAAACTCAAGCTGACTTATTAGCAAAAGCTAAAGAAAACGTAGAATTAGCACAAGCAACCATTGAATTAGCAGTACCTATCTTAGAAGAAAAAATTGACTTAGTCAAAACCTTAGGTTACTTCGGTGACACCCGTCACTGCGGTCTCGTAACTGAAGATGGTGACTGGGACGTATACAACGGTAAAGTAAGAATAAAAGACAAAGATGGCTCTATCTACACTGAATACAGAAACCTTGAATACAAAGATATTGTTGCTGAACACGTAAAACCTTACTCCTGGTTAAAATTCCCTTACATTAAGGAATTAGGATACCCAGAAGGTATTTACAGAGTAGCACCATTATCCCGTATTAACGTTTGTGACAAAATGCCTGATGCAGCTCCTTTAGCACAAGGTGCTTTAGAAGACTTCAGAGACAAATTCGGTTACGCACAATACCCATTATTATTCCACTGGGCAAGATTAATCGAATTATTAGCTGCTGCTGAAATGGCTGTAGATGCATTAGAAGGTGACTTATCTGGTGACAAATTCCCAGAAGCATTAGAAAGAACTGCTGGTGAAGGTGCAGGTATTGTAGAAGCTGCTCGTGGTACTTTAATCCACCACTACACAACTGATGACGATGGTTTAATCACCCAAGCAAACATCATTGTAGCAACTATCCAAAACAACCCTGCAATGGAAATGGGTATTCAACAAGTAGCTAAAGATTACATCAAACCTGGTGTAGAAGTAGATGACAAAATTTTCAACTTAATGGAAATGGTTATCAGAGCTCACGACCCATGTTTATCTTGTGCTACCCACACTATGGATAGCCAAATGAGATTAGCTACTGTAGAAGTATATGACAGTGAAGGAAATATGATTAAAAAAATCTAACTTTGGAGTGTTAAAATGATAGTATTCAACGAAAATAGCTGTATTAAATGTGGAGCATGTGAAGGCGTTTGTCCTACAGCAGCTATTGAAGTAGGCGATCATATCGTTTACTGTGATACTTGTGGAGGAGCACCTGCATGTGCTGATGCATGTACCAATGGTGCTTTACAAGTAGAAGACATAGCTATTGATGAAGAAGGAAACACTCAAGTTAGATTAATCTTTAACAAAACCAAATGTGATGAATGTGGAGATTGTGTAGACGCATGTCCTTCCAAAACTCTTAAATTAGATGCAGAAGATTCTCAACTACTCAAAGGATTCTGTGTAATGTGTCAAAAATGTGTTGACATTTGTCCTGTAGACGTTATCGGAGTTCCTGGAGTAAAAGAACCTGCAACTAGAGTAATTGAACCAGAAGGACCTGTATACATTGATGATTGTAAAGGATGTGGCGTATGTGTAGCTGAATGTCCTGTTGATGCAATCACCTTATCTGCTTACGGAGAACCTATCGAAGTAGATGAAGAAAAATGTATCCAATGTGGTGTATGTTCACAATCCTGTCCATGGAACGCAATTTTCATCGCAGAAAATGCAAACCCTGCTAAACGTACTAAAAACATGAAATCATTCACTTTAGACGCTGAAAGCTGTATTGGTTGTAATTCCTGTGTTGACATTTGTCCTGGAAGTTTCATCACTCCTAAATCTGACTTGACTGTAGATCTTCCAGAAGCATGTGCTGCATGTGGTCTTTGTGTAAATGTATGTCCTGTAGATGCAATTGACTTAGATGTTGAATATGGAGCATCCAAATTCAGCGCTAGTGAAGGTATCTGTTGGGATGAAGAAAAATGTCTCTTTGATGGAGGCTGTGCTTTAAAATGTCCTACTGAAGCTATAAAAGTAGTTACCAAAAGAGGAATGGAAGTACCTTCCCGTCAGAAAGACATGGGCGAACAATCTTTCACCATGTGTGTAAGATGTGGTGCATGTGCTAACGTATGTCCTAACGACGCATTAATCTTAGACTATGTAGAC
>Ga0256405_10003542_pt1 | contig 31915 bp, 34 predicted proteins | sample RumenRJG_02DNA_FD_189096 | JGI IMG/M metagenome (GOLD analysis project Ga0256405, IMG submission 189096) | Bovine rumen microbial communities from Lethbridge, Alberta, Canada - RJG_02 | ecosystem: Host-associated > Mammals > Digestive system > Stomach > Rumen | place: Canada: Alberta...
ATTGCAACAACTAGGCCGGAATTGATGTCTGCATGTGTAGCGGTTGTAATTCACCCTGAAGATGAAAGATACACTCACCTTTTAGGTAAATATGTTGAAGTTCCTTTATCACACCAAAAAGTAAAAATTATTGCAGATGAAGAGGTAGATCCAGAATTTGGTACAGGTGCAGTAATGATTTGTACATTTGGGGATAAAACTGACGTAAGTTGGGTTCAAAAATATGACCTTGAAGTCATAGATGTTATTGATGATTCGGGTACATTAACAGCTGCTGCTGGAAGATATGAAGGAATGGACCTTCAAACATGTAAAAAACAGACTATCGAAGATTTGGACAGTGAGGGCTACTTATTGAAGAAAGAACAAGTTGATCAAAATGTAGGTCAATGCTGGAGATGTAAAACTCCTGTTGAAATTCTTCTTAAAGAACAGTGGTTTGTAGCTGTAAGAGATCTAATTGAAAAGACCAAAGTGGCAGCGAATGAAATGAATTGGGTACCTGAACACATGAAATCCCGTATGATAAACTGGGCGGATTCTATGGAATGGGACTGGTGTATTTCAAGACAGAGAATATTTGCAACACCAATTCCTGTATGGTACTGTAAAGACTGTGGAAAAGTCATTTTGCCTGAAGTTGAGGATTTACCTATTGACCCAACTGTCGACAAGCCGAAACATGCATGTGAATGCGGATGTGAAGAGTTCGTACCGGAAGTAGATGTCTTGGACACTTGGATGGATTCATCAATTTCACCGTTATCCATTGCAGGATGGCCTGATGAAGATTATGTAAATCATTTCCCATCAGATATTCGTCCACAAGGTCACGATATTATCCGTACATGGGCTTTTTACACTACCTTAAGATGCATAGCTCTAACAGGTCAAAAACCCTTTGATGATATTGTAATCAATGGTATGGTATTTGGTGAAGACGGAAATAAAATGAGTAAATCAAGACCTGAGTTTGTTGTTGGACCTGAGGAGGTCATTGAAAAATATGGTGCCGACTCATTGAGAACTTGGGCGGCCAACAGTGTTCCTGGATCTGATGTAATATTTGACTGGAAGGATATTAAACACGGATACAGATTCCTTAGAAAATTCTGGAATGCATTCAGATTCATTAGCATGCAAATATTTGATGAAGAAATATCTTATGATGATGTCAAAGATAATTTGGGTCCTATTGACTTATGGATTTTATCAAAACTCAATAACTTAAACAGAACTGTTGATGAAGCCTTTGCAGAATATAACTTTGCGGAAACAATCACTTCAATAGAAAGATTCTTCTGGCATGATTTCTGTGATGAATATATTGAAGCTGTAAAATACAGATTATACACAGATGTTTCAGATGAGTCAAGACGTGCTGCAAAATACACATTAAGAACTGTTGTTGAGACCTCTTTAAAATTATTAGCTCCAATAGCTCCATTTTTCACAGAGGAAGTATATCAATACTTCTCAGACGAATCAATTCACACAACTTCATGGCCTGAAGTATATGATGAATTAATCAATGAGGAAATGGAGAACAAAGGAGAAACCACTGTCGAGTTAATCGATGAAGTAAGGAGATTCAAATCATCTGCAAAAATACCATTAAATGCTGAACTTTCTGAAGTCAATGTTTACACTTCAGATGAAGATTTAGTTGATGTATTTAATCAATTCGATGCAGATATTAAAGGAACTTTAAAAATCAATGACTTGGCAATTAGCTCTGGAAAACCTGAAGTCCATGAGAAAATAATCGAAGTCGAACCGGACATGTCTCAAATTGGACCGAAATTCAAAGGTGATGCAGGTAAAATCATCGGTTATTTAAAATCCACTCCAATTGATGAAATTGGAAGCGTTTTAGATGAATCACATGAGCTAACCATTGGGGATATTGTAGTTCCTGAAGACATGTTAAACATCAAAAAGGAGATTGTCGGAGCATCCGGTAAAAAGGTGGATATCCTACAATCTGAAAACTTGGATATGATTGTGGAAGTAATTAGATAATTACTTTCCCATTAACTTTTTTTAATATTGATGATATTGCATAAGTTATGGCAAAAATAAGTACTGTCCATATTATTGAATGGATTATTGGCTGATTGTGAACCAATAAGAATGGATAAGGGCCTTTCACTATTTTTAAAATGTTTAAACTAATCATGATTATTCCATATATTGCCGTAAAATACAGTCCTTGAATTGCATGCAGGTTTTCATATCTTTCAAGAAAAACAAAGGATATGATTGCTAAAACTGGACATAATGTGTGGTGGTATAGCATAGATTCATGGAATAATAAATGATACAGTCCTAATTCAGTTGTCCACGACAGTACTGTTAAAACGATTATTAATGTTAATGTTGTTGAAACAATTGCAATGTATCTGAAAGATTTAAACCATGATGGTATTTCATTATTTTTTGAAATTTGGATTAAAATGATTATGGATGATAGCAATAACAATAGATTGCTGTCTTCGGTATAATATTCTAGTGATGTAATTCCCATTTCTTTAAAAACTAATACAAATCCCATAATCTCTAAAATAATTATCAACAGGTTTATTAGTATATTGATATTTTTATGTGTGGTTTTCATTTTTTAATCTCTTATTAAATAATTATTTCAATCTTATTCGAGGTCATTTTCTATTTCTTTAGTTTTCAGTTACATTTAATAATGCATTATTGAATATTATATTCGACAATTTATATCCATTTTTATAAATGAAATCAGTTAATGGGGTGTTATTTCCTCTTATTTTCAACATTTCTTTTTCAATATCAAAGCATAGCCCTCATATTTTTTTGTGTTGAATTTTCCAAAATGAATCAGTCAAATCTTTTTTAAATATTTTTTTCATGTTTTTAACTTTGTTGTACAAGAATTTTCAGGTTTCTACAACAGGGGAGGTTAAATATATTCAATGTTAATCTCAAGTAATACATTTAAGCACAAGTAAGTATGAACTGACTCATATATAAAATTTTTCAGTGAAAATACTTAATCACATCTTTAAAATAATAACTAGAAGTTTATTTTAAAAAATAACTTTATTAAATCTTTAATTTAATTTTTTTGTATATTTAAGATATTATCAATATATTTTTTTAAAGTTCATATTGTTCTTGAACACATTCCAAAAATTTAATTAAGTATCTTTTTTAAACTGTATAATAAGAAAGTAAAGAAGAAACGTAATTTTAATATATTTTCGGTAGGGTAAAATGATTCTTAAGGTTAAAAATATTTCAGAAATTGGGGGTGTTGTAAAGGCTCCTCCTTCCAAAAGCTATTCTCACAGAGCAATAATACTGGCGGCACTGTCTAAAGGTACTTCTAAACTATATGATATGCTATACTCAGAAGACACTTTGGCTTCAATAAGGGTTTGTAAAGCGTTAGGTGCTAAAATAAATAAAAATGATAATTATTTAGAAGTTACTGGAACTGGGGGAAAATTGCATAATTATTCTGAAAATCCAATTGATTTGGCAAATTCTGGAACTACGTTACGATTGATGACATCAGTCTCTGCTTTGAGTGATAATGAAGTTATATTGACTGGTGATGACTCTTTAAAGACTCGTCCAATGGGACTACTTATGAATGCTTTGGAACCTTTGGGAGTCAAAACTAAATCTTTAAATGATAATGACAAAGCGCCGATATTGATTAAACCAGGATATGGTGGTGGCGAAACTAATATTATGGGTAATGTTAGTTCACAGTTTATTTCATCAATTATTATATCTTCACCATTATCCAAAAATGGTGTAACATTATATGTGTTGCCTGAATTTAAATCAAAGCCTTATGTAAATATGACTTTAGATATAATGAGAAAATTCGGTGTTAGAACACTAAGTGGATATTATCTAAAGCATGATGAATGCGATAAACAACATCAAGGTTGCAGAATTGATGAATTTAAGGTTAAAAAACAGTCTTATTTAGCTTGTGATTATACTGTAGAAGGTGATTATTCATCAGCATCTTATCTTTTAGCTTTAATTGCCATAAATGGTGGAAAAGCCAAAATTAAGAACTTGTTTAGGGATTCAAAACAGGGTGATAAATACATTTTGGAAATCCTGCAGAATATGGGTGCTACAATTATCCGTGGTGAGGATTATGTTGAAATTGCATCAAATGGTGATTTAAAAGCTATTGATGTTGATTTATCAAATGCTCCTGATTTATTGATAACTGTGGCAGTACTTGCGGCAATGGCTCAAGGAACTACCAATATTACTGGTGTGGCTCATGCAAGAGTAAAGGAAACTGATAGAATTGACACTACTTGCCGTGAACTTGAAAAACTGGGCTGTGTTCTTGAAGAGCATGAGGATGGAATGACCATAACTGGTGGCGTTGAATCAGGTGTTGTGGATTCTCATGGAGATCATCGTTTAGCTATGGCATTTTCATTAATCGGTCTCAAGCATGACATAAAGATTACTGATGGAGAAGTCTTTGATGTGTCTTTTCCTAATTTTATTGAAAGTATGGCTGAACTTGGATTTGAATTGGAGTTAGAAAATGAATAAAGAGGAAAGGGTAATTGAACTTATCAATCAATTGGAAAATACTTTTGAGATTAGAACATTTTTGGACCATGACCCTTATAAGGTATTGGTCAGAACAATTTTATCCCAAAGAACAAGGGATGAAAATACAGATCAAGCTACTAATAATCTATTTGAGAAGTATCCAGATATTTATGCAGTGGTTGATGCCCCAATTGATGACGTTAAAGAGTTAATAAGGCCGGCTGGATTTTATAATGTTAAAGCTGCAAGGATACAGGAAGTTTCACAAATCTTGATTGACCAGTATGGTGGGGAAGTTCCGGATACTGTTGATGAGCTTGTTAAGCTTCCAGGTGTTGGTCGTAAAACAGCTAATTGTGTTATGGTTTTTGCCTTTGAACTTCCGGCAATTCCCGTTGACACTCATGTTCACAGAATATCTAATCGTTTGGGATTGGTTGACACAAAAGATCCTGAAGATACTGAAGTTGAATTATGCAAAATCGCTCCTGAGGATTTATGGATTAAACTGAATGATTTGATGGTTCAATTTGGTCAAAATATCTGCAAGCCGATTGGTCCTCAGTGCGAGATTTGCCCCTGTACTGAAATCTGCGATTATTACAAATATAATATTTGATTTTTTCAACTTATTTTTTTTAGTTATACCAAAACATTTATTAAGTAAAACAATGTTATATAACAATAGTTATAATAACATCTGTTATATAACTTCAAAATAACCCTTTTAATATACCATTAAAAACAATTAATATAATAGGAGAATGAAAATTATGGCAAATATACCAGAATTAAAAAGAGGAGTATTGGATAGCATTACTGATGCTATTGGAAACACTCCAATCGTAAGATTAAATAATTTAACCGAAGGATTAGAAGCAGAAGTTGACGTAAAAATTGAATCATTTAACCCAACAGGAAGTGTAAAAGACCGTGTTGCAGTTGCAATGATTGAAGATGCAGAAGAAAAAGGTTCACTTAAACCTGGTGCAACCATAATTGAGCCAACCAGTGGAAACACAGGTATTGGTCTCGCATTTGCAGCGGCTGCAAAAGGTTATAAATTAATTTTAACCATGCCTGACACCATGTCTATTGAAAGAAGAAAGTTCCTAAGTGTTTTAGGGGCTGAACTTGTTTTAACTCCTGGTTCTGAAGGAATGGGTGGAGCTATTGCAAAAGCAAAAGAACTCAATGAAGAAACTGAAGGATCAATCATTTTAGGCCAATTCGACAACCCTGCAAACGTTAAAATCCATGCTGAAACCACTGCTCAGGAAATCCTAAGGGACACTGAAGGCAAAGTTGACATTGTTATCGGCGGTGTAGGTACTGGAGGTACAATCACTGGAATTGGTAAAGTTTTAAAAGATGCTGTTCCAGGCGTAAAAATTGTTGCAGTTGAACCAAAAGATTCTCAAACTTTAGGAAAAGGAGAAAAAGGGCCTCACAAAATTCAGGGAATCGGTGCAGGATTTGTACCTTCAATCTATGATGCAAGCGTAATTGATGAAATAATTCCTGTTGAAAATGAAGATGCTGGAAATACTTTACTTGCACTTGCTAAAGAGGAAGGTATATTTTCCGGTATTTCGTCTGGAGCTGCAACTTGGGCAGCATTGGATTTGGCTAAAAAAGAAGAAAATAAAGGTAAAAGGATAATTGCTATTTTACCGGATAACGGTGAAAGATATCTCTCTGTAGACTGGTTATTTGATTAAGAATAACTATTTATACTATATGTTATATTATATAATATTATAAAATTTGGAGATTTCAAATGTTCGATGGTTTAAGGAGTGAAATTCAAGCTGTTAAAGATAAAGACCCTGCAGCACGTTCTACATTGGAAATATTTTTGTGCTATCCAGGTTTTTATGCCTTGATATTTCATAGAGTAAGTCACTGGTTATGGAACCACTCCCTTAAACTTCTTGCCCGTATGAATTCCAATTTGGCCAGATTCATTACTGGAATTGAAATTCATCCTGGAGCAACATTTGGAAAAAGAGTTTTCATTGACCATGGAATGGGTGTTGTTGTTGGTGAAACAGCTATTGTTGGTGATGATGTATTAATCTATCAGGGAGTAATCCTTGGTGGTACTAGTACTGAAAAAACAAAGAGACATCCTACCATTGAAGATGGAGTGATTATTGGAGCCGGTGCTAAAGTAATGGGTAACATTACTATTGGAAAATATTCTAAAATCGGTACTGGTGCAGTCGTTTTGAAGGATGTTCCTCCAGAATCCACATGTGTGGGAGTTCCAGGTCGCATAGTCAAGCATAAAGGTGTACGCAAGAAAGTTGACCTTGACCACGATAAACTTCCAGACCCTGTTGCTGATGCATTGAGGACACTTGAAAAGCATCTTCAAGACAATGATAAACGCTTTGAGATTTTATTTGAAAAACATGGAATTTGTTTAACTGAAGATATCAGAGATGAACAAGAAGATCTCGAGGATCTGTTTAAAAAATAGAAGGGATTTTTATGAAACCACCTTGTGAAATTGTAGTATGGTATGTAATACCGGCAATTAGATCTGAACTAGCAAAAGAACTTTTAAACTTAGGAATGAAACAAAAGGATGTTTCTGAGCTTATGGACATAACCCAACCTGCAGTATCTCAATATATTACTGATAAGAGAGGTAGTGGAATTAAGCTTGATGATAATGTAAGGAGCATGATTCATGAATTTGCTCGTGAATTATCTGAAGGTGAAGCTACCAAAGCAGATTTAATTCCAAGAACCTGTAAAATTTGTAAAAACGTGAGAACTATTGATGTATTGGAACAACTTGACATTGATAAATCTGAACTTGGTGATGATTGTAAAAGTTGTATTGGTTCCGAACTTGAAGCTAAGTAAATTTGTAAAATATTGGAAAAAATAGTAAACTTTATAAACTATTAATTACCAATATTTTATTATCCTATTAATTTTAGTGGCAAGTTTACCGAGTGGCTTAGGTGTGTGGCTGCAGACCATAATACGGGGGTTCAAGTCCCTCACTTGCCTTTTACAATTACTATTTTTTTGAGGTTATTTTTATGGACGTCTATTCAACTTTAACTCGCAGTAAAGAGGATTTTGTAACTATTAATAAAAACAGAGTTAACTTATTTGTATGCGGTCCAACTGTTTATGATGATGCACACATTGGACATGGAAGGACATACATTTCTTTTGATACAATTAAAAGATATTTGGAATACAGTGGATATGCAGTATTTTACATTCAAAACATTACTGACATTGATGATAAGATTATTAACAGATCAAAAGAAAGTGGAATTCCGGCACATGAGTTAGCCAGAAAATTTGAAAGAAGATATATTGAAGACATGAACAAATTAAATGTCAACGGTGTTAATTTATTTGCAAGAGCAACTGATCATGTTGATGAAATATTGGATCAAATTCAAAGATTGATTGATAAAGGATTCGCTTATGAAACCGAAGATGGGGTTTACTTTGAAATTGAAAAATTCCCTGAATTTGGTAAATTATCCAACAGAAATATTGAAGAGCTGGAATCTCACAGAGATTTGGCAGATACAACCAAGAAAAATCCGCAGGACTTTGCGCTTTGGAAAAAACGTGAAGGTGTAGATGAACCTACCTGGCCGTCCCCATGGGGTGACGGAAGACCTGGATGGCACATTGAAGATACAGCAATTACTGAATACTACTTTGGACCACAGTATGATGCACACGGCGGAGGTCTTGACTTGATTTTCCCACACCACGAAGCTGAAATTACTCAAATGGAAGCTGTAAGTGGAAAAGCACCTATGGTAAAGTTCTGGTTGCATACTGGATTTTTAAACGTTAATGGAGAAAAAATGTCAAAATCACTCAATAACTTCATTACTATCCGTGAATTATTGAAAGACTATGCTCCTGAAACATTCAGATTCTTCGTACTTTCAACCCACTACAGAAGTCCAATTGACTTTTCAAAGGATTCACTTCACCAATCTGAAAAAAGTTTGGACAGAATCAGGAAATACTATGAGCTTTTAGATGTTGAAGTGGGAGATGAATCTTATGAATCAGATGTGTTGGCTCATCACAAGAAAGAATTCTTTGACAGCATGGACGATGACTTTAATACTCCAAAAGCTATTGCATCAATCTTTGGTTTAATCAATGATACCAAAAACGAGTTAGACTCATTATCAGATGATGATAAGAAAGCTATTAAATCATTCCTTGATGATGCTGCACATATTTTTGGTGTAAGCTTCGAACTTGAAGATGTAAATGCCGGATCTGATGATTTGCTTGATTTGATTTCAGAAGTAAGATCAGAACTAAGGGCTAATAAGCAATATGATTTATCTGATAAAATTCGTGACAGTTTACAATCTTTAGGCTATGAAATTAATGATTAAGGAGATTTTTTCTCCTTTTTTTTCAAAACATGATGTAAATTATTTTTAACATTTCAGAACAATATTTTTTTTGTTTTGACTATTTTATTGGTTATAATAATAGTAAATGTTTAATTGATATTAATTAGCACATATTCGCATTTTGCTTCGTTTCTCATAGGCCATCCCCATCCAGTTAAACCGGACGATACAATTTGTTTCATGTCTTTAATTTCATACTCTCCATAGTTTAAACGGCCTGATAAATCATATATCATTCCATAAGGAAATACTTGTCCACCATGTGTATGACCTGAAAGTTGCAAATCAACACCTTCTTGAGCGTTCTCTTCATATTCAACAGGTTGGTGGTCCAATACTACAATATATTTCGATAAATCACTTTCATTAAGAATTTCATTCACATCAGTTCTATTGATTGAATCTTCCCATTCAGCATCACTTCTTCCAACTAAAACAAAGTCATTATTGATAGTGATTTTATCATCATTCAATATTTTAATTCTATTTTTCTCAATGGATTGATTTAGGTCACTATCGGTGAATGTCCTATTTCCATTTTCATAGTCTGAAGTATATGGTTGCCTATCATGGTTTCCAAAGATGTAATATGTTCCATATGTTGAATTGATTTTTCCTAATTCTTCGAATATTTCTTGCATACTGTCTTTCGTAGTTCTTTCATCAACAATGTCTCCCCCTAAAAGAACAATATCTGGTTTTAAATTATTCATTTTTAAAATGCTGTCTTTCACTAATTGGGTATTCTGCACAGTTCCATAATGAACATCACTAATGAAAAGAATAGAATAAGATTTATTGTCAATTTTATCTGTTGTTAAGTTATACTCGGTTAGTTCAATATGGTTCATTCCATAAACACTACCAAGAATAATGATGGTAAAAATAATAATGGCAAGTAATCCTTTTTTATGAATTATTGGAATGAAATTTAGGTGTTTTTCTTTAATCAAATATTTTTGAATTATTCTTATTAAATCAGCTATTAAAGATGAAATAAACAAATAGAATATCAATATTGCACCCATTGACCATATGTTTAAGCAAAATAGAAATGATAAAATTGCGATTATACTACTTATTATGATTTGTTTGTTTTTTGATAAATTGGAATCATTGAGAGCATATTTCACTCTGAAAAGTGTGTATATTCCAATTAAAATGCCTAAAATTATTCCCATAACTATATATTCTGGGAAAAATCCTAATGTAAAGAAGTGGATGAGATTCATAATATTAAGTATGATTAATGTAATTTTATAATTTTTTATTTATGAAATTGTTAAAATCAAAAAAATATAACAATGTTTATATAGTAAAATAACATATGTTATAATTGTATAACATAAGTTATAATTTATTTTTTAGGTTTACCAAAACATTTATATATGAATAATAACAATTGTTATATAGTAAATATAACACGTGATATATTTTACTCAAATTAAATTATAAAGGTGATTATTAATGACAAATAAAAATTATGGATTAGCAACATTAGGTGTACGTGCAGGACAAACTCCAGACCCCGTAACTGGGGCACAAGCAGTTCCAATTTTCCAAACTACTTCATATGTATTTAAAGACTCAGATGAGGCTGCAAGAAGATTCGCCCTTCAAGAATTTGGACAAATTTATTCCAGATTAACAAACCCTACCAGTGATGTATTTGAAGCAAGAATTGCTGCTATCGAAGGTGGTAATTCAGGTATTTCAACATCAAGTGGTCTTGCAGCAATTTCATATGCAATATTGAATGTAACAGAACCTGGAGACAACATTGTATCTGCAGACAACCTTTACGGTGGAACATACCAATTATTTAATTATACTTTTAAAGACTTGGCAAGAGAAGTTAAATTTGTTAATTCACAAGACTTACAGGCTTTTGAAGATGCAATTGATGAAAAAACAAGAGCAATTTATGTTGAATCAATTGGAAACCCAAAATTGGATGTACCTGACTTTGAAGCATTGGCAGAAATTGCACATTCACATGACATCCCGTTAATTGTAGATAATACTGTTGGTGTAGGACTTGTCAGACCATTGGAACATGGTGCTGATGTCATTGCTGCTTCAGCAACCAAATATGTTGGAGGTCATGGTACTGCTGTTGGAGGTTACATCGTTGATTCTGGTAAATTCAATTGGGGAAATGGTAAATTTAACAATTTCACAAAACCTGATCCAAGTTACCATGGTATTGTATTCTGGGATTCATTCGGAGATGTTCCTGAACTTGGAAACCTTGCATTTACTGTAAGAATAAGAGCAAGACTCTTAAGGGATCTCGGAGCAACTCAAGCACCAGTACACAGTTTCATATTCTTGCAAGGACTTGAAAGTTTAGATGTTAGAGTAAAAAGACACTCTGAAAATGCTTTAAAAGTAGCTAAATTTTTAGAATCACATCCTAAAGTCAAATGGGTAAATTATCCGGGTCTTGAATCACACCCAACATATGAAATCAACAAAAAATACTTGAAAGACAATTTTGCAGGTATTTTAGGTTTTGGTGTTGAAGGTGGAGAAGAAGCCGGAAGAAAAGTAATTGAAAAATTGGAATTATTCTCAATTCTTGCAAACATTGGGGATGCAAAAAGTTTAGCAATTCACCCTGCAAGTACTACCCATCAACAATTGACTCCTGAAGAACAAGAAGCAACAGGTGTAACACCAGACTTTATCAGACTTTCCATCGGTTTGGAAGATGTTGATGATTTAATTGCAGATTTAAGTCAAGCGTTAGATAGTATCTAGTTACTATCTAATCACTTAAAACATATATACTTAAAAATTTTTATTTATTAAAAAAAGACAATTGGGAGATAATGAAATGTATTTAGATAACTCAGCAACTACTCAAGTTAGTGAGGAAGTATTTGAAGAAATGAAACCATTTTTCACAGAAGAGTTTGGAAACCCTTCAACTCTTTATGGAATTGGTCGTGAATCAAAAAAGGCATTAAATTTGGCTCGTCAAAGAGTGGCTGATGCTATTAATGCAAAACCTGAAGAAATAATTTTTACAAGCGGAGGATCAGAATCTGATAATCTTGCAATTAAAGGAATAGCTTTTAAATTATCTAAAAAAGGTAAACATATTATCACCACCAATATCGAGCATCCTGCTGTAAAAAATACTTTAGGATTTTTAGAATCCCTTGACTTTAAAGTGACTTATTTGCCTGTAAATGAAGAAGGTATCATTAGTGTTGATGATTTAAAAGAAGCAATAACTGATGAAACAATTTTGATAACCATTATGCATGCAAATAATGAATTGGGTACTATTCAACCAATCGAAGAGATTGGTAAAATTGCTCGTGAAAAAGGCATTAAATTCCACACTGATGCCGTACAAAGTTTCGGTAAAATTGAAGTTGATGTTGAGAAATTAAATGTGGATTTACTTTCTTTATCTTCTCATAAAATTAATGGTCCAAAAGGTGTAGGAGCTTTATATATTAAAAAAGGAACTCGTGTTGTCCCACTTATTCATGGTGGAGGTCAGGAAAGAGGAATCAGATCTGGAACTGAAAATGTCCCTGGAATTGTTGGATTTGGTAAAGCATGTCAATTAGCAGCAGAAAACCTTGATGCACATTATGAAAAGTTATCCTCAATTCGTGATGAACTGATTGAAAAAGTATTAACAACCATTCCTGAAGCTTATTTAAATGGATCTGAAGAAATTAGATTGCCTAACTTAGTTAATTTCAGATTTAAAGCTATTGAGGGTGAATCCTTAATTCTTTTATTGGATGCTAAAGGTTATCAGGCATCCACGGGATCTGCATGTTCATCTAATACTTTAGAAGCATCTCCTGTATTGACTGCATTAGGTCTTGACCCTGTTGATGTTCATGGATCATTGAGAATATCTTTAGCACCTGAAAGCGATGCTTTTGATGTTGATGAATTTGTTAATGTAATTGCAGAAGCTGTTAAAAGATTAAGACAAATGTCACCGTTATGGAATCAGGAACTTGATTATGATAATATAATGTGTAGAAAACATGAAGATAACTGTAGGAAGTGTTAATTATGGATTATTCAGAAAAAGTTATGGATCACTTTGCAAACCCAAGAAACTGTAGAGAGATGGAAGATGCTAATGGAGTTGGAACTGTAGGAAATCCTACATGTGGAGATTTGATGACTATTTACATTAAAGTAAACGATGATGAAGTTATTGAAGATATTTCCTTCCAAACTTTCGGTTGTGGAGCAGCAATTGCAACAAGCAGTATGATTACAGAGATTGCTGTTGGAAAAACCATAGATGAAGCATTGCAAATTTCTAGAAATGATGTTGCGGAAGAATTAGATGGTCTTCCACCAATTAAAATGCACTGTTCAAACCTTGCAGCTGATGGGCTTCAGGCAGCAATTGAAAACTATAAGGAAAATAATCAATAATAATATATACTTTGTTAGATAAACTATCTTTAATCTATTTAAGGAGATGTTTTATTATGGCAAAAATTCTAAAATGTGACGACTGTGGAAGTATTATTCAAGTTTTAGTTGAAGACGATGGCGATACCTGTGACACTCATATGCTCAGTATCCCGGTACAAACTGAAGGTGAAAAATCACCTAAACACAAACCTGTAGTTGAAATCGATGGTGACAAAGTAACCGTAAAAGTCGGTGAAGCAGCTCACCCAATGGATGATGACCATTATATCCAGTTTATTGTTGTTGAAGCTGGAGCAGAACAATATGCAAAAAGTTTTAAACCTGGAGATGTTGCAGAAGTAACTTTCACTGTTAACTCTACAGATGACGTAAAAGCATGTGCATTCTGTAATTTACACGGCCTTTGGGCTAGTGAATAAGTTTAAAATCTAGTTTTAAACTTCTTTTTTTTATTTTTTCTTTATAAAAAATTATAAATAATTTCTTTTACATAGTTTATATTGTGTCTAAATATATTAAATTAATAATTTTTATTTTGATTTTAGGTATTATTTCGGCAGCTATTCTTTATATGGACAGTTCTGTTGATAATATGAATAAACTGATGCCGGAAATTAGTGATGGCATTGTTAATGGAGATAAAGATTATAATGATGCTGTTGATTTGGTCAATAATAAAAGTTATGCAAATTCAATGAATAAAGCTATTTCAGCAGGTAATAATTATAATAACAGTTTGAACAAGTTACATATCTTAAAAAATAATTTTACTTCAGACATTACTCAAGTTCATAAAGATTATATTAATGATGCTATTTTGGAATTGGAGTTAAAGCTTAAGGCAGTAGATAAACTTAAAGAATCGATTGAATGTTTTGAAGTTAACTATAATTATACTGGTAGTGAGTATGGTTTTGAAGCTAATGATTATATGAATCAATCAATGTCTTATAAAAATGAAAGGGATTCATTAGTTAGTGAAAATCCAAAGTTATTTAAGCAAAATTTTTTCATTTAATGAGGTTTTAATATGAAAACTAAATGTCCTAAATGTAAAGGAAGGGGTTCTGTAGTTGTGGACTATAAGGAATGTGATGCATGTGGCGGAACCGGTTATGAAGATGATGCATTTGATGTAGGTAATCATTTTAAAGGAGTAAACAATAAAGCAAAGGCAAAATTTGACTTGGGTGGGGATGAAGATATTCCCTGTGAAGTATGTAATGGAAAAGGCCAGGTCGAAGTTTTTGATGATTGTCCTCATTGTCATGGAACAGGTCAGGTTAATGTTTGTAGGGACTGTGGAAAATTAATTGATGAAAAGTATGATATATGTCAGGATTGTGAAGAAAAAAGAAAGGTTGAAAAAATGAAGCATGATGAATATGTTGCCCGTGAAAATCAGGTTAGAAATGTCTATATTCTAGACTCACTATGTCAAATGAGGGATATTGATAAAGATAAACTGTATAAGGGGAAAATTACTAGAATTGAACGTTATGGAGCTTTTGTCACCTTAAATAATAATGTTTGGGGATTGATGAGAGGGGATGTGTCAGAATATAAAGTTGGTGATGATATAATCGTGTTTATTACAGCCATAAAATCAAGAGAAGGTAAAATAGATTTGGCACCAGCTTATGTTGATAAATACAAATTGATTAAATTAACCAAATCCATTCCAAGAACTTTGATTGGAGATTTGGAAAAGAAAAAAGGCAAAGTCGTAAGAATTGACGGTGAAGTTCAACAGATTCAACAAACTTCCGGACCAACTATTTTTATAATTAATGATGAGAGCGGAACAACTGAAATTGCTGCATTCGATAAGGCCGGTGAGAGATCCTATCCTGAAATAGAGGTTGGTGATGCAGTTCAAGTAATTGGTGAAGTTAATGAACATGGTGGAAAAACACAAATTGAGTCATCATCGATGACTAAATTAAGTCCAGAACAAACAGCAAAGTTACTTGCTTTAATTGATGATGCATTAAACAAAAGAGCTGAACCTGACGATGTTGATTTCTTAGTCAAAAGTGATATTTTAAATAGACTCAGACCTAAGATGAGAGAAGCCGCTCAAAAAATCAGAAGGGCAATTCTTGATGGACGAACCATTTTGCTTAGACATCACAATGATGCCGATGGAATTTGTTCTGGGGTAGCTATGGAAAAGGCTATCATTCCATTAATAGAACATGTTAATCCAAGCAATGATGCTCAATATTATTACTTTAAGCGTTCTCCAAGTAAAGCACCATTCTATGAACTTGAAGATGTCGTAAAAGATTTGTCATTCGCTTTAGAAGATCAGGAAAGACATGGTCAAAAGTTACCACTGATTGTGCTTTTAGATAATGGTTCAACTGAAGAGGATATTGTTGCTTTGATGCAGGCTAAAATCTATGATATTGAGGTTGTTGTAATAGACCACCACTCTCCTGGTGAATTAATTACCAAGGATGAAAGAGGTGGTGAAATTTATGGTGCAACTGTGGCTGTTGATGAATATGTTGATACTCATGTAAATCCATATTTGGTAGGTGCGGATTCACAATTGACTGCTGGAGCTCTTGCGACTGAAGTTGCACATATAATAAATCCTGCTGTAAAAGATGTAATCAAGCATTTGCCTGCTGTTGCTGCATTGGGTGACCGTGCAGAATGTGGGGAAGTTTATCAATATCTTGAAATTGCTAATGAAAAAGGATTTTCAAAAGAACATTTGGCAAAGATTGCTGAATGTGTTGATTTTGAAGCTTATTTCTTAAGATTTATGAATGGTAGGGGAATAATGGATACCATTTTGGCAGTTGATAATATTGATAAACATGCTAAAATGATAGATGCATTATATAAAGAATATCAAAAAAGGATTGATACTCAACTTAAAGCTGCACTCCCAAACATTGAAAAGACTCAATTTGAAAACGGAATTTACTTTAATATTATTGATGTTGAAAAATATGCTCATAAATTTACATTCCCAGCACCTGGAAAAACCTGCGGTTTTGTTCATGATAAGATAATCAATGAACTGGGAGAGGACAAACCTATTGTTACATTGGGACATGGTCCAGATTTCGGTGTATTTAGAGCTACTGATGCTGTAAATGAACAATATGGATTTAATGTAAATGATATTGTTTCTGTTTTAGCTGAAAGGGTGCCTTCAGCAGGTATTGATGGTGGAGGTCATGAATGTGCAGGTTCCATCAAATATATTGAAGGGCTTGGAGAAGATGTCCTGGCAGAACTTGTTGAGGAAATTAAAAACATGTCTAAAAATTAGTTTTAAATTTTGATATCATGGTTTTAGAAAATTATTGCAGAGACTGTGGTCATAGAATCCTTAGAAATGAACCATTCTGCCCAAATTGTGGTTGTAAGACAAATAATAGAAACAATGATGAACTATTGGTATTTACACCACCTATTCATGATATCGGCTTTTTCAATTTTAGCATTGACTTTTCACCATATATTGAAAGCAATCGCAAGGATTTCCAATATGAGATATGCTCTTGCGGATATCTTAATGAGGTTGATAATGAATTTTGCTACATGTGCGGGGTTAAGCGGTCTCAAAGCAGATTGTCTAAGATTTTCAAATCTAATTCTAAACCTAAATTTGAGTTGGGTAATATATTATGTGAATGTGGTCATGTAAACCCAAAAGACAATATATTCTGTGAAATGTGTGGAAAACAATTACGCAATAATCCTAATCAAAGTCCTGATAATTATAGTAATTTCAATTTGGAATTTGAAGACTCAATATTTTGTTTTTGCGGTGAGGAAAACGAAAAATTTTCTCTATTTTGTAAAAATTGTGGATTGCCTCTAAAAAACTTTGGACAATCACATGATGTTTCTATTTTATGCACCTGTTCTACAATAAATGAAATCACATCGGATTATTGTATTGAATGCGGTACTAACTTAAAAAATGAAAATTCAGTTTTTATTTGTGTTTGTGGCCATAAGAATAAGAGTGGATTTAAGTTTTGTGAAGTTTGTGAAAGGCCTTTAAATCCTTTAAGAGTCATAAAATCAAAGATAATCTGTTCATGCGGTGAAGTTTTAGATTTTAATGCTGATTTTTGTCATAATTGTGGAAAAAATATTAGGCGAACGATTATTGGTAAAAAATCTATTAATTATACTTTAAAAAATATTAGAACAGTTTTGAGGTAACATATGAAAGCTTGTGATGTCTGCGGAACTTTAAATTTTAAGGAAAATAATTATTGTATTCATTGTGGTAATAAATTAATTTTAGAACATGTTTGCCCACATTGCGGACAATATAATCCTGATGTTGCCATTCATTGTGTTAAATGCGGCAAACAGATTAATCCAATTAAAATTGATGATTTTGATATACTCTTCAGTGAATATAATCAAAATTTGCTATTGAATGCTGAAATCAGTGATGAAGAGTATAACAGGCTATTGTCAAAGATTTTTGCAAGGGCGAAATACAGCAATATTTATGGAAACACTGCAAAAGAGAAAATTTTAAATTTAGCTAGCATTTTCACCCAATGCAAACCCAAATCCAGGGGAATTGAAAGGGGATATATTTTTTTGGGAAATTGCATTTATTATGATGATCGTTTAGATGATTCGGTTCAGATTTCAACTCTTATTCATGAATTGGCACATTACTTGTTATTTGATATTATTGAACAGTTATTATGTGATGTTTTCAAGGTAAAACCTTCAACAACTTTGCAGACTTTCGTATGGTATTTCTTAACACTTCCGGAATTCAAAATAATGAATGAATACTGTGCTCATACTGTTGAGGGAAGATTCATCCCTTATGGATATCAGAATTATGGCTCTTTTAATAGTTTAATAGCACAGCCGGATTTTGATAAATCTTCTTTAAATGATATGGTTGTTTTTGGAAATACATTTGCAAATGAAATTATTGTTTATTTGGAAAAATATATTGGTGTGGATTTAAGAGAAGAAATCAAATTACAATATAAAAAAGATTTAAAGATACCTTCATATGATTCTTTAAATATAGAAACAAATGATTGTTTGGCATTGTCTGTAAAAAATAGTGTTTTGTTAAAAGTATTGTGGGATATTTTTAAATTAGCTTCAAATGATGATGTTCGAGAGGAATTAGAAGAAATAAAAGAAGGTATTGAGTTAAATTAGTCTTGTTCTTTTTCTTCTTTGTCTTTAATATTGTCTAATACTTCTTTACCGGTGTCAGTAAGTCTGTATAATCTGCCTTTACGTGCTTCTTCATTAATACATTCAACAATTTCTTTGCTTTTTAATTCACTTAGAACTTTGGAGATGTGGTTGGTTCTAATCCCACTGTCTTTCGCAATGTTTGTTGGTATCTTTACATCGTCTCCAATAGATTTTAATGTTTTTTCACGATATTTAGAAATTTGAACGTATGAAGTTAATTTCAAAAGTTCATCATTTTCCTTTGACATAATAAAATATTTTATTTTACTGTTATAAAAGTTTTATAACATATTATTCCTATCTTAACCACTGATTAGATTGCTATGTTTTTGTTTATTCATGTTTTAATTTATTAAATTTAAATAATTAATTTAATATATATCTTGTGTTAAAAATAATATTATATAATTTAATTTTGTTGTTTAAAATGAAATGTAGTAAATGCGGTTTTGAAAATAAGGACAATGCGAAATTTTGCACAAAATGTGGTGGGAAATTAATTGAAGAAAATAATCCTCCTGCCGTTAATCAAAGTTCCAATAATTCTAAAATTATTGTGGCTTTATTGATTGTGATAATTATTATTCTTGTTGCGGTTATCGGTTCTTTTGTAATGACTAATCATTCAGATTCCTCTTCAACCAGTGACGCTTCAAGTGGATCCGTAAAAACATCTCAGGATGCTAGTGGTGATGAAGAAAATAATCAACAAACCACCCAATCTGCGGATTCTTCCAAATCAAAAACCAAGTCATGGGAATCTATAGGTCGTTATTCCGGTTCGGGTTCCGGATCACAGAAGATTGATGTTCCATCAGGTAAAATCATGGTGAAACTTTCAGCATTCCCTATTAAAAATTATGCTGATAATCATTTGTATGTAACCGGTTCAAGTGGTACTGGCGGTGTAGACTGGGGACCAACTAGTGATGTAGAAACCAGATCAGATTCATTTGAGTGTACTTTATCCAGTTCAGAGACTTTCACTATTGATTATTATGAAACAGTCAGTTGGGAAGTTGAATTTTTCAGATATCAATAAATTATTAATATGCTGAATAATAAAGTATCTAGTATGTTTTTTGATTTAAATATTAAAGGTAGCAGCCTGGAAAATAATTTGATTTTGGCCAATCAGGCTTCTGAATATGGTTGGAATCATATTAATTTTTCATATGGTCAAAATGATTTTGCAGATGCCTTAAAATTTAAGGATGAGCTTATTGATGAGTTAAATGAAAAAATTTCATGCGACTACACTTTAGAAATTAAATCAAATAAGGTAAATGAAATCAGAAAGATTACTAATAAGTTTAGAAATAAATCTTCATGTATTTCAGTTGTTGGCGGAGATTTAAAGGTAAATAGAGCAGTTCTGGAAAATATTAAAATTGATGTTTTATCAAGACCATACCTAAAGCGTTTTGACAGTGGAATAAATCATGTGCTTTCTCATGAAGCTGTAAACAATAATGTTGCTATTGAATTATGCTTTAAAGATATTTTGAGAAGTTATCTGTCTCATAGGTCTAAAGTAATTTCTAATTTTAAGGATATCTATACGTTATACAGAAAATTTGATTTTCCATTAATTTTATCGTCTCGGGCAGAATCTGTTTTTGACATTAGAACCACTCATGACTTTGTTGCTGTTTTTAAACAAACTGGATTGTCTGATGATGAAATAGAAAAATCATTTATCACATCTTTGAATATATTGGAATTTAATAAAAATCGTGATGATCTTATTTTAAAAGGCGTAAGGAGGGTTAATGATGGGTCTTAAGGTTCTTCCACCTACACTTCGCAAAAATAATCGATATTTAACAGTTGATATTAAAATCACTTCTCAGATTACTAAGGATAATCTTGTTTCAATCGTTTGGGATGCATGCGTAAAATTTCAAGGAGAACTCAATTCAGCTAATTTTAATTTATGGGTAATGAGATTTTATGAGATTGAAAAAACTGAAGAATATTACTGTTATAAGGCAATTATAAGATGTCAAAGAGATTTTGTTGATGATGTAAGGTCATCATTAGCCTTGGCAAATATGTACAGAAATGAGAGAATTTCCATAACTACAGTGGGTTTGTCCGGAACAATAAAAGCATCACATAAATTCATTTAATTACTTTTTGTTATTTTAAAATAGAAAACTTTATAAATAATATATATTATATATAACAATTGAATTTATGGAAACTGAGTAAAAAAAAGTATTTTAATAAACTACTGTGTAGTAATTAGAAGTAAATTGCCATTCATGGAGATTGGTTTTATTTTTTATGTTGTTGAATTAAAAATGTAATATTTATTAAAATATTTATATAAAATATGAGGTATTAATATGCAACCTTTACAAAATGCTGGATATGATAGGGCTATTACTGTATTTAGCCCAGATGGAAGACTTTTCCAAGTAGAATATGCAAGAGAAGCTGTTAAAAGAGGAACAACCTCAATCGGTGTAAAAAGTTCTGAAGGTATTGTTTTAGCTGTAGATAAAAGAACCACTTCTAATTTGGTAGAAGCTTCATCTATTGAAAAAATATTTAAAATAGATGAACATATTGGAGCAGCTACTTCAGGTCTTGTTGCTGATGCAAGAGCTTTAGTTGAAAGAGCAAGAGTGGAAGCTCAAATTAACAAAATCACATATAGCGAACCTATTAGGGTAGAAAGCTTATCTAAAAAGTTATGTGATATGTTACAGTTATATACTCAAAATGGTGGTGTAAGACCTTTCGGTTCAGCTTTAATCATCGGTGGAGTATATGAAAATAAATGTAAATTATTTGAAACCGATCCTAGTGGTGCATTAATCGAATACAAAGCTACTGCAATTGGTTCCGGCAGATCTGCTGCTATGGATATTTTTGAAGAAAAATATTCTGATGATGTTACATTAGAAGGAGCTATCAAATTAGCTATTACTGCTATTGATGAAGCTACTGATCATGATACTACTTCAAACAATGTTGAAATTGCTGTCATTAAAAAAGATGATGGTAAATATGAAAAACTTTCTCATGAAGAGGTTCAAAAATTCATCGATGAAATTTTGGCTGAAAAAGAAGAGGAAGTTGAAGAAGTGGATGATTCTGAAGAAGATGAAGAATAAATGTTTATAGTTGGGGGATGTTTCAATGGTAAATGTTGATGAAGCTATTATTGCTAAATATGAATATTGTGGTGAACATTTTGAAATATTGGTTGACCCTGATTTAGCAGCTGATTATAGAAATCCTGATGGCCCAGATGTTGCCATTGAAGATCTTTTAGCTGTTGAAGAAATTTTTAAAGACTCCAAAAAAGGAGACAAAGCTTCTGATGAAGCTATGAATAAAATTTTTGAAACTACAGATCCTATTGAAGTTTCTAAAGTTATACTTGAAAAAGGGACTGTTCAATTAACTGCTGATCAAAAAAGAAAAATGCAAGAGGATAAACGTAAATTGGTTATTAATAAAATAGCTAAAGAAGCAATAAATCCTCAAAATGGATTACCTCATCCAGCACAAAGAATTGAAAATGCTATTGATGAGGCTAAAGTTAAATTTGATCCTTTCACTTCAGTTGATCAACAAGTCCAAACTGCTTTAAAAGCTATTAAACCACTTATTCCTATCAGGTTTGAGAAAGTTAAAGTTGCAGTCAGACTCCCAGGTTCTGCCGCAGGTAGTGCCTATTCTATAATTCACGGATTTGGTGAAATTATAAATGAAGAATGGCAACAAGATGGGTCCTGGATAGGTATTGTTGAAATGCCTGGTGGTCTTCAAGATTCCTTTGCTGCTAAAATGGCTGAAATTTCAAGTGGGGAAGCAGAAACTAGAACTATTAAATAATTAAATTAATTTTCAACTTATGGGATTATTATGATATATGTGGAGAATAAAGATTTAGTTATTCCTGGACAAGTATTGGCTGATGATGAATACTATTCAGGGAGAGGTACCTTTAAAGAGAATGGTAAAGTTTGTTCTTCTTTAATGGGACTTGTTTCTTTAAGGAATAAAAAAATAAGAGTTATTCCTCTTAAAAGTAAATATGTTCCTAAAAAAGGAGATGTTGTAATAGGTAAGATTAATGATGTTAGATTCTCAATGTGGGATGTAGATATTAATTCACCTTATTCTGGAATTTTACCTGCTTTTGAAGTGTTCGGTCGTGAGAAAAAAGAACTCAACAAAGTATATGATGTTGGGGACGTGCTATTTTTAAGAGTTGTCGACGTTGATGAAATCAAAAAGGCAAAACTTGGTTTAAAAGGAAGAGGAATGGGTAAATTCAAAGGAGGAATTATTGTAGATATTGCTCCAACCAAAGTTCCTAGATTAATCGGTAAAAAAGGTTCAATGATCAACATGATTAAAGATAAAACAAAATGTAAAATCGTCGTTGGTCAAAATGGTCTTGTATGGGTTAAAGGTGATGGGGACATGGAACAACTTACCAAAAATGTTATTCATTTAATCGAAGCTGAAGCTCATACTTCCGGTTTAACCAACAAAATCAAAAACAAATTATACTTAGCTATTGATGGTGAATTACCACCTGAAGAAGTTCCTGAAGAGGAAGAAGAATTTGTTTTAGAAAAACCTAAACTTCAAAATTTTAAAGAAGAATTAGAGCAAGAAGAAAAAGAAGCTGAAGAAGAAGCCGAAGAAAGTGAAGATGAAAAAGAAGATAAACCTAACATAGCTGAGGTTATTGAAGAAATTAAGAGAAAAAATAAAAAGGATAATACATTATCTTATGGTGATAACTCAAATAATTCTTTTATTTTAAATAATAAATAATGATTATTAATTCTTCGTGTATAAAATGAGGTTGATATGATGTCAGAAATGATAAGAGAAGATGGTAGGAAGTTTAATGAATTGCGTCCTATAAAAATTGAAGCTGGAGTTCTTGAACGTGCAGATGGTTCAGCTTATTTGGAAGTTGGAGGAAATAAAATTTTAGTTGCTGTTTATGGGCCAAGAGAATCATATATCAGAAGATTACTAGAGCCTAATACTGGTGTTATCAGATGCAGATATAACATGGCTCCATTTTCAGTAGATGATAGGAAAAGACCAGGGCCTGATAGAAGATCATCTGAAATTTCTAAAATTACTGCTGATGCATTAAGACCAGCATTAATGTTGGAAAATTATCCTCGTTCAATGATTGATATTTATATAGAAGTAATTGAAGCTGAAGGTGGAACTCGTTGTGCAGGAATTACTGCAGCTTCCGTTGCTTTAGTTGATGCAGGAATACCTATGAAAGATATTGTTGTAGGTTGTGCTGCTGGTAAAGTTAATGATGAAATTGTGCTTGATTTGTCTGAAGTTGAAGATAAAGAAGGTCAAGCTGATGTTCCAATAGCTATTATGCCAAGAACTGGTGAAATTACTTTATTACAAAGTGATGGTAATTTAACTGAAGAAGAATTTGCAAAAGCAATCGATTTAGCTATGGAAGGATGTCTTGAAGTAAGTAAGCTTCAAAAAGAAGCTTTAATGAAAAAATATTCTACAGAATAGTGGGTGGATAATATGGATATAGTACCAGAAATTACAAGACAAAGTATTACTAACCTTGTCACAAATGATAAAAGAGAAGATGGCAGGGGATTAGATGAGTATAGGGATATTTCTATTGAAACTGATGTAATATCTAAAGCTGAAGGTTCTGCTCGTGTTAAAATTGGTGGAACTCAAGTTATTGTAGGTATTAAACCACAACTTGGAAGCCCATTTCCAGATACTCCTGAACTTGGAGTTTTAATGACTAATTGTGAAATGTTGCCAATGGCTGATCCTAACTTTGAACCAGGACCACCTAGTGATGATTCAATTGAACTTGCACGTGTGGTTGACAGAGGTATTCGTGAAAGTGAATTAGTGGAATTGGATAAATTATGTGTTGAAGAAGGAAAACACGTTTGGATGTTATTTATTGATTTACATATCATTGATAACTGTGGAAATCTCTTTGATGCATGTGAATTAGCTGTAATGGCTGCACTTAAATCCACTAAATTACCTGTAGCATCAATTGTTGATGAAGAAGTTGTTTTAAGTGAAGATGAAACTTTTGATTTACCAATCAACAATGAATTAGCTTTATGTACTTTTGTTAAAATTGGTGATAAAATGGTTTTAGACCCAACATTGGATGAAGAAAGAGTTGCAAGTGCTCGTTTAAATGTTGGTGTTACTAAAGATGGTAGAATTTGTTCTATGCAAAAAGGCGGTTCCCAACCATTTAATAAAGAAGAACTTCTTTCAGCTGTAAATGTAGCTATTTCAAAAACAAAAGAATTGATAGAACATCTCTAAATGTCTGATGGACGATTCAGATTTCTAAATTCTTTTTTTTCTATTTTTTTATTATCAATTAAAACAAATTTTGTATCTATTTTTTCTATTAATCCTTTGATGTGCAAAACATCTGTACTTATTAATTCTTCAATAGTCGGAATTATATTTTTACTGTAAATTGAATGGAGTGGTTCGGATGTTTTTAGTTTCATATTTGAATCATGAAAAGGCACAATTGCCTGATAATTCACATCAATTTCTTTAAAAATAGTTTTCACATATTTTTGTGAGACATATGGGCTATCACAAGGCAACACTAATGCATAATTGCTTGTGATGTATGATAATCCGGTCATTATCCCTGGCATAGGGCCTTTGTCTTTTATTTTATCTTCAACAAAGGTGATTTTATAAGTGTAATCTTTTGGATTTATGAATTTGCTATAGTTTTCAATTCTTTTTTCATCATTTAAAACAATTATTGCTTCATTAATTTGGTGGTTTAAAGTAGAAAGGATGTGTTTTATCATAGGTTTATCCTGAATAATCATAGACCCTTTGTCACGCCCCATTCTACTACTTTTACCTCCACATAAAATTATACAAGATTTAATATTTTCATTATTTTCGTTTTCATTACTCATATTAAATCTCCTATTTTTTTTTCATTCTGTAACATATACGCTTGCTGTTTCATCAAATGGATTGGTACGTATTATCAATGCAATCATGTAAGGGTAATGCTTATTCAAGTATCTTAAATAGTAAACCCATTCATAGACTAATTTGCTGTATACTCTTTGCATGTCTCCATTTAAATGAGCAAAGTCTGAATCTGAAACTAATGCCAAATCTTTTCTGTGTTCTAATTCTTCATCCAGGTGAAGAATTGCATTTATCAAACCGGTGAACTCTTCCTTTTCAAGTAGATTTGGATTGTTTATTAAATTGATAATAAACTCTCTTTTATCAACTAATAGGGTTCTTAAGTTTTCTAAAAACTCTTCCCTATCTTCTAATCCCATATCTATAGCTGAAAAGTCAACAGTAGAACTTTTAAGTTCATTTAATTTATTTTCATAATCCTTATCTTCCCAGTTTTTAATGGATTTTAAGTTTTCAGTACTTGCTTTATATTTGTTTACGGTACTTAATTGATTGATTAATTCATTTCCAACTTCAGAAAAGAAGGTGCTCATAAGCATATCTAATTTTTCAAGCATTGCTTCTTTTTCTTTTCTTTCAATAATTTCATCAAGTAAAAATGCCACAAGTAAAATATCTACCGGAATAAAACCTAAATGGGTCCAAACATAAGATATGATATGTTCAGCATCTCCTAAGACCAAATAATTTGATCCATAGATGATAATTATTAAAAGGACCATTAATATTGAAAATTTTAATTTCCAACTTAAACGTTTACTCATTTTGTAATCTCCTTTTTTTATCTTTTTTTAGCAGTTATAATCGCTATTGGGTTTTCGCTAATCATTAATATTCCACGATCAAGAACTCTTCCATTAGAAACATTAACTTCCATGATTTTTGGATTATATCCCAAATCTTTAAGTTTGTTAATGGCTTCAACTTTAGTGTCAACCAATATCGCAGTGATTAGTATCCTGCCCTTTGAATTTAATTTTTCATCAACAATGTCTAAGATATTTTCAAGTTGTCTGCCACTACCCCCAACAATGGCAATGTCAATATTGTCAATATCTTTTAGAGCATTTGCTCCATCATCATTAATTAATGTGACATTATCGCCTAGTCCGAACTTTTCAAGGTTTTTACCTGTAACTTCAATTGCTTCGGGATTTGTATCAATGGATATGACTTCACATGCTCTTTGTGAAAATTCACATGTAAGTCCTCCGGTCCCACATCCGCAATCGACAACCTTGTCGGCATCTGTTACTTCAGATTTATATAGCAAAATTGCTCTTATGGCTTCCTTGGTTGGTCCAGGCACATCACAGGATTTAATAAAATCCGTATCTTCTAACATTTACTTCCACCTTTTAAATAGATTATTTTCAATTTTTAAAGAGTCTAAAATCTTTCCAACAATGAAGTTTATTTGGTCATCTACCGTATCATGGTTGGAATAAAATCCAGGCATTGCTGGCAGGATTATAGCTCCTTCTTGTGATAATGTTAGCATATTTTGAATGTGAATACTTCTAAGTGGAGTTTCACGGGGGACAATGACTGTTGGTCTTTTTTCTTTAAGGCTCACATCTGCCACTCTTGTAATTGTATTTGATCCATATCCGTTGGCTATGGATGACAGTGTTTTCATGGAACATGGTACAATGGCTAATGCATCGGCTTTAAAGGACCCGCTATTGATTGAAGCGGTCATGTCATTGAAATCATAGTAGTTATCGGCAATTTTTATGATTTCATCCACTTCATATTCGGTTTCAGATTCAATAACTGTTTTCGCAGCGTCACTGATAACTAATCCGCTTTCAATATCTAATTCTTTTAAAACTTCAAGTAATCTTATTCCATAAATTACTCCACTTGCTCCAGTTATTGCAACAATAATCATTTTATCTCCTAAAATAGTTTAATTTGGTCATAATGAATTCCATGGAATTTTTCCTTATCTATTTCCGGCAAATCCAAATATTGTTCTAATTTGAATTTTTCAAATTTTTCCTTTTCATCTTCGGGAACGTAAAGGCTTATGTCCGGTATGTTGAATCTGGCTTTGCTTAATGCTGAAATGATGTTGGAAATTTCTGTCAAGGGATATAATTTTCCATCCAAATCAACTTGGGTTTTCATTTCATCAAAACGAGGATATGCTGCTATGTTGATAAATACATAGTCTTCATTGATATTGTAATCCTCAGATATTTCTTTTTCAGCCTTTCTCAATTCATCTGCCTTAATCTTATACATTTTTTCCGGAATTTTAAAATTATCCAACCTGATTGTCTTTACTCTTTTTAACAGTTTTCTGTTGTCTAATCGATTCATGATGTCATTTGCATATTTATTGTCGCAATTTCTAAATATTGAGACAATGTCATTATCATCATATTTGTAAATGTCTTTTTCATTGATTATACCATCATCGATTATCTTTCGAAGACTTCTTCTAAACATCGAATTGACGATTCGGGTAGTATGGTGTTGATAAACGCTTGGATACATGAAATATCTGGAGACTAATGCTCCTTCAGCTGCCTGAACACCTTTGATATTTAATATTAATCCGTCTTCCAGTTTTAAGTTTGATATTATTCTTTCATAATCAATAACTCCGTAGGCTACACCGGTGTTGTGTGAATCTCTTAAAAGATAATCCATTCTATCGACATCAAGTTCTCCAGAAACAATTGGTCCTAAATATCCTTTTCCATTGACAATGTCTACAATATCATTGATGTTGAATTTTTCTTCAAGCAAATCTCTCATTGATGTTTTTGTAATAACATATTTTGTAAGTTCTTCATGAGGCACTGAAAGCACTCCTTCTGAAACGTGGGAGAATGGGCCGTGACCTATATCATGTAGAAGTGCGGAGATTCTTATCAGTTCAATTTCATCATTCGATAGTTCCAATTCGGTTGCTAGTTTTGATCCTAGGTTCATTGTTCCAATTGAATGCTCAAATCTTGTGTGATTTGCACCGGGATAAATTAAACTGATTAAACCCAATTGCTTTATTCTTCTTAAACGTTGAAATTGGGGCATGTCCATGATTTGTTCTTCAAATTTGTTTAAACTGATATCTCCATATACACTATCTCTGATAAATTTTTTCTTTTCTCCCATTATCAATACCTCCAATTGTAACTTTCACTATAAGAATAGTGGTTGGTATAATTGTCCGTATAAGTGGTATAATTGTCGTAAACATTTGTAGTGTTATGTGTGCGGTTAGTTGTGTTGGTAGTATTTGTTTTGTTTACAGGTTCTATTATTGTAGGAACTTCTTTAATTTCTTTTGGCATAAATGAATTATTTTCAATTGAAATTAATTTATAAGAATCAGTTTTTGGTGTTACTGTCAAATTTACAAATACGCTGCTAATACAAAATGCAATAATTGCTATTATAAAAAATATTAATAAATTAGCTTTTATTGACTCTCTCATAATAACACTTTTTTCTGTTCAATTTAAAAATTTAATCAATACTATTATTATCTATTTAATAAGCTATTATTTAATATTTCTTATTTAATTGAATTTTAAAGTAATTTTTTAAGCTATTTTGAAATTTTTGTAGGTTTTGTTAAGATTTTTTTTGTTTTTGTATTGTGTTCAATCAAAATGTTTATATATACCTAAATGCAATTATTATATATCGGAAGTATACTTCCGACATATTGTTTCCGGCTACGGCCGATATTAAATTTTTGAGTAAGATAAAATGGATATGTTTAGTGCTGGTGATACTGCATGGATTCTGGTTTGTACATTACTTGTATTACTAATGAGTATTCCTGCAGTAGCATTTTTTTATGGAGGATTAAGTAAAAGAAAAAATGTTTTAAATACAATTTTTTTAACTTTCATTGCATTTTCTATTATTAGTATAATTTGGGTAATTTTCGGTTACCAATTTGCATTTGGAAGTGATGTTAACGGATTAATAGGTTCACCAACAAATTTCTTTTTACAGGGAATTTCTTTGGATGATTTAAACGGAACAATTCCGACATTGTTGTTTGTAATGTTTCAATGTGCTTTTGCAGGTTTGACCTGTGCGATAATGTCAGGAGCTTTAGTTGGCAGGATGAAAACAAAAGCATGGATAATATTTGTTCCGCTTTGGGCTTGTTTAGTTTATGTCCCTATTGCCCACTGGGTATGGGGAGGAGGATGGCTAATGCAAATGGGAGCATTGGATTTTGCAGGAGGTGCAGTAGTTCATATTAACTCAGGTATTTCTGCATTGGCTGTCGCTTTAGTATTAGGTAGAAGAAAAGACACTTCATTAATTCCACACAACTTAGGATATGCAGTTTTAGGAGCTGCTCTTTTATGGTTCGGATGGATGGGATTCAATGGAGGATCAGGTCTTGCAGCAGATGGACTTGCTGCAAATGCAATCATAGTTTCAAATGTCTCAGCTGCTATGGGTCTTGTTGTTTGGACTATATTGGATACTTATATTGTAGGAAAACCAACAATACTTGGTGCAATATCCGGTGCAGTTGCCGGTTTGGTAGGAATTACTCCTGCAGCAGGTTTTGTTGATGTTTTTGGAGCATTGGTGATTGGTGCAATATCACCGATAATTTCATACTTTGCTATATATTACCTAAAACCTAAATTAGGATATGATGATGCTTTAGATGTATGGGGAATTCATGGTATGTCTGGAGTTTGGGGTGCAATTGCTACTGGAATATTTGCTGTTCCAGCAATTGGCGGAACTGCCGGATTATTATATGGAAACCCTGACCAGGTTTTGATTCAAATAATTAGTGTTGTGGCCACTATTGTATATTCATTTACAATTAGTTACATATTAGCTAAAATATTGGATAAATCACTGGGTGGTATGAGAGTAGACGAAGGCGAAGAGATCGGAGGATTAGATTCCAATCTCCACAAGGAGTCTGCTTATAACTTTAATTCATAGGTGACATGTTATGAAAAGTATTGTAGCTATTATCAGACAAGAGAAATTCAATGATGTTAAAAATGCCCTTTTGGAAGCAGGTTGTGAAGGAATGAATGTAACTGAAGTAAAGGGCAGAGGTAGTCAAAGAGGTATAAGAGAATCATACAGAGGTTCTAGTTATTGCATTGACTTGATTCCAAAAACACGTATCGAAATAATTGTTAAAGATGACGGTGTAGATTTAATTGTTGATGCAATTAAGAAAGGAGCTTATACTGGTAATATAGGTGATGGAAAAATATTTATCTACCCTATTGATAATGTAATTAGAATCAGAACTGGTGAAGAGGGTGATAATGCTGTTTAGGAATTTTTCTTAAAAGTATAAAATGGGGAATAATTTTGTTTATTTCCCAATTAAAATTTTTTCATTTTAATTTCAATAATCAATAACGACACCATTTATTTCGGATAAATCAACCCATGGACTTATTCCTTTTAGTTCGTATAATGTTCCATTTATGTATTCAAAGTCAACATTTTTATTGTCGCTTTCTAAATGGACTCTGTCATCGTTAATCTCACCTACTCTTTTTATGATTCCACCATATTCTTGAGAATTAGCTATAACAATGTCTCCAACATGAATATTTTTTGTTTTATTCACCAATACACTTTGACCATCCTTTAAAGTTGGATTCATTGATGTTCCACAGACATATGCAATAATGGGGATTTGATTTTTACCCAAAATTGAATCAATATTGATTTCAGGATTTTTTAATCCATGTCTGGTGCATATATCATTAATTCCATTGTATAAAGTAGTGATGTTTGATGCTGAATCATTCATAGCATCCAATGTATAATCGCAGATTTCACCATTCAAACTCTTTGAGTTAATATTGGCCATTGTATGAGTTGAAACGCTGACATTTTCACCATCAATGTAAACATCTACAGTTTCCTTAGAAATTAAATTAAATGCAAAAATAGAAAGTATGATAATTATAAATATAGCCAAAATTATTTTTTTAGCCATTTACATCACTCGTCCATTATGTTTAAATCCATATTAAGCAAAGCTTTCATTGTTTCAATATCGATTTGGCCGGGTGCTGTAACGTCAGTTCCAGCTGCAAAAGTAATTGGTGAGTTAAATTTGGATGCCATGACTCTGGTGTAGCTTCCTAGGTCGCCCATGGAAATGGCAATAGTGTCGCTGCAATGTGAAAGAACTGCAAGGATTGTTAAGGTATCCTCTAAATCCTGAGGCATAAATGCAACTTTTGCAATGTCTCCTAATTCTTGTTCTTTTTCAACAATGTATGTTATTTCATTTAAATCGGGTGTTT
>Ga0256405_10003543_pt1 | contig 31913 bp, 58 predicted proteins | sample RumenRJG_02DNA_FD_189096 | JGI IMG/M metagenome (GOLD analysis project Ga0256405, IMG submission 189096) | Bovine rumen microbial communities from Lethbridge, Alberta, Canada - RJG_02 | ecosystem: Host-associated > Mammals > Digestive system > Stomach > Rumen | place: Canada: Alberta...
ATAAAGAATTATGATGGCTATCCTCTTGCTATTACAGACCAGTTGAAATCAGAAGATGAAGGTGTTATTTTTCGTGCTTTCAAATTATTTGAATTAAGGAATATTAAACCGAATGATACTTCATTGGAAGTAATGATTGATGAAGAGGTGGAAAAATGACATTTGCAAAACTTATTAATGTACTTAATTTACTTGACCATGATAAAGATATAATGGTGGTTAGAAAAAGTGTAATAGAAAATGATGATTATGATAGAATCACTTCATTTTCAAAGTATGATGAAATCGGTAATTACATAGAGTATATTACTGATGTTGATAATGATTATGAATTTTTTACTATGGATTTTGATGGATTCAGGGATAAGAAAATTACAGATGAAGGTTTGGAGGATTAAAATGACTATTGCTAATTGTGATTTTTGTGGAAAGAAAACAGAAGTAAAAAGAACACATTATGGTTCAGGTTTTGGCTATGTACGATTGATTTGTTCAGATTGCCAAAAAGAATTAAATGCTGAAATTATCCAGCCTGAAAAGAAGGAGCAAGAAAATGATATTAGATAAATTAAAAGGTGGAGAATGGGATAATACACCTATTTCAGAATTGGAAGAAATTTCTGATATTATTCAGGATTGTTTAGAGGAGGCTAAAAATGGCTAAAGAAAATTATAAGGAAATTTTAAGATTAAAAGAAATGTTGGAAAAGGCTGAAATTCCTTTTGAATTCAGTGAATTTATGGGTGGTTATCATCTTTGTTATCCAAAGGATAATGACCATGATTGTGTTGAAAAAGAAACTTTTGATAGAGTTTGTTCAGTAATTGAGCATGATGGTTCTTATGGTCGAGAACAAGATTTGCTTGAAATTATGGGTTTACTAACTGATGAAGAATATCAGTGTGATGAAGTTGTTGGTTATCTTTCTGCAGAAAATGTGTTTGAAAGAATTAAAAAGCATTATGAAACTGTTAAAAAAATAAGTAAAAATAGTTAAAAATCGTATAAAATCCTATCAAATTTGGCTTGAAAATATCCTTTTCAAGCCTTTTTTATGCCCAAAATACATAAAAAATATAGTAAAAATTATGTAAAAATAGTGAAAAACTAGCAAAAAAATATAAATTATGTATAATAAAATTATTATGACATACAATCAGGAAATGTACATAGAGTACATAATACAAGGCTATAATCATAGAACCGCATTCATTAAGGCTTTTCCATCTAGTAAAAGTAAGAAACCTAGCATAATAGATGCTCAGGCAAGCCAATTATTCAGTAAACCTGAAACACAAGAATATTTCCAAAAAAGAAAAAAAGAAGTTCAGGATGAAATAAAAGAAAAATCAATTTGGAATAAAGAACTAGCAATGAATGAACTTATAGACCTTTTATACACCAATAAAAAGGAATCTAAACGCTATGAAGAGGCATTCTATGATGAATTAGACCTTATTGATAAGAAAATCATAGAATTGGAAAAGCAAATAAAGAAACCTAGACAAGCAAAGAAAGTTATCAGGCAACTAACAGACAATGTAGACCGCTTGCGTTGGGAGCGGATTCAGGTTTGCAAAAGACATACAAGTAATAAAAATGTAAACGAGGCTATTCTTAGTAGTATTCAGCAATTAAATGAAATAATGGATTTTAAGAATGAGGCTTTAAGAAATCTAAAGGAAAGCGAAAATCAACAAAAAATAGAAATCCTTTTCAATACTGATATGGAAAAAGGTAAAGAAGATAATGGAAACAATACAACACAAGATTGATTTACAAGATGCCGTTGGTGAAAACTACGATGAATTTCTCTTTTCAAAAAAGCGTTATTTAGTTTGTAAGGGTAGTCGTGGTAGTAAAAAATCAACAACAACGGCTTTGAAATTTGCTTATATGATTCCTTATTATTATTTCAGATATGGTGTAAAACCTAATCTGTTAGTAATAAGACGATATATGAATACCAATTGGAATAGTACACGAGCACAATTAATATGGGCAATAAATAAACTTGGAATGGCTGGTTGGTGGAAAATTCCAAAATCTGAACATGATTTGACTTTTCTACCTAGTGGGCAACAAATAATATTCAGGGGATTGGATGACCCTCAATCAATTACTTCTATCACCGTTTCAGATGGTTTTTTGTGTTGGGTATGGATTGAAGAGGCATTTCAGGTAACAAGTGAAGATGATTTTAATAAACTTGATATGTCAATTCGTGGTGAATTGCCTGATGTTTTATTTAATCAATTTGTACTAACTTTCAACCCGTGGAGTGACCGTCATTGGTTGAAAAAAAGATTCTTTGATAATCCTGATGAAAACACTTTATCAATGACAACAAATTATATGATGAATGAATTTCTTTCTGAACAAGATAAAAGAATCTATGAAATAATGAAAGAAAGAAATCCTAGACGATATAAGATTGAAGGTCTTGGTGAATGGGGTATTGCTGAAGGATTAATCTTTGAAAATTGGAAAATTGAAGAATTTGATATTGAAGAATTGCTCCAATTACACGGAAACGAAAAGGATAATAGAGGTTTACCTAATTTTGTTTCAGTCAATGGCATGGACTTTGGTTACAATGACCCAACCGCCTTTGTAGGTGCTTATGCTGATAAAAAGCGTTATAAGATTTATATTTATTTTGAATATTATGAACGGCAAATGGAAAACAGAAAGATTGCAAATGCTATTATTGGTGCTGGATTTGCAAGAACTATAATTAGAGCCGATTCTGAAGACCCTAGAACAATAAATGAATTGAAGTTGCTGGGATTGTATGGAATCAGGGGTGCAAAAAAAGGAAGTGGTAGTGTTGTTGGTGGAATACAGAAACTTCAGGATTATGAATTGATTGTGCATCCAAAATGTGAACACATGATTGAGGCATTATCAAATTATGCTTGGAAAAAAGATAGATTAACGGATAAAATAATAAATGAACCTGAACACGATTTTTCTCACTTGCCTGATGCGTTGCGTTATGGTTGTGAAGATTTACAGAAATTTGGTATTCAGGTTTAGGGAGTATAAAATGCAATATAAGAATTGGGAAATCAGACAAACAAAAAATAGAAATGTTGTTATTATTGGTAAAAACGGTGAAAATCTGATTCTTGGAAAAAGCAAAGAATTTCTATCAGAAGAAGAACTAAAACAGATTTTTGATGAATATTTTGGTAAGGAATATGGCAATTAATTATTCAAAAAATACGGAGCAATATTGGAAAGATAGATATAATCTCAAAGAAAGTTTAGGTGATAGAACGGAAAAGGAATTGTTCAATCATATAAAGGGATTGTATCAAAATACATTATCTGAAATAAACAAAGAAATTGAGGCATTCTATGGTCGATATGCTGATATGAACGGTTTATCTATTGCGGATGTAAAGAAAAGGCTTAATCCTGATGAATTAAGGTCTGCAAAACAAGAAATTGCAAAGTATTATTCTGATATTGATAAATTGGCAAGAACGGCTGATAGTAAAGTATCTGCAGATTTGCTTAGAAAGTATAAAAAACAATTAAGACTTCAATCAGCAAAGGCATATATGAGCCGATTGGAAGATTTGAAAATCAGGATTAGAAACAATCTTGTGAAAATGGGTGTTGATGAAAGTAATTCCCTTTTCAATTCGTTAAAGAAAACAAGTAAAAGAGCATATACAAAATCAGCATACAATCTTAGTAAGTATTCAGGATTTGCAAATGCAATTTCTGATGACCAATTCGCAAAGATTGTGAATGAACGCTGGCTCGGTGAAAATTACTCCGACCGTGTTTGGGAAAATAAAGAATACCTAGAAAATGAACTTGAAAAAACATTTCTTCAGGGTGTTGTAAGAGGGCAAAATCCTAGAAAGATTGCTGATGAAATGCAGAAAAATATGGGTGGTGCATATTATCGGTTTGAACGATTGGCAAGAACTGAATTGTTACATAGCCTGAATGAATCTACTTTTCAAAGTTACAAAGATTATGATGTAAAAAAATATCAGTTTGTATGTGGACTTGATGAAAGAACTTGCCCTGATTGCGGTGCATTGGATGGGGAAGTTTTTGACATTAGTGAAAAAATAGAAGGTGTAAATTATCCCGTTATACATCCTAATTGCCGTTGTACAACTATTCCATATTTTGAGGATTTGGGTGAATCAACTAGGGTTGCATATACAGAAAATCATGATATTTATGAAGTGCCAGCCGATATAACTTATACTGAATGGCTAGAAATGGTTCAGAAATAAGATAAATTAAAATAATATACTTGACATATTAAATAAATTAGTTTAATATTTAATCAGTTACAAGATAGGAGGTAACTGATATGAAAGTTGGTGACAAAATCAAAATTGTGGAAATGGTTGGTGAACCTCAGTACACGGGAAAAGTTGGAGTGATTGAAAGTATTGATTCAATCGGTCAACTTCATGGAACTTGGGGTGGTTGTGCAATTCAACCTGATAAGGATGCGATTGAACTTGTTAAAGTTTGTTGCATTTGTGGTAAGGATTTTACGGGATGGGGTAATAATCCTTCACCCGTAAAGGAAGAAGGTGAATGTTGCGATGATTGCAATATGAAATTTGTAATTTCAGCAAGATTGAAACAACTTAGATAATCAGGAAAACCGCTAGAGCAAAATCTAGCGGTTTTTTTATTACTTTATTTTTTATTTTAAGTGTTGTAATATAAAAAGTATGGAACTTATAAACAATCAAGAAACAGAAAATACAACTTTTTCAAAAGGTTTGTCAGCAAGTGAAATTACTCAAATTATTGTAAATAAATACCGTGAATCACCAATGGTTAAGGAAATGCGGATTGCTGATAAATATTATGATAATCACAATGAGGAAATTGAAAAGAAAACCCGTGTCTATTTTGATAAAGATAGAAACGCTATTCAGAATCCTAGAGCCAATAATGCAAAAATTAAATCTAATTTCCTTAGAATGTTGGTTCAGCAGAAACAAGATTATGGATTTGCAAAAACATTTATCCTGAAACTTTCTGATGAAAATGAAAAGGAAATTGAATTAAAAGATAATGATTATGGTTCAGAATGGAAAAAATTCTTAGATAAAATCCTTTTCAAAATTTCCTATGTATTGGCTGGGCAAGCCGTAAATCACGGTTTATCTTGGGGATATGTTTGGATTGATGAAAACGGTGATTTGCAATTGAAAGATGTTCAGGCTGATTTGGTTTATCCAATTTGGAAAAATCGTCAGCATACTGAATTGGATAGGCTTGTATATAATTACAAAACTGAAAAATACGATAGTCTGAATCCAACAATCTATGAATATGCGGAATATTGGTCAGATAAAGAAAGACGATTATTCAATGTAACAAATGCTTATGTTGAAGAAACTGAAACAACGAATGCAAATGGTGACCCTATTTATTCTCACATGGTGGATAATAAAGGTGGTATTTCTTGGGATAAAATTCCATTTATCTGTTTTAAGGCAACGGATGATGAAAAGACTTTACTTTCATTCATCAAAGAACAAATTGATGCATACGACCAACTTGATTCAAGAAGTGTAGATGGTTTGGTTGATGACCTTGACCCAATTCTTGTTCTCAAGGCAATTTCACCTCAGGTTGGTGATTTGCTTGAGGCTAGGGAACTAGCAAAAATGACAAGAACAATTAGTGTTGATAATGACGGTGATGCTTATTATATTCAGGCTCAAACACCCGTTCAGAATCATGCACAAAAAATGGAAAGTTTAAGACGAGATATTATCAAGTTTGGATATGGTATTGATTATGAGGATAGCCGTTTTGGTGGTAATCCTAATCAGTTAGTAATTAAATCACTTTATCAGAATCTTGATACATATACTGATGGTTTGGAAAGACATTTTCAGGATTTTATCAATGACCTGAAATATTTCTTTGATAAATGGTATGAATTCAGCGGTAAAGGTAGTTTTGAAGAATGTCAAAAATATAAGTTGCTTGTGAAATTAGACCGTTCTATGATGGTTAATCAATCGGCTGAAATTGAAGATACTGTTAAACTTGCTCAAACGGGTGTTTCTCAGAAAACATTGCTTGAATTCAATCCTATTGTTCAGGATGTTGAACTTGAACAAGAAAGAATTGAAGAAGAAAAGAAACAAAATCAGGATAATGACCTTTTCAATTTTGCACAAAGAACAAATATTGAAAATGGTGGTGAATTTGAAATGCCTGAATCTGCAGAAACTGAAAAAGAGGAAAAGGAAAATGAAAAATAAAGATTATTCAAAATGGCTTAAACTTATTATTGTGGTGTTTGCGGTAGTTGCATCAGTACTTAAATGGCTTGGGTTTATGGGAAGTGCGACTATCACTGAAATTTGGCAAGTTGCTGGCTTTGCTTATGCTATTTCACTTGGAACTATGGATTTTAATATTTGTAAGGATAATTTCAGGGAAAATAAAAATGATTAAAGTATTATTGTTTATTATTTTTATCTTGGTTTTGTTGCTTGTAATACTTGTTTCAATTTTGTATTGCAAAAACAATAAATCAAAACAAATGAAAAAAGATATGCAAAGTGTAATTGATGCTAATGATTATTTACATGATGAAATCCAAAAATTAAACACTGTAGATAAAATTAAATCAAACAATCGGAGGGAGGCAAATGAAAAAATCAACGATTTACATAATGGTGATTCTTTTAATAATGCCATTAATATCTTGTGTAACAACAAAAAAAACTGAATCTGTTTATATTCCTGAATTGATTTTTCCAATATTTCCTGATTTATCTAATTTTAAATATAAACGGACTGAAAATGGTGTAATTGTTTCAAATGAATATATTTTGGAATTATCAAGATATAAAATATTGATTGAAGAAACGGAAAAAACATATAATGATATTAAATCATTATATGAGGAGGATAAAAAATGAAAAAGAATTGGCTGACTATTATTGGTATTCTTTTCATTGTTGTTGGAACTGTTATCACTTATTTTGCAAAATGGGCATTGGCTGATGTTTCAGGATTTGCGGTAACAATGTTTGGTGCTGGGTTGGCAACCGCTAATCTTTGGAATAAGCGTGATAAAACAATAAAAACTTGGTTGTCTGTTTTATCGCTTGTGCTTGTGGGTGTTGGTGCTTTTATTTCAGGATTTGGTGGAATAATTGCTGAATCACTTGTTACAACAATTATTTCTAGTGTATTTGGATTTGTTGTTATAATTGGTGGTTTGATTGTTTCAACAATAGCAAACAAGTCTAACTAAAAAAGAATGGTTTACCCTTGCAATTTGTTTATTGCAAGGGTATTTTATTTGTAATAAAAATACACTTTATTTTTTTTATTTTATGTTTTATACTTTCATATATGGAAACTGAAAAGAACTTTAGATGGTTTAAGTGTAAAAAATGCAATAAGCCTTTACTTAAAATTACAGATAAATCAATCATTGTGAATGAAATATATTGCCGATGTTGTAAAACTTCTTTTCAGGTAGAAATTTATAATGGCAAGATTCTGAAAGTTCAAGAACTTTGTTAAAAATTAAACTTGTACCTTTAAGGTCTATCAATTAAGTTTGATAGACCTTTTTTTTTATTTATATTATTCCTATAAGGAGCAAAAAATGACTGAACAAAATCAGGAAGTTGAAACACCTGAAACTGAAAACAAGGTGGAAAATCAAACAGTTGAAACTCAGACAACCGAAACAAAAACTGAGGAAAACACAAATACGGTAAATAATACACCGTATAGGACATTCGCAACACAAGCGGATTTTGACAGACATAGTGCTGGGATTCTTAATTCGGCTAAAAATAAGGCGGAAAAAGAATTGTTAGCAATGCTTGGTTTGAAACCTGATGAAAAGGATAAGTTGGCAAAGTTCAAAGAGGCTTATGATAACACCCTTTCAGAATCAGAAAAGCAAGCAAGAAGTCTTGAAAATCTTAATAGTGAAGTGAATTTGTTGAAAAGTCAGATTGCGGAAAAAGATGCAATCATTTCTGCTCTTTCGCAGATGACGGGAAAAAGTTCAGCCGATGTAGACAAGTACGTCAGAATGGCAAAAGGCTTGGTTGATGAAAACACAAACATTGAACAAGCATTGGCTCAGGTACTTAGTTTTGCAAAGCCTGAAGAAAAGAAAACTATTCCAACGGGCAAGCCATTGAATGAACCTTCAGCAACACAAACTGAAGAAAATCCATTCAAAAATGGAAACCTTACGGAACAAGGTAAATTGATTGCTAACGATAGGGAAAAGGCTCGTGAAATGTATTTTGCGGTCTATGGAAAACACCCATCGTGGTAAAATATAAGGAGTAAAATATGGCTTACACAAAGATTGCTGATGTAATTCAGCCTGAATTGTTTGCTCAGTATGTTATTGATAAAACTACTGAAAAAAGTGAAATCATGAATGCCGGTGTTGTTGAAAACAATCCTGAATTGAATCGCCTTATTACGGGCGGTGGTACAATTCTCACAATGCCAAAATGGAATGATTTGGGTGGAAAATCTCAGGTTCTTGATGATACTAACCCTATCACTGTAAACAACATCACAAGTAAATCAGAATTGGCAACATTGCTTATTCGTGCTAATGCTTGGGGTGCTCATGAACTTGCTGGTGCTTTGGCTGGCGATGACCCAATGAAAGCAATTGCAGACCGTGTTGCTGATTGGTGGGTACGTGATGAAAAATCAAATATCATGGCAATTCTTAATGGTGTTTTTGCATCAAGCGGAATGTCAGGTCTTGTAAAAGATGTTACTACTGAAACAGTAAAAACAATTTCAGCAAATGCCGTTTTGGATGCTAAACAGTTGATGGGTGATGCAAGTGACCTTCTTTCAATGATTTATATGCATTCTGCAACATTTACTGAATTGCAGAAACAGAATGTTATTCAGTTCATTCCCGTTGCTGAAAGTAAGATTCAGATTCCAACATATCTTGGTTATCGTGTTGTTGTTGATGATTCTGCTCCCGTTGATACAAGCGGAACAAAACCCGTTTACACTACTTACCTTTTGGCTCGTGGTGCTATTCAGCGTGGTATTGGTACACCAGCAACTCTTACAAGTGTTGAAACAGACCGTGATTCACTTGGTTCTACTGATTATCTGATTAACCGTCAGGCAAAAGTTCTTCATCCAAAGGGAATTTCTTGGATTGGTTCAGCAAACATTTCAGGTGCAACACCTTCAGATACAGAACTTGCCATTGGTGCAAACTGGAACCGTGTTTCTGATATTAAGAAAATCGGTATGGTTAAACTTGTTCACGAACTCTAATAAAGGGGTGAAATATGGGTTTAAGTTCATTTAATGCAATGAGGGCAAGGATGAAAGAGGAGGCAGAGGCTCTTAAAAGTGCCAATGTTGAAGTAAAAGAAACCTTGCCTGAAAGCGTGGTTGAAGTTGCAAAGGAAAAGGTAGTTGAAGAAACACCAAAAGATGAATCTAAAACTACTAGAAAAACCGATGCAGAAAAACTGAAAAAGAAAAAGGAATAGTAATTTATGGCTGATGGCAACGAAACAGAATTTGATTATTTGTCAAATGTAAAACTTTTGTTAGGAATTTCAGATGGTAATGCTGATGAAATCCTCCAATTGTATATATCCATTACAACAAATGAAATTCTTAATTACTGTAATATCAGTGAATTGCCGTCAGCCTTAAATTACACTTTATGTCAGATGGTTGCGGATGCATACCGTGATAATCTGAAAAATAATTCAACACAAAACGTTGTTGGCAATATTTCTAGTATTTCTGAGGATGGTAGAAGTGTTTCATTTACCAATGGTAGTGAAATTAAAACCGCTATTGATGATAGAATCACTAGAACTACTGAATTAAAGCGTTATAGGAAATTATTTAGAATATGAGTGGATTCAACTTTGGGCAGATTGGAAACATAATTTCTGAATTGTTCGACACCGACTATGTAGATATCAAACGTGATACATCAGGTCAGTTGCAAGAAATCTATTCAAACATTCTATGTCATATAGCGTTTACCTCAACCGATAATCCTAATCCTGAAACCGTTGATATAAAACCTATTATTCAATCTTTAACAATTCATTTTCCTTTATGGGTAGATGTTAAAAACAATGATTTTATCATTGCTAAAAGAATGGATAATAACGGCAATTTGTTAGCGGTTTATAGCGGTAGATGTGGAAATCCTATTGTTTCACAAGGTCGGCAAAAGGTTTTAGTTACTATGTCAGGTACGGAAAGTGAAACACCGACACCAATTCCACCAAAAAATCCAATTAATATAAATATTGAATATTTATCAAATGATATTCACATTCAGGATTCTACTGTTTTTGAAATTGAAAAGGGCAATGATTTTACATTATCTGCTCCATTGATTGATAATTATTCTGCAGTCGATTGTGAAATTGATGGTGAATTACAAGGTTCAACAACGGCAATTATTACAGATGTTCAGGCTGAACATACTGTAAAATTCATTTATGAAAGTTCAAGCGTTTCTAATGGATTTAGATTCTTAGTAAAAGGCTTGTACACAAAAAATGATGGTAGTCTTGCAAATGGTTATCATCTTTACAAGAAAATAAACATTGATTCAATTTCTGAAAATGAAAATGTTTATACAATTACTTGTGACGATATAAACATTGAGCATGAAGATAACGGTAAAATGTTATCTATTGTGAAAGGTGCAAAATTGTTGCTTGTTCCTAATGATTTATTTGTTCAGGTAACTGATATAACAAATAAACAGAATGGAAAAGTAACATTCAATGTGGTTCAATTTACACCTACTCAGGATGAATTGAATGCTTATATTTGTGATTGGTATTAATTATGGGTTTTAGTTGCGATTTTAAGGAATTAAAAAACTATACGATTGCAACAAAGGCTTTTGCTGATGATTTTAATTACTTTTTACGCAATTTTTTGGGTGAAATGGCAAATAGAGTTATCGCAAAAACAAAGCCTAGAACACCAAAGGACACGGGTGCTTTAAGAAGTGCATGGCAACTCGGCAACATCAGCGGTGTAGGTAAAAACCTAGAAATTGAAATCCTGAATCCTATGGAATATGCGACCGATATTGAATATGGGCATAGAATTATGGGTGGTGTTGGTCGTAGTATTGAAATTGGTTGGTATGAAGGTAGATTTATGCTGAAAATTTCAATTGATGAAGTAAAAGCGGAAATGCCGTCAAGGTATAGAAATGCTTTTTATAATTTTTGCAAAGAAAAGGGAATAGATTGGAGGTAAAATGGTTATTGATAGTGAAGATGTGAAACAAGCAATAACTCAAAGACTTCTTGAAATATTTCCTGATATAAATGTATATAAAGAGGCAAAAACAAATATTGTTTATCCTCATTTTTTTGTTTATCAGATAAATGTTTCTGATATGGAAGAAAGAAAGGATTATCATTTACTTTCTTATTCAATGGAAATCAGGTATAGGGTTGCAAGTGACCCTAGTACGGATTTGAAACTTGAACAAAACTTAGATAATGTTGGATTAAAACTTTTGCAAGGTTTTAATGTAATTGATTTTGAAAGTGAAAAGGTTAGATGCAAAGATAAAAGCATTGAAAAAGTTGATGGTGTTTTGCATTTCCTTTTCACAATTAATGTGTTGGCAAAATATGTTTCAGGTGAAGAAACAATAAAGCAAAATAAATTAAGTTTGGAGGTAAAAACAAATGGCTGATAAATATAATTCGGTAGTTGAAACAGTAACGGCAATTCAATTTACTTTTGATGCATTAAAAAATATTTATATGTTTCTAGGTATGAATGATGTTACATATTCAGTTAAAAACCGAACTTTAAGCGGTATTGTTACGGGTGCAAATGGTGAAAAATTATCCGTTCAAAAAACTGATTTTATTGTAAAAGATTCATCAGGCAACATAGCAATATGGAAAGTTGATGAATTCAATAAAAAATTCGTTAAGGTTGAATCTTAGGAGGAAAAAATTATGGCTGGTGGAACTTGGTTATCACAAAATAAAGTAAGACCTGGTGCTTACATTAATTTCAAAGCCGTTCCAAAATCATCAATGACCGTTGGTGATAGAGGAATTATCGCTATTCCTTTAGAGTTGTCTTGGGGTGCTAGTGGTAAACTTATTGAAGTTCTTTCAAGTGATATGCTTGATGGAACAAGTAAAAAATTGGTTGGATTTACCGCTTTTGATAGTGAATCTAAACTTCTTGCTGGTGCATTAAGTTATTGTTACAAGGCTCTTGTATACAGAACAAATGTTGGTGGTGTAAAAGCAAGTGCAACAATTGGAAATATTATTGCAAATGCAAAGTATTTTGGAACTTTTGGAAATAACATTATCATTTCTATTAGTGAAGATACAAACACAAATCTTTGGACTGTAATCACTTATGTTAATGGTTCTAGTGTTAATAAACAGATTATTTCAACCGCAAGTGAACTTGAATCAAATGATTATGTTGATTTTAGTGTTGCTCAGGAAGGAACACTTGAAGAAACAGTTGGTACATCTTTAAGCGGTGGAACAAATGGAACTTCAGATGAATCAACATTTTATCCTGAATTTTTGAGCCTTGCATCTATGGCAAAATGGCAGACTTTGGTTTGTTTCAGTTCAAGTTCAAGCATAAAATCTTCAATTCAAACATTCATTAATGGAATGCGTAACGATGAAGGTCGATATGTTCAGGCGGTTGTTGCTGATTATGACGGTGCTGATTCTGAAGGAATTATCAATTCTATTTCAGGTGCGGTTATTGATGGTGTAACATTCAGCAAAGAAGATTTTGTTGCTATTGTTGCTGGTATGACCGCTGGTGCTAATTTTAATCAATCTAATACCGCAAGAAAAGTTGTTGGTGCAACATCAATTATCGGTGAACTTACTGATAGTCAGATTAAAACCGCTTTAAGTAACGGTAAATTCTTACTTTCAACATCTTCAGATGGTTCAATTAAAGTTGAACAAGATATTAATAGTTTGCATACTTATTCATCTGATAGAAATTACAATTTCAGCAAGAACCGTGTAATCCGTACACTCGATGAAATTGGTACAACTACAAAAATCACATGGGAAAATTCTTATATGGGAAAAGTTGATAACAATGATACGGGTAGAGGATTGTTTAAGGCTGATTTAATTCAGTACGGAAATGAACTTCAGCGACTTGCTGGCATTCAGGAATTCAAAGGTTCAGATGATATTTCAATTGCTCAGGGCAATGATTTGGATGCCGTATTGGTTGAATGGCTTGTAAAACCCGTTGATTCAATGGAAAAACTTTACATGACTGTAAACGTTAATTCATAATGGAGGTAGAAAATGGCAACATCAGTTGAAGGTTGGAAATTTATGAAAGCGGAAGATGCAATTTCAGGAAAAGAAGGTGCATTGTACGCAACTATTGATGGTGAAACAATTCAGGTTGCTGAATGTAAAAACATTAGTGCCAAAATAACTAAAAATAAAACTGAATTTAAGGCTTTGGGTTATCGTGGTACTCAGCATAAGGCAACGGGTTGGACTGGTACGGGAACACTTGTTATTCATTATGCAACATCAAGATTTGCAAAAATGATGATTGATTATGCAAAGAATGGTAAAGATACTTATTTCACTTTGCAGATTATTAATGATGACCCTACAAGTGGAATCGGCAGACAAACAGTAAACTTGTATGATGTAAATCTTGATGAATCAGAAATTGCAAAACTTGATACAGATGCGGAATTTCTTGACCAATCAATGAATTTCACATTCAGTGACGTTGATATGCCTGATGAATTCAAGAATGCATAAGTCTTTATTTTTAATCCTAGTTGGTTTATAATTCCAACTAGGATTAATTCATTTTATTTTATGGAGGATTATAAAATGAGCAAATTAGACGATTTTCTTAATTTAAGTGATGTTTGTGAAATCAAGAAAACTATTACAGTTAATCTTGGTGGAAAAGATTTTGAATTGGTTATCAGACCAATTACAGAAGAAGAACATACTGAATTTCAGCGAAGGTCAAATGTAATCAACAAAAACAAAGTTACATTTGATAGCGGTAAATATTCAAGTCTTGTTCTTGAGGCTTGTATTATTGAACCTAATTTCAAAGATGCTGAATTTTTGAAAAAGGCAAAATGTGTTTCAGCAACGGAATTTATCAATAAAAAATTCCCGGCTGGTGTTGTTGCCGATATTTCACAAAAGATTCAGGAAATTTCAGGTTTTGAATCTTATGATTTGGAAATTGAAAACGCAAAAAACTAATTAAGGAGGATGGCGAGGCAAATTATTGTATGTACGCTATCCTCAATTTCCATTGGACTCCTAATCAATTTAATAATTTGAATAGGAAAGAAAAGGCTTTTGTTATTGCTTGTATTGATAATCGCATACAAGCGGAACAAGCCGAACAAGCAAAATTGAGGTAATTATGGCAAAAATAAATACTACTTTTGGTTTTACTGATAATATTACAAATCCGCTTAAAAGAGTAACAAATGCATTAAAAAACACTGAAAATTCTTTTAGCAATGTTCAAAAAGCCATAATTACCCTCAATTCTACCACCCAATTAATTTCAATGGGTGTAAATGCGGTTAGAAAAGTATATTCAACATTAAATACAGAAATACAAAAAAATGTTCAAGTATATCAATATCAGGCTGAACAAGAATTAAAACTTGAAACAATCATGAAACAAAGAATGAATGCAACTCAGGCTGATATTCAATATGTAAAAAATTTGGCAAGTGCTGAACAACAATTAGGTATTTATGGTGATGAAATGATTTTGCAAGGTGCTCAGGAACTTGCATCATTCACATCAACTAAAGAGGCTATTGCTGAATTAGTGCCAGCGATGAACAATCTTATTGCTCAACAATACGGCTATTCAGCAAGTGGAAGGGATTTTCAGTCCGTTGCTGATATGATGGGTAAAGTATTAAGTGGTCAAACGGGTGCTTTATCAAGAATGGGTTATATCTTTTCTGAAGAAGAAAAGCAATTATTGAAAACGGGTACTGAAATGCAAAGAGCCTCAACTCTTGCAAAAATCATCACGGACAATGTAGGTGAAATGAATCATGCTCTCGCTGGTACTAATGCTGGGCAGATACAAAATGTTTCAAACAGATTGGCAGATTTACGGGAAAACATTGGTAAAACTTTATTGCCTTTACAAAGTGCAATGAAAGGATTAGAAGGTGCAATTAAAACAGATTGGTTCAAAACAATAAATAAAATGCTTGAATTAATCGTTCCAATAATTACAAGAATCATAAACGGAATTACTCAGGCTTATAATGCCATTAATAAACTTAAAAACGCAATTAAAACTTCATTGATTCAATCAGTGATAAAAAATCTTAATGCTTTAGCGGTTGCAATAGCATTTATTGGAAGTGTTTTTGTTTCAGTTGGTGTTGTTTGGGTTGCTACTCATGCCAAAATGCTTGCGGTTACAATAGCAACAAACGCTAAAATTTTGGCTAGTTGGATTGCTACCCATGCCAAAATGGTTGCAACACATTTAGTTGCAATGGCTAAAATCATTGGTGGTTGGATTGTTGCAAATGCTTGGGTTTTAGTGATAATTGGTGTAATTGCTCTTTTAATTGTTGTATGGGTAAAAGTAGGAATGACTTTTGAAAAAGTCGGTAATACTATTGGTAAAGTCTTTGGTGCTATTTATGCCGTTGGATATAATTATATTATGGGTTTAATTAACCTTTTCATTAAATTGCAAAATATTATTGCTGATTCTTTCATTGGTGAAAAATTTGGTATGCAAAAAATGGAATTGAAAGAATATAAAAACATTCAGGGAACAATGAATGCTGGTGCTATGAAAGGTGCTGAAATCGGTAAAGGAATGGATGATTGGGTTAAAGGATTGCAAGATAAATTATCTAAAAATAATATTGTTGATGGTATTCAGAATGCTTTTAATTTCAGCGGTTCAGGTGCTATTGAAGTTACAGATAAAAACCTGATTAATATTGCTGATGATTATAAAGAACTTCTTTCAAAACGTGCTACTGAAAGATTTAATTTACAATATAAGAATGTTACACCATCATTGAATATTGACCACATGGATATTCATCAAGAGGCTGATACAGAAAAGGTTATTAGTTTACTTTCAAATGGAATTAGCGAATTCGCTAATTCAGATTTAAGGGGTTACGCATAATGAATACATATAAACAAGATTCAATAATTCCAATTTATATTACATTAAGTTATGACTATTATTTTTTGAAATTTCCCGTTAATCCTGAAAGCATCAAAAAAGAAATTTCATCGGGTGCAACTACAGAAGACGTTGAGGGTATTGGGCAAATTAGTGTTCCAAAAACTCCTAATCTTGCTAGAATCACAATTGAATCTTTCTTTTGGCAAGATGTGAATTTAACACCATCTTCAATGTATGTCACTTGGTTGGAAAAATGGCAAAAAAGTAAAAAGCCAGCAAAATTGATTGTTACAAGATTGAATTATTCAATGCAAGTTACTTGTGAAAATTTCAATCATTGGATTAATGGCGGTGAAGAAGAAGATATTTATTTTACGCTTGATTTACTTGAATATAGACCGCATGGTGCTAAAAAATTAGGATTGAAAGTAAATAAAACACTTTTGCAAAATTTGAAAGATGCAAAAGAATTATTAACTTCACCTATTTTGTTTGATATTCCTAGAATAACTAGAAATTCGTCAAGCAAAAAAACATTCACAAATCCTTATACCGTTAAGAATAATGAAACACTTCAATCCATAACTAAAAAAATCACGGGTTCAACAGATGATTGGAATTCATTATATAATGAAAATAAAATTGAACTTGGAGATATTTTTAACGATGGTTCAGATATTCCTAGTGAAACGAAATTAAAATTGCCTGATTCATGGGTAAATAATTCTAGTTATAATATAATTCAGGAAGTTGTATGAGCCTTACAATGCACATTTATAGTCAACGTGATGAATCTTCAGAAGGTTTTGATGTTTCAGAAATTGTTCATAATATTGAATATACAACATCAATTCTTGGTCAGGCTGGCAAACTTACATTCACATTAGAAAAAGACCCTAATGAAATTTTACAAGTGGGTGTTGGTTCACTTGTAAAATTTTGGCATTCTGATTCTGATAATGAGCCTGAAAAACCTATTTTTATGGGAAATGTTTTTACAATTGGAACTGATAGAACGGAGGCTTATAGGGTTGTTGCTTATGACCAAACACGTTATCTGCAGAATCATGAAAATTTATTCATTAAAGACGGTGAAAATGATTTACAATTTTATTTTGATATGATTTGCAAACAATATAATTTTGTAAATCCAAAAATTGTGAATTGGGATAAATATATTCAGGTAACCAAAAAAATTAGCGGAAATAATTTTATTGATGTTTCAGCCTTTGAAATTCTTCAATATTGTATGGATGATTTTTCTATTGGTAATAAATTAAAAATCAATTCTCAAAATTTCAATTTAATTAGCGGTGAAATTGAAGGTAAAAAAATTAAACAAAGTTATTTTGTTCCAAAATTTTATTTGCGTGATAATTTTGGAACTATTGAATTAAGAGAAATTTTCACTGATTTAATTTATGAAGATGATGGAACTGAAAAGAAAGATTTTTTAGTTATAGGTGATGAATCTTTACTTACAAATTATGAATATGAAGTTGATATAGATAGAAATACATTTAATGAATTTTATTTTATGTATAATGAAAATACAAAAGAACTTGATGAAAATACAAATAAACAAGTTCAAAAGAAATCTATGGTTCTTGCATTACAATCAGGAACTCCAATTTCAGGAACAAACACAACTTTAGATGGGCAAACTATAGGTGAAGATACAATTCCAAAATGGGGTAAACTTAGAAAAATTGTTACAATAAATGATTCAACATTAAGTCAAAATGCAAGATATTATATCAGGGAACTTGTACAACTTTTGAATCAGCCAACTAGAACATTGAAATTATCGGCTTTAGGTTATGACGGACTATATGCTGGCGGTTCATTTATTTTTACTTTATCAAAATTAAACATCAATTATCCCGTTTATGTTATTTCTGCAACACATAAATATAATGGTGATAATCATACAATGGAACTTGAAATAAATTCAAATCCATCAATGGAGGTATTTTCAAAATGAGTGATATTGATATGATTAATATTGTTAATTCTATACGTAAAATTGCAACACCAAAACAAACAAATAATATGATTTTTGGGGAAGTTGTTTCAATTAATCCTTTGGAAATTGATATAGGTGATAACATCGTCTTGAGTGGAAAATTTTTGTATTTAGGGCAGATGTGTAGACCTCACAAAGTTACAATCCCTCACAATCACCTGATAAACGCATTGGAATCTGAAACAACAAAAGGAATAATAACAACGAAAATTAGTGCTGGTACATCGACTGATGTTGCACAAACAACGGGAACTTATGATGTTAAAACTCAAAAGATAACAAAAAATGATGAAAAAGGCATTGATGAAAGGGAATTGCAAACTGAAACAAAAAGCAACATTGATTTAGGTGGTGCTAGTTTATCTATGTCAATCGATGTTACGGGTTCAGCCGTTACAACAAATACTGGTGCTGGTACGGTTACGAAAACAACAGATTTATCAACTTTTACACCTAGTGATGATGGGCATGAACACATTATTCCTGAACATTCAACTCAAGATGTGCATTTCCCTGATACAGAATATGAAGAATGTGTTACAATGGAAATATATCCTAGATTAAAAGTTGGTGATGTTGTTTTAATGTTTGCTATGAACAATAATCAAATGTATTATGTTGCTGAAAGAGTGGAGGTTGCTGAATGAGTTTACCGCAAATAAACGATGATTTAAGTGGAACAACATATACTTATAGAGAACCTAATCTAACTTATAGATTAGGTGAAAAAACAGTTAGTGGAAAAATTGATAAATTAGAATCAATTCAGCAAGCAATTTATCATATTCTTATGACTGAAAGATTTTCTAATCCAATTTATGATGAAAATTATGGGATTGAATTAGAGCAATATATCGGAAAGGATATTGGATTTATTGTTGCTAGTATTCAGGGAACTTTGCAAGATGCTTTATTGCAAGATGATAGAATAACCGATGTTATTGTGACTGATGTTTCAAAAAGCAACAAACAAGAAAATGCTTGCGTTGTACAATTTACAGTAAATACAATATATGGAAATTTGGAGGAATCCTTAGATGTCTTACAGTGAAAACAATACTTATGAAAAAATTCTAAACAGAATGTTGGCTCGTGATGCTTTAATCAATGTAGATAAACGAGTCGGCTCAATTATCTATGATGCTATTGCTCCTTGTGCTATGGAACTTGCTAATGCTTATGTAATAATTGATATTCTGCAAGAACAAACTTATTTATTAACCGCAACGGGTAATAATTTGGATAAGCGATGTTTTGATTATGGAATCAAAAGAAATCAGGCAACAAAGGCTCAAAGAATCGGTTCATTCAAGAAATATCAGGTTGATGGTAATGGTAATTTTGTTTTTTCATACAATTATGTTGGTGAAAATCAGGGTGATTATGAATATGATTCTGAAAACGAAACATACAATTATGTTGGTGAAAATCAGGGTGATTATGTCAAAGGTGATAAAATCTTAATTGATATGGACATTCCCGTTGGTAGTAGATTTGTTGTTCCTGATAATGAAAATATTATTTTTGAATATATTGGAATCATAGATGGTTATAAAATTCTACAATGTGAATCAAGTGGTTCAGGTGGAAATGAACACGTTGGAGATATTTTACCATTATCACCAATTACAGATATGATTGAATCAAAAATCATAAGCACATACAAATATGGTGAAGATAAAGAATCTGATGACGATTTAAGAACTAGAACACAAAATTATTTGAATGAAACCGCTTTTGGTGGAAATATTGCTGATTATATTGAAAAGGTAAATTCCATTGATGGTGTTGGAAATGTAAAGGTATTCCCAGCATGGCAACGAAATGGCTCAGTGTTACTTTCAGTTGTTGACCCATCATTTAATCCAATCACTAATGAATTTGCAACATATTTGAAAGAACTAATTGACCCTGAAGAAAACTCAGGTCAGGGAGTTGGAATTGCTCCAATTGGACATATTGTAACAATCACAACACCCGTTGAACAAACAATTGATGTTGAATTGACTTTGAAAATTGAGGAAAATGTGGTTCAGGATGAAATATCATCTGAAGTTATAACCGTTATAGAAAATTATATTCAATCAGTTAAAGAACAATTTGCTCAGGATGTGAATCTTGCAATTTATCGTTCAAGAATCATTGATAGATTATTTGATAACATTAGTGAAATATTGAATGTGAAAGATGTTTTGTTGAATAATACGGATGCTGATATTATTTATACAGATGAAGGATTGATTGGTCGTCAATATTTGCCAAAATTAGGTGAGGTAACTGTAAATTATGAGTAATTGTATTAATAGATTTATTCCTGAAATAATGGCTGATAATGATGATATGAAATCATTATATGCCGTTGAAAAAAGTGAAATTGATAATTTACATTCTTCAATTAGAATTGAAATTAATAATAACTTTATTTCAAGTTGTAATGTTTCAGGAATTACAAAACAAGAAAAAATATATAATATTAAAAATAATTCTGATTATACTTTGGAAGAAAGAAAAGAATTGTTGATGAATAAAATCTATTTTAAGCCTCCTTTTACTAAACAAAGATTTATGGAAATTCTAAAGAATGTTTGGGGTGAAGAAAACTATACTTTTATATTATATCCTGAAACATATGAATTGATAATAGATATTTTTACAACAGACCCATTAATTTATTTGAAATTTCAAAAATATGTTCGTGACGTTGTTCCAGCAAATATTTATTTAATTTTTTCTATTCAATACACATATCTTTATTTGAATAGAAATTACACTTATAATAGACTTGAAAATGAAATGACTTATGGTGAATTAAGTCAATATGCATGATTGGAGGTATAAATATGCAACATTCAACAAATTACAATATGAATAAGCCTGAAAGGGCAGACCAATACAATATCGACCATTGGAATGATAATACTAATATTGTAGATACTGAATTAAAAAGAAATGCTGATGCAATTATTACTGAAACTGAAAGAGCCTCAAATGCTGAAAATTCCAAAAATAATAAAATAACAGTAACTGATGATTCTACCGATTTGACAGATTCTGATACTTTTGATGAAACCAGTGCTGGCTCAAATCCAACAACAACTAAAAGACGAACAATGTTGTTGCTATTTAATTATTTGAAAACAAAATTTGGAACTGCATCTCTTAAAAATGCTGGAAATGGTGCAAATCAAGTTCCATATAATTCATCAGCATTGACTTCTAAAGTTGGCGGAATACTTTGTGCGGATGCAACGGGAGTTTATAATAGTGGAAAAACTATAAGCGATATGTCTAAAGCCAATAGTTTAATTGGAATTTGTAACACTGTTAATATTTTAACTGACCTTGAAGTTAATATTCCAGGATTTGCTTTATATGAAGGTGTTAAAATTACAGTATTTTTCAAAGAGGCATCACGTTCAACAAGTGATATAACTTTGAATGTAAATTCAACTGGAAAAAAAGGAATATATGTGTATAAAGAAGGTCATCTCAGAGCAATGAAACTTCAATCATGTAGAATGTATGGTACTAGTGAATTTTCAGATAAGATGAGATGGGATGAAAATACATTCTTAGACTTTACATATTTAAATGGAAAATGGGTTGTTATTGGAAATCCTAAAGTTATACACCGTGAATATGATGGGGTAACTGGCGAAGTCTATGCAGACGGTAAAATTGAACAGTGGGGAACATTTACATATTCAACAATAGCAAAAGACTTCTTAGTGTCATTTACACAAAAACCATCTATGGTTTGTACATTTAATTCTGATTCTTCGGGTTATCCGCAATATAAAGAATTTCCTCGACCAATCTCAGCAACACAATGGAAACAGATATATGGTAATGCATCTGTATCTAATGGGACATGGTATGCTGTCGGATATTAAAGGAGGAATCAAAATGAAAATTAAAGATACATCACATATCGGAATGATAGTTGGTGCCATTAGTTTAATAATTGTATTGATAAAATAATTTACAAATTCAGGGCAGAAATGCCCTGATAAAAAATTAAAAATTATTATAAAAAATCTTTTAATAATTAAAATAATATCATATAATTGAAATATGAAATTAGATGAATTTGTAAATAAATATATCAATACAAAAATTGATTTTGATAATGCTTTTGGTGCTCAATGCGTGGATTTATTCAGGCAATATTGCAAAGATGTGCTAGATATTCCTCATACGGGTTCAGTTGATGGTGCAAAAGATATATATTTGAATTATTACAAAATGGAGGGTGAAAAGAAATATTTTTACCAATTGCCAATTACTGAAATTAGAACGGGTGATATAATAGTTTGGAATTCAAATTCAACAAATAAATATGGTCATGTCGCAATAGTTATGGGTTTTAATCCCAGCGGTGTATTAGTATTAGAACAAGACGGATTTAAACAAAATGGTGTAAAATTTAAAATTCGTTCATTTGAAAATGTTCTTGGAATTCTTAGATTCAAAGGCGGTGAACAATGAATGTGAATGAAATAACAATTGGTCAAATAATTGGAATTATTACCGCCATAGGAATTATGTCAGGATTCTTTGGAAAGTTTTTTAGTCAAATTTATAAGATTAAACAATTAAGTGAAAAACAAGAAAAATTAGAGCAAAGAATGGATAATTATGAAAAAACTCAGGCTCAACAAAAATCTGAATTAATTGATAAAGTTGAAGAAACAAATAATGCCGTAAATCTTATTTGTTCAGCCGTATCAGCATTGATTGATGATTCTTTACAAGATAATCAAGAATCAAAACAACGGCTTAGGGAAATAAAAAATAAACTTGATAGTAAAAAGGAAATAGTATGAAAAGCCTTGATATAGAAATAAGTGAAAAAGTTGCAAAAGAGGCTAGCAAACAGATGACTCAACTTAGAAAGGAAATAGAAAATAATAAAGATGTTCATATTTTACTTTTGAAAGATACTTTATCTGATATGAGAAGTGAAAGGAAATTCATTAAAGGATTATCAATGTTTTTATGTTCTTTCATAATATTACTGATAATTGGAATTATTGGAATTGGAATTTATGGTCAAAGAACATTAAAAAATGCATTTAATGATTTTATAAATAGTACTGAATTATCTACAAGTGTTGAAATGTGTACTGATAACAATAGCGTGAATTATGGGAATTTAACAGTAAAATAGTAAATGGGTACGAAGTTTACATATAGAAAAACAATAAAGCCTAAAAACAAAGAATCAAAATTTGTAAGGGAAAATGGAGTAAGATATAATTGTTACCGTGATGAAAATGGTATACAACATATTGAAACAATAAGATATAGAAAGTTGGTGAGAAAAAAATGTCAGTAATAATCAAGAAAATCAATAACTTTTTCAAAACCGCAATCAAAACAGATGTTGATAATGTAAAAAATCAAATTGTACTAACTGATAGACAACAACAGATATTCGATATGTTTTATATCAGGAAATTAGATATTAATTTTATTGCTGATTCAATAGGTGTTTGCCCTATGGTCATTAATAATGAATTAAAGAACATAAGGCAAAAATTGATTAAAATAATAGACTAATAATAACATTTCTAAATTCATTTGTGATACGGCATTTTCTGCCCATTCAGGTACTTCATTATTTACCTTTCTTTGTGATGAAGTAAAAAACAAAACCTTTTTTAATTTCAAAGTTTTATTTTTCAATGCACCTTTAACACAATAAGAATTTTTAAGTTTTCTCTTTTTCTTTTCACTTGCCATATTCACTTAAACTCCTTGCTTTTTCCTTATATCCAACACTAGCATTTTTCCAAAAGGTTGCCATGTTCCAATCGCCTTTTTTAGCAAACTCAATAGACTTCTTACAAGCATTATCGCTCTTATTCATTAATTCTTCATATTTTGTCATATAATTACCTCCCAATAATATATGATTATATACTAATATAAATATTTTCCAAATTCATTACTTATTTTCAGCCATTCTTCTTCAGAAATTCCATCACAATCATATTTTTCCTGAAGATTAAATAAACATTGTTTCAGGTAACGTTCATTATGCCAATCTTCATATAAATCAAACGTTTGATAAAAATTCCAATGATATTTTTCAATAATTTTTCTAAAATTGGAAAAACATCTATCATAAGAACCTTTATTAATTTTATAACCTCTATCTTCCATTTCTTTAATTACAAGATGCATATATTCAAAGAACATATAAAGATTATAATTTTTAATTTTATTCACTAGTAAATGATTGGGTGTACCCTTATTTGCAATATTAGAACAAATAGCACAACATTCTCTCCATTGTGCAACTAACTGTTTTCTAGGTAAATATGGAATCAAATCTTTATGCCATAATCTCATAAGCATCCTCCTTCATATTATAGAAATTGCAAGGTAGAAATTTTAATCTACCTTGCAACCTGATTTATTTTCCTTGTCTTTTCAAATACGCTTGTTTCTTTAATGGTGTATATCCAATCAATTCTGTTTTGAAATATTCTTTATCTTTATTGCATGATTTATATTCAGCATAAAGATTCTTTACTTCTTCAACGCTTTTATGTTCTTTTGAAATAAAAGCAAAATGAATAGCCTTGTCACGATTTTCAATACAATTAATTGCAATTTCTTTAAGCATTTCAAATTTTGTCATATTAGTTACCTCCTATCCCGTAACTGTTTATATATTAAACTAATTTATATAAAAAGTCAAGTAATTTATAATAAATGTTTTATATAATTTTTATAAATTTTTGAAACCTGAAATTATTCTAATATTTAATTATGGAAATAAAGCAAACCGCAATTAGTTATATTAAAAATATGACTATAAACGAAAAACAGAAATTAAAAACAATGCTGATACACAATGTTTCTTGCGGTCGTGATTTTGCAATTCAAAATGGTGTTGACCCTATTATGTTTAATGCTGAATTAAAAAGTATTTTGGAAGGTAAGTGATGAACGGTTTTAATCCTATTTTAGATTTTCAACGTAATCAATTAATGGCTCAACAAGCAATGATTCAAAATCAATTAAATCAAATGAATCAGAATATGCAACCTCAGGCTCAATTCAATCCATATCCACAAAACAATCAACCGCAATTTTTTGTTAGACAAGTTGGAAATATTGATGAGGCAAGAAGTTATCCCGTTGACCCTAACACAATGTATTTCTTTCTTGATACGGGTAATGGCAAAATTTACATGAAACAATTAAATACTAGCAACGGTAAATCTGATTTTTTCACCTACAACGTTCAGGAAGAAATAAGTGAAAAGAAGATTGACCCTATGGATGAAATAAATAGCCGATTAACTAACATAGAAAATATAATTGGAGGTTTATATGATAAATCCGTTTCAAGCAATGCAAGCAATGAAAAATCCAATGGGGATGGTTCAACAACAAATGTTAGAAAAAATGAAAAGCCAAAACCCTCAAATGTTCAATCAGGTTCAACAAATGATTCAGGGGAAAAATGAAACACAATTAAAAGAAATGGCTCAAAACATTGCTAAAGAACGTGGTATTGATTTGAATAGTTTTGCCAATAACTTTGGCATAAAACTATAAGACCGTTAGTCTTAATAAATATACTTAATATAAAAGGAGGTAAAACTATGGCTATTGAAACTAATGGAACACCCGTAATTATGGGTGGTGATAGTGGTTTTGGTGGTGGTGCTGGTTTTTGGGGATTCCTGATTCTTGCTATGTTCCTTTTTGGTGGTAGTGGTTTTGGTGGATTCGGTGCAAATAACGGTAATACAAATGCTATTCAGGCAGATGTAAATCGTGGTTTTGATAATCAGAATCTTCAGGCTCAGACAAGAGATATTCTTTCAGCCGTAACAAGTGGAACGGCTCAGAGTGTTTCAGCAACAAATCAGACTTTCCATGATATGCTTTCTGCATTCAATGATAAATACAGTGAACTGCAGAGGGATATTGCTGGTGTAAGTGTTGCTCAGGCTGAGGCTCTTGCTAATCAGAATCAGTGTTGTTGCAATACACTTAGAGCAATTGATGGTGTAAATTACAACAATGCAATGAATACCGCAAGCATTAACGCTAACACAACCGCACAAACACAAAAGATTCTTGATGCTATTGCTGGCAACAGAATGGCTGATATGCAGAATCAGATTAATCAGTTACAGTTGGCTCAGGCTTTGAATGGAGTTGTTCGTTATCCTAACGGGATGACCTACAATGCTGGTACATCGCCTTTCTGCAATTGTGGCGGATGCGGATGCAATCTTTAATTCTTGAAAAAGAATTTTTATTCCCTACTAGATAGGTTGATTTTGAACTTTTCCGCTGATTATTCAGCGTTGATATATCAGGGCAATGGTTCTTTACTATTGCCCTATTTTTATTTATAAGGAGTAAAATATGGCTTGTAATTGTGCAATTTGCCCAAACATCATTCCCGTTTCTAGTGTAACTTCAAGTGGTGGTATAACTACCCTTACAATTCCTAGTGGTACAACCTTTCAGAATGGAAGTTGTTATTGTTTAGGGTTATTTACAACAATTCCTTCAGCAACAAATGGAACTCAGGTAAATATTACAGATGGAACAAACACTTATACAATTTATAACCGCCTTGCTAATTATTGGCGACCATGTTGCGGTTTAAGAAGTAGAAGTTTACTTAAAGTAAGATTCTTTAATGACCCTAATCATTTCCTGAAAATATGATAGATGTGAATGATTTTATCGTTCTTAATTGTTTTGGAACTCTTACCAATATGACAATAAATGCTGAAATATTGGAATTGACTAAAAAGCATATAGAAAATGAAAAATCAATCATTGAGGAATTAAAGAAATTAAATAGGAGGCTTGAAATTGGCAGAAATAATAAATTATAGTTCAAATGGAACTATGGCTGAACAAATCAAATCCTTATATGAAAATGTTTGTAAAGTTCTTACTACCCATTGTAAAATAAATAAACTTGCAATGCGGTCTTTGCAAGCAATGGGATATAACGGATTCAAAAGATGGCATAGATACCGTTCAAGACAATTCTTTGAAATGAAACTTTGTCTTTCAAATGAAATTTACGATAAATTCAGAATAAAGGCAGATTTCAAATCTTATGATGTTACTTATGACCCTCCAACAATAGAAGAACACCTTAAATCATGGGATTCTGTTTTGCTTGATGGTATTCAGGAATTAGGAACTTTACATAAAAGATTCTTTGAACTTACGGGTATGGATAGTAAAATCATTAATAAGGCTATGTGCAAGATGACTAGAGATTATGAAAAAGTTGGTAGATTGATTATGCGATTTACCGAGTCCGATTGGCTAACTCTTGATATGCACACTGTAGATGACAAACTTCACTGTAAATACAAAGAAAAAGAGGAAAAGCATGGATTCAACTATTAATGAAGTGTTTTCTGATTTTACAAATTCATTAAAAGATATTGATTTTAGTTCATATAATCCAAATTCACCTGAATTTCAATCAGCATTAAATGTTGGCTTGATGTGGCATTTATTACATGAAATTGGTGAAGAAAAAATTGAAAATAAAATTGTTCTTGAAAAAGAAACTGAAAAGGATGAAATTTCAGATGAACTTTATGGAGCAAAGAAATATTTTCAAAAGTATATGGATTCAGGTGATTCAGTTTTTAAAGAAATGGCAAAAGATGAATTAAAACACGCTGAAATTCTTATTAAAAAAGCCAATTCAAAACTCCCTAGTGGTGAAGAAAAGGCAAAATTAAAAGAATATGAATTAGAATTAAAAGAAATATCTGAAAAGATAAATGAATAAAAAAATAATGCCCTAGACCAAAAATCTAGGGCATTTTAATTAAACTTCTTCATCTAAGGTATGAAAATTTTTAGAATAATATTTACTTGCTGGGTAAATATCCATTGATAAACTTCTTAAAACGTAAGCAACCGCATCTTGCAAAGTGTATGAATTACCTGATAACTTTTCAAGTTTTTCATCCATTTCCTTTTTAGCGTTTACTCTTTCCATTGGATGGTCATAATCACCCATTTGTGAACAAAAATCTTTCCAATCCTTTTCATTAATGATATTGAAAATTTCAGCAACGGTTTTTCTATCAACGCTTGAAATTCCTTCAGCAATCATATCAATCAATTTATCTTTCTTTGTCATATTCAACCTCCTTAAAGTATTGTTGCATCAAAAATAAATTCATAAGTACATTCTCGAAGTCTTTCTTCAACAATTTTATCAATCTGACCAAATGTAATTTTTTTATATTCTGATATTGATAAATTTTCTTTCAATTCTAAAATAACTTCTCTAGACATTTTATGATATAAAATTGATTTCTTTTCTTCTGACAAATCGTTAAATGTAATTATAATTGTTTTCATAATTAGCCTCCTTTCAGGGCATTTCTGCCCTAATTTTTATTAGCAATTAAAACCTACTACTCTAGGCATCCTTGTTTCCATTCCCGTATAAGTTCGGAATGTTTCAGCCAATGTATCACAATAAATACCATCAACCTTGTTTACAACCTTGTAATTATTTGCTCTTAAACGACCAAATTCAACAGTGTAATCATCCATTGCGGTTAATGTAATTCTTACAATGTTGATTGATTTACAGTTGCGACCAATTCTAAACTGAATTGTATTTGTTTTATGGTCAACAACAAACTGTTTAGCACCCGTCATCATTCTAAACTGATTGAATCCGCCTAACTGATTAAAAATATCATTAATTTCATACTGTTTCATAAGTAACCTCCTATCTAGTTCCTTATGATTTAATATTAAACTAATTTATTTATTATGTCAAGTGTTTTATATGAAAAAAAAAATAAAAAAAAATCAGCAAGTTTACGGGTAGGGAGGGGAATAAATAAACTTGCTGACTAAAACTTATTCAGTTTTATTAAAATTAGCGTTTTTATATCTATCAGGCAAAAAACTTTTGCACAAACAGAACGCTTTATTCACATCAAAATTGATAACCTTTTGTGATTCTAAAATAGAAAGATTATCAAAACATTCACGCATTTTAGAAACAATGCTTTCATATTCTTTTTTATAATTTACCAATTCATCATAAGTTGACATTGGCATTGAAACCATTATTTCACTTTTTTTCATTTCTAACCTCAATCATTGCATCAGCAATTTTATAACAAGTTTTAGCAAGTGAATCTAAATCTTCTTTATTTTGCATCAAATATTCACCCATTCCTGAAAGAACTTGCCCAGCAAAATAATCACGCATAGTGCTAAAACTTTATCCATAAAAAAAAAACTCCTAATTGAAACGCATATTTGTTTCTATTTCTTTTCCTATACTTTGTTTCAATTGAATTCTTAAAATTGGATTTGCAAGCATATAACCGGCAATAAAAACATTTTCTAAAGTTAAAGGTTTATTTTTAGATTCAGCCAATTTCAAGAATTGATGATATATTTTTTGAATTTCACCTCCAACGGTAATTTCTTTTAATTCTGTATCGTGCAAATCGTAACCTTTCATATAGCCTCATTTATATTATAGAAATTCATTTTCAATAATTTCATTGTTTCAGGATGCAATTTACTACCATAGAATTTAATTAAAATTTCTTTGAAACAATTTTCTTTTGTTGCGATATAAAAAAGAGTCATGCAAGCATGGATTTTCACGGCATCAATTTCACCTACAATGCTCGTGATGGGTTTATTTTTACGGGCAAGAGCCTGAGTTATTTCTCTTAATCTTGCTCTTAAAACATTATGCTGAATGTAAACCTTTGCCTCATTCAATCCATCTAATCCATAATATTTACTATAATCAGAAACACCCAAACCCTTTAATTGCGGAAAAATAAACCAAATCCAATGTGTTTTCTTTTTCCCATCTTTAATTTCCCTTAATGCCATCGGATAATATTTGTCTTGCATTCTAATAAACCGATTAAGATTGTAATTCATTTTGCTTTTTCCTTTCCTTATATTTTTTGAGAATTTCCTTTCTCATATCACCAAACATTTCAACATCTAATTCATTATTCAAAACTTGTTTAATTCCTTTATTATGGTCATTCAGGATTTCCATAATTGAAGTATCAATACTATCTTCAAGAATTAAATAATATGCCTGAACTGAATCAGCCATTTGACCAATACGATGTACACGGTCTTCCGCTTGTTCATGCTGAACAACAGTCTGACCAAATTCAATAAAACAAGTTGCCTTACTTGCGGTTAGGGTAATGCCAGCACCGCAAGCCTTTATTTGACCAACAAACAATTTTATTTTTTCATCATTTTGAAAACTATCAATGCTTTTCTGCCGTTTTTCAACGGGTGTTTCACCATTTATCCCAACAGAAATTCCCTTAAAGTTTTCAAGTACAAAATCAAAAGCATCTTTGTGATAAACAAAAACAACCAATTTATCATTTATGGATAAATAATCTTTTATCCATTGCAACATTGAATTTTTCTTTGCCTCAAAACTTGCTTTTTTCAATTGTGATATTTTCACAAGAGCATTACTTTCACCCTTTTTAATAGCATCAGTAAATTCCTTATCAATCATATTATAGATTTTTCTTTCTGAATCTGAAACTTGCATTTGAATTACAATTCTTTGTTTTGGCGGTAATTGTGTTAGAACATCTTTTTTCAGCCGTCTAATCATGAATGTACTGATTTTATTGTGTAATTCCTCACCATTACTTAAACCGTTGAATTGCCATCCAAAGAAAGTTTTTACGGGGTCACAATAACGCATCTGAAATGCCCATCTGTTAGGAAACATTTTCTTATTCAGGATATTCAAAGTAGTGAAAAATTGGCTAGTTTTTGTTTCATAAGGTGTACCGCTGATAAATATTTTCCTAGAATCCTGATTATCTGAAAGTTGAACAACGGCTCTTGTTCGGATTGTTTCAGGGTCGGAAATACACTGACACTCATCTACAATAATCGTTTTGAAGTGATGCTGAACCAACTCATCAACCCATCCGTCAACCTTTAATATATTAGGTTTATATTTTTCACCATTTTCCTTACATAATTTTTTTCTTTCAAGTTCTTTTCTTTTTTCAATCTGATTTTCAACACCTAAAATATCATAATTGATAATTACAACGGGATATTTTTCAAAATATTCATCTGAAAATCTTTGTGTTTTTCTACCCTCAAGAATCGTACATTTCAAATTTGCCCATTTTTCAATTTCACGTTCCCAATTTAATTTCAGGCTAGATTGACAAACAACAACCGCTGGCAACGCATTTTTATTTAATTTCAAATATGTACAAGCCTGACAAGTTTTACCTAAACCCATTTCATCAGCAAGTAAAATATTTTCATTTGTTGATAAAATTCTTAAAACACCTTCTTTTTGAAAAGGGTATAACTCTTTTGGTAAATTGCTATCATCAATTCTTTTTATTTTTTCTTTTAAGAATATTTTTGCTGATTCATCAAAAGGATAACCGTTTTCAAAGAGGATTCTTGCATTTTTTCTAGTTGGTGATAAACAGAAAATTCCAACATCTTGCAGATATTCAAAATTTCCTGAATTTTTAGCAAGTTCTAAAACAACTTTATAATCTTTACCTTTTGTTAGTTGAACGCATAAAAAATCACCATCATAAAAAACCATTTATTCCACCTAAAATA
>Ga0256405_10003546_pt1 | contig 31898 bp, 14 predicted proteins | sample RumenRJG_02DNA_FD_189096 | JGI IMG/M metagenome (GOLD analysis project Ga0256405, IMG submission 189096) | Bovine rumen microbial communities from Lethbridge, Alberta, Canada - RJG_02 | ecosystem: Host-associated > Mammals > Digestive system > Stomach > Rumen | place: Canada: Alberta...
AAAAGTGACCATACTATTAAAAATTAAATTTTTAATTAGACTCTATAAAAAACACTTATAATTGAATAACGCTAGCCTCCACTTCATCATTGTCAGCGCCTTCATACAGGATGTCAGCCAGTTTCAACAGCTTCTCCTGTCCCTTGACCTCGTCCTTGAACAAAGGAACTTCAGTAATCTCCTGATCCTTGAATTTCTGGCCGATAAGGGCAAGACGCTTCTGCTGCAGTTTATATCTTGAATGACAGAAATCACAATCACAGATATCAGGCATTACCTGGTTTACAATAATTCCATCTGTAGTGATGTCAAACTTGTTCAATGCTTCAATAGCTCTTTCGGATTCATAAATTGACATTTCTTCAGGAATTACAACCATCTTAAAGGTTGTTCTCTCAGGGTCTGCCAGCACAGCCTTGGCAGCATCTATCTGCTTCTTAGTGTCATCCAGCTGCTTGGCAGTTTGAGCATCCTGGTTTGCATCCATGAATGGAATGATATTCTTTAATGCATTGGCGGCTGAACCCAGAGTAGCCCTGGCCTTCATTAATTTGCCGACCCATGAGTCCATTACCTCAGGGAATGACAGCAATCTGAGTGTGTGGCCTGTAGGAGCTGTATCAAATACAACAGCATCATACTCATTGGTGGTCATGATCTGAAGGAAAACCTCAAAAGCTGCGGTTTCATCAGCACCTGGAGATGATGATGCAAGATCCATCTGCTCTCCCAAAAAGTCAAGTCCCATAAGCTGGTCCGCTGAAGCCATTGACTTCTGACTGTCAATCTCTCTTTGCTTTTCACTCATCGCCACTTCAGGGTCGATTTCAAGGCCGTATAAGTTTTCAGTGATTTGAACAGGATACGGACCTATGTTAACTTCTAGTGAATCTGATAATGAATGTGCAGGGTCAGTGGATACGATTAAAGTCTTTTTGCCTTGCTTGGCAAGCCATAACGCAGTAGCTGAAGAAACAGAGGTTTTCCCAACCCCTCCTTTTCCACCGACAAATACAAAGGTGGTTTGACCTTTTCTAAATTTAAACAAGTCTTTAAATGCCATAATAATTCTCCAGTATTTTTATATAATTGTGAATAAATTTAAATTTGACTAAAAAAATCATTTTAGTAACATAAAGTTATTATATTATTCATACTTTATATAATTATTTCTTTACTATATAAAGTTTTCACTTAAAGGAATCAGATAAGAAAATAACTGAAAAAACCTTTAAAAAAAGCCCTTTGAAAAATAACTGAAAAAACCTTTAAAAAAAAAGCCCTTTGAAAAAAATGATTTTCCCATACTAATATGCCCATCATCAAAAAATAAGACATAACAATGAAATAATATCGAAAGTTTTTATAATGATAAACTATAATAATTAAATTAATTATTTTTTATTTGTATGCAATATAATAAATTGATGCAACAATTTTTAAAAATAAAATCAATTTTTAAAATTCCAAATATTGTAAAATATAAAAAGAGACACATAAGGGATAATAGATAATACCTTGATTAAAAAAGTGATAAAAGCATAAGACTTTAAAAAATTGCTCTTTATTAATAATCACAAGTTATTATTAATACTCCCAAACTATTTAATTTAAATCTTTATTATAGGTTATTCTAAGACTACAATTAAAAAAAATGTGATAATATGAAAGTAACATTCATTAACCCGCCGCAAACAAATTCAAAATACAAGTTTTTAGGAGTTGTAGCACCTTCCCTTGGAATAGGATACATGTCAGCAGTTCTAGAGGAAAATGATATCGATGTTGACGTGATAGATGCTTCAGCACTTGATTTGAGCTATGAGCAAATAGCTGAAGAAATAATAAAAAGACAGCCGGATATCGTTTCCATCAGTGCTCTAACCCCTACAATAGGAGTTGCTTTGGACAGCGCTGATGTTGTGAAATATGCAAAGCCTGATACAATCGTTGTCTTGGGAGGATACCACCCTACATTCGAATTTGCAAGCGTCTTGGAAGAGGAAAGCGTAGATATTGTCATACGCGGCGAAGGAGAGTATACCATGCTGGATCTTGTTCATGCGATTGAAGAAGAGCGGGACTTGAAGCAAGTCCAAGGTCTTGCATTCCATGACAAGGATGACGGATCTCTTGTTGTAACTGAAGACCGTCCAATCATAGAGAATTTGGATGAACTGCCATTTCCTGCATTGCATCTGATGCCTATGGACAAGTATAAGATTCTCAATATCTCAACAAACGTGGCAACAGTCATCACAACCCGCGGATGCCCTATGCAATGTTCATTCTGCTCATCAGCGGCATTGCACGGAAAACATCTGAGAAGAAGAAGTCCTGAGAATGTTGTAGATGAAATCGAGCATATTTTAAATGACCTTGATGGGATAGACACCATAGCATTCATGGACGATACATTTACATTGAACACCAAATTTGTAAGGGATTTCTGCGATGAAATAAAAAGAAGAAACCTTAATTTCTGGTGGGGATGCACTTCAAGAGTGGACACAATAGACACAGAGCTACTTGAAATCATGAAGGATGCAGGCTGTATCACATTGTTCTTCGGCGTGGAAAGCGCAGACCAGACAGCACTTGACAAGATGAACAAGAACATCACTGTCGAGAAAACTATAAAAGCCTTTGAAGCTGCAAAGGAAGTTGGAATCAGAACCATTGCATCTTGTGTAATAGGAATGCCTGAGGATACTTTGGAGAATATGCAGAGAACCTATGATTTTGTCATGAAGCTCGATCCAAGCTATGCACTTTTCTCCCTTGCCACCCCATATCCTGGAACAAGATTCTACAAGGAATCCTTTGAAAAGAACCTGATTAAAGTGAAGGACTGGTCCAAATACACTTTAATCGAGCCTGTGCTTGAAACTGTGGAATGTTCCAAGGAAGAACTGAGAAGCTTCCAGAAGAAGGCATTTTTAAAATTCTATCTGAGACCTGGATACCTCTTCAGACAAGCCAGAATGGATGGGGCAGTTCTTGTTAAAACAATATTTGGAGTTGCCAAGCAGATTATAAAAAAGCAGACAAACGGCAATACTGATTATAATAAGAAGAACATAATTGAAAGTGGAAGCTTTGGCAAATAAACCCCCCACCTTTTCCAATGCCTTCGGCATCGCAAAAGCTGGACCAAAAGCTAGTATAAGTACTGTTTCTGCATAATTTTAAAAAAAAGAAACTTATTAAAAATTTACATAATCACTTTTTTTGCAGTTTTTTATAAAACTGTGCTTTTCTATTTTTATCTTTAAGAGAAAAAACACGCATGACTATTTTTTATTAGGAATATTTCACTTCAAGTGAATAATTTTATATTAAATAAAAATAATAAATATAAACTAATATGTTTTATTAAAATAGTATAATAAAGCATTTTTCACATTATAATTTTTAAATTTACCAAAATTCAGGAAAATTCTTGAAAACCACACTTCCAATAAGAAATTCTTGAATTAATCAAAATTATAACTAATCCAATCAAAATGGTGATTTAGTGACTAATAATGAAATAGAAACAAAATGGCAAAAGAAATGGCGTGAAGCAAAGCTGTTTGAGTCAAATCCTAATGAAAAAGAAAAATTATTCATAACAGTGGCTTTTCCATATCCTAGTGGAGCAATGCACGTAGGACATGGCCGTACCTATACCGTTCCAGACGTATATGCAAGATTTAAAAGAATGGAAGGCTACAATGTATTATTCCCAATGGCATGGCACGTAACCGGCGCACCTGTTATTGGAATCGCAGATAGAATAAAACGAAAAGACCCATGGACCCTTGACTTGTACCACAGAGTCCATAAAGTTCCAAAAGAAACCCTTCCAAGCCTTGAAGACCCAATCAACATTGTAAAATACTTCAGTAACGAATACCATGAAGTAATGGATGAAATGGGATACTCAATAGACTGGAGAAGGGAATTTAGAACAATCGATCCCACTTATCAGAAATTCATAGAATGGCAGGAGAAGAAATTATACTCTCTCGGACTCATCGAACAGGGTGAACACCCTGTAAAATACTGCCCTCATGATGAAAACCCTGTTGGTGACCACGACCTTCTTGAAGGAGAAGGAGTGGGAGTAAACGAAATAACCGTCATCAAATTCCAATTGGATGATGGAAGATATCTGGTTCCTGCAACATTCAGGCCTGAAACCATTTTCGGCGCCACCAATGTATGGCTGAACCCTGAAGTCCACTATATAGAAGTGGAAGTCAAGGACGGAATCTCAAAAGGAGACAAATGGATCATGAGCAATGATGCATTCACCAATATCTCCAACCAGCATGAACTTGAAATAATTGGAGATGTGGATGCAAAAGCGATTATCGGACAAAATGTTAAAAATCCTCTAACAGGAGCACCACTGCCTGTTTTCCCAGCCAGTTTTGTTGATGCAGAATATGGTACTGGAGTAGTATTCTCAGAGCCTGCAGATGCTCCTGCTGATTACATGGCTCTTCAAGACTTGAAAAACAATACAGAATTGCTTGAAGAATACGGCATAGCAGACATCGCAGCTAAAACAGAGCCTATACCAACAATCACAGTTAAAGGCTACAGCGAGATTCCAACTAAGGATGTTTGCGAAAGACTCGAAATCAGCAATCAAAACGATCCTAAAGTTCAAGATGCAACCGATGAGCTCTACAAGATAGAGCACAGCAAGGGTTATGTCCATGAAAGAATCGAAAAATACGGTGGAGAAAGAGTAGCCTACATCAAGGATGTTATTAAGGATGATATGATTGCAGATGGACTTGCAGATATAATATACGACTTTGCAGAACGTCCTGTCATCTGCAGATGCGGTACCAAATGTGTTGTTAAAATCATGGACGACCAGTGGTTCCTCAAATACGGAGATGAGGAATGGACTGAAAAGACCCAGAAGCTCCTTGCACAGGAAACAATCATTCCAGAAGAGATCAGACCTAACTTCGAATATTATCTCGACTGGCTTGACAACTGGGCATGTTCCAGAAGAGTGGGACTTGGAACTCGAGTACCTTGGGACCCTAAATGGCTCTTTGAACCACTAACCGACTCTACAATGTACATGTCATACTATGCAATAGCCAAGTACCTGAGAGACATGGACCCTGCAGACTTGAATGAGGCATTCTTTGAAAAGGTCTTCCTCAACAAGGACAGCGATGAAATCACCGTTCCGGCAGAAAAAGTCAAAGAGATACAGGATGAATTCAATTACTGGTATCCTCTCGATTGGAGGCTCTCTGCAAAAGACCTCGTTGGAAACCACTTGAGTTTCCTGATGTTTACTCATGCAGCTGTTTACGGCGAGGAGAACTGGCCTAAAGGAACTGTGGTCTTTGGAATGGGACTTCTGGAAGGAAACAAGATGTCATCATCCAAGGGAAATGTCATTCTTTTAAGAGATGCAATCAAGGAATATACTGCGGATGTAGTAAGACTCTTCCTCATGGCATCAGCTGAGCCATGGCAGGATTTCGATTGGAGAGAAAAGGAAGTAAGAGGAACTCAGAGACGTCTTGAATGGTTTAGAAGCTTTGCTTCAAGAGTCGAGGAAATCAAAGGCTCCAAACTGGACCTCTCAAAGATAGAGGATGTGGAACTGGAACGCAGCATAGACAAATGGATGATCAGCCAGCTGAACCTGCACATAAAAGAAGCCACCGAAGCTCTGGAAGTCTTCCAGACAAGACAGGCCCTGCAGCATGCATTATTCCTGCTTAAAAAGGATGTGGACCATTACACATACCGCATAAGACCTTTAATCGACAAGCAGGACCCTGCAGTCATTTATGTATTATCCACTGTCCTTGACAACTGGATTCGTCTCCTTGCACCGTTTACTCCTCACACCTGCGAAGAGCTTTGGAGCACTTATGGAGGCGAGGGATTCGCATCTGAAGCAGCATGGCCAGAGTATGATGAAAGCCTCATCGACGGCGAGATTGAAGCTTCCGAAGACCTTGTGCAGAATATTGTTAAGGATATCAAGGAAATCAAGAATATTGTTGACAAAGAGAGCGAGAAAGTGCATATATACCTTGCTCCTGAATGGAAATGGGACTTGTACAGAATAGCTGATGAGGTTGGAAAACCTGACGTGGGCCAAATCATAGGTCGCTCCATCAAAGAGAATATCCTTGACGATAAAAAGGAGATAGCCAACGCAGCTAAAAAGGTAGCAAGGGAAATCACAAAAACCAAGTATATTGGAAAAATCGACGAGGCATCCATTCTTGAAGATGCAAAGGATTTCATTGAAGAGGAAATCGCATCCGAGCTTGTTATCCACACAGATGACAGCTACGACCCTCAAAACAAGGCAAGAAATGCAATGCCTTACAAACCTGCAATATTCATGGAATAAATTTATTCAAGCTATTAACTTTTGTTAATAGCTCTCATTTTTATTTTTTAAAAAGAATGTATGATGCTTTTATTTAAATAAGCAGATATTTATTTATTAAATCATTTATCAACAATAAGATTAGTTTTTTAACATAAAAGAGGACTTTTAGTTTCATTTGCCTTTGCATAACCCTCCTGAAATTAATAATCCAAAACAATAAAAATATTTCTTAGAAAAAAACATAAATCATGTTTTTTTGCAAAATCTTTCATATGTGCTCTAATTTTAGAATGGTGCATCAAAAGCTCATCATAACTCTCGTTTTTAGGAACCTTAATCAGAAATACATTTTCGGCTGTTCCAGATTCATAATCTATAAAAAATGAAACATCACCTAACTCGAACTCTCTAGAAAGTCTTTTAAACTCTTTTAAAAATATGTTTTTAGCTTTTTCAAAAGAAACTTTTGAATTTTTGCCGACATAATCGGCACTGTTTAACAAAGGATTATCCAGACTTGTAAAAACTTCAACATGTCCTGTTTTTTGCAAATTAACACCTCAGTTAAATTTTAAATTGTCAAAAATTGAATCTAACAATTTAATTGATATTGAAACTTCTTGATCAGTTAAATCCATAAAAGGATTATAATCAGCTTTAATTCTAAGTTTACCTAACTTATATAAATAATCTCCTGCTTTGTAACAATGTCTAATCAATTCAAATTTAATTTGTTCATGTTCTGAAATGACTTTTTCACCATTATCAAAATCAAGTGGATGTTTAACTTTAAAATTAAATTTATCTCTTAGCCATTCTTCTGCCAATAAATATGAACTATAATAAGCCCTATTTATTATTGTACTATCAATGCACCGATTATCTGCATTTTTAGGGACTAATTTATCTTTATTTAAAAACAATTTTTTAGTTAAACGATACAAATCATATTGGGGGCTTTTTTTAATATTATACATGTTATCACCATGTTTTTTAACCCTATAAAATAATCAAAGTGAAAAATTTCTTCTTGATAAAATGTTGTATTTTTTAATATTTAAACTTTGTTAAAAATGCTTTATTTTAACTATAAAAAACTAAAATAGTTTATATTGACTAATAAAATTATAATTGACTTGTAAAATTGATATAAACTTGTAAAATTCACATATAGTTATAAATAGTAAACCAAAATTAGTAAAAAAAATAGTGAAATAGAAAAAAAATAAAAAAAAGTAAAAAAGTCCTTAATTGATTTCATCAAGAACTTCACCAACAGCCCATTTGCAAATATCCAAAGCTTCTTCAAGCTCTTCCTTGGATATTACCAGAGGAGGATTGAAATACATCACATCACCTAAAGGCCTGAGCATCAGCCCCTTCTCGAGAGCCTTTCTATAAATCCTGTATCCAAGCCTCAAACTAGAATCAAAGGCCTTTTTAGTCTCCTTGTCCTCCACAAGCTCGATTGCGTTAATCAAGCCGATTGAGCGAACCTCCCCTACATTTGGATTGTCATCAAACAATTCATGGAATCTCTGATTCAGCCACGGAGCCATTTCATTAGCCTTTTCAATGATATGGTCCCTTTCAATAATCTTCAAAGTAGCATTGGCAACGCTTGCAGCCAAAGGATTTCCTGCATATGTATGGCTATGCATGAATGCTCTGTGTGATTCATAATCACCTAAAAATCCATTATAGATTTCTTCAGTTGTGGCAACTGCTGCCATTGACATGTAGCCGTTAGTAAGACCCTTGGAAATGCACATTATATCTGGAGAGATTCCTGCATGGTCAACTGCAAAGAATTTGCCTGTTCGACCATAGCCCATTGCTATCTCATCATCAATCAAAAGCACGTCATGCTTGTCGCAGAGTGCTCTAAGCTTTTTAAGATAAAGTGGAGGATAGATCTTCATTCCAGCGCTTCCCTGCACCAATGGCTCTATTATCATTGCACAGCATTCATCGCCATATTCCTCAAAGCATTCCTCCGCCTTTTCAAAGCATTCACAAGAACATGAATCCCTATCAGTCCCATAAGGACAGCGGTAGCAGTCAGGAGCTTCCACTTTTACACTATCAAGCATAATTGGTTCGAATACCTTGGAATAGTCATCCAATGCCCCTACAGACAATGAGCCCAGGGTCTCGCCATGATATGCATCAGTGAAGCACATGAATCTCTTCTTCTCTGTCTTACCATTCTGCTGGCAGTATTGAAATGCCATCTTAAGAGCGGATTCAACAGAAGATGATCCATTATCAACGAATGAGAATTTTGTCAGATTTTCAGGAGTCACACTGTTTAAGGATTCGGCAAGTTCAATTATGCCTTTGTGGGAGTAGTTTGCAAATATCACATGGTCAAGCTTGTCCACCTGCTCCTTCAAGGCGGCGCTTATCTCATCATTGCAGTGGCCGAGAATGTTGCACCACCAGGAGCTGATGATGTCTATATATTCCTTTCCATCCACATCATAAAGCTTAACTCCCTTCGCATGGTCGATGATTATAGGAGGGAAATCTTCATAGTCCTTCATTTGAGAAGCTGGATGCCAAATATGTGCCAAATCTCTTTCTACATAATCCATAATATTACCTTTGTTAAATTGAAATTTTTTAAAATCCTATTTCTTATAAAATCTTAAAATGAAATTTTTTATTTTAAAATCAATGAAAATCATTGAAATTTTTTCTATGATATTTTCTTAAATTAAATTAATTAAAACTTTGATTAAAATAAACTTTCTCGAAAAAACTTATCATATAAATAAGAACATAATCAATATAATTAAAAGTTCTATTTAAAATAGCTAATTAAAACGTTATCATCTACTAATGGAGACAGATTTTCATCATTTTTGTAAACTTTAGCTATCACAGAAATTTCTGTAATGTCTTCAACCATGCGGACATTATCCTCTTCCATGATTTCATCCTTGTAATTGTTCATTATAATACCACATACAGTGATATTTCTGTTTTTCAAGTATTCATAAGTAGTTACAATGGAATTGATTGTTCCAAGTCCGGCGTCTGCTATCAGGACGACATTCAAATCCAATTCATTTATTATGTCCTCAAGCATTATATTGTTCTTGCTGTCCTTTCCTTCGTATCTTATAGGACAGACTATTCCTCCACTTCCTTCCATTAGCACATAATCATATTTGGATGCCACCTTGTTGTAGGCGTCCCTTACCACATCCATTTCCACAGGATGTCCTTCAATTCTTGATGCAAGATGTGGAGAAACAGCTGTTTCGTAGACGTATGGAACGACAAAATCAGTATCCTCATCCAGATTAGCCATTGAAAGTACTTCCACAGCATCTCCTGGAATCAGATCCCCATCCGGATTTTTAACTGCACCGCTTAATGCCGCTTTGAAATAGCATGCATTATAACCATTGTCTCTTAAATACTTAAGCAGCAAGCCTGTAACATAGGTTTTTCCAACATCAGTGCCTGTTCCTATAACAAACAGTCCTTTAGACATAAAACACCTCTCTTATTTACCATACAATATTTGTTGTAAAAAGAATAAGTAATTTGCCCTAAATAAATGATAGCGGAAAAAAATAATAATCATTGCCCTAAGTGGGAAAATAGTTTGAAAAATTGATTAAAACTATTTTAAAAAAAAATATTAATAAATAGATTAAAATAATTTGAAAAATTTTAAAAAAATAGATTATAATTTGAAAAAGGTAAAAATCATGGAAAAAAGATTTAAAAATAGAATCCAACCTCGAATCCAAGTTCTTCAAGAAGTTCAAAATCATCCTGAATGGAAATTCCAGCTGTTGTAAGCATATTTCCAGAGATTGTTGCATTGGCTCCTGATTTGAATGCCCGAACACCCTTGTCTTCTAAAAAGAGTCTTCCTCCCGCCAGACGAATGAAAGCATCCGTATTAATGAATCTGAAAATAGCTATTATCCTGCAGACCTCATCATAGCTCAGGACTTCATTGTTTTCTACTGGAGTTCCCTTAATCGGATTCAATATATTGATTGGAATTGACTTGACTCCTAAATCTCGAAGGGTCAGCGCCAAATCTATCCTGTCTTCAAAAGTCTCTCCAAGACCAAATATTCCACCACTGCAGACATTGATTCCATGGCTTTTGACAAAATCGATGGTTTCAAGCTTTTCATCATAGCTGTGGGTTGTGCAGATTTCAGCAAAGTATTTTCTCGAACTTTCCAGGTTGTTGTGAACCCTGTCCACACCTATTTCCTTCAACCTGTTTATCTGTTCATCATTCATTAATCCGAATGATACACAAGCATGGACTCCTTCATCTTCAATCAATTCCTTTAAAGCATCTTGAAGAACTTCAAACTCCCTTTTTGTAACTTTTCTTCCTGATGCCACAAAAGAAACCCTTTCAGCTCCTGCATCCACCAGTTCCTTGCCTTGTCTTTTAAGTTCCTCTTTTGAAAGGAGAGGATATTCATCTATATCGGTATCATAATGTGAGGATTGTGCGCAGAACTTGCAGTCCTCACCGCACCTTCCATTTTTAACATTGACTAAAGTGCATAGGTCAAACTTGTTCGCGCAAAACTCCTGCCTGATTTCATCAGCAGCACTTGCAAGTTCATCAAGTGGTGCATCAATAAGACTTAATGCATCCTCCTTTTTTAGTTTATACCCATTTATAACACTGTTTTTTAATTTATCCACGTTAAACATAATAAATACCTGATTAAAGTAATTGTAACAATTATAAATATTAATCAAACTAGTTTATAAATTTTTTTCAATTTTTAGAAAAAATAATCCAAAATTTAAAACAATTAGTAATTTAAAATATGAAAAATCAGATAATATAGACAAAAACAATGTTCCCAGTTTATGAAAAAGCTATTGCTAAAAAAATAATTAATTTTAAAAAAATATAATAAAAAAATAAGAAAAAAACTTTTTAAAAAAAATAAGAAAGTGAAATACTCAGTCATGTGTCATAAATCCAGTAGCTGCCACAAATAGCAGAATAGCTAATAATACAGAAACAACATTATGGAATAAGATCAAATCCAGAAATGCTATCAATACCAGAAAAATTGAAAACTCAAAGTCTGAGAGATTCACCTTGTCTAATGCGGCATAAATAGCTGAAGCAACGACCAAATCAAAGACGGATGTTATGAAGAGGTCATAAGCATTCAGACCTATTTGAGATAAAGCATCCCATTCAAACAGGAAAAGAGCCAGCAATAAAAATCCTAAAAGCCCCAGTATTAAAAACACATATTCCACATATTCAGCAAATTTCCTTTTTTCCACTCCTAATGGCATGAAAACCACCTTATTCTATTTAATAATTAATTAACACCACTTGTAAAAAGAAATCACAATTTACGTGCAAAGACCATGTATCCGGTATGGCCGACCATCCGAGTTTTAGGCCTTGTTCCTTGAGGACGTACCTCCAATTCACGCTCCAGGATTTCAGAAATTGACAAGTCCTTGAAGCCCAGCTTTTTTGCAATCCTGTAAGCCACTTCAGCCTGATCTATGTAAGGCGCATAAACAACCAGCCATCCCCCTAGTCTTAATGACTTGTAAACATCCTCGAAAATTTCGAAAGGTTTTGGAAGATCCAGGAAGATCAAATCTAATTGCTGTTCATCTATTCCTTCTTTTATATCCTTGTTTTTTACAACAATATTGTTTATTCCGAAGTTGTCTATATTCCTCTGGGCGACTTCTGCAAAGTCTTCGCGAATTTCATAGGTGAAAACCCTGCCCTTCTCGCCGACAACATTGGCGAAATTAAGCGCGATAGCTCCAGCACCGGTTCCAGCATCGACAACACGGCATCCAGCACCGAGGCCTGTTTTAGCAAGAACATTTCCAATGTCCTTTTGAACAAGAATGGAACAGCGTCTTTCCATAAGTTCAATGAAATCATTAACATTAGGCTTGATAACTCGAAACTCCTTGTTTAAATGAGTTATCAATGTATCGCCGATAGTAGCTCTTTCCATTTGTTCCTTCTTGATAATGCCTAAATCAGACTGGAATTCCCTGTCCTCTTTAATCAAGTATTTCTTACCTCTCTCATCCATTAAAATTTTCAAATAATCACCATTAATAAAGCAATCAATTAGAATAAAGTTTTTAGATAATCTTATATATAAATATTTTAGTTTTTATCATATATAACATTATAAAATAAGGTCTTAAATTATTGAAAAACTTGAAAAATGCAAAAAATTAGAAAAAATAGAAAAATTAAGAATGAATAAATAGCTCCCTTTGAGTTAAAAAAGAAATAAATTAAATAGTAACCCTTGAAGTTAAAGGAATCAAATCAATTTTTTATTCTTATCCTTCTTGAAGTACAAATATTTGCTGTCAATGACCTTTTTGATATTGCCTGCTGTTTTCTTTCCGATTCCAGCAACATCCATCAACTGTGACTCGCTTGCATTCATAATGGCATTGACTGTACCGAAATGCTCCAGTAAAGACCTTGCATGAGCAGGCCCTATTCCAGGCAGTGACTCTATGATGAAGAGCTGCTGCTCCCAAAGGTTTTCAGGCTTCCTTTCAGTTCTGATTTGAATGCTTCTTTTCTCTCCCTTCTGCTCGCGCATGGCAATTCTCTTAATCATTGCGGCAGTGTCTTCAGAGTTTCTGGTTGGAATGATGCTGATGCCGAAATCCAATGCGATTGAGGCTATGGACCCTCTTATGGCATTTGGATTGATGAAACCAGTGTAGAAGTCATCTCCTTCTAGAATCATGATAGGTTTTTTAAACTCCTCCATCATGGCTCTTGCCTGCTTGAACAATCGCTTGTCCACAATTGAATCAACAAAATCCTTGGCTGTTTTTCTCTCTATGGCCACTTCTTCGCTGACTTGATAATCAGCCACGCTCATAGTATTGATCTTAACTTTAACGCCGATGGTGTCCAAAGCTCGTATTACACTGGAATTGCCTTCTCTTGAATCCACATAAACAACCAGCTCGTCATTTGGAGTTTCAACGATGCTGTCCAGGATCTTGTCCTCCATAGGCTTCTTCTCGTATTCAATCTGTTTAGCCTTGATTTCATTTTCATTTTCCAGATTTATCTCTTCAATATCATCAAATCGAGTTTCTTCTGATAAATCGTCTTCAATATCGCTTTTGGAGTCTTCAGGTATTTTACTTCTTTTGGTATTTCCATTCACGATATCCCGCCTCAGTCTAAGACCGTTATCATATTCCAAGCCTTCAATTGAAGGGGTTCTCCTTCCTAGAGATTTCATGGACTTTTGAGCCTCGATGCGCTCTGGAGCATTCAATTTCAAATCGTCTATGGCCTCCTTTGTAGCAAGCTGGCTTTTCATTCTATCCTCTTTCCTTACGCTTGCCCAGTAATAGGCTTCATCACGAGTATTCTTAGTTATCAACACCTTCATGCGGCCTGAACTTTTACGGCCTGTTCTTCCTCTTCTTTGAATCATTCTAACTTCAGATGGAACAGGCTCATACAATACAACAAGGTCCACTGCAGGAATATCAATACCCTCTTCGGCAACGCTTGTTGAAATCAAAACATCATAATTGCCTGCTTTGAATGATTTGATGATCTGCTTCTGTTCTTTTTGTGAAAGACCTTTCTTTCCATCGCTTGTGCCCTGGCCATAGAATCTGACGCTTCTTATTCCTTCCTTCTCGCATCTTTCATGAATCATGTCCAGAGTGTCTCTGAATTGAGTGAAAACAATGATTTTAGGACTGTCTTCATCGCTGCGTTCTGTTCTGATTGAACTCAATCTTGTTTGTCCGCCTTCCATTCCCAGCTCTTTTTTAAGTATTTCAATGATCTTTTTGAGTTTAGGGTGCTCCAGCCCATCCACTTCAGCCTGTTCGGCGAGCTTGATGGCTTCCTTGAAATTAGGGTCAAGCATCAGGTTCTTTGCAGCCTTGGTGGTTTTCCTTTTCAATCTTTGAACATATTTATTGAAAGTGGATACTCCCTGGGTTTCAAGAAGTTCCAAAGAATGCTGGAGATTGATGACTGCTGTTAAAATTGAAATTGCCTGAAAGCATTCCTTTTTAGGATTCACAGACCTCGCAATCTTCCCTTGGACTTTTGATCTTGCCTTCAGGATATCCCTTTTACTGACGGCAATGGTATTTATCACACCTAGAGATTTCAATCCCTTAAGACGGATTTTTAAAGCCTTGTTCACCAGGTCCCTGATTTTCTGCAATTGCATTCCCATTTCAACACGAACCCAATCGATTTTAACAGGATTGAAATAGGGCCTTACATCATGGTCCTCTTCGGATTTGATAGTGATGTCTTGAATGTATAAATTATCGCAGACTTCCTTAATTTTATTTTTATCATATCCTGGTGATGCTGTCAGACCTAAAATAAGATGGTTTTTAGCTTCCTTTACATAACGTGATGCAAGATAGACATATGAGTAGTTTCCCACTCCGTGGTGGCATTCATCAAAAACGATAAGGGATACATCTTCAAGAGTGTATCTTTCATTGAGCAGGTCTGATTCAACAGTCTGTGGAGTCGCGCAAATCACACTGGAATCAGCCCAGCGCTTCTCCCTATCAGATGTCTTGACAGAACCTGTAATTGATGAGCATGGAACTGTTAGGAAATGTCTGAAGTTTTCCTCATGCTGAATGGCAAGAGGCTTGCTTGGAGCTAGAACAAGAACTTTAGAGCCTTTAATTTTATTTAATCTTTCAGCTGCTACGAGAATCGCCACTATTGTCTTTCCCAAAGCTGTTGGTGCGACAATCATAGTGTTTCCTTTTTTAAGCACATCTGCAGCTAAAATCTGCTGATAAAGCCTTGCCTCCACGGCATCTTTCATTATCAAAGGATGTTGAATATAAGTAACCATAAGATTATATTTATCAGATAACTATTTAAATACTTTAGCAAGAGCATTTGAAAAGTAATTTTAGAAAAATAAGGATTGGCGATTATGAAAGGATATGGTCTTTAAAGAAAATTAAAATTTATAAAAATAGTTTAATGAATAAAGATGATATTCTTGAAAGAAAATTTGAATTTTATAAAAATAGATTAAAGAATTTATAAATAAAAAAAATAAGTAAGAAAAGCAGTTTTTTACTGCTTCTCAAATTTAATAATTTTTTGCGTGTTTAATTCCCAAAAATCAAGGAGTCAAAAACCATTGAAAGAAATTTAAAGTAAGGCCGCGGCTTTTCGAATAAGGAAAAGCCACTTTAAAGCCCATACATTAGAATGGAGCAAACTTAATAAACTTTAACTTTTGTCTTTAAAGTTCTCTTCTTGTTTGCCTTGTTGCCTTTGAAGGTTACTTTGACCTTGTAGGTCTTTTTAACTCTAGGCAGTTTTACTTTAAATTTGACAAGGCCTTTCTTATTGGTTTTAGCCTTGTAGGTCTTCTTATTGATCTTAAGGTAAACTTTAACTCCCTTGATACCCATTTTCTTACCAGTCTTGGTTTTTACATAGTATTTGAGAGTTCTCTTCTTAGCAGAACGTTTTACCTTCTTGGTTTTTCTGGTTATCTTGACCTTGTTTTTAAGGATTTTTATTGTAGCCTGTTTGCTTGAAGCACCAAGTGTTGATTCGCCTGCGAAACTGACAGCAAGCTTGTATGTGCCTGGCTTGTAGATGTTTATTGCCAGACTGGCAACGCCTTTTTCATTGGTTTTCACATTGTAGGTCTTGCCAGCAAAAGTGAATCTGACATTCTTGCCTGCTAGAACATTTCCATTTGCATCCTTGAGTGTGACAGAGTAGTACTTGCCGGATTTTGCAGCCTTATATGGAATTGCATATACATTCTGGGTGTTTGCACCAGCAAGTGTGGTTTTAACTGCCTTCTTAAGATCAACATTGCCTGATAATGCAGTTGCATTGGTTTTCAAGGATTTCACACCAGATGCGATGATATTCTTGCTGATGGATACATCGCTGCTTGGCTTGAATGGATTTGCATTAGTGTTTAGATTAAGCAGGGAAATTGTGCTTTCATTTACACCTTCAGCAGGAATTGCGGTCACATTTTCAATTGTGATTGCAGGAACTTGTGAAATTCCAGCTCCAAGATCATTTGGAGTTACTGAAAGCAGGCTCTGGTTGTCGCTTGTAGCTACAAATTTAACATTCCTGATGATTACATCACTAGCATTGGCAGCAGCAACAAATGCGCTTGACTGTCCAGCAGGAACTCTGATTACAGTTCCTTCTCCACCAACAATGGTTACGCTGTTGTTAAGTTCAATACCTGCTAAATCATAGTTTGTATTGTCTGCAAGTTTAATAATTGCGCCAGCAGGAGCATTATTGATAGCCTCTTGAACTGCTTCGGTACTATTATTAGCAGGAATTACAGTATATTCTCCTTCAGGAGCTACAGTAAAGCTGACATCATCATTGAACCGAGCATATGCAGTTCCTTTATATTGGATTGCAATGACATGGTCTCCTGATTCAGCTGGAGCATAAACAAACTCATTGCCGTTGAGTACAACAGCAATTTCCTTGCCGTTGTCAGTAATATTGAGATCAGATACAGGAACATCTTCAGGCATGCCTACAATAGTTACTGTCACATTTTCACCAAAGTTGATGAATGTTGCATTTACCTTGGCGGAAACATCAGTTGATTTAACTGTAAAGTCAGCGCTGGCAGTGGACAATTCATAGTTTGAACCAGCATTGAATATTGCATTTATGGAATAATCGCCAGCAGGCAAGTCAGACAATGTAATAGGTTCTGCCAACTCGGATACTGCATACTCATGAGTGAAGCTGTATCCTTCACCTGTTACGATTACTTTAACAGTACCATCAACACCTTCAGGACCAACAGTAACAGTAATGCTTTGAGTTTCTCCAACATTAATTTCAGCAATAGGGCTTACAACAATAGAAGATTCTGCTTGTTTAACAACAACAGTTGCAGTAGCCTCGGTTCCAGCGTACACATCATCACCATCAAATGTAGCAGTAATAGCGTATACTCCAGCATCAAGCTTGCTTAAATCAGTGACAACATTGCCATCAGCATCAGTAACAACAACAGCAACATCACCAGAAATGACCTCGCCACCAGAAGTAAGCTCAGTACCAACAGTCAGCTCATCGCCATAAGTAATCTCACTAGGAGCAGTTATGGTTATTTTGGAATCAGCCTTGCTTACTTTAAATTCAGCTGGAACAAATTCAACATCATACAATTCATCAACATACTCTGCATCAACAGTGTAAGTACCTTCAGCTAAAGCCTTGAGAGCAGTTACATCAGTTAATTTGGCAGCCTCTGTTCTGTATACTTCAACACCGTTCTTATCATAAACCATATATACAACATTTTCATCAAGATAATCAGGAGCATTGCTGCTTACAGAAGGAATTTCAGCACAGCTGACATCATTTACAGATAACACTACAGTTTCTTCCTTCTTGGTTACAACATATTTGCCTTCGAATACCTTGCTTGAAGCAGCATAGTTTGTGGTTTCCTTATATGCAACAGTCACATCATATGAACCTGGAACGACATCGCTAGGACCTGCTACGCTGGAATTAGATCCTGCAGCAATTTCAATAATGGTTGTAACTCCATTAATAGTTACATAATAATATCCTGAAACATCACTAGTAACATTCACAGTACCTGCAACACCATATTCAGTAGTTGAATCAAATACTGTGATAACAGGAACAGCCTGATCTACAGTGAATACAACAATATTGCTTGATGAAGCAGCATAGTTTTGAGTTTCTGGGAATTTTACCCATATTGTGTACTCGCGAGCATCCAGATTAGGAACATCAAATGTTACGGTACCCTCTGCAAGGGTAGCTGTTTCAACACCAGGGAGGCCGTAAACTTCAACAACTTCGTTCAATTTTTCACCAGCAGGTGTGGTGACAGTAATTGTCACAGTAGCGTTTTCACCATAAGCGATAGGTTGAGCAACGCTTACGATTACTTCCACATCAGCAGGATTTACAACAACAGTTGCAGTAGACTCGCTTCCGATGTAGTTGTCATTACCAGCAAATGTAGCAGTAATAGTGTATGAACCAGCAGGAAGTTTGGTTAAATCAGTGACAACATCACCACTAGCATCAGTAACAACAACAGCAACATCACCAGCAATAGCCTGACCATCAGAAGTAAGCTCAGTACCAACAGTCAGCTCATCACCATAAGTAATCTCACTAGGAGCAGTAATGGTCACAACAGAACTTGCCTGATTAACAACAACAGTAGCAGTAGCCTCACTTCCAATGTAGTTGTCATCACCTGCAAATGTAGCAGTAATAGTGTATGAACCAGCACCAAGCTTGGTTAAATCATCTACAACAACACCATCAGCATCCTTGACAACAACCACAACATCACCATCAATAATCTCGCCACCAGAAGTAAGCTCAGTACCAACAACCAAAGCATCACCATAAACAATCTCGCCAGGAGCATCGATTGCTACATTGGATTGAGCCTGTTTAACAACAACAGTCGCAGTAGCTTCATCACCTAAGTAGTTGTCATTGCCTGCAAATGTAGCAGTAATGGTGTATGAACCAGCAGGAAGTTTGGTTAAATCATCTACAACAACACCATCAGCATCAGTAACAACAACAGCAACATCACCAGCAATAGCCTGACCATCAGATGTAAGCGCAGTATCAACAGTCAAAGCATCACCATAAGTAATCTCACTAGGAGCATCAATAGTTACAACAGTACTCGCCTGTTTAACAACAACAGTAGCAGTAGCATCACTTCCAATGTAGTTGTCATTACCAGCAAATGTAGCAGTAATAGTGTATGAACCAGCACCAAGCTTGGTTAAATCATCTACAACAACACCATCAGCATCAGTAACAACAACAGCAACATCACCAGAAATGACCTCGCCACCAGAAGTAAGCTCAGTGTCAATAGTTAAAGCATCACCATAAGTAATCTCATCAGGAGCAGTAATGGTAATCTCAGTACTTGCTTGTTTTACAACAACAGCAGCAACAGCCTCAGTGCCAAGGTAGTTCTCATTACCAGCAAATGTAGCAGTAATAGTGTAAGTACCAGCATCAAGCTTGCTTAAATCATCCACAACATTACCACTATCATCAGTGACAACAACCTTAACTTCGCCAGCAATAGCCTGACCACCAGAAGTAAGCTCAGTGTCAATAGTTAAAGCATCACCATAAGTAATCTCATCAGGAGCAGTAATGGTAATCTCAGTACTTGCTTGTTTTACCCTGAATGTTTTTTCCTCTTGAGATACAGGAGCGTAAACATTGTCTCCGGTAAATTCTGCAGTGTATGCATACTCATCAGCATCCAAATCGCTTACAGGCAGGGATCCTATACCCTCGACTACAGGAACAATGTATTTATCCTCGCCGATTGTGACAATGACGACTCCATTGAGTCCTTCGCCTGCTCCATCAGTTAAGGCAACATTGATTACAGCATCACTGCCGTAAGTTGTATCTTCGATTGCAACTGACAATTCAGCATCAGTCCTCAATACTGTGAATGTGCCGGTTGCATATACACGGTTGTAGTTGTCGGATTCAAACATTGAGAATGCAGCATAATCGCCGCTTTCAAGACCGGATACGTCAAATTTACCTTCACCATCAATGATTTCAACAAGGTATTCTGTATTGTTTACAATGACAGTGATTGTTTCATTCAAACCAATACCATTGACTCCAGTCAATGAAACGTATACTGTTACATTTTCACCGAGAGGAATCTTGTTTACCTGTCCTCCAGGGATGACTTCAAATTGAGTGACATTTGCTTTTTCAATTTCCAGAACTGAAACACGGGTTTCAAGATTAGTTTCTGGAATGTTGGTGATATTTACAACTTTGTCTCCAGCAGAAGCAATCAGATAATCAGCTTCATACAATCCTGTTTCAGAATCATACTTTGCATGGATGATTTCTCCATTTACATTGAACTGGAGGTTATTATCGCGTATCCAATTGCCTTTGTCATCGGTTAAAGTAGCATATAATTTTACTGTATCACCTAATTTTGCAGTATTGATAGTCTGATTGTCCATGATGACTGAAATTAACTTGGATTCGATTGAACCGCCCCAGTTGCCGATATCAGCGCTTGTAGTGCTGATAGTGTTTCCTTCAAGCTTCAATGCACCATCGGTTGAGATAGCATTACCCCATCCAGCAGTATTGCCTGAGAAAGTGGAATCTTTTACAGTTACAGCAGCATCGTCTTGAGTCCAAAGGTATATTGCTCCACCATCACTAGCAGTGTTGTCAGTGAAAATACAGTCATCAATTAAACTATCCTGATCCACACCAGCAAGACTTACCGCACCACCAACATTAGCAGTGTTAGAAGTGAAGTTGGAACCAGTAATAGTAGCTTTAGCGCCATTAGGGAAGACAACAATAGCTCCACCGTGAGTATTGGAAGTTCCAGAGCTTCCCACACCTACACCAGCGTTCTCGATGAAAGTACAATCATCTACAACAAGATTGGAACTTTCCACAAAGATAGCTCCACCGAAGGTAGCGTTGTTTCCTTCAAAGGTAGTGCCAGTAACGGTTAAAGTGTAAGCTTCATCGTTCAGGTATCCGAGTGAGCTGATAGCTCCACCCCAGGAACCAGTGTTGTTTGCGAAATAGGAATCTGTAATAGTTGTTGCACCAGAAGTTACGACTACACCAACCAATAAGTCACCGGCATTGCCGTTACGTATGACAATATCCTTGAGGTTATTGGTAATGTTGGCATTGTTTACATTAAGCACACCGTTTAAGTTGTAGATGGCCGCTCCACCATTATCATCGTTTTTAGTTCTGAAAGTAATGTCATTGCCGTCGAATACAGCAGTATCAACATTTACAGTACCTTCAGAGTAGATTGCTCCACCACGTTTTTCTGCAACATTGTTTAAGAAGCTTACATTGTTTGCATTCAATGCAGCACCAGCATCAACATAAACACCAGCACCCTTCTCAGCAGCACCATGACAGATAGTTACATTATTTAATGTTAAAGCTCCTCCAGTTACATGGAATAATCTTGCAGTGTTATCACCACAAATAGTAGCATCTACACCGTTAATTGTAAAGTCCTGAGCAATTACAATACCATCTTTGATTGATTCATCAAAGTCAGCAATGTAAGCATATTCACCATCAATAGTGAGTGATGATTCACCAGCGGCAATAGTAGAATCTATTGCATTCTTAATATCAATTAATGATTTGGATACTTTTATTACAGAGGTTTGCACTTCTTCTACTGGGTAATCGAGACTGATTAAGTATTCGCCGATTTCAGCAGGAGTGAAAGTAGCTTTATATACACCGTTTTCATAAGTTGCTGCAAGTTCAATAGGTTCTGCAAGGTTTTCGTTGGTTAATACGAATTTGAAGTTGTTATCTTTAATCAAGTTGCCTTGATCATCGGTTAAGGTTGCAGTCAATTCGTAACCAGCCATATGCCAGTTGTAAGTATCATTTTCCAAGATCACAGATTTAACATCAGATACAATAGATGCATCTGCGAGTGTGTAAATAGGAATATACTCAGATTCAATATCATTTCCTTCTAAAGTTAATTCACCATTTTTAGCAAATATAGAGTAGTAGGAGTTAGTGTCAAATGTTGAATCTTTTACAGATACTTTTGCATTTTCACGAACATAAACATCTACAGTGGAAGTGTCATCCACATCTTTAGTGAATTTAGAACCTTCAATGTTTACATCACCGGTACCATATACAGTTACTACACCCCAACTATAGGTATCATAGTTGTCTGTGAAATTAGAGTCTTTAATGGTAGCGGTTGTAGCACCGAAAGTTACAATAGTTGCAGCTGCTGCAGTGTTATCCTTGAATGAAGAATCTTCTACAGTAAGTGCAGAGTTTCCAGTAGCGTAAATAGCTCCAGCCCAACCGTCAGCAGAATTAGCTTCGAATGTGCTTCCAGTTATAGTTGCTTGTGAGTTTTCTAAGTCAATTGCACCACCCTGGGAAGCATGACTGTTTTTAACAGTGATATTGTCTAAAGTACCTTCACTGCCAGACATTATAACAAGAGCTCCTCCACCAGCAGTGTAACCGGTAGAACCTTCACCACTTGCTTTGTTGTTAGCATCGAAGATTGAATCTGAAATGTCAAACTCAGTATCTGCTACATATACAGCACCACCAGTGTATGCTGCATTGCTAGTGAAGTTGGTTCTGGAAATGGTTAATTTGGAAACACCTTCATCTTTAGTGGTTTCTGCAGTAATTGCACCACCGTAAATACCTGTGTTGTTTTCAAATACAGAATCAGTAATGGTTGTAGTGGAATCATGTAAGTTTAATACACCATTGATTAAATCACCCTTAGTTCTGTTAAGAGTTTTATCTCCATTGTTGGTTACTTTAGTTTTACTAATAGTTACAGTAGAATCTTCAGCATAGATAGCTGCTCCACCAGTATCATTGTTTTTAGAATGATCGGTAGCATCGTTATTGTCTAATATACAGTTGTCAAGGCTTACTGTAGCGCCAGTTGCATAAATAGCTCCACCACTGTAAGTAGCTACATTATCTTTAAATGTAGTACCAGTTGCAGTTAATGTAGCACCAGATTCAACATAAACACCAGCACCATCATCAGCTTTACCATCACATACAGTAACATCATTTAAGGTTAATGTTGCACCATCAGTTACCTTGAATACTCTAGCTAAGTCACTACCACAGATTTCAATTCCTTCAGCACCGACAATAGTGATTTCTTTGTCTACAGTAATGCCTTCTAAGAAAGCAGCTCCATCGAAAGCTTCATTGTAAGTAATGTCATGGTCTAAAGTGATTGTTGCTCCAGCTTCTGCAGCATCAATTAAGTTCTGCAATTCAGTATAAGTACCTGCAGTGTAAACTAAAGTACCAGAAGTGGTATGTTCTGCATCGAAGTCTTTTGCGGTTACTTCATAAGTTCCTGGAGCAGTGAAAGTGTATGATCCTGTCATTACACCAGTGACTCTGTTGTATGCTGTTTCAACTTCTTCATTATTTACAATTAAGACAAGAGTCTTGTCAATGATTGGATTATTGTTGTCATCAGTGAGAACTGCAGTAATTTCATTGCTTGCAGTTGTTGTGGTTACTGTTTGACCATCCAAGATCTTTACAAAGACTTCTGATTTAATTTCACCGAAATAATTACCAATAGCTACAGTGCTGCCTCCAGTAAATGTGTTTCCAGATAAGGTTAAAGCACCATCATTGGAAATTGAACTACCGAATGGAGCATCATTGTCAGTGAATGTTGAACCGGTAACAGTTAAAGTAGCATCGGTTGCAGCGTAGATTGCTCCACCTTCGCTGGTTGCAACGTTGTTTTCAAATGTACTGTCTTTAATGGTTACAGGAGCAGAACCTTCAATTCCTATTGCACCTGCCTGAGTAGCTTGACTGTTTTTGATAATTACGTTATCAATAGTTCCTTTGCCAGCATCGAGTATTTGGATTGCTCCTCCACCGGAAGTGTATCCAGTAGAACCTTCACCGGTCGCTTTGTTGTTGGCATCAAAGATGGAATCTTCAATTGTGAATTTTACATTTGTACCAACATAAACTGCTCCACCAGTGTAAGCTGCATTGGATGTGAAGTTGGAAGTAGAGATAGCTAATGTTTTTTCACCGGAAGGAGCTTGAGTAGCGATTGCTCCACCATAAATACCTGTGTTGTTTTCAAATACACAATCGGTAACAGTAAGGTCTGAATCGATAAGGTTGATTACAGCATTTACTAAATCGCCTTTGGTACGGTTAAGCTCTTTGTTTCCATTGTTGGTAACATTAGTGTTTACTAAGGTTACAGTAGCGGAATTATTAGCATATATTGCTGCTCCACCAGTATCATTGTTTTTAGTGTAATCAGTTACATCATTGCTGTCTAAAATACTATCGGTTAAAGAGATTACTCCGCCTTCAGTGTATATTGCACCACCGCTGTAAGTAGCTACGTTGTCTTTGAATGTGGTTGAAGTCGCATCCAATTTAGCACCGGATTCAACATAAACACCAGCACCATCATGAGCTTTACCGTTGGCAATGGTTATGTCATTTAATGTTAATTCTCCAGGAGAGACAACATTGAAGAGTCTTGCTGTGTCACTACCGCTGATTACATGGTCATTACCGTTAATGGTAACAAGCTTGTCAATTGCAATACCATTCTCAAGACCAGTGTCGAATTCGGCTGTGTAAGCATAGTCACCGTCTAAGTCAATGATTCCATCTTCATCATTAGCAATGAGGTTTGCCAAGTCGGATAAAGTTCTGGATATTTCCACAACGGAAGTCTGCACTTCAGATTCAGCATAATCTATGCCAATTAAGTAAGTGCCTGCGTTAGCAGGAGTGAAAGTGCCTTGGTAATAACCTAAGCTGGTGTAGAATGTTGCAGGAACAAGAATGTCTTCTGCACCTTCTTTGCTTAATACAAAGTTGAACAAGTGGTCATTGATTATATTACCCATATCATCAGTCAAGGTAGCATTGATTACAAATGCATCCATATGCCAGTTGTAAGTGTCATTGGATAATATTACAGCAATTACTTTGGATTCGATGGATCCTCCCCAGTTGCCGATATCAGCACTGGTAGTAGAAATAGTGTTTCCTTCCAGTTTCAATGCACCGTCGGTTGAGATAGCATTACCCCAGTCAGCAGTGTTTCCTGTGAAAGTAGATCCTTTTACAGTTACAGCAGCATCGCCGCTGGTCCAAAGATAGACTGCACCACCGTCACTTGCAGTGTTGTCAGTGAAAATACAGTCATCAATTAAACTATCCTGATCGACACCAGCAAGGCTTACCGCACCACCAGTATTAGCAGAGTTTGCAGTGAATGTTGAACCTGTAATAGTAGCTTTTGCGCCATTAGGGAAGACAACAATAGCTCCACCTTGAGTATTGGAAGTTCCAGAGCTTCCCACACCCACACCTGAGTTTTCAATGAAAGTACAATCATCTACAACAAGGTTGGAACTTTCTACGAAGATTGCTCCACCGAATGTAGCATTGTTTCCTTCAAATGTGGTTCCAGTTACAGTTAAAGTGTAAGATTCATCGTTCATGTAGCCTAATGAACTGATTGCTCCACCCCAAGAACCAGTATTATTTGCGAAGTAGGAGTTTTGAATAGTGGTTTCACCAGAGGTTACAACTACTCCGACCAGTAAGTCACCAGCATTTCCGTTACGGATAACAATATCCTTAAGGTTGTTGGTGATGTTAGCGTTGTTTAGGTTAAGAACACCGTTTAAGTTATAGATAGCGGCTCCACCGTTATCATCGTTTTTGGTTCTGAAAGTAATGTCATTGCCATCAAATATAGCAGTGTCAATATTTACAGTACCTTCAGAGTAGATAGCTCCACCACGTTTTTCTGCAACGTTGTTTAAGAAGTTAACATTGTTTGCATTTAAGGTAGCCCCTTCTGATACGTAAATACCTGCACCTTTTTCAGCTGCACCATTAGTGATGTTAATGGCATTAAGAGTTAATGTTTTGCCTTCAGCCACATTGAATACTCTTCCATCATTGTTTGCATTGATTACGGTATCGATTCTCTTGTAGTAAGAGGAGTAATAACCGGTTACAGTAATTTCCTTATCAATAGCAATTTCATCTTCACCATCTGCTTTAGTGATTTTTGAAGAACCTATGTAAATTTCTCCACCGTTTACTAAAGCAATGAGGTTGCTTAATTGGGTGAAAGTGGTAAGGCCAGTTTGACTGGTTCTTCCTTGGTTGTCAATAGGAGCTTCTCCACAGTTGGTGAAAGTGTTAGGACTTGCTAAACCTAAAGAAACAGTACCATGATTTATAATAGCAGTTTCACCTGAACCTACCAAAGTATTGCCATTTAAACTTAAGGTTTTACCTTCAGCAACATTGAAGATCTTGCCTGTGGAAGCAGTAATGGTTTTCTCATTACCATAAATGGTAACAGAACGGTCAATTGTTATACCGTCTGCAAATGTAATTTCCTCATCTGCGGATTTTACTACATTTCCACCTAAGGTAATTGCAGTGTTTCCAGCATCAATGATGTCCTGCAAGTCTTGGAAAGTCATATCACCATTATAGATGATAGTTCCTTGAGTTACATAAGGGACATCACCATCTTCAATATTGACAATTACAGTACAGCCACTACCACTGTGAATGTCTTCAGCAGCATTTTCATATTGGTTGTTACTTACTTCAACAGTACCTCTGTTGTTAACGTTTATGATAGTGTTGCTGAATGATGAATCAGAGATTTCTGCATTCTTAAGGTCTAATCCTCTGCCTCTTCCAATGTTGTCAGTGAATGTGGAATCATCAATGGTTATTGTTCCATCATTGTAAATTGCTCCACCGAATCCTCCTCTGTTATTGACTTTGCCGTTATAGTTTTCACTATTAGCAGCAAGAGCGTTGTTATTGGTTAAAGTGGAATCGGTGATTACAGTATTTTCAGATGAGATTGCACCACCAATAGCTGCAGTGTTTCCTTCAAAATCACAGCCAGAGATTAATCCTTGGTTATTTGTATCCTGAGCACAGATAGCTCCACCGTTAGCGTAATTGGAATTAGTACTACCAGTACCTTTTGCATCATTGTTGTAGAATTTGGAATCGGTTATGGTATAGTCGGCATTTATAATGTCGATTGCACCACCATTGAATGCAAAGTTGTCTTCAAAGGTAGTTCCGCTTACTAATAAAGTTCCTCCTTGAGCAAGGATTGCACCACCGTAGGAACCACTGTTACTTCCTAAGTATGAATTGGTTACAGTCAATGAACCGCTTTGACTAGTAACAGCAGCACTACTTAAGTCACCTGTGTAAGCACCTGTTCCTCCTCTGTGAACGATATTCTTAAGGTTGTTGGTAATGTTGGAATCTGTTATGGTTACAGTTCCTTGATTGGAGTAGATAGCTGCACCACCCCAGCCGTTATGAGTACGGTCTGTCAAGTCATTGCCATCGAATTCACAGGAAGTGACGAGTACTTCACCATTATTATTATAAATACCTGCGCCTGATTTGACAGCTGTATTGTCATTAACCTTGGAACTCATCAAGGTTAATTTACCTGAGTTGTAAATAGCTGCTCCTTCATCAGCCACCCCGTTAATGAGATTCAAATTCATTATTGTTACGGAAACTCCTTCAGGAATATTGAATATTCTTGCCATATTGTTTCCATCAATGGTAGCACCTCCTCCGATTATGGTCAAGCCATTTGTGAGGGTAATACCATTTGCATAATCTGAATCCACATCGGCATCATATTTATAATAAGCACCGGACAACATTGCAGGATTTGAAGAGATGTCATCAGCCAGCTGGCTGAAAGTCTTGGTATTGGAATCACCTAATGGTGAAGATCCAAGAGATGACTGGGCATCACTTGAAGAATTTGCAATCACGTCATCCGCTTCATATGATAAATCGTCATATGCATTATCAACCATTTGAGCATCCTCGCTTGCAGTCACCGCAATATCGGACTCAGCAGCAATGATATTGTCCGCTGACATGGAATCGCCAGCAATGACAGCATCATCTGAAGCAGCGGATACTGCAGTCAAGCAAAGCAATGAAACTAAAACAATTGTAATTAAAAAAATCGTTTTATTTGTCTTTTGCACAATTATTCCTCCAGATGAGGCATAACAATCAATTAAAAAGTAGTTTTAATATTCCTTAAGTCCTACTGCGGAATCAGCATATTCAGTTTCATACAAACTGAATCCAATATAATATCCACAATGCAAAAAGACTCCTCCAATAGGAACATATCAAAAAAATATTAAATTAAGTTCAACTGACCATAAGTCTAATTGACAATTATACAGTAGCTCAATTACAAATCATCAATGATTTTAAACTTTACATATCACAAATAGTCAAAAAGACAAAATTATACCCCAAATATAATTAATTAATAAAATGCTCATTATTATGATAACTAATGAAATTTATTAATTAATACAATATATTATATGATTTCATTCAATATTTAAAACTTTCCAAAAAATTTTTTTAAGTGAAATAAAGCAAAAATTAGCGATTTGAATAGATTATTTTAAAAAAAAATGAATTTTGTAAAAATTTTTAGATAATCTCTAATTAAAATGAAGAACTACCCCTTATATAGGTTAAACATGAATATTAACAAAAAATAGATGACAAATAAAAAAAAATAGATTAAAAAAAAAGAAGAGATTGAAATTTAAAAATCATTCAAGCAGTTTGTCGATAATGCATTCAATATCCTCATCAAATGGCAAATAGCTATCCATTATGCCTTCCGGAAGTCTTGATGATGCTTCAAGGGGATAAAGATGATACCTCCCTTCAATATTTACAGAATACTCAAGATGTGACCGGTTGAACCTTGCAAGATTCCAGTTCTTGAAATTCATATTATAAGCATCAAACGGAAGTCTTATGATTATAGGAGTATTGAATCCCACACCAAATTCAAGAAGCAGGGTCTTGTCGTATTTTGCATCCAATACAAAATTATGATATGCATCGCTGTGAACATGCCACTCCTCATCTTCTATGAACTTGTCATCAACCCTTAAATAGGGCATCATGCTTTTACCACAGACAGGACAGACCGGCACCAGATCACTTGGAATCTTCAAATCAGCATCTGTTTTTTCTAGACATTCATGAACAAAATCCGCATCATCATATAATTTATCATGGCAGGCATCGGAACATTGCAGCTTGGCATATGTTCCCTGGGTTGCAAAAACCCTGTCTGGGTCAAATCCTGTTTTGAAGAACTGGTCGTCCACGTTTGTGGTTATTACAAAATAATCCTTGTCTTCAACGAGATCAAGCAGTTTTCCATAAAGGCTGGTTGCCGGCATGTCCACATTGTTCACGCTGATATGACGAGCCCAGTAGGCCCATTTCTCCTCCTCGCTTTTGAAGGGATAGAATCCTGAAGTATACATGTCTGTGAAATCATACTTCTTGATGAAGTCTGCAAAATGCTTTTTGAAACGCTCCCCTCCATATTCAATTCCTGCTGCAGTGGATAATCCCGCACCTGCACCTATGATGATGTGGTCAGATGTTTCAATTAGATTCCTTAATTTTTCAATACGTTCGTTCAAACTTTCCATACTCTCAACCCTATAGTTAATGAAATTTAAAGAAATCGACTAACCCCTATTCTTAATAAAATCCTCATAAATAGATAGCTGCTCGTCTGAAAATACATTGAAAACCACTTTGTCAAAGGCATCAGGATTTTCATCAAGCACTTCTTCAACTGTAGTGACTGCGATTCTGCATGCCTCGTCTTTTGGAAATCTGAACACTCCTGTGGAAATGCTGCAGAATGCAATAGACCTTATTCCATGCTCGATGCATATTTCAAGACAGTTTCTATAGCATTTGGCAAGGTCATCACGCTTTCTATCGGTGAGATGTCCAGTTACAACAGGACCGACAGTATGGATGACATGTTTTGAAGGAAGGTTATAGGCATCGGTAAAGAGGCATGTTCCTGAAGGGAGGGTGTAATCGTACTTCTGCATCTCCTGGTAGCATTCAAGTCTTAACTTTACTCCGGCATTAGTGTGAATCTTATTGTCGATGCAGTCATGGCATGGTATGAAGCATCCCAGCCCCTGTGAATTTGCAGCATTTACAATAGTATCTATTTCAAGAGTACATATGTCTCCCTGCCAGAGAGCCAGGATATCCTTATGCTTGAGATTAGAGTCTGGATATCTGACTTCAATTGTTTCAATATCTTCAAAAGAGCTTATCTCTTTTTTTAAAAGCAGCTCCTGAAGCATTTCATTTTCCATTTCCACATAATCATCATCAACAGGATTCGGATTCCTGATATTCACCAGGCTGCGGTATATTCTGAACTTGTCTTCAAAGGTCTCCGGCTCCTCGCTTACATGATAGCGGGGATTGTCATTTATCAAGTATTCAATTAAAGCATCGATGTTTTCCATTATACCACCATATCTTAAATTACCTTTAATATTTTTTAATCTATTATAATATTAGGTTTAAGAGTATATAAATAAAACAGAAATAAAAAAATGCAAAATATCCAATGAAACAAAAATGGAGTTTTAAAAAAGAAGAAAAAATTTGAAAAATGATGAAATGAAAGAAGGTCTTTTTGAATATGATAAATTTTAAGAAAATCAGTTTTTTCGAAGCTTGATTACATCATTTTTCTTCAAACGACCTATTAAAAGTGAAGAATCCTCGTAATGAACCTTGCAGTTGCTTCTGACTCTTTTTTCATCATAATTTGCATAGCAGTACTTGCAGAAGTGACGGCAGGTATTATATTCTCCGACATCAGCCATTTGAACACAATGACACTTGTTGCCTTCTCGGGCAGTCCATCTTGGATATTCCTTGCCGGTGAGCTTGTATGCAAGGGCTGGTGAAAGGCATTCATCATGGGAAAATCCGTATTCACAGAGATTCCTGTCTTCAAAACAGGCAAAGACAGTCATGTCGTTTTCCTTGGCGCTTCTTGCAAAGTTTTCTCCAATGACCTTGTAGTCATTGTCTGTCACTTCCCTGTAGCTTAAAACATCCATGTTTCTCCTTACATTCTTGTAGTCATCCACAAAATGAATGGTTAGCCTGTCTGCATATCCGCTGAGAGACCTGCAATACTTGTCGAAGGTATCTACATGGCATTCAAGATCATACTTGTCATTAAACAGGATAGGATCATATCTGATTGTCATATTCTCCTTGCCTATGATTGACGCTATTTTCTTGATATATTTGATGGTTCGGGCTTTGAGGGGAACCTGAGGTTCGATATCCCTGCCGTAGGCCGTCAAGGTAACCTGGAACTGAATCGGCTTTTCTATTTCCCCAATCCTCTTAACAATTGGAGCGGGATTTTTTGTGCAGAAAGATATTAAATCGACATCATCAAAATTTATTCTGCTCACCATGTCGCGATTGAAGGGATTTCGAACATCGAGAAATCCTTCGTGGTAGCGGTTCATGAACCATGGGGTGTAGAATGCCACTATATCAGTTCTGCCGCTTGCATTAAGTATCATGTTAAACCTTGAAAAATCATTTTTATAAAAAATTTGACAATAGGAAAATTTAAAGATTAAATAAAATGAAAAAAAATTGAAAAAATATAGAAATCAATATAAAGTCTTAAAATATGGGATTTTCATAAAAATTGGCTTTTACTGATTTTTACAAAAGTCCTTGATTGCAGGATCGAATTTGAAAGCCGCCTCGCCGAGACATAATACAAGGTCTGCATCGGTTTTCAATGCAGTTTCAAGGCCATTCAGAACCTGCTCCTGGCTGGCTCCTAAAGTGCGAACTCCCTTCTGCTCCATTTCTCCTTCAGTGAAGACGAAGATTGATGAAAGCAGATTTAAGTCATAATCACCCTCTCCTTCACTTGCAATGGAGAGAAGCTTATCTGCAGCA
>Ga0256405_10003548_pt1 | contig 31889 bp, 26 predicted proteins | sample RumenRJG_02DNA_FD_189096 | JGI IMG/M metagenome (GOLD analysis project Ga0256405, IMG submission 189096) | Bovine rumen microbial communities from Lethbridge, Alberta, Canada - RJG_02 | ecosystem: Host-associated > Mammals > Digestive system > Stomach > Rumen | place: Canada: Alberta...
GATGCTTAAGATTAGTGATTTGTTCTAAATTGATGGACTCCATAATATCTCCTAGTAGTAAGTAACTAGAAGCATTTTCGCGAAAAGGGAGGGCAAAATTAAGGGGGAATAGAGTTGACGCTTACGGTTTGCCAACCTGTTAGAGAATCATATAGATGGAATATGTAACTATGCGCTGTTTCATATAACATCGGGTAAAGTAGAAGGCACCAATAACATGATTAAAACATTAAGAAGAAGACATTTTGGTATTCCTGATGATGATTACCTATTTCTAAAGATTATGGATGAATCTAGAAGATGATCCCACAGGAATATTTATTGAACCTTTTTTTAGGCAATTACAATTGAATATGAGGTCTCAAAGGTTTTACCTGACTCAAGTTTTTGCACAAGATGTTTATGTCTAAAATCTCCATCTGATTTACTGCCATCAGCTCTGCCATACCAAGGCTCGAGACAAATGAAAGGAGCATTTTTCAACGGAGGAGACCATATTCCAAAAGCAGGAAAACCTTTTGCTTCAATGGTAACATAAGGTTTTTTGTCTGGGTGACAAATGCAGGCTTTCTGCAGTTTACAGTCATCGAAAATTAGGGCATCATTTTCAAAAAGCTCCTCACTAACTCTGACATACCCCTTGTCATCTTCAACCACATATTCTAGATCATCATTCACTGTCCCCTGATCTTTTTCAAGAAGTTTATAGGTTAGAGCAGTGCTGCGGTCTTTTTCCAAGTATAAATAGTAATCACTTTTACGAGTATTGGTGCCAAGTACCGGAACATTAAAAGCAGGATGACCGCCTACCGAAAAATACATATCACTATCACCAGTATTGGTTATTTCCCATAAAATTTTTACAGTTTTATTATCAAGGATATGGTTTACTTTAAATTCAAAATCAAATGGATAATGCTCTTTGGTCTTTATGCTTGAAGCAAGCAGATGTTTTATCTGATTATTTGAGCGTTCCGTTACCTTAAAATCAAGATCCTTGGCAAATCCGTGCTGACCCAAAGAATACTTGAGTCCATTATAGATATACTCATTATTTTTTAGCTTACCCACTATAGGAAAAAGAACTGGCGCATGCCTTGCCCAGTAGGCTTTATCTGCATTCCACAACACATCACGCTCATTTATTTTGTCGTAGACAACTGCTAATTCGGCACCATGTTCAAGCACCCCAATCTTCAGATAATTGTTTTCTATATATTCCATGTAGTTTTCCTATATTTGAGTTTCCTAGTTGTTAGCCAAAAGCTCTTCAATTCCTCTTATCATAATATGAATAATCATAGTATGAACTTCCTGAATACGATCTGCAAAGCCGACGTGAGGCACAATAATCGGCAAATCACACAGCGATTTTAGTTTTCCGCCATCTTTGCCTAGCAACAGTACAGAGGTAATCCCCTTTTCTTTGCATACTCTCATACATTCAATAATATTTTGAGAATTGCCTGAAGTGGAAATACCTAAAAAAACATCCCCCTTAAATCCCATACCTTCAAGAAATCTTGAAAAAACGAAATCAAAACCGTAATCATTGGCCACACAGGTCATATGGCTTGGATCACAGATTGCAATTGCAGGGTATGAAGGACGATCACCCCGATATCTTCCCGTTAATTCCTCAGCAAAATGCATGGCATCACACATACTGCCGCCATTACCTGCAGAAATAACCTTACCACCATTCTTTATGGATGAAACCATAATACTGATAGCCTTTTCTATTTCCTCTTTGGTTCCATTTTTATTAATAAAATTATCAAGAACATTACGCGCTTCAATCAAATCATCCATTACATTAAAATTAAGCATTTATTTTCTCATTTATTAGCAGTTTTACGACCTAATACTCTGTCCAACCATTCTTCATGAGCCTGATGTTCTAGAGCCTGACACTGTTTTAGAAGTTGCTGTTGTTGCTCGGATAGAAGTTTATTTAGTAATATTACTTTTTGATCAGACAGTCTCTTTTTAAAGTCTTTTTTAGGCTCATCGCTTCCTGGAGTCAGTAATTCACAGTCATAATCATCTGACCAGTTTGTTCCACCCACAGCACCATGATCCTCAGTCTTTGGTATCTTCATATACGACTGAGCCAGACTTATCTCTTTATTCACATGAACCACATGACTTTTTTCATCAACATCTAAAACTTTTAACTGTACTCCTAAGGGACGTTTCCAACGTATGTTTTTAGCAGCAGCAGTGTTTCCAAACTCTAAAGATCCCTGCCCGCCCGTCATTGCCAGGTAAACTTCAGCAAGAATTTGTGCATCAAGTAATGCTCCGTGCAGCGTTCTGGCGGAACGGTCAACGTCATACAGTTTACATAGATTGTCAAGATTAACCTGATGACCTGGGCATAATTTCATGGCCAGAGCTACAGTATCCACAACCGTTGCCATATCTTTAGTACTTTCATTTAGTCCCAGAAGAGCCCATTCCTTATCCATAAACCCCACATCAAACTTGGCATTGTGAATAAGAAGTTCAGATCCCCTTATAAAATCAATCAATATAGAGGCTATATCCTTGAATAAAGGTTTATCGCTTAAAAAATCGTCAGAAATACCATGTACTTTAAAGGCTTCCTCATCCACACTTCTTTCAGGATTAATATAAAGCTGCAGCGTTCTTCCAGTAATTTTACGATCTATTATTTCGACACAACCAACTTCAATAATACGATGATCCCCAGGAGTTCCGTCATCAGATTTGCCGGTTGTTTCAGTATCAAGAGCAATTAGTCTACGCATAGCCTATTCCACTGTAGTTAACATCAATATGTTCTCCTTAACTATATCTTAACAAAAGCAAAAAATCTATTCTTACTATTGATGTAATACCAGATAAAAAACCTGTTATAAATGGTTTTAATTATGACTCTAAAAAAATGAAATATATAGAAAACTTGTATAATATTCATAAAGTCCAGATATATAATAAATATACATATGCTTTAACTAATACTTTGATACAGTGTTTTTATAAAATTAGCTATTATAATGTTCAACTAAGCAATTGGCGATTTTCTATGATTCTGATCACACTTTATGTCAATTTTCTTATTTTTTTTGTGATCGATTGTAATAATTTATTTTCATTTTTTTAGTTTTTTAGTTTTTTGTGAAAATAATTTTCTAAATATTTTGAGATAAAATTGTGCAATGTGTAATTGCTTGTTTTATAAAGAGTTATTTACAATTTATAAAAATTTTTTTTTAATTTTCTAAAAAAAACAGCACATAAATATCTATCTCATTGATTCTTAGAGTTTTTATTTTTAGCACTTTTATGCTATAATAAAAGTGCGAAATTTGAAGACATTTAATAAATTTTATATGTCTTGTTTTTCCACATTACTACTTAATTTTTATTAGTAAGTTACAAACATGAAAGAAGTGCATATCTTTACAGATGGTTCTTGTTTAGGAAATCCCGGACCTGGAGGATACGGAGTCATACTAAAATATAAAGAACATGTAAAAGAACTTTCTCAGGGATACTTAGTTACCACCAATAACCGTATGGAAATTTCTGCAGTTATTAACGGTCTTAAGGCCCTTAAGGAACCTTGTAAGGTTACTATCGTTACAGATAGCCAGTACGTAAAGAATGGAATAACAACCTGGCTTAATAACTGGAAGAGAAATAAATGGATGTCAAGCACTAAAAAACCTGTCAAAAATAAGGATCTATGGCAGGAACTTGATAAGGAATGTCAAAGACATATAACTTCATTTGTGTGGGTAAAAGGTCATAACGGACACACTGAAAACGAACGTTGTGATGAACTTGCTAGAAATTCGGCATTAGGAGACAACAAAATTGTTGATATTGGTTTTGTCTCTTAATAATTGTTAATAGCAATTACGGATCTGTTTTTTTAGATCAAGTTAGGGATTAATGATAAGAAAAACTTTTTTAGTATGCATTCTGTCGCTCTGTGCCACAATTATTGCCTTAAATGCGTGTACAACTGTCGCACAAACAAATGTCAAAGATACTTCAAATTCCGGCTACATGGCAAATGGAAGTAATGAGTCAATTTGGGAGGCGGATTTAACTGACAAATCTCGTTTCACATTAAACTTGAAACTCTCTACAAATGAGCAGAGACTCGCTAAGAAATTTTCACGTACAGTACAGAAGAACTTAACAGATAACAAAGTATATGTACATTATCTGTTTACCAAATTAAAAGAAGAAAATCTTCCTTTGGAACTGGCTGCGATCCCACTTATTGAAAGTGGCTTAAATCCTCATGTTCATTATAAAGGCGCTCATGGTGCTTGGCAGTTTGTTAGATCAACAGGAAAAACTTTAGGCCTCCATAAAACAGGCAGTTATGATGGACTTTATGACTTTTTTGCCTGCACGGATGCCGGTGTGAAGTACTTAAAGTATTTATATTCTGAGCTCAAGAACTGGGAATTGGTGGTTGCTGCCTATAATCAGGGAGAATATGGCGTTAAGAAAGCCATAAGTCGAGCAAAAAAATCCGGTGTAAAGCATATAACTGCAGACAATACACCAATAAATGCTATGGCTCGTAATTATGTGCATAAATTTAGAGCATTTTCGGATATTCTGAAAAATCCTGATAAATACCAAATAGATTTACCGAACATTAAAAACCGTTCTTCATTCAAGAAGGTGGAAATCGCCGGTCAAATTAAGTCACTTAATGAGGTTGCAAGGCTTTCTGGCGCATCAATTAAGGAGCTAAAAAAACTTAATTCAGGATACACAACAGATAAGATTGATTCAATGCACGGATTGCTGGTGCCAATCGAGCATGCCGATCAATTAGAAAAGGCTCTCTATAGTAAAAGACAGCAACAGAAGTAATCAACATCAACTGTCTAATCAAGTTTCATTAAAGCCGTTATTAAAAAAACGGCTTTTTTTTGCGACGAAACAAGGTAATGGGATGAGACATTAGCCAAAGGCTATTTGTACTTCTTTAGTAGTTCTAGAAACTCATCTTCAAGAATTACCCTTATCCCAAGAGTTTGAGCAGTAGTTAACTTGGAACCTGGCTCACTTCCACAAATTACAGCGGTAGTCTTTTTTGATACCGAACCAGAGACTTTAGCACCAAGATCCAGCAGAATTTTTTTTGCAGAGTTTCTATCCATCGACTCCAGAGTTCCTGTAAGCACATATGTATTTCCAAGCAATGGCTGTAAAGAGACATTTAACTCTGAAACCTGTGGCAATGGAATCAATTCAATTCCAGCAGAAAACAAAAATTCATCATTTTTTAAAAGTCGCTCAAGGATCTCAAGATTATGTTTCTCCAAAAAGAAATCAACAATATGCTTGGCAACAACAGGTCCCACATCTGGAATTTGCAGTAATTCCTCATAGGAAGCCTTTTGAAGAAAATCAAAAGATTTAAAATGTGAGGCTAAAGTTCGAGCTGTAGTTACTCCTACTTCTCTAATCCCCAAGGCATAAATAAAACGATCCATGGCTATAGTCTTTGACTTTTCAATGGCATTGAAAAGTTTTTTCGCTACAGTTTTCCCCAAAAGTCGAGGCTTTCTCTCCGCATTGCCGTTATCAATAAGAGTAGATGCTAAAGAATCAACATCAAGAGTATAAATATCAGCTACACTATATATTTTCTGTTGCGAAATCAGAGCCTCAACAATCTTTTCGCCAAAACCTTCTAGATCCATAGCATCTCTGGAAACGAAATGAATAATTGATTCTCTTAATTGAGCACCGCAAAACAGTCCCCCCGTACATCTGGCGATACTTTCCCCTTCCACTCTTTCAATAAGACTTCCGCATTCAGGGCAATAGGCAGGAAAAAAAATATCTTTTTCTGTACCATCACGTTTCTCAAGGACAACTCCGGATATTTGAGGAATTACATCCCCCGCACGTCTGACAATTACCGTATCACCAATTTTTAGACCCAATCTCTTGATTTCATCTTCATTATGCAAAGTGGCATTGGAAACCGTTGCACCACCCACATAAACAGGTTCAAGTCTGGCCACAGGTGTAATAGCACCAGTCCTTCCCACCTGAAAATCCACATCCAAAAGCCGAGTCATCATTTCTTCAGGAGGAAACTTATAGGCAATGGCCCATCTTGGAACCTTGGCGGTAAATCCCAAAGTATTCTGCAATGCTAGAGAATTGACCTTCAAAACCACACCATCAATGTCGTAATTAAGATTAGGTCTTATCGCAAGAATATCATTGTAAAAACTCGCTAATCCCGCAAATCCATTAACACAGCGAATATTAGCATTAACAGGCAACCCCAGTTTCTTTAACTCCAAAAGACAATGATACTGGTCTTCAGGAAAATCATAACCTCTGCTTTCACCAATATAATACGCAAAAAAGGATAAAGGTCTTTTAGCGGTAATTTTAGAATCTAACTGTCGCAAGGATCCGGCTGCAGCATTGCGTGGATTTGCAAAGGGCTTTCCACCGTTTTTAAGAGCATTCTCATTCCAGCGCCTAAATCCATCACGGGGCATAATGACTTCACCACGTACATCAAGATACTGAGGAAGATGATTACCCTGCAAGATAAGTGGAATACCTTTTATGGTTTTAACATTATCCGTAACATCTTCACCTACCTTGCCATCACCACGAGTGGCGGCACGCGAAAATTTTCCATCTATGTAGATGATGGATACTGCCAGGCCATCCAGTTTTGGCTCGGCACAATATTCCACATTAGGACCTGCGATTTCACTCATGCGCCGGTCAAAGTCTAAGAGCTCCTTATTATCAAAAATATCTGCCATTGACATCAAAGGAACCTGGTGTGTAACTGTTTTAAAACTATCTAGAACCGCACCACCAATCTTGCGTGTAGGAGAATCATCATCACGAAAATCTGCATGTTTTGACTCTAAAAATTCAAGATCCCGATAGAGTCTGTCATATTCAGCATCTGGTACTTTAGGTGCATCGTGGACATAATAGGCAACAGCATAATCATTCAGTTTGTCAATAAGCTGCCGATATTCTTTATATTCTTTTTCATGTTCAAGAGCAGTCATAGAACGAATCAGTCTCCAGATTTGTCATACTCGTCTAATGCCTGTTCAATGGCATCAAGTCTTTCTTCTGTGTACTCTACATTATCATTGTCATAGGAAGTACCTCCAAGATGCTCCATAAGGCAATTGGCCGCTATACGCATTGCTTTAAAATAGACAAAAGCTCGACCTTTTGGAGGCAACTGCATATAAATAGCCAAACTTTTGGTAGTAAAGTTATCCATTTTTTTGGGAAAGCAATAAGGAGGCTCGAGACTGCAAATTCTAAAAACCAATCGGTCATCACGGTCTGCTTCGTTGGGATCCTCATATACGCAGAAAATATCATTATCTCCACGTATAAAGCCATAATTTGCAAACAGCTCCTCTAAATCAAGACCTTTATACTCTCGACCTTCACTGGCATGAAGATTCATTTCATAAAACACGCAAACCTGCTCTTTTACAATTTCCTTTGGTTTGGATGTTTTCGGTATCATAGAACCATTTTCATCACCTCTTGGTTCCTTGGTAAAGGTCTCAAATTTTTCAAGGTCTTTTTGAGGATCAGAAGACACAGAATCATTTCTCGATACAATAATACGAACTTTACCTACAGCCGAAGAATTCAAAATTGCCTGATCTTCTTTAGAATTTTTTTCCAATTTCCGATTTATGCTCTTTCCTGAAAACCATAAACCATGAACCAAAAAGGCTAAGATAGCGATAGCACCAATTATAAGGATAATTGAGGAAGAATCGTCAAAAGTCATTGGGACTCCATTTCAAATAAACACATTTTGGTATTTTATACCCAATCCGTTCATTTTTGTAAAAACAGTTAGTTGGTAAATTAGTGAATTTTGCAATTGAACCTAAATTTACCATTTAAATATTTACATTATTCTTACAAGCAAGCCATTTTTTTTTCTAAATCTATGATAAATTTAGTTTATGAACCATAAAAAAATAACTATAAGATTTAACCTTTTTTGTTTTATTCACAAAATTAGCATTGATTCAATTGAAAACCATGTCAAAAATATCCATAGGCACAATTTTTAATTATTATTCAAATGGACTAAAACTTGCTTTCTCAAAGGAATGCAGAGTCTATATCATTATTCCAATTATCGTAAATTTTGTTTTACTGTGTTCCGTCGGTTACTTTCTTTACTCTTATCTTAACGATTTGGTATTTTCAATTTTTGAAACTTTTTCTGGATACTTCCACTTCATAGCCTACATCATCTCCTTTATTTTAAGTTGTCTTATCATCTTTAGCGGATGCTATTTCTTTTCAACACTTGCAACTATCCTTGCATCCCCATTTTATGGGCTTTTGTCAGAGAAAGTTGAAAATCTGGTTTCAGGAAATAAACTTGACGACACAGGCTTTGCCGACATCATAAAAGACATTCCGCGAATACTCAAACGAGAAATTAAAAAACAGTTTTTTTTCTTAACATTCGCAATCCTATGCCTTATCTTGTATTTCATACCAGTAATTAACATTATTGCTCCTGTACTGTGGTTTCTCCTTACCTGCTGGATGGGATGTCTCCAGTATTGTGACTATGCTTTCGATAACCATAAAATTGCTTTTGCTGCCACCAATCAAGATTTGAAAAATCACAGTTTTTGTACATTATGTTTTGGTGCAATCATTTCGTTATCGCTGGCGGTACCGATTATCAATATCTTTATGCCTCCTGCCACAGTATGTGCTGGAACACTGTATTATCTTGATTTACGTACAAGGAATTGATTAAACAAGTAACCTAAAAAGAGGTATTTACTATCGTGTATACATTATCTGGAATATCCGCAGGTTACGGAATTGGAATAGGATCGGCTTTAACTGTTAGTAAGATCCATGAATCCTCAAACAATGAAGACTATCTAAACGACGATACCGAACTTGAAATTGAAAAGTTCAACAAGAAAGTTTCGCGATTTTCCCAAAAACTATTGCAGATAGTTAACCCCGCTAGCGATACGGTAAGAGATTTGCTTGGTGCAACTGCAGGTTACCTTACCGCAAGTGAAAATAAAAGCAAGGTGATTGAACTTATCACCAAAGGTTATTCTGCACATAGAGCCTCCACAAAAATTTATCTTAATAATCTTGTTCAGTACTTTACTGATAATTATGATAATGACAATGATAAAGAGGAAATTAAAGCCCTTATAAACGAGTTTATAAGAACACTGGACAACAGAAAAGATTCAGATTATGCAATACCAGTATTAACCAAAGATGTAATACTTATAGATAAGACCATTTCTCCTGCACAGTTGCTTTCATTAGAGACAAAACATTTAAAAGGACTCATTCTTGAAGAGGGGCGTGATTCTGGTCATCTAAGCATTGTTCTGCGTGAACTTGGCATACCTGCGGTATTCGGGGTATTTGATGCCACCTCGATTAAATCAGGCTCAACCATAATTGTTGACAGCAATGCGGCCACTGTAATTGTTGATCCTCATGATGATATAGTCAAAAGTCTAGGCTCTTTTGATGATCCAAATTTTGCAAAGATCAATGATGATAGTTTGCTGAATATCACGATTAGTGCAGCTGTTGGTGCGATTCTGCCAAATGATGACTACAGTATTTTAACACAGCATGGTCTAGGTCTGCTGCGTTCTGAATTCCTGTTCTTAAGCTCCCAAACAGAACCAACTGAATATGAAATGACAAAGGCTTTTTATGCCATATTTTCGAAAACAAAAGATCATGCGCCATTAGCCGCACGCACTTTTGATTTTGCTGACGATAAAAAACCCCTTTTCAATGTAACTACTGATGAATCAGGCCCACTTAAAGATTATGGTGCTCTGGTTGGGACAAATTTACTAAAAAAAGAACTTAGAGCTATGCTCAAAGCAAGTTCTGGAAAACAGATTAATATCATCTTTCCTCTCATTACCAGAATCAGTGAAAAGGATTATCTGCATCATCTGGCAAATGAATGCCTAAATGAGCTCAGCGAAGAAGGTTTAAGTCATGGAACAATGAAAGTATCCTTTATGGTGGAGACTCCTGCAGCCGTACTTTTGGCACCTGCTTTTGCCAAAGACACATATATGATGTTATTAGGAAGCAGTTCACTTGCTGAATATGCTTCTGCTCCATGCCCTGCAGACCAGGCTTTTACTCCTGTTTTGGCAAAGATGATAGCTATGGCCGCAAAAGCCGCAAGCGAGGCTCATGTAACACTGGGTATTGCAGGAAAATTTGCGTCAAGAACAGAACTCTTACCTTTTTACTTTAACCTTGGAGTATCATATCTTGTCACTGGAACCTATAATATCATCAAAGTAAAAGAAGCAGTAGAAAACCTCAATCTAAAACAGGATATTAGACCTAAATTTAATCAAGAGCTCTATGATAAGATTATGCAGATTTACACAGGTGATGAGTTAACTACAATAATTAGCAGACTATAATTAAATTCGGACTAAAATATTACTTTTTAAGTTGTAAAACACAGTTTAAACAAGGAAGAAAAATGGGATTATTTTCTTTTTTAAAAAACGATAATAGAGAAATAGAAGAAGCGCAGAAAATGGCGGATCTAGAGTTAATTGCCCCTATATCAGGAAAAGTAATTTCCCTAGAAGAAGTCCCAGATCTTGTAATCTCTGAAAAACTCATCGGTGATGGAATTGCCATTATTCCTGAAGATTCAAGAATTGTCGCCCCATGCTCCGGGACCATCGCTAGAATTGTGGCCTCAGCCAATGCTTTTTCCATTAAGACTGTGAATGGTCTTGAAATTTATGTCTGCTACGGAGTTGGAACCAACAGCTTTTCTGGAGGAGGATTTACGGCAAAGGTACAGGTGGGAGATAAAGTTACAACCGGAGATACCATTATTGATATTGACATCAATCAGGTCTCAGTATATTTGAAATCGACCATAACTTCTATGCTTGTAGTCAAATCATCCGGTTCAATAGCCAAGGTTGTGAGCAAACAGGGCAGCGTAACCGCCGGTGAAACAGCATGTACCTTTGTTATTCTTAGCGATGAGTCATAGTCTGTTACAAAACTGATTATTTTCGTAAGTAATATTTTTATCACAAGGCGCCGTAAAGTTAGTCTGGTATGCTCATCTATAACAAAATCCACAAGGGCAGGACTTGCAAGGTTTAAAATGTGTCTAGCTTGAACTTGAGCCTCTGCAGTCTGCAGTCTCTAAAAAGACAGAGGAAAAATGAACATCATAAGAGGTAAGCCACTCCAACCTTAGAAGAGGACTATGCAATTAGTCTCTACAGTAGGGTTCCTCTTGCTTTCGCAAAAGGAGAATGTCAATTTGTCACATCAGTACCTTGAGTACTTTCCTGGCCGTTCTGTTGAGAATTGGTCCCATACTTGGCACTAAGTTCTTTTTCTATGGCGGCCAACCTTTCGGCATTTTTCCTTTTAATGCTCATATAATCATAGGTACTGGATGCCATCTTTGTATCCTCGGCATCTTGACTTTGCTTACTATTATATTTTTTTAAAGCAGCAAGTGAATCTTCACTGATTTCTACAGTATCCTCAGTTGAATTGGCTGCTTTCATTTTTTCTTCAAAGGCTGTTTTGTATCTACTAGTGGTAGCAATTTCAGCACTTGCCCTTGAAATGGTCTCAATTAGACTAGAACCTTTGTTTTCCGTGGTGCTTACCTTACCACCATACGATTTAATAGCATTATTTATGCTTGTAAGAGCACTTGCATCTATAGCCATAATTCCACCTTTTTGTTCTAAAACCCCTTATCTGTTTATCGGCATCTCTTAGTGTAAACTTTAGTCAGTTTTGCCTTTTTCTTACATTTTACAAGCAAAAAAAGTCCTCCATAACAGAGGACTCTTTTATTTACCAGCAAAAATATTTAAATATTGGCTACAATCTCTTCAACCGTCTTCTTGGCATCACCAAAGCACATTGCAGAATTCTCTCTGAAGAACAATGGATTCTGCACTCCAGCATAACCAGGATTCATCGAACGTTTAAAGATGACCACATTACGTGCTTTCCATACTTCAAGCACAGGCATGCCAGCTATTGGACTGGTTGGATCCTCTGCGGCTGCAGGGTTTACAGTATCATTAGCACCGATAACCAAAACGGTATCTGTATTTTCAAAGTCATCATTAATTTCATCCATCTCTAACACAATATCATATGGAACCTTAGCCTCAGCCAAAAGTACATTCATATGACCTGGCAGACGTCCTGCAACTGGATGAATGGCAAAACGAACTTCAACACCACGTTCCTTGAGTTTTTCTGTAAGAGCAGCCACAGCATTCTGGGCCTGAGCCACAGCCATACCATAACCTGGAGCAATGATCACAGAAGATGAGTTTTTACATAAATCAGCAACATCAGCAGCCTTTAACTCACGGTACTCGCCCATTTCCTCTTCTTTATCAGTCTTAACAGGCTCATTACCAAAACCGCCTGCAATTACTGAGATAAAGGATCTGTTCATAGCCTTACACATAATGTAAGACAGAATAGCACCTGAAGAACCAACCAAAGCACCGGTTACAATCAGCAAATCGTTAGAAAGCATAAAGCCTGAAGCAGCGGCAGCCCATCCTGAATAAGAGTTCAGCATGGAAATAACTACTGGCATATCAGCACCGCCAATGGCTGCAACCAAATGCACACCAAAGACTAAAGCAATCAGAGTCATCACGATAAGTGGAAATGTTGGAGCATACAGCGAATCAAGATCGGATCCGCCGACGAACCAAAACATCAGCAGGAATGAAACGACCAAGGCACCAAGGTTCAAGGCATTACCAAATGGCAGTGTTAAAGGAGCAGATTTGAAAATTCTAAGAGAATATGTCCCGTTTAATTTACCATAAGCAACAATAGAACCGGTAAAAGTTACAGCACCAATGAAAATACCGAGGAATATCTCTACAAGTTCAGTATTAAACATGGCTGAAGTCATGACCACATGTTCAGCGGCTTTTGAGGCTTCTTCCTTGCAGGCTGCAACTTTAGCCATAACTTCCTGAGCAGTACCTTCAACTGGAACAGTGCAGTTACCTGCTACCGTTACAGGATCAACGCCTAATTTGATGAAACTGTTAAAACCAACTAGAACAGCTGCCAAACCCACAAAACTATGCAGACAGGCAATCAACTCAGGCATCTGAGTCATCTGAACTTTCTTTGCAACGTAAAGGCCAACAACAGCACCAATAAGCATGGCGAAAATAATGGCAGCAAAGCCCATGGCAGAAACGCTGGTAAAGGTTGCAACAAGAGCAATGACCATACCAACAATACCGGACATACATCCCATTTTAGCTGTTTCTTGCTTTGATAAACCTGCCAGCGCAGTTATGAATAACAGTGCTGCAAGAATGTAGGCCATATGAGTTAAACCTAACAACATACTATTATATCTCCTTACCTACTTACTGCTGTTTTCTAAACATTGCCAACATACGACGGGTGACGGCAAATCCACCAAAAATATTGATGGACACTATCAGCACGCCAATAAAGGCAAAAATACCAATGAGTATAGAGCTGTTGCTTATCTGCACCATAGCTCCAACCACCACTATACCTGATATAGCATTAGTTACAGACATCAAAGGTGTATGCAGTGAATGCGAAACATTCCAGACCACATAGTAACCAACAACGACTGAAAGCACGAACACAGTAAAGTGTGGTAAAAATTCCGCAGGAGCGTACGCACCGATAAGCACAAAGAGCACCAGCATAGCAATCATTGAGCCAATCTTAAGGACTGGACTTACCTGATGCTGCTCAACTTTTGCCGGAGCCTCTGTTTTCTTAGCCTGAGGTGTTGCAGAAACACTAATCTTTGGAGGTGGGAAGGTAACCTCACCATCCTTAGTTACTGTCATGTTTCTTAAAACCACATCCTCAAAATTGACATCAATGGTGCCATCTTTGTTTTTGCAAAGGAGTTTGGCAAGATTGACAAGATTAGTGGAATATAACTGGGAAGACTGTGCAGGCAGACGTGCAGCCAAATCAGTATAGCCAATCATCTTTACACCATTATCGGTGACCTTAATCTTTCCTGGTTCAGTTCCTTCACAGTTACCACCGGTAGCAGCAGCCAGATCCACAATCACAGATCCTGCTTTCATTGTAGAAATCATCTCTTTGGTGATAAGTCTTGGAGCAGGTTTTCCTGGAATAGCGGCAGTGGTAATAATGATATCTACCTCTTTGCACTGTTTGGCAAAGAGTTCCATCTCGGCCTTGATAAATTCATCTGACATGACTTTAGCATAACCATCAGAAGAACCGCCATCTTCGTTCTTGAAGTCAAGTTTTAAGAACTCACCACCCATAGATTTAATCTGATCGGCAACTTCAAGTCTTGTATCAAAAGCACGTACAATTGCACCTAATGAATGAGCAGTACCAATGGCAGCAAGACCGGCAACACCAGCACCAATAACCATGACTTTGGCTGGTGGAACTTTACCTGCCGCAGTAACCTGGCCTGTAAAGAATCTACCAAAAGCATGAGCGGCTTCAATCACAGCACGATAACCTGAAATATTAGCTGTCGAAGATAATGCATCCAATGACTGAGCACGAGAAATACGAGGCACCATGTCCATAGCCAACACGGTTACTTTTTTCTCATTCAATTTGTCGACAAGTTCTTGATTCTGAGCAGGTCTTATAAAACTAACTAAAACCTGACCTTCATGCATAAGCTCAATTTCAGAATTTGATGGAGCATTTAATTTAAAGATAATATCTGCTCCCCAAACCTGTTTACTATTTACAATTTTTGCACCAGCAGCCTCAAAAGAAGCATCGTCAAAACTTGCAAGTGCACCTGCTTTACTTTGAACCTGAACATCAAAGCCCAATTTTTTTAGTTTCCCAACGGTATCTGGAGTTGCTGCAACTCTAGTCTCACCGCTAAAACTTTCCTTAGGAATACCTATTAGCATTGCATTTTCCTGTCTGATGATTATTTACTACCAAGGTAGAATTATGTGTTATACAAAACATGACACAAAGTCATAGTCATTACAAAATTGTAGATTACAACCTACGCATTAAGAATGTACATGCTTCCTAAACGATAAATCTCCTCTTTGTTATTGATTTTAAAAAGATATAGTCAAACTTTCAGTTAACATTCAGAAAATCTCAAAGTTATTCTTATTAATCAATAAGTCTAAAGTTAAGCATAAAAGGAAGGCAAAATAAACAGACAGCTAACTAAAGTGCGAGCACCTTATCAAGATTTTTTTTGATTTCACCAAGTTGCATTGTGAAAGCATCTTCGGGAGGAAGATTTGAAACGGCATTGTAATAGTTCTTACGCACCCCCACCTTTACAAATCCGTATTTTTCATAAAGATTCTGCGCAATAAGATTTGAAACTCTCACTTCCAAAAAACACTCTTTGATACCATTTTCAAGTGCGACCTTAAGAGTATCCCGTAACAGCATTGAACCAAGTTTCCTGCCATGAAAATCAGGATCTACACCAATGGTTAAAAGATCTGTGGATAGTTTTGAGTTATAAATCACAGAAAAACCGATTAATTTTTTTACGTAAAACAGGCCAATAATAATATAGACATCAGCAAAACATTCAAGAAGAGACTGTGCATTCCAGGCATTTTTCTGCGAACGATACTCTATTTCTTCCATTCTCAAAACTAGATCCTTATCGTCTGCCGTGAGAACTCTAGTGTAGAAATTTTCATTTATCATTTAAGCGTGTCCCGAACTCTTTTTTGAGTTCCTCCCATATGTATCTTTTACCTTTCTGCAGTACTAATAGCGTACCGGCATCCACAAGAGTGGTTTCATCAACAAGAAGAATATCGCTTGGAAGATAATGCACTGTATCATCATAAGGCTTAACATCAAACTGCTTTGTCTTTAAAAAAGCTAACAATGATGGGAGATATTCAACCTTTGAGTTCAGATCCACAAAAATATCCGCACGCTTATTTCTAAGTCTGTAAGGAAGATTACGCCAATTTGCCTTCTCGGCACCCTTAGGCTCAAGTGCAATACTTTCCCCATCAACCACCGGAGCAGTTAGATTAGGATTGAAAAATGCCTTACTTAATGGCACTCGACACTCATAAGTAGAGTGACTCTTGTCGCCTACACTACTTTCCTTTAAAGCAGTGGTGTAAGAATCCTCATCCTGTGAAACATGCTCAATAGTTGGCTCTGAGGATGTATTCTGACCGACATCAGCATTAGGAGCTGCACTAGCCTCGTCTGCTAAATTTGATAAATGAGATATGGATGGGTCAGAATGAAATGAATCATTGGGTTCCTTAAGTTCATTTTTTTTGAGTTTCCATACTGTACGCTGCTGTTTAAAAACCATACCACATTGCCTAATCATCTACACTAAAGAAAAAGAACCAGCACATGAGTTTATTGTAGCAGTTTTGTCAAAAATTACCTAAAAACACACTCAATAAATAATGAGAAAAAAGGAATGCCTTGAGACCAAAGGATAGCATGATATTATCAGGATAAACAAAGATCATGCCTGTCTCACCACAAGTCATAGGATGAACTACCTTATGCAAAAAATGTCTTAACGGCACAAATACATTATTCCCTTGAAAAAAAATGTCTTTAGCGAAGTACATATCCGTTAACAAAAACACACAAGATAAGTTCCCCCTACAAAATTACTATTTATAACGCACAATTAAAGTGCAGTATAAACTTAGAATTTTCCTTGAAAAACAGTTTTTCACGGCATTCTAAGTTCTGACGCTTCTTTGCAAGATTACAAATATCTTATTGATACTAAAGCAGATAATAATCAGAAATTACGAATTATCTTTCCTTGCCATCGCTTATGCTTCATTTTAGTGCACATTTTTATCTATAGTTCACTTTTGGTGAAAATTCATATTTTTTTTGATTTAAAAAAGAATGCGCACACATAATAAAGCAGGCTTCAACACAATTTTATCTTGTTAAGGAGAAATACCATGAATTACGAAGACGTTAAGAAACTAATCACCTCGGCTGAGGTTTCATTTGCAGATTTGAGATTCACTGATACCAGAGGCAAAGAGCACCATATTACCCTTCCCATCAACGCAATCGATGAAGGCTTTTTTGAAGGCGGAAAAATGTTTGATGGCTCATCCATTTCAGGCTGGAAAGGAATTGATAAATCAGACATGGTTTTAAAACCAGATATAGATACAGTCGTCCTTGATCCTTTTTACCAGGAACCAACCATTCTCATTCGCTGTGACATTCTTGATCCTGAAACTATGACTGGTTATGAAAGAGATCCTCGTTCCGTGGCCAAAAGAGCGGAAGACTATATGCGCAGCACTGGAATCGGCGATGAGGCTTTCTTTGGTCCTGAACCTGAGTTCTTTCTCTTTGACGACGTGCGATTTAAATCTGACATGCAGGGCTCGATGGTCTGCATTGATGATGTGGAAGCGGCATGGAATACCGATGCTGAATATGAAGGAGGCAACAAAGGCCATCGCCCTATGGTCAAAGGCGGTTACTTCCCAGTACCTCCTGTTGACTCTTCACAGGATATTCGCTCAACCATGTGTAAGATTATGTCCAAGATGGGATTAACCATTGAGGCCCACCATCACGAGGTTGCCACTTCCGGTCAAAACGAGATTGCCACCCGTTTTGCCTCTCTAACGCAAAAGGCTGACGAGGTTATTCTATACAAATATATTGTCCATAATGTAGCCCATCTGCATAACAAAACAGCCACCTTTATGCCAAAGCCAATTGCAGGTGATAACGGTTCTGGCATGCACTGCCATCAGTCAATTTCAAAAAATGGAACTAATATTTTTGCAGGAAATCTGTATGGGGGTCTGTCACAGGAAGCCTTATGGTACATTGGAGGCATTATCAAACATGCCAAGGCTCTAAATGCCTTCACCAATCCTTCAACTAACTCCTATAAACGACTAGTTCCAGGATTTGAGGCACCACTGATGCTGGCTTACTCCGCCTCTAATCGTTCGGCATCCATTCGAATTCCATATTCATTAAATCCGAAGGCAGCCCATATTGAAGTACGGTTCCCAGACTGTACTGCCAATCCATATTTGGCATTCTCAGCCATGCTGCTCGCCGGACTTGATGGAATTAAAAATCATATTGAACCAGGCGATCCAATGGATAAAAACCTTTATGACTTACCTCCAGAGGAGGCCAACAACGTTCCTAAAGTATGTACCTCACTTGAAGAGGCCATTGCTGCCTTGAGAGCCGATCATGAGTTTCTACAACAGGGTGGAGTCTTCACAGATGATCTTTTAGAGTCCTTTATTGACTTAAAGATACAGGAAGATACACGTGTCAGAGCCACGCCACACCCACTAGAATTTGAACTCTACTACAGTCTTTAATAAAAATAAATAAAGGAAGGCAAAGTCCATGACACCTATTAGTGAAAAAAACAGCCAGCAACAGGGGCTGTACCGCAGTGATTTCGAGCATGACGCTTGTGGCGTTGGTTTTATTGTAGATATCAAGGGACGCAAGAGTCACAGTATTGTAAGTCAGGGTCTGGAAATTCTCCGCAATCTGACACACCGTGGCGCTGTAGGTGCCGATCCATTACAGGGTGATGGTGCCGGTATTCTCATTCAGATCCCAGATGAACTATATCGACAGGAACTAAAAAGAGAACAGATTCATCTTCCACCAGTTGGAGAATACGGTGTCGGTATGATTTTTCTGCCCAAAGAGGCAGCCTCAAGACACGCCTGTGAAGAGGAAATAGAAAGAGCGGTTCTTGCTGAAGGTCAGATTATTTTAGGATGGCGTGATGTGCCGATTAATACTGAGCTAAAAATGTCCCCTAAAGTTAAAGGAAAAGAGCCAGTTATAAGGCAAATTTTTGTCGGACACAGCAGTGATCTCCTAGTAACCGACGCCCTTGAGCGCAAACTATATATTATCCGCAAACGCAGTTCTATTGCCATTCACAATCTTAATCTCAAACACTGTAAGGAATTCTATATTCCTTCATTTTCAGCACGAACCGTGGTCTATAAGGGACAATTGTTAGCCTCACAGATTGGACAATATTTCCGAGATCTTGATGATGCACGCTGTACCTCGTCACTTGCAGTTATTCATCAGCGATTCTCTACCAACACTTTCCCTCAGTGGTCACTTGCGCATCCTTTCAGAATGGTTGCACACAATGGTGAAATCAATACCTTACGCGGTAACTTTAACTGGATCAAAGCCCGCGAACAGCAAATCACTTCTGCCGTTTTGGGCAGTGATCTTGAAAAACTATGGCCTCTTATTTTCAAAGGTCAGTCTGACTCAGCCTCGTTTGATAATGTCTTAGAACTTTTAACCATGGCCGGATATCCACTGTCTCAGGCAATTATGATGATGATCCCGTCCGCCTGGGAAAAAGACCGCTTTATGGATAAACGCTTAAAAGCCTTTTACGAATTCCATGCCGCCATGATGGAACCATGGGACGGTCCGGCTGCTGTAGTCTTTACTGACGGTAGGCAAATAGGTGCCACACTTGACCGTAACGGTTTGCGTCCTGCACGTTATATTGAAACAAAGGACGGCAGAGTAATTCTCGCCTCCGAGGAGGGCGTTCTCAACCTTGATGAACACGATATATTAAGACACCAGCGTATTGAACCTGGCAAAATGCTTTTAATTGATACCGAACAGGCTCGTATCATCCCTGATGCAGAAATTAAAAATCAGATTGCCTGCGCCAGACCTTATCAGGAATGGGTTAACAAAGTTAAAATCAGGATCTCAGACATTAAGGGTAACTATGAAAAACCCACTGATAATCTTAGTTTACCATTACTTCTTGGGGTGTTCGGTTACACCCAGGAAAGTATCGACAGACTTATCCGGTATCAGTCAGAGCACGGTCAAGAACCAATTCTTTCAATGGGTAATGATACCCCTCTCTCAGTACTCTCGGCAAAACCTAAAACCTTATACAACTATTTTAGACAGTTATTTGCTCAGGTCACCAATCCTCCCATCGATCCAATCCGTGAAGATATGGTTACCTCACTGCTTTCCTTTGTCGGACCAAGACCAAATCTGCTCAACGTGATGGATACCAATCCAACAGTACGCTTAGAGGTAGAACAGCCTGTTTTAGATGAGAATGATATGGAAAAGATTCGCCACATCGCCTCATATACAGGAAACAAGTTCCGTACCATGATTTTGGATATAACTTACCCTTTAGAATGGGGCGCCGATGCTATTGAAGCGAGACTGGCGAGTATCCTCGCGCAGGCTGTAGAAGCCGTGCACTCTGGGGTTAACATTCTTATCATAAGTGACCGCAATGTAAGCTCAACTAGAGTGGCCATTCCAGCGCTGCTTGCAACTTCTGCCGTGCATCAGTGTCTCGTCGAACATGGACTTAGAACTAGTACAGGTCTTATTGTCGAAACAGGATCTGCCTATGAAGTTCATCATTTTGCACTGTTAGGTGGTTATGGCGCTGAGGCCGTTCACCCATACGTGGTCTTAAGACTTGTTGCATCCATGGCACCAAATGACGCGGATCAAACAAAATATATCAAAAATTATATAGGATCCATTGATCATGGCCTATATAAAACCATGGCAAAAATGGGGATCAGTACATATATGTCATATATCGGAGCCCAGATTTTTGAAGCCGTGGGACTTTCAACAGAGTTTGTAGAGCGCTATTTCACCAACACTCCTACTGCGGTGTCAGGCATTGGACTTTTTGAAGTTGCAAAGGAAGCAGTAGAAATTCACAACCATACCTTTAAAGGCAGTAATTCCAAAGAATACCTGCAGGACAGTGGAGAACTAAACTGGCGTTACGGCGGTGAAGAGCATATGTGGACTCCTGAGGCAGTGGTACACCTGCAAAATGCAGTACGCAATGACAGTTACGAGGAATATCAACGTTATGCCAACATCATCAACGATCAGCATAAACGTCATCTTACCCTGCGCGGTCTTTTGACTTTCAAAGAAACCAAGCCTATAGACATTAGTGAAGTAGAAAGTGAAGATTCCATTATCAAACGTTTTGCAACCGCCGCAATGTCACAAGGAGCAATTTCTACTGAAGCCCATACGGCAATAGCCATTGCCATGAATCGTCTCGGGGCTATGTCCAACAGCGGTGAAGGCGGAGAAGATCCGCGACGTAACGGGGTCATACAGCAAAACACAACCACCACCAAAATTTTAGGAAAAGATATTCTCTTTGACTATCCGTTAAAAAAAGGTGATTGTCTTGCCTCAAAGGTACGCCAGGTGGCCTCGGGACGTTTCGGAGTAACCTGTGAATACCTTTCAGAGGCCAAAGTCATACAGATCAAAATGGCACAGGGGGCAAAACCCGGGGAAGGCGGTCAGCTGCCGGGACATAAGGTTTCTCCATACATTGGCATGTTAAGACATTCACTGCCTGGTATTGGACTTATATCTCCACCGCCACATCATGACATTTATTCGATTGAGGATCTATCACAGCTGATTTTTGATTTGAAACTTGCCAATACCAAAGCAGATATTTCGGTAAAGCTCGTCTCTGAAGTTGGAATAGGAACCGTGGCTGCGGGAGTGGCCAAGTGTAAGGCCGATCATATTGTCATTTCCGGACACGACGGCGGAACGGGAGCTGCTCCTGCCTCCTCACTCATGCACGCAGGTACAGCATGGGAAGTCGGTCTGTCTGAAGTACAGCAGACACTAGTATTAAATCATCTGCGCTCCCGCGTCAGACTGCAGGTAGACGGGCAGATCAAAACAGGACGGGACGTAGTAATAGGGGCCATTTTGGGCGCTGATGAATTTGGATTTGCCACAGCACCACTGGTTTGCCTTGGCTGTACCATGATGCGTAAATGCCATAACAATACCTGTCCTGCCGGCATCGCCACTCAGGATGAGAGACTGCGCAGACAATTTACGGGTCGTCCTGAGCATCTTATGAATTTTTACCACTTCATCGCCCGCGAAGTACGTGAAATCATGGCAAAACTAGGGGTAAGAGTCTTTGATGAGCTTATTGGCCGTGTAGATTTACTTAGAACCAATGCCAATGATCCACTGCCAAAAAAACTGGGCTTATGCTTTGACAAAATTCTGTATCGCGATGAGAGTCTTGATGGAGAGCCAATGCATCATGTCATAGCTCAGGATCATGAACTGGAAAAGGCATTCGACCTTAAGTTTATGGACTCAATCAAGGAATTTGTAAAGGATGACTGTCCTCAAGATAAAACATTATGCTTTACAAGCAGAATAAGTAATGTCAACCGCAGTATTGGAACACTTATTTCTGGTTATCTTACCGCTCATAAACAGCATCTTAAGGAAAACAGTATCAGCCTCAATCTTGAAGGTACGGCAGGACAGAGTCTGGGTGCCTTTTTGTGTCAAGGTCTATTTATAAAACTGAAAGGACAGGCAAATGACTACGTAGGAAAAGGTCTTTCGGGAGGAATCATTGCCATAAGCCATGCCGATGGCTTTACAGGGAATGCCTCTGAAAACATGATTGGAGGTAATACCTGTCTTTATGGAGCAACCTCTGGTGAGGCTTATTTTTCAGGACGCATGGGAGAACGTTTTGCCGTAAGAAATTCTGGAGCCACCGCTGTATGTGAAGGTTTAGGTGATCATGGCCTTGAATATATGACGGGAGGAACTGTCGTTATTTTAGGTTCAATTGGCCGCAACTTTGCCGCTGGCATGTCAGGTGGCGCAGCTTATCTTTACAAGTCTCAATCTCAACTTGAAAAAATGCTTAATACCAAACACTACGAGATAAGTCAGGTGCTACCAGAAAAGGAAGTACCGGCATCCTATCAGAAACATCAAAAAACAAGTGATGAAAAACTTTTAAAAGCCTTGCTGCAAAAGCATTTTGAATTAACCGGCAGTGCCAACGCCAGACATATCCTCGATCATTTTGACGAAGAACTTAGGAATTTTGTACGTGTATGCCCTCGCGAATATCTTGCGGCCTTACAGAAGTTAGAAAAAGGAGAATAATCATGGGATATCCTACAGGATTTATCGATTTTGAACGAATTGAGCCGCCAAAAAGAGAGATTACAGAGCGTATCAAAGACTATCAGGAAATCTACGGTACTCTAAACCAGCATGACGGCATGATTCAGGCCGGCAGATGTATGGACTGCGGTACGCCCTTTTGCATGCATACCTGCCCAATCCATAATGATATGCCGGACATCAATAACCTAGTATGTCAGGGTGAATTTCAAAAGGCCTATGAGCTTTTATCACAAAGCAGCAGTTTTCCTGAAATAACCGGAAGGATCTGCCCCGCCCTCTGCGAAGAAGGATGTACCCTTGGATTACATCATAAGAGTGTAGGCATCAAAAGCATTGAAAGACTGCTTTCTGAATACGCATTTGACTCTGGACTGGTGTTGCCGCACGCAAAGGTCAAACCTACTGGTTTTAAAGTGGCAATTATTGGTTCTGGTCCTGCAGGACTTGCCTGCGCGCAGCTACTTAAAAGGCATGGACATGAAGTGGTTGTCATCGAAAAAATGGATAAAATCGGTGGTCTTCTGCGTTATGGAATTCCCGATTTTAAACTGCCAAAAGGGATCCTCGACAGAAGGATATCACAGTTGAAACTGGAAGGAATACGGTTTTTAACATCAACACTGGTTGGCAATTCCATTGAAACCGAAAATGGCGTACATTCTGATGCGACAACGCTTATAACCCCTGATACCTTAACTGCGGAATATCACGCCATAGTCCTAGCACCAGGCTCTGAAGTTCCCCGAGATCTCAATATACCGGGACGTTCCCTCAGCGGTGTTCACTTTGCTCTTGATTTTCTTATTGCCCAAAATCGTGAAAACAATGGCAACGGTCAAAATCCTATAAAAGTTACAGGCAAGGATGTCGTGGTAATCGGAGGCGGAGAAACTGCTTCGGACTGTATTGGTACGGCTATCCGTAACGGAGCCTCCAAGGTTATTCAGTTAGACTATCACGAGGAATTGCCAGAAGAAGTGCCTGTAACCAAATACTGGCCTTACTACAGAAAAATAAAACGCACTTCAACTTCACATGAGGAAGGGTGTGAAAGACTCTTTGCCACAAATACCACTGCATTTTTAGGAAAAGAAAGACTTGAAGGAGTAAGAACTGAACAGGTCGTCTGGGGCGAAGGCCGTCATTTTGATGCAATTACAGGGACCAAAAGAGAACTCCATGCAGATATTGCACTGATAGCCATGGGATATGCTCATCCTAGTGAAAGGCTTATTAATGCTTTTGGTCTGTCACTGAACGCTAAAGGAAATATGCTGTCTTCTGAAGGTCTAAACGATAAGTATGTCACATCAAATCCCAAGGTTTTTGTGGCAGGTGACGGACGTCGTGGACAATCCCTGGTGGTACACGCCATTGAAGAAGGCAGGCAGTGCGCACAACAGGTACACCATTTTCTTATGACAGATGTTTTTCTCTTGAGCGAAAAAAACATGCCTTCATCAATAAAATTTTTTGGAAGATAAGAGGTTACATATGTGTTCAATTTTTGGAATATTCGGCATTACCACATCTACAAGCGCCTTACGCCAAAAGGCTATTGAAATGTCACGCAAGCAGGTACACCGTGGTCCAGATTGGGAAGGTGTCTACCAGGGAGGTCAGGCCATCATCGTTCATGAACGACTGTCTATTGTTGATCCTGAACATGGAGCTCAGCCTTTATACAATAAGGATCATACGCTTGTTTTAGCCGTCAATGGCGAAATATACAATCACAAGGAATTAAAGGCCACTCTAAGTGAGCCCTATGAATTCAAAACTGCCTCTGATTGTGAGGTAATTCTTCCTCTGTACGAAGAATATAAACGTACCGGTAAACATTTTGTTGATAGACTTATCGGTGATTTTGCTTTTCTTATCTACGATGTAACCGATAATACTGTTTTTGCCGCCCGGGATCATATGGGTATTGTTCCTATGTATATGGGCTCAGACAGTGAGGGCCATCTAGTTTTGGCCTCTGAAATGAAAGCGCTGATAGATATCTGTGATACTGTAAGCGAATTTGCACCTGGATCATATCTTGATACACATAACGGAAATCTAGATTTAAACCGTTACTATAAAAGAGACTGGTTCTCCTATGACAATGTCAAAGACAACAGAAGTAACAAAAAAGAACTACGCGACGCCCTTATTGATAGTGTAAAACGCCAGTTAATGTGCGATGTTCCTTATGGCGTACTGCTATCTGGTGGTCTCGACTCTTCTGTTATCTCAGCAATTGCTGCAAGCCTTGCCGCAAGAAGAGTGGAGGATGATGGCAAATCTGAGGCATGGTTTCCGCGTTTACACTCCTTTGCGATAGGTCTTGAAGGAGCACCAGATCTTAAAAAAGCCAAAATCGTTGCTGAACATCTGCACACCGTTCACCATGAGATTCACTACACTATTGAAGAAGGATTAGATGCGCTACGTGATGTGATTCATCATATTGAAACCTATGATGTCACCACCATTCGCGCTTCCACACCAATGTATCTGATGGCCCGTTATATTAAAGCAATGGGAATTAAGATGGTTCTTTCAGGTGAAGGTTCTGATGAGATTTTCGGAGGTTACCTGTATTTCCACAAGGCACCAAATGCTAAGGAATTCCACGAGGAACTGGTACGAAAACTTGATAATCTACATCTCTATGATTGTCTGCGTGCCAATAAATCTCTGATGGCCTGGGGTGTTGAAGGGCGAGTTCCTTTCCTTGATAAGAAATTTTTAGACGTAGCCATGAGACAGAATCCTTTTGACAAAATGTGTCAGGGAGATAAAATCGAGAAATTCATGCTGCGTGAGGCTTTTGCCGATCTCCTTCCTGAAGAAATTGCCTGGCGTCAGAAAGAACAGTTCTCTGATGGCGTAGGCTACGGCTGGATTGACGCCTTACGCGATCACGCCGAACGGATGATTTCAGATCTTAAATTCTCACAGCGTCAGATGCGTTTCCCGATCAACACTCCACTGACCAAGGAAGCATACCTGTATAGAGAAATATTTGAAGAGCTTTTCCCTTTATCTTCGGCAGTAAAAACTGTTCCTTACGGAAAGTCAGTAGCCTGTTCCTCACCTGTGGCCATCGCTTGGGATGAAAAATTCTCAAAGATGAATGATCCATCAGGTCGTGCGGTTTCTGATGTACATAATGATGCTTATGCCATGGGTCATCACATGTAGGATGGGAAAAATGAGATTTACCAAAATGCATGGCTGCGGCAATGATTATGTGTATATGGATGGCCGCGAATTCCCATCAGGAGATCGTTCAAAACTGGCGGTTCTTTTAAGCAATCGTCATTATGGTATGGGCTCAGATGGACTAATTTTTATAAATAAATCTGACTGCGCTGATTTTGCCATGGAAATGTACAATGCAGACGGTAGTCAGGCTCAGATGTGCGGAAATGGCATCAGATGCGTGGGAAAATTTGTCTATGACCATCATTTAACCAATAAAACCAGCATCGACATAGAAACCCTGGCTGGAATAAAACACCTTGAGCTGTTTTTAAAAGATGACAAGGTCTCCTCCGCCACGGTTATGATGGGGGAACCAGAACTGACACCGGAACTCATTCCCTGCGCTATTCCTAATCAGCCCCAAAAGCCGATTCTGAACTATCCTATGCAGATTGACGGAAAAACTTTCAAGGTAACACTTGTAAATATGGGAAATCCTCACGCCGTGGTGTTCGTTGATGAGGATATCAATAAACTCTGTCTTGAAAAAATTGGCCCTCTTTTTGAATATCATGATTTTTTTCCTAAACGCATCAATACAGAATTCATCCAAATTATTGATAACACCCATGTCAAAATGCGAGTATGGGAACGAGGTAGCGGAGAAACATTTGCCTGCGGTACTGGGGCCTGCGCTTCGTGTGTTGCAGGCGCGCTGTTAGGCTACACCGATGACGAAATAGAACTGCGTTTAAAAGGAGGCATCTTACACGTAAGATGGGATAAAAAATCCAATAAAGTCTACCTAACAGGTCCTTGCCAGACTGTTTATGAAGGGCAGATTGAGCCTATGGATCTCATTGCAGCACAAGATTATGCCTTTACTTATACCATGTAAAGATCTAAGTGCATTTTATGTATAAGAGAGAATATTCATGTTAAATGTCAACGAAAATTATTTAAAACTTAAAGGTTCCTACCTTTTTTCTGAAATAGCCAAAAGAGTTGCCCGCTACAAAGAATCGCACCCAGAGGCTAATCTTGTCAGATTGGGAATTGGGGATGTGACGCGTCCATTAACAGCAAGCATTATTGAATCATTGCACGCATCTGTTGAAGAAATGGCTCGTGAAGATACATTCAAAGGGTACGCTCCTGATCTTGGCTATTCATTTTTAAGAGAAAAAATAGCCAAGAGTGTATATGCACGTCTTGGATGTAAAATTCATGCTGATGAAATCTTTGTTTCCGATGGTGCCAAAAGTGATTTGGGTAACTTATCTGAAATTTTTTCTGAACAGTGCAAAGTCGCAATTACCGATCCGGTATACCCAGTCTATGTGGACTCCAATGTCATGGCGGGACGTGCCGGCAAATTTAATGAAGAAATAGCCCAGTGGGATAATTTAACCTATTTGCCTTGTACTGAAGACAATAATTTCGTGCCTCAACTGCCTAAAGATGACATTGACATAATTTATATCTGCTCCCCCAATAACCCCACCGGTACCGCATTAAAACTTGATGAATTACAGACAATTGTCAATTATGCCATAGCACATCACAGTCTTATCATTTTTGATGCCGCTTATGAAGCGTATATTAGCGACAAAGGAATTCCTCATTCTATTTATGAATGTAAAGATGCTCGTGCCTGTGCCATTGAAGTCCGTTCATTTAGTAAAAATGCCGGTTTCACAGGATTACGTTTAGGTTATACCGTAATTCCAAAAGAATTAACCGATGCCAGCGGAAACAGTATTCATGCAGTCTGGGCCAGACGTCACAGTACCAAGTACAATGGCGCTCCCTATTTAGTACAGCGTGCGGGTGAAACTGTGCTTTCATCCCGCGGTCAGGATGAAGTCAGAAACCTTGTTTCCTATTATATGGAAAACGCAAAAGTTATAAGAGATGGGTTACAAAAATGCGGATATACCGTATACGGTGGTAAAAATGCGCCTTATATCTGGCTTAAGGTACCACATGGACAGACATCCTGGGATTTCTTTGACACTCTACTGGTTAATGCTCAGGTCGTAGGTACGCCCGGACTGGGATTTGGTCCGTCTGGAGAAGGATATCTGAGATTAACTGCTTTTTCCACACATAACAATACTCAAGAGGCCCTAAGAAGGATCTCGGTTATGTAATTTGTTTTTTACGTGACAAGGTTATTGCCAAAATTGATAAACTTGGTGATAGTGAAATATTGCAGTCCTTACACTTGACTACCGCCAGCTAAATGGCCACCCCACGCCAACAAAGTGGCCACCAAGTGGCTACTATCAGAGAAATTACGTGTAAGAACAACATAAGTTCAAGATAAGATTCAAAACCTGAAGCACCCAAAGTTATTCTTTATATACAGTTTTTTAAACTCTGGAAAAATTATAAATATTTTTCACTGTTATCAAGATCTGGAATAGTCATGTTTTATTCTATAAATAGAAATGATGAATAAAAAGGCGCCTAAATCGTCATCTCTCCTCCTCTTCTTCTACTATTTATCTTTACTTCCAAAATCAGTTTATTTCCGAACATTACAGGGGTGAAAAATGTTAAAAAACATATACAACGGTGAATATGATCCTTATTATTTTAGCGTTGATACAAAGGAGGCGGTTGATTTTATATTCATGAATCTGAAAAATAAATTAGCCTCAGAGAAGATAAACCCAAATTACATTATTCCAGATGAATCCGCTAATTCGACGTCTGTAAGAGAAGCCTTTATCCAAATGCAGAGGATCTCAGATAGCATAGTTCCATACAGTCCTGAAAATCAGATTTGGAATAAATATATTGAGAAATTCTGGTCTTTCAAAGGTTATGGCTTTTTGAGTGATTTTTACAAGGATGAATTTTTAAAGGACAAAAAACTGCTCTTGGCTTTGGCGATTTTCTACAAAACTCCTGACGATGAAAATCTGGATCATTTGATGTCGTTACTAAAGAAGCAACAGATTAGTATAGATGCTTCCGATTTAATTTACTCTGTGTACAAAGAGTTATATTTGCCAAAGGTTGATTTTATCATTACGCATTTGCAAAAATGTATCAGCATGATTACCGATCAAAAGCTGATGGCGCCTCCATATTCCTCTAAAATTACAATTACTAATCTTAAAGAAAAAAAAGAATATATTTTAAGGCTCCTTGAAATATATGATATAAAACCTAGTTCATATAAAGAAGAACAAAAAGTTTGCCTTATGCTTAAGGATTGTATTTGTGATTATTATGATTCAGATGAATACGGAAATGACCTTGAAGCAACTCTTGTAGGAAATCAGGACATCTGCGATGCCATAGATGAAATGTATGAGAGAATCAAGCAAAAGTAAAATTGCAAATTCCATTTTTGTTGTCTGAAATCCAACTTTAAATAAGATTTGAGCCTAACTTCTAAAGGCTCAAGACAAACATAAAAATCAACAGCAGCTATTACTGAGGAGATGTGATATGTACGTTTATATTCATGGATTAAACTCTAATGGCAAAAGAACAGCCTCTCTTTTAGAAAAATGTTTAGATGAACATGTTGTAAGACTAGAATGGCATTGTGACCGACCTTTTGATGAAAATATCGCCTATCTCCTTTATGAAATTGAGAAACTTGAAAACAAGATGGAGGATTTTGAAAATATCGTTATTCTCGGAAGTGGCATAGGCGGTTACTATGCAGCCGCAGCCTCTGTACTAAATTACTATCATTGTGTACTGTTCAATCCTGTCATCAACCCAAAGAAAACTCTGCTCCAATTTAAAGGACTCAATCGTAATCTTTCAACTGGCAAAACTTATGAACTTACAGAAGAGTTGATTAACAGCTACAACTTTTCAGAAAAACTAAACAAGCATGGAATATCAAGATATGTAGTCTTAGGCAGAAATGATACTGTCATCAACTATAGAGAGGCTGAAGAATTCTACAAAGACCGCAGTTTCATCGAGATTACCGATGATGGGCATTACATAAAGAACTATGAGCCTTATGCCAAAGAAATATCATCAATGAAATATGCCATTTGTTATGTCGACCCCGATGAATTATAAATACCTAACTAGGTTCGCATTTTCTCAATATGACACTAATGCGCTTTGGTGTCTTTATCGTAGTTAATTCCAACTAATAAAACCTCACCCTTATAGTCACGGAAGATTCTGCCGTAATTCTTCTGTTTAATTTGATCAATTGCGGATTGAGCAGACTTGCCATATTTAAGTTCCACCAAAAGAGCAGGTTTATCTACGCCCTGTTTAGAAAGATAAACCATGTCAGCAAAACCTTTTCCTGCCGTAAAATCCCTGTGAACATTGTAAAGGTCTACCGATACAAGATTCAAGGCAAGTGAAATGACACAGCCTAAGGAGTTTTCATCATTATATTTGAGAATAGAGGTATAATCCTGATGAGCCAAATCAAAAAATTCGGCTACAGTCCTGCTGTCCATTGCATAGATTTTATCAAGCAGATCCAATGACTGACTGATAAGAGCGTAGATGCCCGGATAGTTCTTGTTCTCCTCCGTGATATTGCGGAATTCTTTTCTTATCTCTTCATTTGGTATACGAACCGCAAAAATCCTGTCATTATCTACTCCTTTGAGATTTAAGCCAGGAATGATTGCAAGATAGCCTAGGTGAATAAGCAGAGTTAAGACATCATCCTTGGTCTCAAAGGTTGTCATATCATTGTGGAATCTTGGAGTATTAACCACAACTTCATTTCCAGCAATGAGTTTTATAATCTCATCTCTAAGTCCTGCCATATTCAAATCTATATAACGTCTTAGACTTTCAAAGGTTTCTGTCTGTGTCCAGTAGCTGGAGAATTTATTTCTTTGGATAGCCTTAACCACGGAATTAGGATTAAAAAGATGAAGAGAATCATCAAAGGTATAACCGTCATACCATTTTTTTCATTGCTGCAAAGTAAACTCTGTACTCATCACAAAGACTTAGCACCTCATTTTCTGTGAATCCTATGTGTGAAGCAAATGCTCCAGGATCGACCATCGAGTATTCATCAAACATATTTAGGGCGCTGTGTGATCCGTACTTTTTGATGGGGAGAATTCCTGTCATGTACGCCATAGCAACATAGGGCTGATCTTTAAGAAGAACGCTAAGATAATCAAGATACATCTTAATATCATCAGCATCATTCTGCTTTTCTCTTAGGATGTAGTCCCATTCGTCGATAATGAAAACAAAACCTTTTTTGTTTACTGGAGATTCTTTAATTGTATATGTCAGATAGAACAAGATTTAGTTTTCTTTCATCAGATATTTTTGTATCAGGAAAAGCCGGTCTTAATTCATTTTTTATTTCAAACTCAATGTATTGTAACATCTTTTCGACATTTAAATCAGCATTGCTTAAAAACTGCTGCATGTTAATAAAGATGGTATGGTACTGATTTAAGTGTTTTTTATAACTTTAGTTTCGCAAATGTTTTTGGGTAGACTAAATAGTCTTCCAGCCTTATTTGATCGGGCTTACCGCCTATCACAGTTCTTTAAAAATAGATTTTGATTATTGGGGACACGAATTCTCCGGT
>Ga0256405_10003549_pt1 | contig 31871 bp, 25 predicted proteins | sample RumenRJG_02DNA_FD_189096 | JGI IMG/M metagenome (GOLD analysis project Ga0256405, IMG submission 189096) | Bovine rumen microbial communities from Lethbridge, Alberta, Canada - RJG_02 | ecosystem: Host-associated > Mammals > Digestive system > Stomach > Rumen | place: Canada: Alberta...
CGCCCATGCGCATGCCGCCGCCCATGCCACCCATGCCGCCTGACGACTGGCTGGCAGATCCGGTGACGCTGAATTGCTTATCTTCATCAAAACGGTTCAGTGAAGCGTTAACCTGATAGAGTGCTGCTACATCATAACCCTCCTTCTCAAGAGGAGCACCACCACCGACAGTGAGGTTTCCGAACCAACCCTTGGCCATTCCTTTCTTTACCTGAAGGTCCAGGACTGTCTCTTCATTACCGTCGTCAATACCGGTCATACGGGCCAGGTCACTCTGCTTCTCATATGCCTTTACTTTCTCAATCATATCGGCTGTGAGCTGTGTAAGAGCCATTGTCTTGTCATCGTTGAAGAATTCCTTACCATTTACAAGGATTCTTGATACAGACTTACCGTTAACGGTTATGTTACCGTCACTGCCTATCTGCACACCGGGAAGCTTACGGATAAGGTCCTCAACAGATGCACCCTCAGGAAGCTTATAGGCTGCGCTGTTGAACATTACGGTATCATTGATCATCTGGACCTTTGCCACAACGGCTGATACTGCAACTTCATCAAGCATCTGACCTCCTCTCATGGCAATCTTGCCGAGATCGGTGACTGCTGTTCCTGACCTCAAAGTGAAATTCTTGTCGGCATTGTCATAACCGATGAATGATGCACGGGCAACATAGTTTCCGGCCTTAAGGTTGTTAACTACGAACGAGCCGTCCTCTTCGGTAGATGCACCGTTGATGTAGGTTGAATCGGTTCCCGAAATCTGAAAAATCTGCACTGAGGCAGATCCCATAGGTTCAGCAGAATCAAAATCAATGACTGAACCTTTTACAGATAGATTCTGTGCAAACAGCGCTGATGCTGATGTCACAAGAAATGAAAGCAGAATGGAAATTCTTTTCATCGTTTGATTGTTATTGTTATTTGTTTGTTGTTTCTACAAAAAAAATACACCTTTACTATATTGCTTGAGGCGGTTGGTTAAATGTAAAAATGATGAATTAACAAAAAATTCACATTTTGGATTAAAAATGTGCCCTATGGTTTAATCACAACATAATTTTCTAACTTTGCAAAATACAATTGCAAATAACATTAACATTCAATTTACTTATGAAATTGACATACTGCCTACAGGCTATCACAATAACCGCCTTTCTTCTGTGCTCATGCGCAAAACAGACTGAAAGTTCCCAATTCAGCGAGTTCAGTCTGAAAGGCAGTGACGGCACCATGCGTTCCGGAGCCATATATCTGCCGCAAGGCATCAGACCCAAAGACAAGCTGCCTGTCATCTACATGTGTGACGGTCTTGTTTTCAGGGAATGCGGTTTCAAAAAGATGATTGATTCACTTATTGAGGAAAAACAGATAAGTCCCGTCGTGATTGCCTGTTCTTATGAAAACAAGATGACAATTCCCGGTTACAGGATTGCTTTCAGGAACGCTGAATACATAGAATCACTGGCAGAGAAAGATCAGAAGCTTGCCAATCTTTTCAAGAACCACTACAATTATTTCATTAAGGAATTCATACCTTATATTGAAAAGGAGGCTCCGGTTTCCAAATTACCTAAGGACCGTGTCTTTTTCGGAACATCAAACAGCGCAGATTTCGGCATTACGCTCAGCATGCGCGACCAGGGACTCATGTCGGAATACTGGTGCTACTCTCCGATTTTCTCCGATGTCAGCGGATACGGACTGATAGAATCACCGACCAGTTACAGGATTTGCTGGGGTATCAAGGAGGAAGTCGGACTTGAAGAGTATTTTCCGAACCTCCTGAAAGACATCAGGAAACGCGGAGGAGAAGTCAAATCCTGGGTATATAACGGCGGCCATGACCGTAACTGGTGGAAGCACTGGTTCCGTGAAGAGCTCAAACGCAGATTCCCTTATAAAGACTGATAACAACAAATACTGACCAAAAAAAATGAAACGAACAGCAATCTTAATTGTACTGTCCCTGGCCGTGGCATTCTCTTCGGCGCAGGACAAACTGTATCACAACACATTCAACCTGAATCAGGTAGAACTGCTTGACGGACCGTTCAAGCATGCCATGGACCTTAACGTGAAGGTTCTGCTGGAGTATGACACCGACCGCCTGCTGGCTCCGTTCCTCCATGAGGCCGGACTGCCCAAGAAGGCGGAATATTTCCCCAACTGGGCCGGCCTGGACGGACATGTGGGCGGACACTACGTATCGGCCCTGGCCATACACTACGCCGCCACCGGCAACAAGGAGTGCTATGACCGTCTTGTATATATGATTGATGAGCTGGAGCGCTGCCAGATAGCCAACGGTGACGGCTACATAGGCGGTGTACCCAACAGCAAGCAGCTTTGGGGCAACCTCAAGAAGGGTGACTTCGGGCTGTTCCGCGGAGCTTGGGTGCCCTGGTATAATGTACATAAGATGTACGCGGGCCTGCGCGACGCTTGGCAGTATGCCGGCATTGAGAAGGCCAAGGATATGTTCATCAAGTTCTGCGACTGGGGTCTGGACGAGATAGCAGGTCTTGATGACAACCAGATGGAGCAGATGACCGGCACCGAGTTCGGTGGCATGAACGAGATTTTTGCCGATGCATTCCAGATTACCGGTGACCGCAAGTACATAGAGGCCGCCAAGCGTTTCCGCCACAAGGACATATTTGAGAACATGGCCGACGGCCGCGACAATCTGGACAACAAGCACGCCAACACACAGGTGCCCAAGGCTGTAGGTTACGCCCGCGTGGCTGCATTGGACAACGATGCACGCGCCCGCAAGGCTGCCGAGTTCTTCTGGGACCGCGTGGCCAACCACCGCTCGGTAGTAATAGGCGGAAACAGCCGCAGCGAGCATTTCCCCGCAGCATCGGACTACAAGAGCTACGTGGAGAACCGTGAGGGACCGGAGTCCTGCAACACCAACAACATGCTCAAGCTTACCGAGTTCCTATTTGCCATTGAACCCAAGGCCGAGTATGCCGATTTCTATGAGAAGGCCATGTACAACCATATCCTCTCTACCCAGCATCCCGAGCACGGAGGTTACGTATATTTCACCCCCATGCGCCCGGCTCACTACCGCGTTTACTCCGCAGTAAACCAGGGCATGTGGTGCTGCGTAGGTACCGGTATGGAGAACCACGGCAAGTACGGTGAATTTATCTACACCCATGACGGTGCACAGACACTCTGGGTCAACCTGTTCGTGGCATCAAAGCTGAACTGGACCGATAACAAGGCCACCATCACACAGGAGACACAGTTCCCCTACTCCGAGTCATCAAAACTGACCGTCAACCTTAAGAAAGCCCGCAAGTTCCGCCTTATGGTACGCTGCCCGGAGTGGGTGGCCGGCGGTTACAGCGTAAAGGTGAACGGTAAGGAGTATGCCGCAGGCGCACAGCCGTCATCATACGTAGCCATAGAGCGCAAGTGGAAGAACGGTGATGTTGTTGAGATAAGCCTGCCCATGAACACCACCATCGAGGCTCTTGACAACGAGCCGGAGTACCTGGCAGTAAAGCACGGCCCAATTGTACTGGCCGCCCGCACCGGCACCGAGGGTATGAGCGGTCTCATAGCCGATGACGGCCGTTGGAGCCACATAGCACACGGACCTTTGGTACCAGTTACCGAGACTCCTATCATGATAGGTACACGCGCGCAACTGGACCAGAAGGTTGCTGCACTCAAACCCGTACCCGGCAAGCCCCTGCACTACACCGCATCAGGTCTGTTTGACAGCAGCCGCTTCCCCAATGTAGAGCTGGAGCCGTTCTACAGCCTGCATGACAGCCGTTACGCCATCTATTTCCTTTCACTCAGCCAGAATGATTACAAGCAGATGCTCGATAAGATCAAGGCCGATGAGGCCGCAATGCTGGAACTGGACCGCCGCACTGTGGATGCCATAGTTCCCGGCGAGCAGCAGCCCGAGGCTGACCACAAGATACAGAGCCAGAACTCAATGACCGGCAATCAGGACAACAAGCCCTACCGCACCATCCGCCGCAACGGTTCGTTCAGCTATGACCTTTATACTGAAGGCAACACCAACCTGAGCCTCTGCATAGGCTACTGGGGTGCCGAAAACAACCAGAACCGTGCCATCGAGATACTGATTGAGGACATGCCGTTCATTACCGAGACCGAATTCCCCGCAAACGGTGAGGCCGGCATTGTACGCAAGGAGTATGATGTACCTGTAGGATTCTACCTGGGCAAGGAGAAGATACGCGTCACGTTCCGCTCGGTTGAGGGCAAGCAGGCTCCCCGCATTTTTGATATCCGTTTCCTCAAGTAATTGATTACTGATATGAGATACATTTCCAGTTTTAGCATTGCTGCGTTGGGGCTGGCATTGGCCCTGAACTCGTGTGGTACCAAGGAGCAGGATCCCAAGTTCATGGATAACCTGCCCTATTATGTTGAGAACCTTGAAGTCTTCGGGCTCAATCAGGAGCCGGGACGCGCATTCCACATTCCGGAGCGTAATATTTCGCTTAACGGAACCTGGAAGTTCAATCTTTATGAGAACCCTCTTGAGGTACCAAAGAACTTCTTTAAGAGCTCTTTCAATGACCGCAGTTGGGGAACCATAGTGGTTCCGTCCAACTGGGAGATGCAGGGTTACGGCCAGGCCATGTTCCGCAATGTGGCAGCCCCCTTCCCCAACGGTCAGCCCCTGTCCATGCTGGAGCGTTACCAGAAGATTCTGGATGACCCGAATGCATCCGAGCAGCAGAAACGTATGGCCCAGAACCGTATGAACCTGTCCAACCCCTTTGCCGTCCGTGTACCTAATGTTCCGATGGATGTCAACCCCACCGGTGCTTACCGCACGGAATTCACCATACCTTCTGACTGGAAGGGCGATGAGGTGTTCCTGCGTTTTGAGAAAGTGGCATCGGGATCGTTCGTATGGGTGAACGGCCGTCAGGTGGGTTACAATGAAGGCGCACAGGAACCCAGCGAGTACGATATTACACCTTATATAAAGAGCGGTAAGAATACTTTGGCAGTGATGGTGCTCAAGTTCTGCGACGGATACTATCTGGAGGGACAGGACTACTGGCGTCTGGCCGGTATATTTGATGATGTTACCATCTACTCCACTCCCAAGGTCAGGATTTATGACTGGTATGTCACCACTGATTTCGGTCCCGACTTTGTTGATTCGGACCTCAAACTGGCTATGGACGTACGCTCATACGGACTTGAGGGCAGCGGCTACAAGGTTAAGGCCACGGTTTCAAAGGATGGCCGTGAGGTTGCAAGTATGGAGAACGGACCGTTCAACGTAAAGGACGGCACCAGCACCATCAACCTCTCCGCCAAGGTCAAGGCTCCCAAGAAATGGACCTCCGAGACCCCTGAGCTCTATGACCTCACGATGGACCTCATCGGCCCCGATGGGAAGGCTGTGGATCATATAGTAAAGCGCATGGGATTCAAGAAGACCGAGATTCGTGACGGTGTGTTCTACCTGAACGGCCAGCCGCTCAAGGTAAACGCACAGAACTCTCACATGCAGCACCCCATTTTGGGGCACGCTATGGACGAGGCTACCATACGCCGCGATATGGAGATACTCAAGCAGTTCAACTTTAACGGTGTGCGCACATCGCACTATCCTCCTGTAAACGAGTATCTTGACCTGGCCGATGAATACGGTCTATATATCATTGATGAGACCGGCGATGAGGCTCATGCCACTGAGTATGTAAGTAATATGCCGGAGTTTATTGAGATGTACCGCGAGCGTGTACGTCAGATGGTACTGCGTGACCGCAACCATGCCTGTGTGCTGTTCTGGAGTGCCGGCAATGAGAGCGGTGAAGGCGACGACATCCGTGAGGTGGTAGAAGAAGGAAAGAGATATGACGCCACCCGCTACTGGATGTACGGCGGCAATGCCGCGGTTCATCCGGCCGAGGATATTGTAGGCCCGCGTTACCCATCTCCCGAGGAGCATGAGCGCCGCTACGGCCGCGACACCCGCGATATGCGTCCCTCATTTATGGATGAATATCTCTCTGTGGCCGGAAACGGCGGCGGCGGTCTGGATGACTATTGGCGCGTTATCTACTCCTATCCCAAGCTGATGGGCGGTGCCCTGTGGGATTTTGTAAGCCCCGGCCTGGAGGAGCCTGTAAGACTGCTCAAGGACCAGTCACCTTATAACACTCCCGCCCATATCATGGGCCGTGCTACTCTTGAGCAAGGGCCTACAGGTAAGGCACTTGACCTGCACAAGCAGGAGCAGTGGGTTCAGGTCTATAGAGCCGACAACGTGGAGATAAGCGGCAATAAGCTTACCCTCACCCTGGATATCTATCCGCGCCTGTTCAACCGCAGCGGCGGTTACCTGATCTGCAAGGGCAGCAACCAGTACGGTCTTAAGCAGCAGGGATCAGAGCGTCTTGACTTCTACATCGACAACGGCCGCCGTCAGACCCTGTCGGCACCTCTGCCGGAGAATTGGGAGAACCGTTGGCACAACGTGACAGCTGTCTATGACGGCAGTGAGATGAAGCTCTTCATTGACGGCACACAGGTTGCATCACAGGCAGCATCGGGCAATATCCGCAATCTGCCCCTGTCACTCTGCATAGGACGTGACGAGCAGTCATGCGGTCAGGATGCCAACCCATACATCTGCGACGCCATGATTGACAACGTAGGCGTGTTTGCCGATGCAGTACTTCCCGGCAGCTTTGATCCTGCCAAGGCAGCCCTGTGGCTTGACTTTGAGGAGGAGCAGAACCAGGGCACGTTCTACACATACGGACAGGGAGCCCGCACCTACGGCTCAATCTGGCCCGACCGCGTACCCCAGCCCGAAATGTGGCAGATGAAGAAAACCGTCCAGCCGCTCTCATTCACACTGGTTGACCTTGCCCTGGGACATGTTGAGGTATGGAACCGCAACCACTTTACCAACGCCTCAATCTATAACACCAAGTGGTCACTCATGGCCGATGACAAGGTTATAGAATCCGGCACACTGAATCTGGATGTGGAGCCGCTGACCAAGAAAATGATAACCATCCCATTCCACAAGCCCGCCCGCATTGAGCCCGGTAAGGAGTACCGCCTGGAGATAAGTTCATCACTTAAGAAGGATGAGGTCTGGGCTAAGGCAGGTCACGAGGTGGCATGGGATCAGTTTGAACTCAAGTCATGGTATACTCCCTTATTGGCTGGTCCTGTAATAATAAAACGCAATATAACACTTACACAGGGCAGTAACGGTATAGTTGTTAGCGGACAGGGATTCACCTACCGTTTCAACGCACAGAGCGGTGCTCTTGAATCAATGAACGTTGACGGCAAGGAGATGCTCAAGTCTCCCGTTACACTGAATGTATGGCGTGCTCCCGTGGCCAATGAGATTGACGGATGGAACGGCAGCGGTGCCGGTCAGCCCTCTATACAGGGTTACGGCAACATAGGTGCCAACACGGTTCTGGCAAGCCATTACTATGCAGCCTCACTGGATAAGAGGACCCTTGTTCCCATATCGGTCAAGGCCTTCAAGGGTGCTGATGAAGTAGTGATTGACGTGAAAGAGAATTCACTCTCCACCAATGCTACCGATAACCGCTTTGAAAATGACTGGCACTGGGTTGTAAATTCTGACGGAACCGTCACAGTACATCATAAGGTGAAACCCATGGGCAAGATGCCGCAGTGGCTGCCCAGAATAGGTGTAACCATGAGTCTGGACAAGTCACTGAGCAAGGTTGAATGGTACGGACGCGGACCTCAGGCCTCATATCCTGACCGCAAGACCGGATACCGCGTAGGTATCTACAACACCACTGTAAACGATATGTATGAGCCCTACCTCATCCCGCAGGATTACGGTCTCAGGACCGATAACCGCTGGGTTCGCCTGACCGATAACTCAGGCAAGGGTCTGGAGTTCTCAATGAATCAGTACTTCAACTTCAACGCATACGACTGCACTACCGATAACCTGACCAAGGCCATCTATCAGTATCAGTTGCAGCGTGGAGGCGATATCACCCTGAACCTTGACTACGCAACATCAGGTGTAGGCTGCACAGCCCGCGGCATCTTCAACCAGTACCGCGTCCTGCCCGAGCCCTACCAGCGCATCATCATCATCCGCCCGCTGCGCTAAAATAGTACAAAAGGGGACAGTCCCCTTTTGTACTATTTTCATGAAAACTGCGGATACTCTTCCGCAGTTTTTTCTTTACAGATAAAAATATTGAATTTAGTTTGCAAACTAAAAAATTAGTTTTATATTTGCACCGTTAATTTGAAAATACAATGGACAGCAGTAAGCAAAAGATGCAGGAACTCACCAGGGCTGAGCTTGAAATAATGCAGGTTATCTGGAAGATAGGCAAGGAGTTTATAGTACGTGACGTGCATGACATGATGCCGGAACCAAAGCCGGCTTACAACACCGTATCCACCATGGTCCGCATACTGGACACCAAAGGATTCCTCACCCACAAGACATACGGCCACACCAATATATATAAGGCGGCCGTTAGCAAGGACGACTATACCGGACGTTTTATGCAAGGAGTGCTGAACTCTTTCTTTGAAGGGTCTGTAAGCCGTTTGGTCACCTTCTTCTCAGACAACAAGAACCTCTCAGTACAGGAGGCCGATGAGATACTCAAAATGCTAAGCAAGAAATAACAACAAAACCTTAATAAACTATGTCTTCCTTTGTTTTCTATTCCTTTTCAGTAATAGTATGCAGCGGAGTTTTCATGCTGCTCTATCACCTTTTCGTGTCACGTAAGGCAGGCTATACGTTATGTCGCAGGTACCTTATAGTGGCAATGTTGCTGTCGGTTGTCATTCCGACCCTCAACGTACCCCTTTACCACAAGTATGTTAAGGTGGAGCCTACGCCTCAAATGGTCTATAAGCCAATTGAAAGTTTACCGTTGCCGGAGTCTTCGGCTCCCGTTCAGACAACAGGAAATGCCATCACCGCAGTCACAAATGCAGAGCCTGCCGCTGCAAGTGCCGATGCCACACCTGAGCCTGTACTGAACCGGAACAACAGCCTTAAGATTCCGGGGTTCATTAAATGGAGACTTGCCGTTTTCGGAGTCTATCTGATAGGCGTTCTTATATCTTTGGGATTGATTCTAAGGAGTATCATCTATATTTCAGGAATCAGGAACAGGTCTGTCATTACGGCAAAGCAAGGCTATATGCTGGCTGAGAATGCCGATGTCAAATCACCTTTCTCATTCCTGAACACCATATTTATGGGACGTGGGTACAGCGACAGCGTGCGCAGCCAGATATTGAGTCACGAAACCAGTCATGTGCAGCACCATCATTCTTCCGAAAAACTCATTATGTCTGTAATCCGCTCCGTGTTCTGGTTCAACCCCTTTATCTGGATGGCCGAGAAGAGCCTTGAGGAGGTGCAGGAATGGCAGGCCGATAACGATGCACTGTCATCGGACGGCTACGATGTTGATGATTACCGTGACACTGTTATACGTATGCTGTTAGGCATGAGCCCGCTTACCACAACCGGCATGGGCACATCCTTTACCAGAAAGAGACTGCTCAGAATGAACCAGAAGGAGTCAACCGGCCATACCCTGACTGTAATTGTCATGTCGGTTGCCGTTACATTGGCCCTGTTCTTATGTTTCGGATGCAAGGCTGTGATAGAACAGAAATTGACTAACGACGATGACAGGGAGATTCCGGGTTATCCCGATTTCATGAAAACCGAAGGCCTGTACCGTGAATACCTGAGCAAGGAAGACAGGTTGTTCTTCAGCGTGAATGACCTTATTTATGCCGCAAGAGGAAATGAGCCTGAAAAGAGAACCTTTTTTGAGGAACAGCTCGATGCATTCGGTATGACAAAAAGAGGTCTGGAGATTCTGGAGCGCCCCGGAATGAAGTCATTCCCCACCCTGATCTGCATAAACGGTTACAGGTGTGCTGATTTCCCGTCATCGAAAGAACTCAAATGGGTCGATGACAAGACTATTGTAGTAATAGGAACTGAAATCAGTAGTGTTGATGAATTCAGGAAACTCAAGCCGGAGGATTATCTTGCCATAGTGTATTACAGGCCTGAGTCAAAGCGTAAAGATATCCCGTCAGTTGTATATGCCATAACCGGCCAAAGCCTGGAATATACCACCAATTATAACTATCCGGCCATGATCAACAGCCCGGAAGCTGATATCCCGGAGGTTATTGAGCCCGGCGGTTTCGGCATTCACGGAAACTATTTTATCTGCCAGGACGAGTACAACATAGCCATCACCCGGAACTTTGCCGTTGACGGACGTCTGGTCAGTCTTGAAGAATTCAAGGATTACTATAAACTCAGGAACTGGCGTTATCCCCTGGTTTTGAGGAACTCTCAAGCCGAAAGAAGATTCGGGAAAGGCATTACGGAGGTTGCTGAACTAAGAAGCGGACAGAATGTCAGAGTACATTTTTCAAATCTGAACGGACTGATCATGACCGTTATCAACGGGCAGGAGCACCCTCTCTCTGAACTGAAGAATCTGTCAAATATACTTGGAATAAGCCAGGAGATACGCGAGAATGATCCGCTCACCTATGTCCAGATTTTCCTGGATCAGGAGAACAACAAATGGATTACCGATGAAGTTGTGGAGCTTATTAAGCAGTATATCCCCTGGAATGACCCGGCACTCATCATCAATGCGTTCCGCAAGGTATCATTCGAAGTCAAGCCTTCCCGTGAATCAGGCTACAACAGATACAGAAGGAGCAGATTAATACCTATCAATTGATTTATAGCACAAAAGGATCAGATCCCTGTGCTACTTAAAAAATTGATAAAACGCCGCATTAGGGTCGTTTCCTAATGCGGTGTTTTTATTAATTTTGCAGTTGGTATGAAAAGAACTCTGTTGATATTTGTTTTTCTGTGTTGTGCTCTGCTTACATACGCTAAAGCAGCGGCAACAACTGTTGAACAAAATGCAGCAGGTAGTATAACTCCAGATCAAAATCAGGCTGTAGCATTGATGACTATCAGCCAGTCACAGACTGCCTTACCTGTCAATATTGAGGATACAAACGCTTGTTCTGTCGTTCTGCATTCCGTGAACAGTCTGATACAACGTGAAGTCAGACGCTTACAGCGACTGTTGAGCTTTTCTTTCACACTCCGGAACAGGACTGAACTCTCCCAATGCTTTATAAGCACCCATTTTTTTGCAACCCAAAGATTCTCTGGCGGTTTTCATATCTACGGCCGCCATCAGTTGCGCTGTTAGCGGTATTGTAACATATTAAAAGAACAATTGCCCCTATAACAATACTATGGGGGACATTGATGTGTTTATGAACTTTTATTGTTACAATCAGACTTAACAGAAAAAAAATGAAAGAGATAATTAAAAGCCTGGCTGATTCCGTGTCGGGCATAGAGATAAAGAAAAAACTGTTCTCAACAAGAGTGTCAATCTATGGAAACGAGCTCAAACACTATACGCTTTATTTTGGTGCCGATGCATCTGCCCGGATAAATGATTATATATCAAAAAATGATGCCCAACTGTTGGAGGAACTTGTGCCTGTAAACTACGGCCCCAACATGATTGAGGTGTTCAAAGCCCTGGACAACAGCATATCCGTTTTCAGGATTTTCCAATATGTCCCGCACCAATATGAACCCCGCTCAGAATGGATTATATCGACCGATGCCAGGACATGCCATGCATTAAACAACCTTGTGTCAGGTATTAGATAAACCGGCTCAAATAAGATAAGATGTATGATTGTTATCTGGCTGCTGATTGCATTGGGACTCATAATCATGGGGGCTTCCTGGCTGGTTGAAGGCGCATCTTCAATAGCCAGGAAGGCCGGCATGAGTGAGTTCGTAATTGGTCTTACTATAGTAGGATTCGGCACTTCATGTCCCGAGTTGGTGGTAAGCCTGACTGGCGCATTTGAGGGTAATGCAGATATCGCCGTCGGCAATGTAATAGGTTCAAATATCTTTAATGTGCTGTTTATTCTGGGACTCACCGCATTGATTTGTCCGGTTTCCATGAGCAGTGACAACAGGAAGATTGATATTCCTGTCACACTGACGGTGACAACAGTATTCCTGGTATTAGGTCTGAACCATACCCTTTGGGGCATTGGTCAGTCTGACAGGCTCTCAAGATTGGAAGGCTTTATACTTATTGCGGCATTTGCTGCATATATTATACAATCGTTCCGTAGCGGAAAGTCATCAGATCCATATTCTTCAGAATCAAAACCCAGAAAACTCTATATAGCCATCTTTATGGTAATAGCCGGACTTGCCGGTCTTATCATTGGCGGAAATCTTTTTGTGGATTCCGCCACTGATATAGCCCGGATGGTAGGTGTAAGTGACAAGTTCATTGCTGTCACCATCCTGGCAGGTGGAACATCCCTTCCAGAACTGGCCACCAGTATCGTAGCTGCGCTCAAATCCAGGGACCAGCTGGCGCTTGGCAATATCCTGGGGTCAAATGTTTTCAACATTTTGCTTATTCTGGGGACATCGGCCATAATAACACCCTTATCTTTGTCATCTGTTACGTATGTTGATGCGTTGGTTCTCTTGATTAGCATGATATTGTTGCTCCTATGGGCTTATACCGGACAAAAGGAACGTATAGACCGGTTGGAAGGTGCGCTGATGCTTATGCTGTTCGGAGCGTATTACACATATCTTTTTATAAAACTGTAAATGACAACTCTTTTTCTCATCCTTATAGGCGTCATCATAATGATGTGCATCTGGCTGAACAATGTTTCATCCCGAATTGGTATCCCTACCCTGCTGGCATTCATAGTGCTTGGTATCCTGTTTGGCAACAACGGTCTTGTACCTCTGCATTTTGAGGACTATGATTTTGCCAGGGAGACCTGTACCGTGGCTCTGATATTCATTATGTTCTACGGTGGTTTCGGTACCAGATGGGACGCGGCCAGACCTATTGTGCGGGAGGCTACGCTGCTGGCATCGGTTGGCGTTATAATCACGGCTGGACTGACCGGACTGTTCTGTCATTTCGCACTACGCTGGGGATGGGCTGAGAGTTTTCTGCTGGGGGCGGTAGTGAGTTCTACCGATGCCGCATCTGTATTCTCCATACTCCGCTCCAAGAAACTTGGCCTTAAGAACAACACCGCCCCTATGCTGGAGATGGAGAGCGGCAGCAATGACCCTTTTGCCTATATGCTTACGGCACTGATGCTCAGCATCATGACCGGTAACGCTACCGGACCAGGCATCTCTTGGATGCTGTTTGCCCAGTTGGCGTTCGGAGCCGGGTGCGGAGTGGGCATAGCCAAACTGGCATCAATGATACTGGACCGTGTCCGTATCAAGGGCCAAGGCTACAACTCGTTGTTCATACTGTCTGTTGCAATCCTGTCATACGCCATCCCGGACCTTATCGGGGGCAACGGTTATCTGAGTTCCTACATAGTGGGAGTGATATTGGGTAACACGGACTTTCCGGGAAAGAAGGCTTTGGTCAACTTCTTTGACGGTGTAACCGGACTGATGCAAGTGCTGATATTCTTCCTTTTAGGTTTGCTGGCGCGTCCATTGCTGCTTCATCGGGCCATACTCCCGGCATTGGCCATATTTTTATTCATGCTGCTTATAGCCAGGCCGCTGGCCGTGACAGGAATCCTTTCTCCATTCAGAAAATATCCACTCAGACAGCAGTTATTGGTGTCTTTTGTGGGTCTTAGAGGTGCTGCGTCAATCGTATTTGCCATTATGGCCATGACCGACAATCCGCTTGTGGAGAATGATATTTTCAATATAGTATTCTGCATAGTGCTGATTTCCATCTCACTGCAAGGTTCACTGATTCCCTGGGTTGCCCGAAGACTTGATATGGTTGATGCCGGGTCTGATGTAATGAAGACTTTCAATGATTATTCCGAAGGCACACAGATGCAGTTCAGCAGCATTGACATCACCCCGGGCAGCAATTGGGACAGCAAGAAGGTAATGGATCTGGAGTTGCCCGGGAATGTGCTGCTGGCACTGGTACTACGTAACGGAGAGCGTCTGGTTCCACGCGGAGATACGCTCCTTATGGCCGGCGATAAGGTTATAATGGTGACCAAAACATTTGAGGACACAGAGACATATCTGGTGGAAAAGACTGTCAAGAAAGGCGGAAAAAGGGACGGGCACACCATTAGCGATATTTCTGGCGATGGCCTGGTCCTTTTAGTACGTCGCGGCGACCAACAGATCATCCCGTCCGGTGACACCTGCCTCCATGCCGGCGACAATCTGGTCATTCTGAATGTGACGCATTAGGGTCGTTTAACAATGCGGCGATTCAGGATTCTTCGTTGAAGTAGAGCTTGTAGAACTTGCCGTGCTCGTCCTCGCCCTGCTCTATCAGCTGGCGGCTGCCGTGCACGTATATGTGGAAGTTCTTGTCCAGTTTGATGACGCTCTTGTAGAGGCGGTTCTGTTTCTTTACGGCGCCCTCGCTTACGTCAAACTGGTCTTGGAGCTGTATCTGACGCTCCTGCTCGTAACGGTTGCGGTAATCATCGAACATACCCACCACCTCGGGCTGGGATATTACCTGCTGCTCAAATGACGGCATATCGAACTTGGGGTTGTTCTTGAAGAATCCCATGGTGCGGCTCAGCAGGTCGGCCTGGTCGGCACGGTTCACGTTGAACTGCTTGGGCAGCTCCTGCGCTACGAAATTGCGGGTCAGTTCCATCACGTTCTGGGTCTGGAAATATGAGTCCTGACGGCGCATCAGGTGCAGATAGTCATCAATCCAATAACTGGCACCCTGGGTGTTGGTCTTATCGACCACAGCCACCATGTAACCCTTCTCGCGCTCGTAGTTCATTATGAGCGCGCCCTTGTCAAGTCGGCGCAGGTTCACGCCGTCCACGGGCGATATGTCAAAACCATCCTCATCGTGCTCAAAGGTAAGGAAGGTCTCCTTGTTCTCTATCTTGAACAGGCCGATAGCCTCGTTTATGTCACGCCCGATACCCAGACCTGTAATATGAGCCACTATAAAGTCACCGCCCTTGATCTTTGGGTGCTGGCAGTTCTCATACAGGTGTGTGGCCAAATCTACCGAGAAGTCATATAGCATGCCCGGATTATCGAATATGTCACTTACCAGCCTATAGACACGGTTATTCTCAAGCCCCAGGTCATCATGGAACACAAATCGCTCCTCACTCTTGAACGAGCCCACAAAGTACTCGGTGAGCAGGGTGTTCATATCCTCGCTCAGCGTAAACAGTTTCTTGGAGCATACAAACGGCTCCTCATTTGCCTGATTGCCCACATAATGCAGCGCCAGGCTCTCTATCTTCATTTCTGACATATTTTATACTTTGGCTTTGGCCTTGGCTTTGGCTTCCATCCGGTGCGAGTGTCTTTCGGCGCAAAGCGCCGCTATAAGCCAACGCCAAAGCCAAAGCCAACGTTAATTACTCTGGGCGCCGGCAGCAAGATCCAGTATCTCATTGGTTATGGCCTGCTGGCGAAGTTTGTTGTATTGCAGGGTAAGCTCGCCAATCAGGTTGTCGGCATTCTCGGTAGCGGCTTGCATGGCAATCATACGGGCGGCCTGCTCGCTGGCGTAAGAGTCCAGCATGGCGCAATATACTTTCATGCGTATAACCTTGGGCAGCAGCACTTTCATAAGCTCTACGGCCGACGGCTCCAGAATGTAGTCACTCTCCTGCTCCGCCTCACCGGCCGGAACAGTAACCGGCAGCAGAACCTCATCCACAATCTGCTGTGATCCGGCACTCTTAAAGTGAGTATAGGTAAGCACCACCTTGTCCAGATGGCCGTTCAGATACATATCCATAAGGTCATCGGCCAGTGATGCAGCCTGCTCGTAACTGCGGCTCTGCATCATGCCGACGTAACCGGTGTTAATGGTCAGCCCCTCCTTACGGAATGCATCGGTTATCTTCTGTCCTACGGTATATACCAGAGGAGTCTGGTCAATACTATAAAGTTCATTGTAAAGTGAGCGGCTGTGACGTATTATATTGCCGTTAAAACCGCCGCACAGGCTGGAATCGGACGAGAAGCAGACCATTGCCACCTCCTTGACATCACGCTCCACCACCAGCGGCGACACCTTACGGGCCTCAGGGTCGGACGACAGGCGTTTAAGGATACCATCCAGCTGATTAACGTAAGGCACGGCAAACTGAATGTTCTGCTGAGCCTTGCGCAGTTTCACGCTCGACACCATCTTCATGGCCGATGTGGTCTTGCGTGTATTGCTGACCGACTGGATACGGGTCTTTATCTCCTTGAGTGACATTACTTATCAGATTCCTAATTCCTGAATGGTCTTGTCGGCAGCCTCCTCTATGAGCTTGCCTACCTCATCATTCATCACGCCTTTGGACAGCACATCAAGTATGTTCTCCTTGTACTTGCCGCGAACAATCTCCACAAAACGGTCCTCAAACTCAATGACACGGTCTAGCGGAACCTTGCTCAGAAGACCGTGTATGCCGCAGTAAAGCACTGCTATCTGCTCTCCTACCGGCATAGGTGAATACTGAGGCTGAATGAGCAGACGGTTGTTCTTGCGTCCCTTGTCAAGCACCATGGCGGTCACGGGGTCCATATCGCTGCTGAACTTGCTGAACGCCTCCAGCTCGCGGTACTGCGCCTGGTCAATCTTGAGCGTACCGGCCACCTTCTTCATGGACTTGATCTGAGCGTTACCGCCCACACGTGATACCGATATACCCACGTTGATGGCGGGACGGAATCCCTCGTTGAAGAGGCTTGACTCCAGATATATCTGACCGTCGGTGATGGAGATCACGTTTGTAGGTATATAGGCCGATACATCCCCGGCCTGAGTCTCGATGATAGGCAGAGCGGTCAGTGATCCGCCTCCCTTGACGTGACCCACAAGCGACGGCGGAAGGTCATTCATCTTCTCGGCCACCTCCTGCTGGCTGATTATCTTGGCTGCACGCTCAAGCAGACGTGAGTGCAGGTAGAATATATCACCCGGATATGCCTCACGACCAGAAGGACGTTTCAATATAAGTGATACCTCACGGTAGGCCACAGCCTGCTTGGAGAGGTCATCATAAACCACTAAGGCATGACGGCCGGTATCACGGAAATACTCACCTATTGCGGCACCTGCCAGCGGAGCGTAGTACTGCAGGGCTGCGGGATCGGCAGCGGTTGCGGCAACCACGATGGTGTAATCCAGAGCGCCGTGCTGACGCAGTGTATTTACTATGGTTGCAACGGTTGAGCCCTTCTGACCCACAGCCACATATATGCAATAGACAGGATCACCTGCCTCATAGTTCTTACGCTGGTTTATGATTGTATCAATGGCAATGGCTGTCTTACCGGTCTGACGGTCACCGATTATAAGCTCACGCTGACCGCGGCCTATGGGAATCATGGCATCAATGGCACGCAGACCGGTCTGCAGCGGCTGATGCACCGGCTCACGGAACACTACGCCGGGAGCCTTACGCTCCAGGGGCATCTCAAAGAAGGGACCCTCTATATCCTTAAGACCGTCAAGCGGCTTACCCAGCGGGTTAACCACGCGGCCCAGCATGTTCTCACTTACGTTGATTGAGGCAATTCGGCCTGTGCGGTGCACAGTCATGTCCTCCTTGATCTGATCGGTAGGACCCAGCAGGATGGCACCTACGTTATCCTCCTCCAGATTCATCACTATGGCCTGGATGCCATTGTCAAACTCTATCAGCTCATCGGCCTCGGCATTCTTGAGTCCGTATATGCGGACCACGCCGTCACTCACCTGGAGCACGGTTCCAACCTCCTGAAACTTGGCGCTGGTGTCAATGCCCTTTAACTGTTCCAGAAGTACCTCCGATACCTCACTTGCCTTTATTCCGTTTGCCATTATATGATACGGTTATTCTTTTCAATAAGTTCCTTGCGGATTCTCTGCAGCTTGCCTGCCACGCTGGCGTCAAGTCGGAATCCGTCAACCAGAAGCACGAATCCGCCGTCGAGTGACGGATCAACCGTGTGGGTCCATTCCACGCGGCCGTGCTCTACGTTCTCTACCAACTGTTTGAGCCTTGCCCTGCGTTCATCACCCACAGGGGTGGCTGTAATAAGCTCAACCGGCACAATACCATTCCTGAGGCGGTACAGATCCTGATAGCTTACGGCCATAAACAGCAGGCAGTCACCGCGTCCGGCACCTACAACGAGCTTGAAGAAAGCCTGTGCAGAGCCGCTGAGCGGTTTCTTTCCGTCCGTGACAGCAGTCTCAAGCAGGCTGCATTTATCGGCCACACTTAACGTGGGGTCAACCAGACGGTCATGTATGGCACGCACAGCCCGCATCCGTGAGGCAAGCGTCTGCATCTCCAGATACACCTGCGCGGCATCACCCTGCTCCACCGCATACTGCAGCAGCGCCTTGGCGTATCGCACGGAAACGGTTCCTGTATTCATACCTTACTTCTCTGTTTTGACATCATCTATCATACGGTCTATCAGAAGGAGCTGGTCCTCATCGGTGGAGAGTTCCTTAAGCACAACCCTCTCGGCCACCTGAACTGACAGTTCGGCTACCTGACGGCGCATGCTGCGCAGTGCCTCCTCCTTCTCAAGACGTATCTGTTCACGTGCATCGGCGATGATCTTCTCACCGCTCTCCTTGGCACGAGTCTCTGCCTCTGCAATGATCTCATCACGCCGGTCGGCTGCCTCCTTAAGGATACGCGCCTTCTCGGCACGGGTCTCCTTAAGCAGTTCATCACATTCATTCTGGATGCCGGCCAGACGCTCATTGGCCTCCTTGGCCGCCAGGAGCGACTTGTCTATATACTCATTGCGCTCGTCGACCATACGGGTAATCATGGGGAATCCCCACTTTACCAGTATAAAGAAGACAATTCCGGCTGCAATGAGCATCCAGATGATTGTACCGACTTCGGGAATCAGAAGGTCCATTACTTAGCGTAAAGTGCCAACAGACAAACGATTACGGCCAGAAGTGACACACCCTCCATGAAGGCGCCGATAAGAATCATAGAGCTGCGGATATCACCGGCAGCCTCGGGCTGACGTGCGATTGACTCCATTGCTGACTGACCGATACGGCCCAGACCCAGAGCTGCACCTACAACTGCGATAGCGGCACCGAGAGCGATACCTGCGTTACCGAATGCTGCACCAACGGCAGCCTGCAAGAATGTTGCTAACATCATAATGTTGTTATTTTTAAGTTGTTAATGAATTATCTACGTTGGCCTTGGCGTTGGCTTTGGCCCCATCCGGTGCGTGATGCTCCTCAGGTCGTGACAGGCCGATGAACACAGCGCTCAGCATTGTGAACACATAAGCCTGTATATATGCCACCAGCAGTTCCAGCAAGTTCATGAATATCATGAAGAATACAGACAGGACTGTCATCGGGGCACCTATCACCGGTCCCATCTTTGCTGTTATGAATATCACACAGGTAAGCGACAGTATGATGGCATGACCTGCAGTAATATTGGCGAACAGACGAACCGTAAGGGCAAACGGTTTGGTGAATATACCCACAATCTCAATGAACGGCAGCAAAGGGATGGGAGCCTTGAGGAATATGGGTACATCGGGCCAGAGTATCTCTTTCCAATACTCGCGGTTACCGAACACGTTTACAGTAAAGAACGTTACCAGTGCCAGGGTTAGAGTAATGGCTATATTACCGGTTACATTGGCACCGGCCGGGAATATGGGAATAAGCCCCATTATGTTGCTCAGCAGTATAAAGAAGAATATGGTGAGCAGCAACGGAGTATACCGTTTGTAGTCCTTGCCTACCGAAGGCTTGATTACATCATCCACAATCATGGCAATTACATACTCCATAAGGCCCACAAAACCGCCCGGAGCAGGATCGGTAGCGCTGTGACGCCTGTACCAGCGGGCAGTGCACATCACTATCACGCAGAGCAGCAGGCTGTTTATTATCACTGCCAGCGCTATCTTGGTAAGCGACAGGTCCAGCGGCTTGAGTTCAGTGCCGTCGGGCAGCGTCTCAACAAGTTTGCCTGCATGGGCTCCATCCTGTGTGATATGGAATCCGTCATAGCTGCCGGTATACTCCAGTTCCCGTGACGAGAAGAAATGCCAGCCCGTAACCTTGCTGTAAAGTATAACCGGCAGGTGAAGACTGATTTCCTTATTACCTATTGTAATTATATGCCAGTGATAGGAATCCTTGAGATGGCCGAATATGATGCCCTTGACATCGACAGTCTCATCCTGTGCGGTCTCCTGTGCTATGGCCGGAACCGCAATCAGAAACATCAGTGACAATATGGCGATTATCTTTTTCAACCCTTTTTCTCTCCTTTCATAAACAGCACCGTCTCAACAGCCGACAGGCACAGGTAATATATCATGAATACAACTGCAAACGACAGCAACTGAGTTCCGACAGCTGTGAAATATATCACAAGCAGAACAATGGCAAGCAGGATCTTTACCACTCTGTAGGTAAGGAAGAATATGCTTCGGTCCTTGCCCTTTCTCTCGTTTGAGCGTTTTAGCAATACCATAACGCCAAGCATTACCGCATAGAACAGCGGAATGATGAAGAGCAGGGACGGATACTGATCCGGCCAACCGATGCGCAACGCCAGTACTGAGCCTATAGTCAACACTGACAACGCTATCAGATATGTAATTATCAGTTTCTTCATTTTTTACTTTAGCTATGGCCTTGGCTTTGGCTACCATCCGGTACGAATTGACTTTAGGTTTTTAGCGCCGCTAAAAGCCAACGCTAAAGCCAACGCCAACGTTATATCTCAACACATATTGAGAGGATGTTGTCCTTAACCTCGGCGAATCCGGAGTTAACCGCAACCTCAACCAAACCGTTCGCATTCTCATATTTTATCAAACCTTTTTCCAAAGAGGAGATTATAGGAGCGTGATTATCGAGAACAGTAAAACTGCCCAAAGTACCAGGGAGAGTGACTTTCTTAACCTCACCCTCAAACACCAGTTTCTCTGGAGAAATAATCCTTAGTTTCAACATTCTCAATCTTCTTTTTATCGCACCGGATGGAAGCCAACAGCCAATAGCTAACAGCCAACAGCCGGTGCGAAGCACCATTTAACCCTTCATTTCCTCCTGTAGTTTCTTGGCTTTCCCGATGGCCTCCTCAATTGTACCTACATTCAGGAATACCTGCTCGGGCAGGTCATCCACCTCACCGTCCAGAATCATGTTGAATCCCTTGATGGTATCCTCAATGCTTACCATTGTGCCCTTGACTCCGGTAAACTGCTCGGCTACGGTGAACGGCTGTGACAGGAAACGCTGTACGCGGCGTGCACGTGCCACGGTCAGCTTGTCCTCATCGGACAGTTCATCCATACCAAGGATTGATATGATATCCTGGAGTTCGTTGTAACGCTGAAGAATCTGCTTTACGCGCTGAGCGGTATCGTAGTGTGCCTTGCCCACAATATTGGGGTCAAGGATACGTGACGTTGAATCCAGAGGGTCAACGGCCGGGTAGATACCCAGCTCAGCAATCTTACGGCTCAGCACGGTGGTTGCATCCAGGTGAGAGAACGTGGTGGCTGGTGCCGGGTCGGTAAGGTCATCGGCCGGAACATATACGGCCTGTACCGATGTGATTGATCCGTGTATGGTCGATGTGATTCGCTCCTGCATCTTACCCATCTCACTGGCCAGCGTAGGCTGGTAACCTACGGCAGACGGCATACGTCCCAGAAGGGCCGATACCTCACTACCTGCCTGAGTGAAACGGAATATGTTATCGATAAAGAACAGGATATCACTGTAAGCACCGTCGCTGCCGGCACCGTCACGGAACGACTCGGCAACGGTAAGACCTGAAAGCGCTACCGATGAACGTGCCCCGGGAGGCTCATTCATCTGACCATACACAAGCGTGGCCTGTGACTTGGCAACCTCATCATAATCCACCTTGCTCAGGTCCCACTCTCCCTTGGCCATGCTCTCCTTGAAGGCATCACCGTATTTTATAACACCGGATTCTATCATCTCACGCAGCAGGTCATTACCCTCACGGGTACGCTCTCCCACTCCGGCAAATACCGAGAATCCGTTGTTTTTCTTTGCGATATTGTTGATAAGCTCCATGATGAGCACGGTCTTGCCTACACCGGCGCCGCCAAAGAGGCCAATCTTACCGCCCTTGCAGTAAGGCTCCAGCAGGTCAATAACCTTGATTCCGGTAAACAGCACCTCCTCTACGGTGGAGAGCTCCTCAAACTTGGGCGGCTGACGGTGAATGGGGAACGCGCCCTCCTTGTCCAAAGGCTTGAGGTCATCGATAGGCTCGCCGGTAACGTTCATCATACGTCCCTTGATCTGTTTGCCCACAGGCATAGTGATAGGACTGCCGGTAACGCGTACCTCCATTCCGCGGCGAAGACCCGAGGTGATATCCATAGCCACACAACGTACCATGTTCTCACCAATATGCTGCTGAACCTCAATTATAAGTTTGCGGCCGTCATCACGGGTTATCTCCAGCGCGTCATGGATTGAGGGCAGGTCATCACCTGTCTCAAAAGCCACATCCACCACAGGGCCGATTATTTGGGCTACATGCCCTGAAACTGCTTTCATATCGTCAATTTTACGGAATGCAAAGATAACGAATTCCAGCGTACCTTATTATCCATTAAAGTGACCTTTTGTATCTAAACGGGTTATATTTCACACTTATTTATACTAATTTTGCGGCATGATTTTATCAGATACTCTTTGGGCAGTTATCAAATTGCTTGCAGGATTTGCAATGCTTTTCTTTGGCGGAGACTGGCTTGTTGACGGCGGAGTTGCTCTGGCACGCAAATACCGCATATCGCCACTTGTTATAGGTATGACTATCGTGGCTTTCGGGACATCGGCTCCGGAGTTGCTTGTCAGTATGATTTCGGCTATCAAAGGGAACTCAGGTATAGCAATGGGCAACGTGCTCGGTTCCAATATTGCCAACATCGGACTTATATTGGGATTGACGGCAATTCTCTGTCCTATCCCGACTGATAACCGCAAGGTCCTTAAGAACGGCCTCATTATGATATTCTCATCGGTGCTTCTGCTGCTATTCTCTCTCAACTGCGGCATATCCAGAATTGAAGGTCTTATATTGTTTGCAGGCATAATCCTGTTTACCGCCCTCTCCATATGGAAAGGACGTACTGCCAGGTCTGACAATGATTCCGATGTTGATATTCAAGCCAAAAGTATGTCAGTGCCTGTTGCCATACTGCTTGTAATACTCTCCTGCGCCATGCTGGCTTTGGGAGCGGATTTCATGGTAGACGGAGCAACTGTTCTGGCTAAATCAATGGGAGTCAGCGACAAAGTTATTGGTCTTACAATTGTGGCACTCGGAACAAGCCTGCCCGAACTTGCCGCATCGGTTGCCGCCGCCATCAAGAAAGAGATGGATATATCGATAGGCAATATCATTGGCTCCAACATATTCAACATACTGTGCGTACTCGGTGTATCGGGTTCAATCAGTCCCATTCCATTCGAGTACGCACAATACAGTGCTGATTTTATCATTATGCTGGCCTTTGCGATCGCACTTGTGCTATATACACAACCCTGGAAGCCTCAAGGGCGTCTGGGTCGCTTGGCAGGTGCGACCCTGTTCATGGCCTACATTGCCTACGCAATCTCTCTATTCTAATCGTTCTTACGCTTCATAACACTGCGTACAAAGTACCATATCAGTACTGCGTACATGATCAGTGACAGCCACTCGGCCATATGAGATCCAGTCCAGGAATCGGCCATGAACAGATCCAGGCCGGCAAATCTGAGTGCAGCGCTTACCACACCCATCAGCGCACCACCGGCAATGAAACCGGAAGCAAGCAGTGTTCCATGCTCTACACGGGCTGTATTTACAGCCGGATCGATAGAACGGGTCCCAACGTACCAGTTGATGAATCCGCCTACCACAAGAGGAATATTGAGCTGGAACGGGATAAACATACCCAAAGCGAATGCCAGAGCCGGAATCTTGCAGAAATTCAGTATCAGCGCAATCACTGCACCCACAGCATAAAGCCACCAGGGAGCACCTGTACCCGACATAAGCGGGTCAATTACAGCAGCCATTGCGTTAGCCTGCGGAGCCACCAGTGCGTTCTCACCTACAAATCCGTATGTTTTGTTCAGGATAATCAGTACGCCGCCTACGGTCAGGGCCGAAACCAGAGTACCAAGGAACTTCCAGCCCTGCTGAACAGCCGGTGTTGAGCCCAGCCAGTAACCTATCTTAAGGTCGGTGATGAAACCGCCCGCCATTGAGAGTGCAGTGCAGACCACGCCCCCCATAATAAGAGCCGACACGATTCCCGGAGTGCCTTTAAGACCGACAGCAACCATAATGACCGATGCCAGAATCAATGTCATCAGGGTCATTCCGGAAACAGGATTGGTACCGACGATTGCGATAGCATTGGCTGCAACAGTAGTGAAAAGGAAAGCTATTATACCTACTACCAGAATACCTACCACAGCATGCAGCAGGTTGAAATCCATCACGCCAAAATAGAAGAATGCGAAAACAGCGACAAGAGCCACTATTATGCCAATGATGACAATTTTCATTGGCAGGTCACGTTGAGTACGTTCCACCTGCACCCCGGAGCCGGCCTTGCCGCCCTTGAGTTCACGTCCGGCAAGACTGACAGCACCCTTAATAACCGGCCAGGACTTGATTATACCAAGAATTCCGGCCATGGCAATACCACCGATACCTATATGACGCGCGTAGCTTGAGAAAATCTGTTCAGGTTCCATCTGTGCGACAGCATCCGTCACGGCAGGATTAAGTGACTGCAGGAAAGCATCGCCCAAAAGCGGCAATACCGGAACTATCACGAACCATACAACAGCCGAACCAGCCGCTATTATGCAGGCGTATTTAAGACCCACGATATAACCTAATCCCAGCACTGCCGCACCGGTGTTTATGCTGAACAGCAACTTGGCTTTTGTGGCCAAGGCCGATCCCCACGCACATACTCGTGTAGTAAAAGTCTCTGTCCAAAGCCCGAAAGTAGAGACTATGAAATCATAGATACCACCTATTATACCTGATATTACCAGCGGCTTGGCCTGACCTGCGCCCTTCTCGCCGGATATAAGGACCTGAGTAGTGGCAGTAGCCTCGGGGAACGGATACTTGCCGTGCATATCCTTTACAAAATACTTACGGAAGGGAATCAGGAACAGGATGCCCAGTACACCGCCCAGCAATGAACTGATGAACACCTGCATGAAGTTTACCGTCATGTCCGGGTACTTGGCCTGCAGGATATAAAGCGCCGGCAGTGTGAATATGGCACCGGCCACAATCACACCCGAGCAGGCGCCTATGGACTGAATGATCACGTTCTCACCCAGAGCTCCCTTGCGCTTGGCAACCGATGAAACGCCAACCGCAATGATAGCTATCGGTATGGCGGCCTCAAACACCTGACCCACTTTAAGCCCCAGATAGGCTGCAGCAGCCGAAAAGAGCACAGCCATAAGCAGGCCCCAGCCTACAGACCACAAGTTAGCCTCGGGATAGACCTTGTCCGGTTTCATTACAGGCTCATATTCTTCACCCTCCTTAAGTTCCCGGTATGCGTTTTCCGGCAGTTCAACCGGTTTTTTCTCTTCTTCCATATCCTTATTATCTTATGATTATTTTTTGTTGTTTATTCGGCAAATGTAATAATTATCCATCTGTAAGACATCCTCATACTTCATAAATTTCTATATTCGCATATTATTGGCAAGGACAATTCCATATCAATGAAAAATGTTTCAGCATTAATTCCGGTTATAAACCGGATACCCAGACGTCTGATAAAACGTCTTCTCATTATTCCTGTCCTGCTCTGGAGCATGGCGGACATATCATCGGCACAAAAGATCCAGGTGGTGAACCTGGAGAATCAGGTGGTGCGCAAATTCATGTCTCACGGTCCATACAGCGGGTTCGGCACTGAAAACAGTTACTTTGAAAACAACGAGGAGTTTCCTTCAAGATTTGCCTTTGACAAGCCTGAATCCTTTGAAATCAGCTGGGCAGGAAATGCCGATGACACGTATACCGTAACTCTCAAAGAGAGCCGCAACCGCAGGAAAAAGGGCAATACAGTCCTGTCGGAGACGGTTAACGGCAACAGTTTCAGGATGACCAACCTGATTCCGCAGAGGTATTATACATACACTGTCAAGAAAGGCTCCAGAAAAGTTCTGAGTGGAAAATTCAGGACCGAAGGACAGATACGTATGCTGGAAATAAGAGACTGTGTCAATGCACGTGATTTAGGCGGATGGAGCACTTTTGACGGCAGGACCGTCCGATACGGATTACTGTTCCGTACAGGCAGCATAGATGGTGAATACAACGGAGACTGCAGTGACAACTGCCCGGGAGCACGCTGCCGCAACCCGATTCACGAGTCTGCCCAAAGCCAGATCGGCGATCCTGCACGATACACCCTTCATAAAGAATCTGTCGATGCCCTCGAATTCATCGGAATAGACGCTGACCTGGACCTTCGCGGCATTACAGGCGAAGGTCTATGGGGCAACCAGTGTATGACTCATACCCGCTCCTTGGGGCTAACCAAGATTCCCGGAGCTGACTATTGTCAGGTGATGACCGATATAGCACTTCACAATCCGTTTGATGACCCTGCTGTAGTAAAGGATGTAGATTGGATTATTCAGGAACTCAAGAAGGGACGCCATGTCGCATTCCATTGCCGCTCAGGTGCAGACCGTACCGGTGCTGTAGCAATGATAATCGAGGCCTTGCTGGGAGTTCGCGGCGGTGACATTGCCATGGACTATGAGCTTACATCACTCTCATCCGAAGGCACAGGCCAGACACGTAGTGCCAAAAACGTGCTCACTGGCGGCTACGGTTTTTACGGCCGTGGATTCACCACAATTCCGGTGGATGAACCTGATCCCGACAAACGTCTTCAGAAACAGGCCTACATATACCTGAATTCCACCTTTGACGGGTGTTCAATAAGCGAAACCGACCTGGACTGGTTTGTCAGTTTCATGCTGGAATAATTCCCCCATTTGTGATTTACCTATTGGTCAAGTATTGCATCATTAAAAAAAACACTACTTTTACATTCAAATAACCTACTTATATCAACAAAAATTATGAGAAAAAGTTTGATTATCGCTGCAGTTGCCGCATTGGCAATTGCTCCGGCATCCGCACAGAACTCTCGAATAGTAGAGGATGGCGGCACAGGACCTTACAAAGCCATCATGATGGAAGAGTCCTCTCTGACAACCCACACAATCTTCCGCCCTCAGGACATCAGCAAATTCGGCAAGGGCAACCTTCTGCCTGTCCTGGTTTGGGGTAACGGCGGCTGCGCCAACTCACCAAGCGGACATATCAATTTCCTTAATGAGGTGGCATCACAGGGCTTCCTTATCGTAGCTATCGGCCCCAGCAACTACCAGCAGCAGGAGGCTCCGCGTCCCGGTCAGACCGGTGATGTACCCCGTATGGGTGGAGGCGGATTCCCCGGCGGTGGAATGCCCGGTGGCGGTATGCCCGGCGGCATGGGTGGCCAGCGTCCGCAAGGTGCTCCCCAGGGTGCTCCTCAAGGTCAGCGTCCTCAGGGCCAGGGCGGTCCTCAAGGTGGCGGTATGCCACGTATGGGCGGTGGAATGCCCGGCGGTATGGGCGGCGGCATGCCCCAGATGGGTGGCGGCGGCATGTCCATGGGTGACCCCGCCGGTCTGAAGCAGGCTCTTGAGTGGGCCATCGCCCAGAATGCCGACAAGAACAGTCCCTATTACCAGAAACTGGATATCGACAATATCGCAGCTGCCGGTATGTCATGCGGCGGTCTTCAGGCCCTCCATATGTCCGATGACGCTCGCATCAAGACCATCATGGTCATGAACAGCGGTTTCTTCAACGGTGGTGATGACAAGGCCAGCCTTGCCAAGATGAAACAGAAATCAGTTATCTGGATTCTGGGCGGTTCTACCGATATCGCCTGGGAGAACGGTAACGATGACTTCAAGCAGATGTCAGGTACCATGCCCGCATTCCTGTGTAGTCTGGACGGCATCGGTCATGGAGGTACTTACATGCAGCCTCACGGCGGTGACTATGCAAAGGTTGCTACAGCATGGCTCAAGTGGTGGCTCAAGGGCGACAAGGAGGCCGGTACTATGTTCACAGGCGCAGAGCCCGGCGTAAGCAAGATGGAGGGATGGATGTATGAGCGCAAGAACATCAAATAAGCGCCATATCACTCCTTAGACAAAACTGAAACGCGCTCCGGATTCAATTCGGGGCGCGTTTCTCACTCTTTTCTAAAAACTCCTGTTAAACTATAATCTAAAGAAAGAATAGTATACCTTATCTGCCTGGGCAGTCTGCTTCTGTTCGTTAAGATAGTTAAGATTTGGGAACTGGTCCCTGTCATATGAGTATACCAGTTCCTTATCGGTCAACTTGCATATACGCGCCTTCTTGGTAATCTTTTCACCTCCGTCTATCTCCTGGCAGAAAGTAAGGCTACCATCCGGCTTGAGAGAGTAATGACCTTCCATCGTTACCAAGTTAGCAACAGTTAGAGGGGCATCTCCATACATGACATATGAATTAGGACTGATAACCAGATTCCACTTACGTTTGTTCACCGTCGTGTTTTTCTGGATACGCTTGGCATCACGGTAATATGCCACGTCCTGAAAATACCAGTTCCCTTCGATCCTGCGTTTCCAATACATGAATCTCAGTTCCTGTACATAATTCCAAATCTTTCTCATATATGTATTAATTCTTATCAATAAAGGTATATTAGGGTATCAAAATCAAAACAACTGTTCCTGTCTGTCATTCATTGTCAAAATCAAGCACTCTGGCTTTGTATCTCATCTCCCAGTCATCTACATTGGCAGAAAACTCTATCGGTCTGTAAACTGTCCCAAGATTGATTCCAAGGGTAAACGTATACTGAAGGCCCGGTTCAAAGATGTCACCAGGAATGACACCTGAAAGCGGAATTGTCTGTTTCTTGCCCGAAGCTCCACGGTAATGGGTGCCGTCATAGTCAAACGGGTCAACATCAAAAATCACCTCCACATAATGCTTACCGGCTTTAAGTTCTTCGGGGACAAGATAGTGGCGGTTGCAATCTGTATTGGAAGCCGACAGGTGGTTCTGTGCCACGAACAACTCATTATCTTCACCGTAACTGACCAGGTCATCACCTTCATAATAGACTATTGACTCGCGTTTGGCGTTCGGAACCCAGTGGCTGTTTTCACCGTCAACCACATACATTCCCTCAGTAGGCAAACCGTGAAGGATAATCTTACGGATATGCATCAATCCTCTCAACTGTTCGTCATCGGTTATGTCGCAAACCCTGAATCCTATGCTGTTGGAGATGTGATGGAATCTGATGCTGACTGTCGCAAAGTCCTGATTGCACCTCATGTCAACAGCATTTGAAGCCAATGGTCCCAATACCACATCATCCGGTGTAAAAGAAACGGCATACGATCCATCCTTATGGTAACTGACATTTTTTACGTACGGATAGAAAGCGCTAACCGACATTACAGTATCCTCACCTATGTCCGCAATTATATTGGCAGTCCTGACCCCGTTTTGTTCATAAACAGGTTTGTTGTCGACCAAAACACCCAGAGACTCTTTATCCACGCCAACCAGTCCGAAAGCCACATCCGGAAGGAACGATGCATTTTTCTCTTCGGTCTCATAAGAAGTCTTTGAATCAGTATCCGCCTTGGTCGTTGTCTTGGTCGTTGTCTTGGTCTTTGTTTTGGTTTTGGTGTTCTGGGCTATGGATACATTGAAGACCGTATATATCTCCTGACCATTATATATCAACTGACTGAACCTGTCCTCCCTTGAACATGAAGATACCATCATTGCTGCAACAGCAACTAAAGGGACAATCAATGATTTGAATTCAATCCTTTTCATAATATCGCTGGCGTTATTATTCCCAAATACAAATATACAACAGTTTTTGCTGTTAAAATGCCGGAGAACGGGTAAACTTGCATAAACTGATTAAAATTATTCATGTTTTGAAGCATTTGTCCAAATTACCACATCCGCGTGGTTTTTATTCAACTTAAAGATGGACTTTTTTATACACAAATCACTACTTTTGCAATAAACAAAAGAGACTTATGGATATTCTTATAAGCAACGGGATTATCCTCCCGATGAATGTAGAGGATGGAGACGACATCTGTTTCTCCGGTTTCGCAGGTATAGAAGGAAACAGGATTTCATTTGTAAGCAGATCCCCCGAGGATGCGGAGCTATTCCTGGAGAAGCATCCCGATGCCGACAGGATTGATGCAACCGGCAAGATTGTGATGCCCGGTCTGATCAACACACACACTCATGTCGCCATGGCTCTTCTGCGTGGTGTATCGGATGATGTTCCGCTGATGGAATGGCTTGAGCAGCATATCTGGCCCATTGAAGGGAAAATGGGATATCAGGAAGTTTATGACGGAGCCAGACTTGGCATTCTGGAGATGCTTATGGGCGGAACCACCACCTTTGTAGATATGTACCCTTATGAGGAAGCCGTAGCACAGGCGGCCGAAAGTGCTGGTATACGGTCTGTAGTCAGCCCATGCCCGATGGATTTCAGGATGGAGCATTTTGAAAACGACTGGCGTCAGGTGCAGAAAAGATTTAAAGGAAGCGAACTTGTAACAATGTGGATGGGCCCGCACGCCATCTACACCCTTTCCGGCAAGAACCTCCAGCGATCCATAAGCCTTTCCGAAGAGCTTGGCGTCGGAAGTCACATCCATCTGTCAGAGACGCAGACAGAGCAGGACAACAGTATGGCTCAGCATGGCATGAGTCCTACAGAATATCTTGAGAAAGAAGGACTGTTCAGAACCAGGACACTTGCAGCCCACTGCGTAGTTATGTCCGACCACGACATAGAGATTCTTGCCGGAAACGGCGTATCGGTAGCCCACAATCCTCAGAGCAACATGAAACTTGCCTCCGGTATAGCACCGGTTAAAAAGATGCTCGATGCAGGAATCAATGTATCTATAGGTACCGACGGGGCGTCATCCAACAATGACCTGGATATGTGGGAAGAGATGCGGACTGCATCACTGCTACAGAAGGTAAGCACACTTGATCCCTGTGCCATCCCCGCTTACACAGCCCTGCAGATGGCTACGATAAACGGAGCCAAGGCCATCGGTCGTGAAGGGGAACTGGGCGTTATCGCAGCGGGAGCGTTGGCCGATGTCATTCTTGTAGATATTGAAAAACCTCACCTCTATCCCCACACAAACCTGATTTCAGAACTTGTTTACAGTACTCACGCATCGGATGTGGACACTGTGATTGTTAATGGCACCATCGTGGTAAAAAACCGCAAATGCCTCACAATGAACGCCCAAGAGGTATGCAGCACCGCCCAAAAGCATATAGACTCCTTGCTGAACAAATAAAAAGTACCGGAGAGATTAAAAAAAATCTCAATTGTTTTTGCAAGTATCCCTAAAACCACTACCTTTGCACCGCTTTCACAAGAAAGTACGTTCTTTGAACAATTCTGGAAAATTTTACTTTCCGACGTGAATACCTGAATAGGTTTCCAAACGTACGGAGGCAATTATCGCACAAGCCGAGAGCAAAGGGAAAGCTTGTTTTCACTTTGCCGAGGCGCGGAGATAATCGCCGCAGATAAAATTTTCCAGAGAAAATTTTATCTGCGGCAATAGCTC
>Ga0256405_10003550_pt1 | contig 31870 bp, 17 predicted proteins | sample RumenRJG_02DNA_FD_189096 | JGI IMG/M metagenome (GOLD analysis project Ga0256405, IMG submission 189096) | Bovine rumen microbial communities from Lethbridge, Alberta, Canada - RJG_02 | ecosystem: Host-associated > Mammals > Digestive system > Stomach > Rumen | place: Canada: Alberta...
TACAATAATTTATCCGAGTTTTTCTAAGCACAAATGAGAGAGTCTCGGAGCCCATTAAAATCGTCTTTATAACCGCCGATGATCAACAGATTCTCTACATAACAGAGGGGATCTGAGTAGTTACAAAGTTTTACCGGACAGCAATAATTTTATATCAATGCGATTGCGTTTCACCCGTTTCCAGAAGCCCTTCAATGCATCAGCGCCTTTGCCATTGCCTACATATATGATGCGTCCGCTCTTCAGGTCTACGACTATGGTCTTGTATACATATCCTTTTTTGACAGCAAATTCATCTATGCCTATGCAGTCGACACCTTTCAGTGATGGAGGAGAGTATTTGTTTTTCAAATACCGGACATGAATGTCTTTGATTGTATCCCATGATATACCTAAGAGGTCTGCAGTGGCTTTCAATGTCATATCTTTAAGCAGGGATATCACGCAATTGGCGAAGCGACGAGTATAGCTACAACTACCCCGAGCAAAGCGAATCTTCTCTTGCTGGTCATAATCGCAATCTTTGTTTTTGCATTTGTAGCGTTGAACTTTCATGCGTATTATCACTTTCTTGGCTCCGATTGGAAGGCCCCAAAAGTCGCGGATACGGTAACCGTTCTTCACCAAATGATTGCACCCGCATTTGGGGCAGACTCTGGGACGCTTCTTTGCTTCAACATGCAAAATAATATTATTATCTTTGTATTCCGTACGGGTGCATTTGTAGCCGCGAAGGCCCCACGCATGATATAGAAGACTGCTGTCCATAATTGTACTTTTTTAATTGTCATCCAAATATACAATATGTTCGGCAGTTTTCTTTTTGCCTTTACTTTAATCTATCACTCCACATTCCGGATGAACCAAAAATTTTTATCTCGTAGTAGACGACCATTCTACTCGTAGATAAAATAATTTATCTCGCAGTAGAATTTTCCCTTCTGCGGAACGCTGATTTTCTGAGTGTTGGAAAGGGCGACCAAGCCCTTTTCAAGATGATTCCCTATCTCAAATCAGCGCTTCTTGTTTATGTACTTTTGAAATACATACCTTCCGGTATCATTGCTCAGCACCATGGAATCCTGTGAGAGGCTCACGATATTCAGAGTGTCATAATAGAGTTTCCGCTTCTCGACACTGGTACCAAATCCGCTCTTGGTGATGACAAGTTTCCCCTCCTTAATATCCCATTTGTTCAGGAATTTCCGGTCTTTGGTGCGTGACAGGGATGCAGCCGACCCGTCCTGAGATAGCATAAAGCGCACGCTGTCTGTATCGCTCTCTACATATTTTTTCGTCCAGCTGCCTATCAACGAGGATAAGTCCAGGGCGAATTCGACTTCTTTGCCGTCTCTGGAGAGCTGAATAGCTATTCTGTCTCCGTTGACAAAGGCTCCCGTGATATTTCCACGCTTTCTCGCTTCAATGATGTTATATTTTACGGGGTCCTGTCCTGGTACGATGAAATCCAGAATGCTGTCGCTGCATTCCATGCCGGCGTAGCCAAAATATACTGTGTCGCTATCGTTGAAACACACATTTACGCTGTCTGTGGCAAGGGGTGCGGGAGAATTGCCCCAAAAGTCGCAACTTGTCAGGAAAGAGGGAAGAATCAATAGTAATAAGAGCGGATGTTTCATCTGTGGAGAGTTTGATCAGTCGGCGGCCGTGGACCTGTTGACCTGTTGCTTTATGCACCAGGGATTCCATGTCGGGCCCCTTTTTTACTCTGCAAATGTATAAATTAATCGGATTATGAGGAACAGTCGGGGATTAATTTATAAATTAGCGTAGCAAAAGCAAAGAATATGGACCCATATCAGATAATTGACAAGTATATCGTAGATAATCCTCAGCTGAAAAAATTGCTGATTGTTCATAGCGAAGAGGTGACGCGCAAGTCGCTTGCTGTGGTAGACCATCATCCGGAATTGGGCGCCGACAGGCAGTTCGTCTCCGAGGCCGGCATGCTTCATGATATCGGCATTTTCCTTACAGATGCTCCCCGAATATATTGCTACGGCAAGGAGCCATATCTCCGTCATGGCTATTTGGGGGCGGAGCTAATGCGTCGTGAGGGTTTCCCGCGTCATGCCCGTGTCTGCGAACGTCATACCGGAGCCGGTCTTACCGCCGCCGAGATATTGGAGCAGCACCTTCCCCTTCCTCCGCGCGACTTCCTTCCCGAGACTGTCGAGGAGAAAATCATTTGTTACGCTGATAAGTTTTATTCCAAGAGCAATCTGTACGAAGAAAAGAGTATAGAGCAGGTGCTTAGATCATTACGCCGTTTTGGTGGAGAAGGGGAACAGCGTTTCAGGGAATGGCATAAATTCTTTTCATGTTAAGAAGCCATCGTCGCTTTTTCGCGAAAATATAAATTCGTACTTTTGCATCATGCTTGAGAACTATAATGCAATAGGTCTCGGGGAAAACGATTAGACGTTCATCAAAGTGTGCGGCCACGAAAGGCGTATGCAGCGTGCGCCGGTTTATCGGATTTATAATTTGAAAAATCGAAATAAAATAATAGTAGTTGTCCTGTCCGCGATTATGGTGCTCGTGGTGGATGTAGTGTACACCCGCGCCGCGGTTTTTACCAAAGACATGGGAGAACGCTCTGTACAGAAGCGCCCGGCGAATAGTCATCCGGCCGATACAACGCAGCTACCGACTGCCAGGGACACCGCTGTGACCAAAGAGAAGCCTCAGGGGCATGACACGGTTATTCAGATAGGCAAGACGGCCGAGTCCGACAGTCTGAAAAACGATACCGCCAAAAAGAAGAAGGACGCCCTTGATGCTCCGGTGAAGTATTCGGCTTCTGATTCTATTACCTATGATTCGGAGGCGCGTCGGGCTTATCTGTACGGCGATGCCGATGTGAAATATGAGGATATGGAACTGAAGGCGGCCCGGATTGAAATGAATACCGACAGTTCGCTGGTGCATGCTTACGGCGTCAAGGACTCTGTAGGGACTGTACAGGGCGAGCCCGTGTACACGCAGGGCGATGAGAAATACAACAGCGAGAAGATGAGCTTTAACTTCAAGACGAAGAAAGGCTTTATTAATAATGTGCGCACGGAGCAGGGCGAAGGCTTCCTTCAGAGCCAGAGCAGCAAACGCTCTAAGGATGGTACGCTCTATCTGGAGCACGCGCGCTATACGACTTGCGATGCGGATCATCCCGACTTTTATTTGTCTTTGTCCAAGGCCAAGGTGCATCCGGGCAAGGAGGTGATATTCGGCCCGGCCTGGCTTGTAGTGGCCGACGTACCTCTTCCTCTCGCAGTCCCCTACGGCTTTTTCCCGTTCAAGAAGAAATATTCCAGCGGTTTTCTTATGCCTACATACGGCGATGACAGCCGTCGCGGATTTTATCTGAGAAACGGCGGCTACTATTTCGCCTTCAATGATTTTTGGGATCTACGGCTTCTGGGCGAGATATATACCAAAGGATCGTGGGGCACGACTATCGAGAGTACATACAATCGCCGCTATAGATATTCCGGTAGCATTTTCCTAAGCTATCAGAACACGGTGGACGGAGAGAGGAATATGCCGGATTACCTTAAGACTACGAGCTTCAAGATACAATGGTCGCATCGGCAGGACGCCAAGGCTTTGCCAAACTCCAATTTCAGCGCATCGGTGAACTTCGCCACGGAGAGCTACGAGCGCAATAACCTGTATTCGCTGTACAATCCAGAACTCCTCACGCAGTCTACGCGTACCAGTTCCATATCCTATTCGCATACCTTTGACAAGATCGGCCTTACTGTGTCAGCTACGACTAATCTTAATCAGAACATGCGCGATTCCACTATAGACTTAACTTTGCCAGACATCAACCTTTCGCTGGCCCGCTTTTATCCGTTCAAGCGGAAGAAGATGAGCGGCAAGGAGCACTGGTATGAAAAGATAGCCATGAGCTATACCGGTCAGCTCAGTAACAGTATTTCTACCAAGGAAGACCAGCTCCTTCATTCTGACCTTATAAAAGACTGGCGCAACGGTATGAACAACAGCATTCCTGTCTCGGCTAGCTTTCAGCTGTTCAAATATATCAATATCACTCCGAGCTTCCAGTTCACCGACCGTATGTACACTAACAAGATTATGAGGTCCTGGGATGCAAGCACTATGACCGAGCAACGGGACACTGTTTATGGATTCTATAACGTGTACAACTGGAATGCGGCAGTGTCGGCCAATACTACGATTTACGGATTTTTCAAGCCGTGGCGGAAGCTTTTCGGCGATGGCATCATAGCGATACGCCACGTGCTGAAGCCGTCTGTTTCGTTTACCTATGCCCCTGATTTCGGCGCATCCCGTTATGGATATTACGATTCATACGTGCGAACAGATGCCGATGGCAAGGTAACAACAGTATCCTATTCTCCTTATTCCAACGGTCTCTATGGTGTACCTTCGCAGGGCCGGTCGGGCAATATCAGTATGAGGGTCTCCAACAATCTTGAGATGAAAGTCAAAAGCAGCAAAGACTCAACTGGCGAGAAGAAGATCAGCCTGATAGATGAGCTCTCTGCGGCTCTGTCCTATAACACTGCCGCCAAGGTGAAGCCTTGGAGTAATCTCAATACCAATGTTAGGCTGAAGTTGTGGAAGAATTATACATTCAGCATGGCAGCCACCTTCGCCACATACGCCTACCAGTTTGACGAGAACGGAAGGGTAGTGGAGGGCAATCGCACAGAATGGAGCTATGGCCGGTTTGGCAGATTTCAGGGGATGTCCCAGAACCTGTCTTACACATTCAACAATCAGACCTTCAAGAAGCTTTTCGGGCACAAGACCGAAGCGGCTACAGATGATAATATAAATCAGGCTGTGGAGGAAGAAGCCCCGGAGGATAATCAGGACAATGTCAGCGAAGACGGCATGAATGACAGTAATTTGGATCCCACGCTCAGAGATTCCAAGAACTCCGCTCAGAAAGAGAGTAAGAAATCGCGCATTGATGATGACGGCTACAAACGTTTTGAGATACCTTGGTCTTTGTCGCTGTCTTACGGCATAACTATGGCGGAGAACAGGTCTGCCAAAATCAATACGCGCACAATGCGCTATCCATACCGGTTTACCCAGACTTTGAACTTTTCCGGCAATGTAAAGATTTCAGACGGATGGAACATTAATTTCTCGTCAGGATATGATTTCAACTATCATAGTCTCTCTATGACCACAGCTTCTATCTCAAGAGATCTACACTGCTTTATGATGTCCTGCTCGGTAGTCCTCAAGCCGTATACAAGCTATAATTTCTCATTTAGAGCCAAAACGTCCACACTTGCAGACGTATTAAAATGGGATAAACGAAGTGGATATTCGACAAATATAGACTGGTATTGACAAGATGAGCTATCTTCGCATAATAGTCGTAGAATTTCTCTGCCTCGTGACCATTGCTTCCCACGCACAGAGTTATGATTACCGCATAGCGCCTCTTGAGCGCAAATTGGTATCGTTGTCATCGCTGGCGAGAAAAGGGAGTAGTAATATATCATTTTACACCATCAAGGAGACGACTGTGACGGCAACTAAGCCATCTGGCAAAAACAGAAGTAAAGACAGAAAAAGAGTAGTTAAGGCTGCGAAAGCTCTGATTGTGCCTGAACCTAAGACGTATATGGCGGCTAACAGCGGTGAGCAGTATGATCCAAATGAAGTCTTGGAGAGAGGCTTCTCTATCTCTATGTGGGTAATGCCATTTGCTTCCTCTGTTGAGAAAAGCGGATATCTGTTATACCCCGGAACAGGGAGCAACATGCTTGAGCAATCATATTGGGGAATTACCGTAAGCAAAGAATATGTGAGAGTATATGAGACATATAAAACAGAAAATCTGATTTTGCAATATAGGCACCATGAGACTAAAGACTTTTTTATAGTACTCGTATGTAAGGACCACATCCCTTATTTATATATCGACGGCAATTTAGTAGCTCATGGGGAAGCTTCTCTTTATTCTCCTCATCCTTCAGTGCTGACAGATTCCTCATGTCCCAAGAATCTGAGGTTCATAGGCAAGAAAACAGATATTCATTTGTTTCCTCAGGCACTTACAGAGGGAGAGATAGCCGGTCTCTACAGACAGGAGTATGCCGCTCTGCATCATTGATAAATGAACAACAAACATAAAAATATTACGATTATGAAATTCAAGGGTATTTTATTCGGAACATTATTGTTGGCATCATCTGCCTTCGTCTTCTCTTCTTGCGATTCGGATGGATCAAACGAAGTGCATTTCTTGCAAGTATTGAAGCCTACGAATGTAGCATATGCAGACCAAGAAACCGACTCTTTGAGTATTCTCAGTACTAATTCTTGGAGTTATTACACCGCCGATACATGGATATCCCCCAAGGATATCAGACAGTCAGTTAATTCTTATAGGACGTATACCTATCCGTTATCGTTTTCTGCCAATAACACAGGGACACCTAGACTGGCGACAATGACTATAGACAGTGATGGTAAGAATATAAAGAAGATAAGCAAAGTATACATGCAGACATCATGGCTCAATATCGTCAGGCCACAAGTGGTATTAACCCGTGCTGACAATACAATAACCACACTCTATGACATAGAACATCTAAATGAACTGAAAGCAAATTTTGTGAGTAGATTTACCTCTGCGGCCGCCGGTGATTCGATCCAAATTAAGCTGAATGCCTCGTTTGCGGATTTTTATACCGATAATTCGTGGATAGAATTGGACGGAGAGACTACCGGCTCTATCAACAACTCAGTGCGTGTTCTTAAGTCTACCAATTCTGACGGCATATCGACAATAAGATTCGCTGTGGAAGCTAATACGTCGTCAGATCGCAGAAACGGTAAAATTATCGTAGTTACCTCAAATGGCATAACACAGGAAATATTAGTATATCAAGAAGGTAAGAAATAAACGATCTCAAGTCAGCCGAAAATTCGGGACTGTGCCACAAAAGTGGGCGCAACCCCCTTTCCTTGTCAATTAGTTCACCCATCCACTTCTGCCGGCAAGAATTTTTGCGCGGCGGAATAAATTCTCATGCCGAAGAGAAATATTTTTCATGCTGATGAAAATAAAATCCCATGCGCATCTAAATTTTTTCTCATGCTGATGAGAATTTGCGTGATTTCGGCAGCATTCAGGAGCTGGCTATGGCAGGTGATTTCCCCTTCATTCATTCCGCTCCGTATATTTGCGGTATTGCCGCCATAAATGTGTTTGTGTTATTTGTAGAAAGATATTTATTTCATAAATTTGCAATGTCCTGTGAAAAGGTGTTGTGCAGGGCGTAAATAAAATGCAATTAGATGACTAAAGATCTTAGAGTAATTATAAGCGGAGGAGGCACAGGCGGCCACATTTTTCCAGCTCTTTCCATAGCAGATGCGATAAGGAAGATTTGCCCCGATGCAAAAATTCTATTTGTAGGAGCGGAAGGACGTATGGAAATGAAAAGGGTGCCTGCAGCCGGATATGAGATTAATGGTTTGCCGATTTGCGGTTTCGATCGCACCCACATCCTAAAGAATGTTGTTACTTTCTACAAGATAATGAAGAGCAGGCGTATGGCTCGTAACATAATAAAGACGTTCCGCCCTGATGTGGCCGTCGGAGTAGGGGGGTATGCGAGTGGGCCAACTCTCTCAGAGGCTCAGGATATGCATATTCCGACTCTGATACAGGAGCAAAACTCTTATGCTGGTGTTACCAACAAGCTTTTGTCCCGCAAGGCAAATAAGATATGCGTCGCTTACGACGGCATGGAGAGATTTTTCCCGCAGAATAAGATAATTATGACGGGTAATCCTATCCGCCAGACTCTTTTATCGTGCGAGGAATCAAAGGAGGAAGCTATTAGAAAGTTCCATCTTGATCCCCGCAAAAAGACAATATTGATAATAGGCGGGAGTCTTGGTGCCAGAACAATGAACGAAGCTGTCTTAAACAGCATTGTGCTGATAAGGCAGAGTGATGCCCAGTTTATCTGGCAGGTTGGCAGCTATTATTATGAATCCGTCAAAGCTTTGCTCGAGAAGACAGGGAAGCCTGACAATCTGGTCATGTTAGATTTTATTCCCAATATGGCTGAAGCTTATAAGGCTGCCGACTTAGTCATTTCCCGCAGCGGGGCAGGAAGCATTTCTGAGCTTGAAGCGTTAGGAAAACCGGCCATTCTCGTTCCCTCGCCTAATGTGGCAGAAGATCATCAGACTAAGAATACTCTGGCGTTAACGTCTCACGAAGCTGCACTATACATAAAAGATGCTGACGCAGTACGCACATTGATACCTTCCGCTATCAATACGATAAAGGACGAAGCAAAGCTGATTAAGCTGGGTAAGAATATCAAATCCTTAGCCCACACAAATGCAGATGTGGTTATAGCCAAGGAAGTGATAGCATTGGCAGAATCATATAAAGGTAAAAATAGAAGCAACTAAAACGAAAAGATATGGACTTGAATGATATTAAAGCAGTATATTTTGTAGGTATAGGCGGTATCGGTATGAGCGCTATTGCTAGATACTTCCTCTCTCGCCAGACCCCTGTAGGAGGATACGACCGTACTCCATCCCACCTCACGGAGCGTTTGCAGGCAGAAGGTGCTAAAATAATATATACCGACGAGCCTAACGATATCTCGCCAGAATTCAAAAATCCCCGTAATACCCTTGTCGTATACACTCCCGCTATCCCGGCAGAGAATAAAGTCTTGAGCTATTACAAGAACATGGACTTTGACGTAGAAAAGCGCGCACAAGTCCTAGGGGCACTGACAAGAGCATATAGAGGTCTGTGCGTGGCTGGAACTCACGGCAAAACTACTACATCTACCATGGCGGCCCACATCTTGCATCAGAGCAGCGTAGGATGCAATGCATTTTTGGGCGGCATTTCCAAGAACTATGGCACTAATTATCTCCTTAGTTCTTCGAGCCCATACGTTGTTATAGAAGCCGACGAATATGACCGTTCTTTTCATCAGCTTACCCCGTACGCTTCGGTTATTACGGCTGTAGATGCTGACCATCTCGATATATACGGTACCCATGAGGCTTATTTGGAGAGCTTTGAAAAGTATACATCACTCATACGTAAAGGTGGAGCATTGGTAATTCATGAAGGTCTAGCCTTGAAGCCGGCCTTGCACGATGGAGTGCGCCAATATACGTACGGATTAGACAAAGGTGATTTCCACGCAGAAAATATCCGTACGGGCAATGGTCGGATACTCTTTGATCTGGTTTCCCCGTTCGGTAATATTTCGAACATAGAATTAGGTGTACCTGTGTATGTAAATATTGAAAACGGAGTCGCAGCAATAGCTCTGGCCCAGATAGCGGGTGTTTCTGCCGAAGATATTCGAGAGGGTATGCGCACATTCTCTGGCGTAGAGCGAAGATTCGATATTCGTATCAAGAGCGATAAAATAGTTCTCATTAGTGATTATGCTCATCATCCCAAAGAAATAGAAGCATGTATTAATTCCGTAAGGAAGGTATTTGCAGGAAGGAAGATATCCGCTATATTCCAGCCGCATCTTTATTCCAGAACTAGAGATTTTTACAAGGAGTTTGCAGCTGCTCTCTCTTTGCTCGATCAGGTTGTCTTGACCGAAATTTATCCTGCGAGGGAAAGGCTTATACCCGGAGTTACGAGTCGTCTTATATATGACAACTTGCGTCCCGACATGGATAAATTCCTTATCAGGAAGAGTGAAGTGCTCTCCTGGATAAAGGATAACGATGTCGATGTGCTCTTGATCCTCGGCGCTGGAGATTTAAATGAGTTGCTCCCTGAAATATCAAAAATCCTGTTGCCCAGAAGCTAAGCAAGACCTGTTGCCCCACATAAGCAATGAAGAACCTGCTTAAATTTTTATTGCTGCTATCTTTGATAGTGTATTTGGTATTGGCTGTCACTATCTTTAATAGCCCGGAGATGAAACAGCGTTGTACCGCTGTTGATATCTCTGTGCGCGATAGTGATATGGCCAAATTCATATCTCCGGCAGAGGTAAGCAGGATTCTCAAGCGAAAGAACATGTTTCCGGAGGGCAGGCGATTGACCGATATTGATCCGGGAAAGATAGAAAATGTGCTTATGGCCAACTCTTTTATTGATGAGGCAGCTGTGTACAAGACTCCGGGCGGACATGTGAAAATTTCCGTCTCTCAGAGGCTTCCCGTCATGCGGATCATTAGCGATAACGGCGAGAACTACTATCTGGATACTCGTGGTGCAATTATGACGAATGCTCATTATCCGGCAGACCTTGTTGTTGCTACAGGAAATATCTCGCGTAAGTACGCGCATTCTCATCTTGCTTCATTGGGAAAATACTTGAGATACGATAAATTCTGGGACAATCAAATAGAGCAAATCAATGTGGATAGTGTGGGAAGAATTACTCTTTACCCAAGAGTCGGACCTCAGACCATTAATATAGGCGCCCCAACTGATATACGGAGAAAGCTCTGCAATCTCAAAAATTTATATTCCAAAGTATTCCCCACGGTGGGATGGAATAAATATTCCAATTTGGATTTGGAGTACGAAAATCAGATAATTTGCAAAAAATAATTCATATGGATTCAAACGATATAATAGGTAATGATTTCATAGCGGCTATCGAGATAGGTTCGTCCAAAATAGTTGGTATGGCGGGAAGGCATATGCCCGACGGAAGCATTCAGATACCTGCATATATAAAGGAGAATTCCTCTTCATTCATACGGAGAGGCAAGATCGACAATCTTGAGCTGGCAAGCAAAAGTCTTGAGAAGATTTTACAGCATCTTGAGGATAACATTAAACGAAAGATATCCAAGATCCACATATGCATCGGAGGCCAGAGCCTGCATTCTCACGTCGATACTGTGCAAAGAGAATATGACGCAGAGATCGAAATCAGTCAGGAAATGCTGGACAATCTTCTTCTGGAGGATAAACGCATAGAGGAGCCAAATTATGTTCGTATGAAAGAGATACCTCTGTCATACACTTTGGGCAAGGAGATCGTATCGCCTTCGAACCTTCATTCAGGTTGTATAGCAGACCGTATCGAGGGCCACTTCGTAAATATCTATTATCGCAAGGACTTCATTTCGCGACTTAAAGAATGTCTAAGCAGAGCTAATTTCCCCGAGACCGAGTTCCATCTCGGACCATTGGTGTTGGGCGACTGCATTATCAAGGACGACGCCAAACGTACCGGATGCGTGCTCGTCGATCTTGGCGCGCAGACGACGACCGTAGCGGTGTACACGTCCCGCCTTCTCCGCCATGTGGTGACTATCCCATTGGGCTCGGATAATATAACGCATGACATCGCCTCGATCTATCATATAGAGGAAGCAGAAGCCGAACGCCTGAAGAGAGAATATGGATCGGCTATTAGCGAGAAGAGTACTGATGCAACGCCAGTGGAGGAAAAGACTATTTCGATAAGCACTGGTGCGGAGATTAAGGAATCAGAATTGTCCGAAATAATCGAGGCCCGAGTAGAAGAGATATTCAATAACGTTGAAGCCCAGCTCAAGCGTGCTGGCATCGAGAAGAGTGAAGATCTGATAAGTGGGGCTGTGCTTACCGGCGGCGGCGCCAACCTCAGGAACATTGACAAGGCTTTCAAGGAGTTTGTAGAGCCGAAGCTCAATGTGGCAATAGTGAAAAATATCACCACGCCTATCAGCACCCGGTATAAGGAGATAAAGACCGATTCCTGCTCGCTCAATACCATATTGTCCATGCTGGTAGAGGGCGCCGAGGATAGCGATGGCGGAGAGAAAGATAGTTCGCTGCTCGATTTCCCGGAGGAGCGCTACGCCCTTTCTGCCTCAGATGCCGAAGCTCCGGCCCTGAATACAGTTGCACGTAACCCTGAAGGATGGACTACAACCCAGCCGGAGCCCGACGATAAAACCCCTTACGTATGGAAGACGGAAGCCTCTGTCTCGGCCGATGGCCACAAGTTGACGCGCAATTGGTCAAAGCCGCAGTGCATCACTCAGTCCCAACCGGAAACCAAGACTCCTAAAAAGAAGAAAACCGGCGGCGTTAAGAAGCTTATCGGGAAGATGAGAAACTTTATAGATGAAGTAGTCGGCCCAGAGAAGACACCTGAATAATAAGCATTTGCTCTTATCATGGATACGATAGATTTCGGACTGCCTAATATTGATAAGAAACCGGCCTCGTGGGACTCTCATATTATTAAGGTCATCGGCGTAGGCGGCGGTGGTAACAACGCTGTCGCCATGATGTACAATGACGGATTCCGCGATGTCCGCTTCGAAATATGTAATACCGATTTTACTGCGCTTGAGGACAATCCCGTCCCTGTGAGGAGACAACTCGGCGCCGACGGACTCGGTGTGGGCGGCGACCCCGAGAAGGGACGCAAACTGGCGGAAGAAAACATCGACGAGATACATAAGATGTTCGATGATGGCACTCGCATGCTGTTCATTACCGCAGGTATGGGCGGCGGTACTGGGACAGGTGTGTCTCCCGTCATAGCAAGGGAAGCAAGAAAAGCTGGTATCCTTACCGTAGGCGTTGTTACCATTCCCTTCAAGTTTGAGCGTAACAAGCGCATCGACCGCGCGCTGGACGGGCTTCAGGTGCTGTCGGCAAATGTCGATTCTCTTTTGGTGGTCAACAACGACAGACTGCAGGATATCTGTCCTTTCAACACATTCAAGGCCGCCCTGAAGATATCCGACCACATCCTCTACGATGCCGTCAAGAGCATCTCGGACATCATCAAGACCCACATGAAAATTAATCAGGACTTCAATGATGTGTGCAACGTACTTAAGGACGGCGGCATCGCCCTCATCGGATACGGAGAGGCCGAAGGCGAAAATAGGGTACAGGAGGCACTGAGGAAGGCGGTCAACTCGCCCCTGCTTAACGATAACGATATATTCAACGCCAAAAAGATGCTCATGTCCATATATACCTCCGACGATGACGACGATACTCTCACCATGCAGGAGACCAGAGACATCAGTGCATTCATGGACCGTTTCAAGGACGACGACATTGATACGAAATTCGGGATCGCCTATATGCCGGACATGGGACGCAAAGTGAAGATAATAATACTAGCTTCCGGCTTTGGACTCAGAACGCAGAAGTTCATGGCGCCCAATATGCGCAAAGACAATGCTGACGTAGCAGACGAGGAGCAGAGTACAATAGACCCAGAAGGCCGCCGTCCTGCGTTTTACGATACAGCGAGCTTCAGAAACGTGAGGAATATCTTTACATTTGACGACAGCGACCTGGACAACGATAATATAATAGACGCGGTAGCCGCTTCAGATACCAAGACCCGTAAATACAATACACTGCGCTCCATAGTACGCGCATCAGCCAGAAACCTCAAGACAATATCCTTTGTCGGAGCATAATGATAACTAATAAAAGGAAGTAGATATGGACAGTAAAAATATAGAAGACAACAACCTCGTGCCGTTTGATTTTCATGCCGGCAATCCTCATATCATAAAAGTCATAGGCGTAGGCGGTGGTGGCGGCAATGCCGTCAATCATATGTACCAGACAGGGATACATGATGTGAGCTTCGTTGTATGTAACACCGACGCTCAGGCTTTGGCCGACTCACCCGTTCAGGTGAAAGTGCAACTGGGCAGCGAAGGTCTCGGAGCAGGCAATGTTCCGGAACGCGCCCGGCAGGCTGCGGAGGAGAGCATCGATGCCGTAGACAAAATGCTTTCAGATGGCACCCGCATGGTGTTTATCACAGCTGGAATGGGCGGTGGTACGGGTACGGGCGCGGCTCCCGTTATTGCCCGCGAAGCCAAGAGCAAGAATATCCTGACCGTAGGCATCGTCACGATACCTTTCCAGTTTGAGGGAAACCGTAAGATAGATCAGGCATTGGACGGCGTGGAAGCCATCTCGAAGAATGTCGACGCTCTGCTTGTCGTAAACAATGAGCGCCTGCGCGAGATTTATCCCGAACTTACCATAACCGATGCGTTCGGCAAAGCTGACGATACGCTGACTATCGCAGCGCGTAGCATCGCGGAGATTATCACTACTCACGGCAAGATCAATCTGGACTTCAACGATGTGTGCACAGTGCTCCGTGATGGTGGCGTGGCTATAATGAGCACGGGCAGGGGAGAAGGCGACCTGCGTGTCAAGACCGCAATAGAGGACGCTCTCAATTCTCCGTTGCTCAACAACAACGACATCTTCGATGCCAAAAAGGTGCTGCTCAACATCTATTGCTCCGATCAGGACAGCGACACCATCACGATGGAGGAGATGAACGAGGTGCATGACTTCATGAGCAAGTTCGGCAAAGACTTCGAGGTAAAGTGGGGTGTAGCCTTCGATCCGACTCTGGGCAAGAGCGTCAAGGTCACAGTGCTCGCTTCTGGGTTCGGCCTATCGGATGTTCCTTACATGGAAGATTACCTTTCCCGTGGCAATATGTCTACTGAAGACACGGAAATAGCTGCGCAGAGGGCCGAAGAAGAGGAGCGCAAGGCGGAGCGCCGCAAAAAGTTCGGCTATGTCCCGCAGATGCAGAAGGGCACATATCGTCGCCTTCATCACGTGTATCGTTTCGGCGATACCGACATCGACAACGATGATGTGATTTCGCTCGTAGAGCAAACGCCGACATATAGCAGGAGCGGCACACTGTTGAAGCGTATCATAGAGCGCAATTTCGGCTCTTCCCCAGACAATGCTGCCAAGGCAGAGGACGCATCTTCCCCTAAAAGAGAAGTCGACAATACCATACACTTCTAATGAAACGGGCTTAGGCTTTGCCCGAATATCTGAGAATGCATAAACACGGCGCGTAGTAGATGATGCTATGCGCTGTGTTTGTGTGTATGCCGCTTACTTATCAGCTCTACCGCCAAGACGGACATTTTGAGCGAATTTCGATTTATTTCGGGGCGGTTGCCAACGGTCTGATGCCAGCTCCGCGACCTTGGTAAGTACATAAAAATCAGCCTCTGCGAGGCGGGCAAATTCTACTGCGAGATAAATTATTTTATCTACGAGATAACGAGTCGTCTACTACGAGATAAATTTTTTTATCTGCGAGTAGAATTTTTCCTTCTCCCACGGGAACTCCGTCTTGTCCCACGAGAAAATTTTTTCATGCGTATGAGAATTATTTTTCATCCGCATGAGAATTTATTTTCATCCGCATGAGAATATGTTTGTGTCCCACAAGAATTTTTTCTCGTCCATCGGACTGCCTGTACGTTCGTATTAGAATTTTTTTTGATGCATAGACGGCCAGTCCGTTCGCATTAGAAAATTTCTTGTTGCCGAACCAGCCTTCCTACACTTAGATTACGCGATTGCCATCATCTGATAAATTGTCGTCCCTTAAAAAAGTCATTTGCGGTGTATTGCAAGAAATCAGAATCAGGTGGAGTTGCTCAAAAAGGTGCAAAAACGAGACCTCTTGGCTCTTTTGAAGTTGTACGCAGCTGCTGCTAAAAGTAGGTTGACAGTATCTCCGAGCAGCTGCCTCAGTCCGTAGTGCGCCACAGCCTCGTGTAGCAGCGTGCTCTCTGCATCCGCTACCGATGTATGATTACCCGCTACTATCGTTATCCTGCCGGTGCGCCTGTCATACCAGCCCTTGGCTGCTTTGTTCACCTCTTCCAGCAGAGGCTTGTAAAAGTTGTCCGTAAAGCACTCGCTCTCTGCACGGCTTACACCGTGAAGGTTGTTTTCCTGCATATAGGCGTTTTCCCAGTCCTCTATCTTCTCGCCTCGCTGCTCCAGCACTGCGTCTTGTAGGTTCTTGACGTTTATCATGCTGTCCTGCCATGCCTCGCGTATCTTCATGAGTGCTGCGTCGGCCCTCTTGTCGTATATCTTACGCGCCGTCTCGTCCTGCGGTCCCACACTGTCTCTGAATAAGAGTTCGGGGTCTTCGCCCGCGGCTGCTCTCTCGGCAAGGCTCACCATGTCATGCTTGCCCCATAGCCTGCTCTTCTCTCCGACTTCTCGGTTTTCTTCCGCCTGAGACGCCGTTTCCGCGGCCTCGTTCCTAATGCCCAGCTCATCGCGTTTGGCGGCATCTGCGGCCTCCTGCAGCATCGTCCTGCCGCCTTTGCCCTCCTTTAGGTTCTCGTAGCTGCGCCAAAGCATGTAGCGCAAATCGTTGTCCGTGAGCTTCCGTTTCAGTTTCACGCCCACCTTGTGGAGTAGCTCAAAGAACAAATCCTTTATCTTATCCCAAACGCCTTGTTTGCGAGCCTCCTCAAAGTTCTCATCCTCGGCCAGCGAAGCGAGATATTCTTCAGTGGCTGTACGCGTATCGCCGTCATAGCGCTTCTTGGCCGCATCCTCTATCTTCTTGCGAATGTCGTCATTCACGTTGGCAAAGACGTTATCGAGGAATGTATCAAAGTTCTCGCCAAGCAGCTGCCTTAGTCCGTAGTGCGCCACTGCCTCGTGTAGAAGCGTGCTTACCGCATCATCTACGTCCGCGTTGTTCGCGATCGATATTGTTATCTTACCCGTCTTTGGGTTGAAATATCCCTTCGGACGGTGCTTTCTTCCATGCTTGTCAGTTACGGTTATCGGCTCCGTCACTATCTCCACGTTATTCAAATGCAGCTTCTGCGCCAGCTCCCTCACAGCATCCTCCATGCTACGGCGCTCGCCTCTCAGCCATTCTTCATAGCTCTGACGGCTCGCTGCACCGGCATTGCCTTTCTCCGGCTCGCTGATCTCCACACCTCTTGCCACAAGCGCCTCACGAAGGGCAGGCGGAACGGTGTTGAACGGTACACTGATGCCGGTGCCTTGCAGACGCTTGGCATATTCATCGGCTACCTCTTCCACCGGAACAATGCGAATGGGTTTATCCCAACGCGAGAGGATAACCATTCTCGGTTTGCCCTGAGCGGCCATCTCGCGGCCGACGGGCCCAGACTTCCATTCCACCTCGCCCGTAGCGTCCTTGGCTTTCTCAGCACGATAGCCGCTTGTCAGCTCGCTTTCAGGTACCTCTACCTCAACAGTAACAAGCTCCGGCCTGCTCCATGCCGATGAGAACTGGTCATTGATAGGGGTGCGCGAAGTATGGATATACGGGTTATAGGCCGCGTTGATGGTGCTGCCGTTGCCCTTGTCAAGGGTAAACGTTCCATCCTCGTTGGCCATCTCTGGATGCTCCTCGCTCTGCTCCCATTTGCCAAGGGTGATAGGCGCACGCCACACCCAACGGTTGCGAACAACCCCATTCTTCGTAGTATACTGCTCACGCACACGGCCGCTCATCGGTGGATAAAGCTTGCCATCATGCTCCTGCATGGCACGGTACACCTTCACCGTCGGCTCATTATCCAAACGTTTCTGCTCCTCATCGTCAACCTCTCTGTACAGCACATCACCTTCCTCAGCCTCGGCCGGGGTGGTGGGCGCATCCTTCATTGAATTATTTTCCTCCTCGTCCGAAACATTTTCACCTTTTATGACAGGGTTCTCAAAATCTTCCACTATCTTTGCAGCAGAAGAAAGGTTCAGACCTATTCGTTCAGACTCAGCGGGATTAGTCCGTAGACTGTCGATTAAGTCCAGAACCTTTTTCTTTTGGTCTATTCTGATAGCCTTGCCATCTTGTATCCACTTTATCCATTCGTGGCTCTCCTTTGGAAACAGACCTGACACACTGTTTACTTCAATGTCGCCAGCTTTGTAATCAAGAGTGACACCCACTAAGAAATGCTTACCACCATGCATTACATCCACGATAAGGTTGCGCATATTCTCTTTACTATATTTAAAGATGGCTATCGGCTTCTGCATTGCTTTTACCAAATCTCGTAAGTCCGATGCTTCGAACGGGTGACGCTCCGTGCCAGCTTTTCTTGACAATAGAGAAGCACGCATGCTAATAGGAAGATAAGGGAATCCTGCGCTCTCCAATTCTTTTGAAGGCATGCCAAGATCAAAGCGGGTACCAACAGGCGTCTCGCCTTTCTCGTATCTTTCCAGTTCCTTGTTGAAACGCTTGTTTACAGCCTCAATATCACTCTCCTCACCGTCTCTGTAATGCGCTTTGCCGTTGTCGTTTGCTTCCTCGCTCCTCGCAATGCCAAAGCTATCATAAAGGTAAATCTGATCCTCACGACTTACGTCCTCAGTATCGCTTGCAAGATTCCTGCGACGCTGCTCATCTGTCATAGCAACACGACGTGCGGCATTGCGGGCTTCTACTTCTCCTGCAAGGGAAGCATACAATTCTGTGTCATCACGGCGCTCAAGAGCACGGTTCTTTCTAAGATAGTCGCTCATTTCCTCGCTGCTCATTCCGTGCTCGTCAACGTAGTCTTCAATAGCCGATGCGCGCTTTCTTAAGGCTGCAATCATCTCGTCAGCATAAGGCACATTCCTGGACGCCTTGTTAACTTTCTCCCACTGCTCATCACTCATCTCGCTTCCATCCTCAGGATATGGATTATGCGGCAATTCCATGCCGACTTGCTCACCTAAACCATTGGCAAAGTCGTCAACGACTTCCCACCAATAATCACTTGCCAGCCGCTTGATGGCGGCTATCTTATCGGCATCGGGCATCTTCTTGATTGTCTCCAACGGCTTATGCCCGTTCATGGAAAGACGGACCAACGTGAGCGGGTCGTTAACGTAGTCCTCAGGATTAGCTGCTATCTTCTTGGCAAATTCGAGCTTGGACGCAGCATTCTTGAGCCTGATAGCCTTGCTGCCTTCCCGGCTGGTCCAGTCATAGGACGGACGCATTTCTGACACGTTGTCCTCTATGTCGCCTCTAACGCTATAAATGCTGCCGCCTTTAGCAAACCCTTCTTCGAGTTGGATGGCATGCTGAATCTCATGGGCCATCACTCTCTTAAATGGTATAGTGACACCTGCAAGAGCAGAATCCATAATGCCTTTGCTGATCTTTATAACCGGCGCGCCATCTTGGTAAGTGTAGGCTCCTTCTGTATTATCCGGGAGTGCTTCTATTTTTACAGGGAGGTTTCGAAGCTGCGGGTAAGCCTTGAAAAGCTCCGGCGCGTCCATATAGTCTTTCAATGTAAGTTTGTCCGGATTCCTGAAAGTTTGATATTCCAGCCCATGCAACTTCCGGTCAAGAGCCGACAATTCACTTTCTTCTTCCTTCGTAAACTCGCCATTGAAAAAATATGCTTTGTTTGACTTGGCTATCAAATCAAAGTAGCGCTTATAATCTGGGTTATTCTTGAAAAAGTCGATATTCCCTCTGGGATCAATGTTTCGGAAGTCGGGTATCTCATAACGCCATTTTTCATCAGCACCACGCTCCCATCCTGTCGCCATTTTAATGTTGTGTGCGTCTTTCCCGGCTTCCTCCATCTTGCGTGCGACGCTGAGGTTGTCGAGTCGGGTAGTGGCTTCCTCTGCTCTGTCAGCAGATGCGGCCCCTTTTTCTCCGACAAACTGATAACGGATGTCCGGATTGGCTGCATCAAACGTACCTACATTATCTGTTGCACTCTTAATCTGCTCCGGATAAAATACTACTGCTTCCTGACGAAGGTCGCCATTGTAATAAACTGCATCATAACCTTCATCTTCTATCTTATTCCGAAAGGCAATAGACTTATCTCGATTGTTAGCCTCGGCAAGTTTCTCATTCTCTTCAGAAGAAGCATAGTACAAATTCCGTGCATTCAGAAATACTCCCATCTTCTTGTGACCGTAGCCGTTTCCTTCATTTTCATCTCCATAGAAATAGAAACCGTCACCAAGCCACCCAGCATCAGTATGCGTGCCATTCTTGTTAGCGTCAAATACGGTAAAATCATTGTCAGTATTGTGATAGAAAACCTTTGGCTCTCCATTTTCATCTACAGCTTGCGATGCCTCTTCAGGGTCGTTCTCCCAGTCACCAAACCAATCCTTAAACTGCCTGGTCCTTACAGTCACCCACTGTTCTTCCGTCAAATTAGATTCCTTACCGTTTGGAGCCTTCATCCAAGTGCCATCCTCCTTTGCACGGCGCTCTATCTCAGCTCGCTCCTCGGCAAGCTGATCATGCGTCCCCGGCTTTACCTTATTCAGTAGGTCGTACAGCACCTTGTCGGCTACCTCATCAGCACTCGTGAAGTGGATGTGAAGAATATCTTCGGATATGTGCTTCCAAAATCTTTTTATCGAATCACGCAGAGCGTCAAACGCTCTGGCAATGCCGGCCTTCTTTATCATGCTCTTCTCGCCGTCCATTGCCTTGCGCATTTCAGCCCTAAGTCTCTCCGCACCACGCTTGCCGCTGTAGTGAGCCAGCACCTCATCGGCTATCTCATCGTCAGTAGTGAGCTCAGGATATTCACGCTTCACCTGCTCCCAGACGGCCTTGCACTGCTTCATTAGACCTACTACATTCTGCCACTCCTTCGGGTTCGCCTTCCGCAGTGCCTCAGCCCATAGGTGGGCATACTCATGTATCGGGGTATCAGCCTTCGCTATCCTCGGGTCGATGTATATCTTGCCACCTACCGTAAAGCCATACGCCTCCCCATCAGCAGTGCGGAAGAAACGAACAGAGTCAGCACCGCTGCCGTGATATACCCTCTGTTCACGCAATTTTTCATCTTTCTTGACAGCTTCTTCTGCATCTTTTCGTATCTTTGCAGCGTCAGTTTCACTAATGACAATCGTTTCGGACGTGCTATGCGAGGCTCCTTGAGCAACCGTAACATTAGTGGCTGGCTTTTTTTGTGCCCACATAGTAATGTTCTCCATGTCCTCAACATCGAAACGACCCTCACGCTCCACTATCAATACAGTGCCGTTCGAAAGGTCTTTTTCATACCTCACGCTTTCCGTACCGTTTGCCGCACGAGTCCCTTTTACTACACGTGTAGGTGCTGCCATAATGTAGGGCATAAGAGCAATATCCTCCTTACGAAGAGGAATGCTGTTCTTGTCATTGGCAGTGCCATTAGCACCATGACGCTTTTCTATGTGTCGAAGCTCATCGGCACGTATGCTGTGACTCACAATAGGATGACCTATAGCTTTTTCTGCCAAACGGTTCGCACGCTCTGGAATTTCTATCTTAGTGCTGCGCTGATGTGCCTTGCCGCTAAGAGATGACAAGATAAAATTGGAGGCCTTCTTTAGTCCATTCCATGAAGCTTGAAGCCTTGCTCGGCCATTCTCCATATCCAGCACTCGCTGCCCTTCTGCATCGTCGCCTATCACTTCGATACCGGCTTTTCTCAACACAGCAGCTACCGCATCTCGCAATTCCGCTTCTTCCTCCGTCACCGGCTCCACGGCTCCACTCGCCTTATCCATGGACTTATCCTGCTTCGACTTCTTCTGCTGTCCTTTCTTCTTGTGGCCCTCATTCAATTGCTGATAGAATTTCTTTCCATACTCAACAGTATCATAGACATCACGAAGGCTGTGTTTTTTAGCCCATTCATATATAATCTTGTCGAGTTCGGGCGTAACTTCACGCAAGCCATTAATGTATTGGAATAGTTGCTCTCCCGCATTACCGTCATAGCCTTCAGAGTGGACATATCCGTCATAGTTGTCAAAATCGATTTTTCCTTCCTCTGCATCTTTAAGCCCACTAATAATCTTTGTGACGTTATTTTCTATATCTTCTACAGACTTTATATCGCTTGGCGCCTTAGTCCCGAACTTCGCATCCTCTGGAAGACCTTCTTTGAGGATTTCCTCTGCACGTATTTTAGCAGCTTTTTTTTCGTATTCTTCTCCGCCGTCTCCTCCTTCGGAGCTCTTTTTTGCACGTTCTTCATCCCCATTTTTCCCATGAGGCCCATGCCGCAATGCAGCGGCATCCACCTTAGGCTTCTCCGCCTTCGGCTGCTCTTTCTCCTCTTCTGACATCTTACTCGTCACAACAGCATGCGTTATAAACTGTGGCGGAACAGTGAGGATAGCATCAGGGCCAAATCTGTCCGACAACTCTATGGAAATATCGTCAAGGTCGATACGGCGACCATTAAACCAAGACTTGGGGAATTGCATGATAATAAGGCCGTCTGAGCCTTTATGACCGTGCCCCTCTCGCTCAGCCTTTAGAGTATCTTCTATATTCTCCCTATTGCCGAAAAGACTTGTCCCTAACAAACCGCCTGCCGTATGCAAACCGTCCCGCAATATAGAATCGAATACACGCGACATCGTTTGGTGGATGACAACATAGTTATGCTCGAAATCAATGTCGTCAACATTGAAATCTCCGTCACTGACTATTCTCTTATCACCATTTTCTTCACCATCACCAACATTTTCCTCTTTCTTGTCACTGCTTTCCGAAGAATTATCTACCTTTGCGGCAGAAGATAAGTCTTGCGTACGGCCGGGAAGGCCACCGGCCTCTTCGCCAGATGACGAAGGCAGTATGAGGATATGGCCGCCCTCACGCTTGGCTTGTCTTTCTATTGATTTTAGTGCATCATCTCTTAGATAATGCCAGTGCACAATCTCCACATTATCCTTATTCTGATTTACTTCAAGCAGCACAAGACGGTTATGGCCTTGCTCGTCTTTAGTATTAATAACAATCCAGTTGTAAGGGCGTGTTGTCTTTCGATTTTGACCGTACAAATCAGGACGATATAGAGCCGAAGTAAGTATCTCACGGCTCTGCTCAGGCGTCAGGTCAGCGTGGTCTCGGCTATTCTTTTCAAAGATATTCTTCTTGATGATGATAGGCTTGCCGTTCGTGCCAATAGCATCAGCCACCTTTTTAGGGATAGTAGGCAATTCAATACTACGTGATGGATTTACAAAGTCCTCATCTGTAACATCTTCCACGCGTCTTACCTTCTCTGTTATCAACTTGCCATTGCCATCTACTGGATTCCCTTGCTTGTCTACTTTGAGTCCATCATCCTCTTTGTCTCCTCCTGCAACGTCGGCATGTTGTCCTGCGCCCGCTGCTCGTTCTCGGCCTGCACCATCTCCTGTGCTTCCCGGTCTCCCTTCTCCGCTCTGGCGGTCGGTCTGCTCGGCCTTCGTGCGCCTGTCCTGCTCATTCAGTCCGCCTGCTTGCCCGCTTTGTCGAACTCCTGCATCACTTCGGCGCGATACTTCTTCGCTGCCGCTTCTTTGTCCTGTGCCGTTCCCTGCTTCCGCCAAATCACGCGGCTGTCGTCCTGTAGCATCTTCTTTAGTTCCTCTTCCACTGTCGGCTGCCCGAGCTCCTTGCGGGCCTTGTTCTCCGCCCTCAGTGTCTCCTGCGCTTCCGGATTGCCCGCCTTCGCTCTTTTTATCGTTCCTATCCACACCATTGCTGCCAGTTTGTCGTTTCCTATTAACATCGCTTTTCTTGTTTAACGGTTTATAATCAATGCCTAATACTTTCTTTATTGCCTCTCCCAGACTCTTCGGTACGCTTCCTTCGGGGTCGAACAAGTTATCACTCGTACCCTGTATCTGGTCGAACAAAGCGTTGAACATGTCCTGCAGCTCCGTCTGTTTGTCCGTGAAGTAGCGTGTAGCAAGTTCAATGGCAAAGTTACTGTATTTCTCCGTTACTCTCTCCGGCTGACCGGTCGCAGTGTTGAAAATAAGCTGCTGCATCCAGTTCCCGACAAGTAGGCGCGTGTTCTCCTTGCTCTTACTTGCCTTAAGCTCCTCGCCGAAGGATGTGCGCATGTCGTTCCAGGCGTAAATGCTCTTCTGTATCTCGCCTATCATGCTGTTTTTCGCATCGCTGCTGGCGTCCCTCCATGCGGTGGCAAGAATAGCTCGCTGTGCGGCTTTCGGCATACTGTTGAATATCTCGCGTAGGGTAGTGGGCGCTCCATGAAACACCGTCTCAAACAACAGGTTCTTAATGTCGGTCTTCGCCTCGTCTGTCAATGCACCATTGCTAACGGCGCTCTCCATCTGCGTGTCGCTTATCGCGCCTATCTGATGTAGATATTTCACCGCCTCGATACCATTGTTGGCGATCAGCTCACTGATGGATAACGTCTGATCGTTGCCGTCGTTGAGAAGTATTCTGAGGAATACGCCCATTTGCCTGTCGTCCATCTTCTGCCGAGTCTGCTGTGGCCTTATCCTCTCTACGCCTCCGCTCTCTGTGTCGGCGGCTGACATTTGCCCGAGTCTTATTGCTTCCTCGTCGCTAACGTCTACCATGTTGACCAATACAGGGTGCTTCATCTTGGCTATATCCTCCGGATTGAGGCCAAACTCCTCTGCGTGGTCCATGAGATACTGCTTGTACTTCTCGGCCGACTCCTTATATTGGTCCTCGTCATACATGCGTTTCAAGGCGTCCGTGCGGTTGTTGCCCTGTATCACCTCTCCGCGGGAGTTGACTACGGGAGCGCCACTGTATGCCGTTGCGCTGCCCGTTATCTCCGCGGGCCGCACGTCCTGCGCTATCCTGTGCGACGCCATCAGACTCGCCTCATCAGTGCGCTCCTTCGGCTGCGCCTCGTCGAGAAAATAACGGGGGTTGCGACGCCTGTTTACATGGCTTGCCTGTAGCTGACTTGCATCGACTACTGCCACCTTGCCTTTTACTACGTCCTTCTGACTGAACCGCACATCTACCTCGTTTCCGGTTGTAGCTTTGAGCGGTTTCTGCCTTTCTATCTTGTGGTCGCTCTCGCGCCTGAACTCTCTGTCTCGCGCGGCCTGCGGCGTGTCTTCGCCCCATTCGGGCACCGAAGCTAAGTCGTTGGCCTCCGCCTCAGCCTGAGCCCTCGCGGCGGCCCTTGCCTCATCCTCGGCTTTGGCCCTATTTCTCTCAACGGGCACATTACGTACATTCTGCCAATACTTCTTACGCTGTTGCAGCGCCTCGCGCTGATCGCGCAACTTCTGCGTGCGCTTCTTGGCTTCGAGAATATCGTCAAGACTTTCGCCGGTCTTGCTTTTGGCTATCTCCTTGTCGAGCTTCTTTATCTCTTTGTCTAATCTCTCCGCCATGCCGGCGGCATAATCGTCTGCGGCTTTGGCATCGCCGTCGAACACATCCTGCGTCATGGCGTCGTATGTGTCTTCTGCGGGCGCCTGCTCCCAGTGGTGTACCGTGCGGGTGTTACCTTTCTTGTCGGTCACCTGCTCACTCGGAATCTTATCGATGGCCCTTGCCGGCGTTTCTCCTGTGTGCGCTTCCTCGCTCTCCGAGGCAGGCTGCCCGACCTCGGCCGTCTGTTCGGACCCCTGTAGTTCTTCCGTTTGGGGCTGGTGTTCTGTCTCATCTTCTGGCTGGGCAGGCGTCTCGGGCTGTTCTGCATCTGTACTTGTCTCTCCGCTATTCTGTTGCTGCTGCGGCTGACTTTGGCTGTCATCAGGTGTAGGTATTGTGGTATCTATTGCATTGCTCCCCATATCCGCGACGGTATCAGCGTCTGTATCATCCTGCACTCTGTCATAGAGCTGCTCGGCTTTGAATGGCTGTGCTTTTTTGCCTGCTATCGGCGCCTCGGTCTCCACCATGTAATCGCCGGTATAGCTGTCCACGTTACGTATTATACCACGTACCGGCTTACCGTCGTCGCCGCGTACATATACCTCGTCACCGAGTTGCGGATTATCATGCGTCGTAAGGCCGTCTGCGGCATTGGCACTCGCAGTACGCGACTGTTCTGCTGCTGCTTTAGCTGCTGCGTCTCTCTCCTGCTGCGCATCAATCGGCGCATCAAGGGCTATTACATCATCCGCGGGGAGCATACTCATCTCTCCGCTCTGCGCATCTCTGACGACAATACGCTTGCTGCTCTTGCCTTTATCGACACTCTTGCCGTCTGCGCTCATCACGACATTGCCGCTTACTATATACACATTGCCGCCATCTTTCAGCGTCGCCGGATGTACCATGTTATCATCCTTGTTAGCACGGGCATCTACTGCCGCGGCTGCTGACACAGCTGCATCATCCGCATCATCGTTAGCCCTCTGCGTCATACCGAGATAAGCATACCGCGCATTAACGTAGTCGGTTACTACATGTGCGTCCTCATCGCTCATCTTATCAGCATTAGCGTCGAGCCAGCCTATCGGGTCGTCGTCTATTGCCGCGAGATTGTCCTCTCCATACTTGTCCGCCATGCCATTGCGCTTGGTGTCGTAGTCGGTCTTTACGCGACGCATCTCATCGCCGCTCTCGTCGTCTGCGCTCTTATACCCGCGGTTATAGTGCGCATCGGGCTCTATCTGTTCATAGCCGCCATTATTAGGCTTTTCAGCCTTCTCCTCCGGGAATAGTGAGCGGATATATTCGTCCACAACCGCCTGCTCTTTCTCCGTTCGCTTAGCAGGCATCTTACGAAGAGATGCATCAACGTCTATGCCGGTCTCCTTTTTGATCTTCTCTCGAATGGCCTCCGGTCTGTTCGGGTCGGCTATGTGACGGTTACGCGCTATAGCCTCATCAATGGCCTGCGCCTGGCGTACATACGCCTCGTCTGTGAGCTGCCCGCTCTTCACCATTTTATAGTTGTTAAGGACGGTAGCCACATCGGCATCCGGAGCTACTTCCTTGATGGCCTGCTCCATGACTATCATGTTCGACGCGGTCTCCTTGTATTTCTCGCCTACATTGACTGCGTTGAGCTCTGCCTGCCGCGCTATGTTGTCTATCTCCTGCCCGGCTGCCTTCTCGTTGGCAAAGCGTCTGGTAGTGACAACACCTCCGCGGGCATTGACGCTGTTGACCGTCACCCTACCGGCATCGTCTTTTTCTACGTCATACCCTACCACCGAGGACATGGGCAGCATGTGTCCAGTAAGAATGTAGTACGCCTTGGCCCTTGTGGCCTCACTGACGCTGTTGTCATTCATCAGCCGCTTCATTGCCTCGTAGCCGTCAAATCTGTCGGGTGTCAGGTTCTCGTAATCATCTGTTCGCTCTTCTATCCCCGTACTCTTGTCGGCCTTCCTCTTATTGGCATCCCTGAACAGCATGGATAGGTCCGTATAGCCCTTGTCGCGCAGTTCCTCCATCTCCTCCGGCTTAAATCCTATGTCCGCGGGAGATGCGTCCAACTGCTTGCGCAGCCTCTCCTCAAAGTTGAGCCCTATGCGCCTGTCCTCTCTCTGTAGCCCTTGCAGCACGCGCGGCGCGCTCTTGATCGCGTGACTTGCCTTGAAGCCCAGCATCATCGCCTGACTGTCTGTCCATGTGTCCCAGTCCCATTTGCCTTTGTCCACCATGTCGGGAATAGCGAACACTGTACCTTCTGCAAGTGTACTCAGGGCCGTCTGACCTGCGCGAAGTGCCACTTTCCCTGCCGTGCTGCTCGTTGCCTTCACAGCCTTATCTGCAACATTACCAATCAATGGTGACAACGTACCGGTGGCCGCACCAAGCATCAGTCCATGAGCGGTTTCTTTCAGAATGTCTCCAGCGGATAACTCATTGGTAGGCTTTCCGTTCTCATCGAGCGTTCCGCCTACTGCCATCTGCTGCTGAATACCTTTGACAGTATTGAAGGTGCCAAAGTTAGCTGCACCACCGGCAGCGCCTTGTGCAACGCGACCTGCCAAGGTGCCTGCCGCATAGCGCTCAGCAACCTTCTTAGTTGCGCCCTTCAATGCCTGCTTGCCGACGGCCTGCAATGCCTTCTTGCCTACAACACCGCCGACGCCTCCGGCTGCATATGTTACAGGATCCAAAGCCATGTTAGCGACGGTTCCTGCAATGTCAAGCGTCTTGTGTTGTTTACCAAAAGTAGACATGGCATCCTGTTCGGCGAGGTCAAGACCATGCGAGCCGGTTTGCCAGGCTGCTACTGTATTGGCTGCCATGCTACTTGAAATGAGTGGTTGGTCAGCAATTTTGCGAAGAAGGAACTCCAGTTTGCTCTTTGGCATATCCTGCGCTTTGGCGCGCTCATACACCTGTCGGTATAGATCACCCATTAGCGCATCCTTCGCCGCAATAGCTGCCGTTTTCCCCTTGGCGTCCTTTGGGTGTTTCTTGAAGTAATCGGTATATCGCTCCAGAGTGCCTCTGCGGTAGTCCTCCGGCAAGCGGGCATACATAGTGTTGGCCATCTTATCGAAATCGAAGATAGCATGCCTCTTCTTCTGGTATTCGAGGTCGTTGTTGAAATCCTCACCACGGCCGGCAAACACAGCACCTGCTGAGCTGGAGGCGGCCGCGGCATCTGACAGGCTGAAACCACGTGCGTTCTTGTCAGCCCGGTTTCTCCATGCCTCCTGGGCCTTTTTGTCTTGAGCCTCGGCTTCTCCCCACACATCATTAAGGACGTCACGCATGGGCTTCTCCTCATCCAGCTGCATCTGTTTCTGGACGTCCTCTTTATTATCGGGTTTGAGGCCGTTAACCTTCATTCTCTGACGGAAAGCCTGCTGCTCTCTATACTGCTGGCTCATCATGTCTGCATCTCCCTTGCTCGTTGTCTTGTAGCCCTGCGGAGTGAGGTAGGTTTGCTCCATCTTCCCTGTTGAGGGATTGTACTGCACGCCTCCCTCTACTGGGCCACCGAGAAACCCATTCCGGGATTTCTTGTCATACTCCAGCTTGTTCTTCATCTGCTGTATTGTCCGCGTATTCGAGCTTCTGGCATTGTTGACTATGCCCTGCAGATTGTCCAACAGCATTTCTTTCTGCATGTCTGTCATCGGCTGTTCTGCCGGCTTTACTGTCGGCTGCTTCTCCGGCCTGCTCATGGCTTTAACAGGCGTTTTTGCCGTAGTTGTGGAATATTTGTAGCCCTGCTTGGCATATCTGTTGTGAGCCTGTGACAGATCCACATGACCGTTAAATCCATTTCCCTGCATATAAACGCGGACAGGAGCGCCGGGATGACGATTGGCCCAGGCTTGCAGGCCTCCAGCCTTGCGCACTTCGTCGGCTGATACATTGAAGTCCTTGCCGCCACGACGTAACCGGAAATAAGTTACCGGCTGCTGCGCCGTTTGCTGACGTTGCACAGGTTGAGGCTTTGCAGGCTTCTGTGCTGCTGCATGCACAGAAGTCGCAGCCTGGGGCAGTGGAGCCTGCGGACGTCGGACATCTTGGGTGAGGGCAGGGGACTGCTTCTGCGCCTCTACAGCATGAAGGCCGAGCCATCCCGCAAACTCTCCATAGTCTTTGCCGATGTCCGCTCCGTCCTCCTTGAATGCGTCATATACACTTCTGCGGTTCTTGTATCCTTCATCTCCTGGCTTAAAGAACCAGTCGTTAAACTCCTGCTCACTGCCTACGTCCGCTCCGTCTTCCTTCAAAGCGTCGTATAGCTGCTTCACCTTATAATTGATTGGCATATTGCTCAGCGTTATTTGTTATGTATTGAAAAGCTGCTCTTGTGAATAGAAAACCAGCTCTTTGCGCTACCCTTGTCCGCCTGGCGGTAACCTCCCGTAACTGTTGTCTTTGTGGTACCGTCAAAACTCGTTCCGTCCTTCTTGGTCGTCGTATTACGCGGGACATACGTTCCGTGTGCCTTGGCATAATTATCAGCTTCGTTGACTGTAGAGAACCAATGCTCATTGCCATCTCTGTCCAGAGCTTTATATTTGAGCTTACCTGAACTTCCCCCACTGCTGCCTTTGTGGCTCGTACGGTATACGGCCATCTCTCGCTTGTTCTGACGATTCTTCTCTGCTATGCGCTCACGGCTCTCTCGATCGAGACGCTTGTTCTCCATTTCATCATCATGGATTTTCTCTTTGTTACCGAATGTCGCCGCCCATCTGGCCGCCTCCTGCTGCGCGGCCTGTCTCTTTGCCTCCAGTGCGTCCTGACGCGCGCTCTCATGCTGGGCCAGCACCTTGGAGCGGTAATCGTCCTCTCGCCTTTGGGCTCGCTCTCTCAGAATGTATGCTATACGTTTCTCCTTGTCCGCCTTTGCCAGCTCGTCAAGCTTATCATACCTCTCCTGCGCTTTCTTGGACAGGGATGTTCTTGAATCGTATGCGCTATTGGCGCCCTTTGTGGTGTAGTAGAGGTTGGCCAGTGATGATATGCCGTCACCCAGCGCGGCCAATAGCTGCATGCGCTTGCGCTGCTTGGCAGTTTTCTCGTTGTTCCGCTTCTCTTTATCTTCTCGCTCCGCGTCGAGCATCTTTATCATGGTGGCGTAGTCGAGCGAAGCGCCCTTGTTTATGTCGTTCGGATTGAAATTGAGCTTGCCTGTCGGCCTCATCTTGTCGATGTCGTTGGCAGACTCTCCATTTGTCTGCTTTCCATCTGTGGCATTTTTCGGCACGTCATCGCCTGTAGACGTCTTTGGCTGCGCATTTGCCGTTTGCACTGAACTCTCAGACGCTACCGTCCGTATGACAGGCTTGATCTCTGGTTCGGTCGTCGCCGCTGCTGCGGCCACACTCTGGCTCTTCACGATCGGCTGCGTGATATTTCCTGGAGGAGATACAGAATAGGCAGGCGATGGAGCCTTCACTATAGTCAAATCCTTTTTCTGCATTATGTTAGTATTGGTTGTTAGTCATGCCCTTTGCTTTGAGCAAGTCAAGCTGGGCAAAGCCGCCTGCCGCGTTCGCCACACCATTAGTGGCCTGCTGTATGTTCTGTGCCTGCTGCTGCCTTAGGCCGTTTAGCTGCTGGTTGATCTGGTCGTTTCTCTGTTGATAGGTCTGCTCTATCTTGTCCTTGCGGGCTTCGGCCTGAGCTGCAATGTCGCTCGTAGCGTTGGCAAGAGCCTCGTTGTTGGCTTCCTTGGCTGCAGCCGTGCTTTCCTCGGTTCCGCCCATCACGGCCTGTGTACCGGCCGCCTGCTGATTACGCTTCCTGATGTTCTCCTCTGTCATGGTCAGGAGACGCATAGCATCCGCACGCTGTGTCGCGTCTTCATTGTAGCGTCGGTCGTACCAGTCCTGATTGACCTGTTTCTGAGCCTCAAGGTTACGCCTCATCTGCCTGATGGCACGAGCACTCTTACTGCCTCCAAAGATGCTGCTTGCCGCCTTCATGCCTGCGGCTACTGCCATTCCTATCATAGTCGTATGATTTTAATTTGTAAATACTTATAATTTACGGCAAAAATAAACCATTACCTTAGTACCTACATTTTAAGTATTTACTTTGCATATGGCATTAGGACGAAAGACGGGAGGGAGAAAGAAGGGCTCCCTTAACAAGGTCACGAAGATGAGCAAGGCCGTTGTCTCTGACCTTCTCAGTGATTATAGCGGAAGTGGCAAGATGAAGCGTGACTTTGACAGTTTGGAACCTAAGGATCGCATAGCAGTTGCAGAGAAGCTGATGCAGTATGTCATGCCGAGAATGCAATCCGTCCATGGAGAGATAGAGACACAAGTCAGAAAGTCCGTTGCCGACAGCCTGCGGGAGCTCTCCGATGATTCAGAGGATACTATCTAAAGCGGTCTATTTTAGAAACAGCACCTTTTGCATGACCGAAAATGATGTAACTAAAACACTCTGCTTTTAGAGGGAATTTAACACAAAATTTTATGGCAAAAATAGACCTTCCAATGCAAGAATATATAAACTTGCCATACAGACTTTTATGTACCTTTGCTGCCAGCAAAATCGCGTTTTGTTGACACCTTTGTTCCGAACAAAAGTCCAGCAAAATTTTTTCGCCTTTATAACAGCATGATAAACAAGATTTTGGCGCGCGGGTCCAAACCGTTTTTTGTTCAGACACATGTGACTTGTAGGAGACTAAAGAAATTCCCCCATACCCCCTAAAGAAATAAACCAATAATATATATAATATCTATGTAGTATAATATACTATTGCTGTCCGGTAAAACTAAAAATGTCATGCAAAAGTTCCCCGAAGCCCAGTAAACATAGGCATCGGGGTCTATTTTTCGAAAAGCAAGCCCCCCTAATCAAAAAGAGAAGGTTCTGGTGGC
>Ga0256405_10003552_pt1 | contig 31858 bp, 33 predicted proteins | sample RumenRJG_02DNA_FD_189096 | JGI IMG/M metagenome (GOLD analysis project Ga0256405, IMG submission 189096) | Bovine rumen microbial communities from Lethbridge, Alberta, Canada - RJG_02 | ecosystem: Host-associated > Mammals > Digestive system > Stomach > Rumen | place: Canada: Alberta...
TTGTTATAATTTAAAAGACACATATTTATTACCTCCAATGTTAGTTCGCACTTACATTGTATCATAGGTAATTCTATGTGTCTTTTTTTATATCCTTTTTGGACACTTACTTTTTCTATTTATAATTATAAATAAAAAAATAAATTTCAAAAAAAAGAGCTTTCGCTCTTTTAAAATAGTAATTTTATAATTACTCATTAATTTCATACATATCTTTAGTTAATCCAAAATTAATTATAATATTAGAATTCTTTGTAATAATATCATAATTATCTATATCCTGTCCCTCTAGCCATATATACACTCTTACCTTTGTAATAGAATTTCCAGCCAATCTAAACAATTGATTATTATATGTATACGTTGAACTAGAATTAATCTTATAAGTAGTTTGTCTATATAATTTTCCATCAGGATTTGAACTACTATTATAAGTATTAGCAGTATATTCATTAAGTCCATCATAAATATCTACATTATCACTATTAGTTATAGATTTAAAAACCGCATATGTATTAACTGCAGTTGAAGTTGTTAATGACCCACAACTATTACTTAAATATTCACCAGTTGAAGCATCTCTTTTTTTACAAGACTGATTAAAATATATTACAGCATTTTGTACATGAGAATTATTATTAGGTTCCCATATATTCCACCAAATTGTTCTTTGTGATAATTCATTCGGGCAAAGCTTTCTAATGTTATTAGCAGGATCAGTAACTGAAGAACAAGATAAAGCTCTTATTTGTTCTACAGATGCATTATATGCCTTCATCCCTGCAAGAAAAAAGAACCCAACTCTTACAGAATTTGCAGCACCGTAATTAGAACTACCATTAACAGTAGCAGAAGAATTCTTCTTTAAATATACATTTTCTGCAGCAGCAGAATCATAATTACTATTTTCATAAACATTATCAGTTCCATTTCTTATAAATAAGTCAAATGCAACATATCCATCAGCTTCTTGAGTAGAATTATCAACTTGACTAGCAATTAGTTTATATCCTCCAGCAGTTGAAGATAAACTTGATTTTTCAAAAAATTTTAATCGACCTGTAGTAGTATCAAGTGTCCCTGATGAAGAAACAGGTACAAGTCCTTTAGCACCAGTCCATTTATTTGTATTACCTTGATAAGCATGATCACCAGTACCACTAGTTGCAGTTATAGTAGATTCACTAATATTTAAAACATCATTATCTTTTTTCCAATGTTCTCCATCTAACGATATTTCAAGTCCACCCCCAGTTGAAACATTTATATTAAAACTATTTGTATTTACAGTAGAAAGACCAACAAACCATGCATATGTTTCCACTATCAAAATAACAGCAGTTACAGCTATAACGACTATAAGAAAAAAAATTTTAGTTTTTTTACGTTTTGATAAAACATTCATAACTGCAAATCCCTTTCATACTTCTATACAAATCCCCATACTATATTAAGTATAGTATTATTTTATAAATAAATCAATAAAAAAGGAAGCAAGGCTTCCTATCCAATCTCATATCTATCTTTAGTTAGTCCAAAACTTATTTTTACATTTGTATTTTTAGTTATCAAATCATAATTATCAATATCTTGTCCCTCTAGCCATATATATACTCTTACTTTTGTTACAGAATTACCTGCTAAAAGTAACAATTGATTTGATACAGTATAATCACCTGTAGGAGTTTTATATGAATTCTCAGCAGTTAATGCTGCATTTGATACAGTAAGATTTCCATAATAAGTGTTTAAAGCATCATAAATGTCAACATTATCGCTTGAACTAATATCTCTATTAATTGAATAAGTTGTTATCGTTGATGTAGTATTAATTTGTGAACATGCTGTTGAAGAATATGTACCATCATTATTTCTTTTTTTACATAATGAATTAAAATAAGAAACAACCTCTGATGTATGATTATTATGATTTGGTTCCCATACATTCCAGTAACTAGCACGGTTAAGCCCTCCAGATGGACATATTTTAATCTTATCAGTTCCTGTTGTTGAACAAGATAATCCCTGTATATCAGACACACTTGCTCCATTTGCCTTCATACCTGCAATTTCAAAAAATCCAACCCTAAGAGAATTAGCTGCACCATGATTACCAGTTCCACCATCAATTGTAACTGTTGGATTTTTCTTAAGATAAATATTCTCTGCTATTCCTGAAGCATAACTATTTGTATATGATGTTCCTGTTCCATTACGAATAAACAAATCAAACGCAACATACCCATCAACTTCTTGTGATGAATTATCAACTTGACTAGCAACTATTTTATATCCTCCAGGAGTTGCTGATAAACTTGATTTTTCAAAAAATATCAATCTACCTGTAGTAGTATCTAATCTTCCTGAAGAAGAAAGAGGCCTAAGTCCACCCGCAGGCCAACTATTAGTATTGCCATTATACCCACAGCTAGCATTATTACATGTAGTGTGACTTGCAATAGTAGAAGAACTTATTGTAAGTTTTGAGTCCCCACTTACCCAATATTGTCCATTTAGTGACACTTCAAGTCCACTATCTGATGAAACATTTATATTAAAACTATTTGTATTTACAGTAGAAAGACCTACAAACCATGCATATGTTTCCACTATCAAAACAATTGCAGTGATTGCTGTAACAATTATCAATAAAAAAACTTTTCTTTTTTTACGTCCAGATTTTTTATTCATAATGATTTACCTTCCTATTTTTTTATACAAAACCCCATACTATAATTAGTATAGTATTTTTTTCAAATCATATCAAGATTAAACAATAGAATTAATTAAAAAAATATAGACTTATTAGATCTATATTTTTTTATTTTTTCTTTTTATCAGTAGAACCAAATCCTCCAGTTCTTTTGCCTGTAGCAGTATCTCCATCACAAACTAAATACTTCATAAATACTACTTGACCAATGACATCACCTTTTTTTACTTCAATATCATGATCACTACAATTAAAATAAGCAAAATAGAAATGTCCATCATTATCAGGATTCTCATAATAATCACTATCAATTAATCCAACACTATTTGCCATTAAAAATCCTTTTTTAGGACCACTACTTCTATTTAGTAATAAGTAACACTCATCTTCCATACAATAAGCTTTTAAACCAGTTGGAATCAGTGTTGGTTTAATTCCAGGAGTAAATTTTGGAATAATAATATCTTCAGCAGCTTCTACATCGTATCCTGCAGAATGTGCTGTCTTTCTCTCAGGAATATGAATATCTTTATCTTCCCATCCTTTTGCAACTTCAAAACCTCTTGTCTTTTTCATAAATACCTCCTAATCGCAAAATAACACTATCTCACCCTTCTTTTGACTCTTTTTAATGTCTATTACTCTTTGATTACTTGATCCTCTCCATTTAAGTCTAGGATCTTTTAATTCTTCATCAAACTGTCCATCTACTAATACATCTAAATATTTAAAAATTTCTTTATCACAAATATTCTCATAAAGAAAACCTGTCCATGACCATAAATCTTTATTTGGATATTTTTCCTTAAAAGCCTTTGCAAGTTTTATTGTACCTTTAATGTTCTTAGGATGCATTGGTTCTCCCCCAAGTATAGAAAGTCCAGCAATATGACTCTTACCACATAGTTCTAGAATTTCTTCAATAGTTTGATCAGTAAACTCTTCTCCGCCATTGAAATCCCAAGTTTCTTTATTAAAACAATTTTTACAATGGAATGTACATCCTTGCAAGAAAACAGAGACCCTAACACCAGGGCCATCTGCAATATCCATTTTTCTTATTTTATTATATCTCATTATGCATCCTTATTATCAATATGAACTACACGTTCTTTGATTTCTTGAGTTCTACCTTTATTCCAGAAATTAGTTCCAATGTATCCACAAGTTCTTCTTGCAACATTTAGAGTATCATGATTTTTATTTCCACAATTTGGACAATACCATTCTAGTTTATCATCAAGTAATATTTCTCCATCAAATCCACATTCTTGACAATAATCACTCTTAGTATTAAGTTCTGCATACATTATATTATTATAGATAAAGTTAATAACTTCAAGTACTGCAGGAATGTTATTAGTTAAGTTAGCTGTTTCAATATATGAAATTGCACCACCTGGTGAAAGTTTTTGAAATTCACTTTCTAAAGATAATTTTTCAAATGCATCAATTTCTTCAAATACAGGAACATGATAACTATTTGTAATATAATCTCTATCAGTAATACCCTTAATAACACCAAATCTATCCTTCAAACATTTAGCAAATTTATAAGTAGTAGATTCAATTGGAGTTCCGTATACAGAATAATCTATATCTTCTTCTGCTTTCCATCCTTTACATGCATCATTTAAGTGTTCCATAACTTTAATACCAAAGTCATGTCCTTTACCACCATCAGTATGAGAATGTCCAGTCATATATTTAACACATTCATAAAGACCAGCATATCCTAAAGATAAAGTAGAATATCCATGATGTAACAATTCATGAATTGATTCACCCTTATCAAGTCTTGCAAGTGCACCATGTTGCCATAAAATTGGAGCAACATCACTAGTAGCCTTAGAAAGTCTCTTATGACGGATTTTTAATGCTCTATGACATAATTCAAGTCTTTCATCAAAAATCTTCCAGAAATCTTCCTCATTTTTATCACTTGATAAAGCAATATCAACTAAGTTAATAGTAACAACACCTTGATTAAATCTACCATAATATTTACCTTTACCAGGAATATAATTCTTAGCCTTAGCAATATTACCTAGACTAATTGATCTATCAGGTGTAAGGAATGAACGACATCCCATACAAGGATAACAATCTCCCTCACCATTTTCATTAATTTTAAGTTCTTTCATAACTTTCTCAGAAATATAATCTGGAACCATTCTCTTAGCAGTACATTTTGCAGCAAGTTCAGTCAAATAGTAATATTTACCTTTTGGATTCATATTATCTTCTTCAAGAACATATAGAAGTTTAGGGAATGCAGGAGTAATATATACACCCTTTTCATTCTTCATACCTTTAGTTCTTTGTTTTAGAACCTCTTCAATAATCATAGCAAGTTCTTCTTTATATTCATCAGTTTCACCTAAATACATACATACACTTAAGAATGGAGCTTGTCCATTAGTAGTAGTCATTGAATTAATCTGATATTGGAATGTTTGAACTCCATCAGTAATTTCTTTTCTTAAGTCTTCATCAACAAACTTCTTAATTTGAGTAGCTGTTAGTTTGCGTTTCTTATACTTCTTTTCATAGAATTCTCTTGAACTTCTTACAAAAGGAGCTAAATGTGTTAATGTAATTGTACATCCTCCATATTGAGATGAATTAACTGCAGTAATTAATTGAGTTGCAATTGTCATTGCAGTTAAGAATCTATGAGGTTTTTCAATCATTACACCATTTATATTAGTTCCATTTTGTAACATATCATCTAAGTTAATTAAATCACAGTTATGTAATGCATTTTGTGCAAAATAATCAGCATCATGGAAGTGAATTATTCCATCATCATGAGCTTGTACAATATCTTCAGGTAGTAAGAAACGTCTTGTAATATCTGTTGAAGTAATACCTGCAAGATAATCTCTCTGTGTAGTAACAACTTTAGCATCTTTATTAGAATTTTCAGTATTCCAATATTCACTTTCACCATCAATTAATTCTTTAATAGATTGATCTGTTGTATTACTGCGTCTTACAAGTTCTCTTGTATAACGATATGTAATATATCTCTTAGCTAGTTCATATTTTCCAATATTCATTAATTTCATTTCAATAATATCTTGAATATCTTCAACTAAAATTCTTTTTTTCCCTAAACGTTCAATATATTTTATAATATTTTTTATTTGTACTGAAGAAGCTCTATCTTCTTCTTCTACTTCAGCATTTGCTTTTTCAATTGCTTCTTCAATTTTTGATGGCATATATTCGACCATATGTCCATCACGTTTAATAACTTTCATACCTTTGACCTCACTTCTATCTTTTTACAATTTTTTTCAAATCATGAAACTAATATACCATTTATTTTTATAAATTAATGTTGCATTTGCAACATTTTACATTTTTTGTTAAAATATTTTTTAGGAGTGATAAAATGGCAAATCTTTTTGAAAATATTTCCGAAAAAAATATATTGAAATTAAAGAGAATTTTAAGTGCAAATACAGTCAAATATAAAAAGAATGTAAACATCTTGTCAAATGTAAATCCAGACAATTTTATCGCATTAGTTGACAGTGGAAGTGTACAATTTATATTTAATGACTATGACGGAAATAAAACAATTATTGAAGAATTAAATTCAGGTGAAATGTTTGGAAATCTTATTTCAAATATCACATCAGAAGAAATAACCTGTATAACAAAAGAAGACACACAAATTACTTATATTGAATTTGATGAGATAACAAATGATGAAATTATAAAGAACGATTTTTATATTATATTTATAAAAAATTTAATAAAATTATTAACCGATCAATTAACAACAAGAAATAATAGAATTGAACTTTTAACAAAAAGATCGACACGAGATAAAATACTTGCATATTTCAAAAACGAATCTCAAAAAAGAGGAACAAAAAAATTTAATATGCCTATGACATTTACAGAATTAGCAAACTACTTATCAGTAGATAGAAGTGCCATGTCAAGAGAAATAAAATACCTAAAAGAAGAAGGTTTTCTTGAAGTAAATGGAAAAAGAATAACAATCAATTACTAAATTGTTATTCTTTTTATTATTTTATTTTCATCTACACTTTTAAGTATAAACTCTCCATCTTCATAAAATATATATGATTTAATACTTCCACCTCTAGGTCTAGTAATAGAACCTGGATTTAAATATAATTTATCACTATACTCCATTATTGGAACATGAGTATGGCCTTGAATATATACATCATATGGAAGATTTGGAACATTATATTTATTATATACATGGCCATGAGTTATAAAAACTAATTTTCCATCTATAGGAACAGTAACATATAATTTATCATCAAAAAAATCTAACAAACTATTATTAGTATATGAATCACAATTACCACATACAGAAATAATCTTACTTGTATATTTATTTAATAATTTTGAAATTTCTAATGAGTTATCTCCGCCAAATAGAATATCACCAAGTATTAATAATAAATCAAAATTAGGATTATCATTAATAACTTTCTTAATATTTTGATAACCTCCATGAATATCAGATACTATCAAAACTTTCATAATTACCTTTCAAGTAAACTTAAACTTACTTTATTTTTTTCTAATGAAATGTCATCTACCCAACAATCAACTATATCACCTACACTATATAAATCACTAGGATGCTTTACATAGTTATTAGATAACTTAGATATATGAGCAAGTCCATCTTCATGTAATCCAATATCAATAAATAAACCAAAATCAACTACATTACGAACAGTCCCTTGTAATTTATCACCAACATGTAAATCTTTAATATCTAGAATATTACTTTTCAAAATTGGTTGTGGATATTCATCTCTAGGATCTAGATTAGGTTTCTTTAATGACGCAATAACATCTTCCATAGTATAAATATCAGTATTATATTTTTTAGAATATTCTTCTGAGTTAATTCCCTCTAATTTACTAACTAATTCATTAGAACCAACATCAGTAATTTTAAAGCCAAATTCTTCCAATAATTTAGTTGCGATATCATAACTCTCAGGATGTATAGCTGTAGAATCTAAAATATTATCACCATCTGTGATTCTTAAGAAACCTATTGCCTGTTCATATGCTTTATCACTTAATAATTTCTTCTTCTTTATTTCACTACGGCTCATAATTTTTCCAATTTTTTCACGGTAATCAATAATCTTTTTTATAGCAGCTTTAGTCACACCTGAAACATAACTAAGAAGAGATGCAGACGCAGTGTTAACATTAACTCCAACACTATTAACACACTTTTCAACAACAAAGTCTAGCGAATTTGATAATTTCTTTTGTGAAACATCATGTTGATATAAACCAACACCAATACCTTCTGGTGGTATCTTAACTAGTTCTGCTAAAGGATCTTGTATACGTCTTCCAATACTAACCGCGCTTCTTTTCTCAACCGCTAAATCAGGAAATTCCTCTATAGCTTGAGGAGATGCAGAATAAATTGAAGCTCCTGCCTCACTTACAATAACATATTTACAAGAAAGCTTATATTCAGCAATCATTTCAGCACAAAACTTTTCAGACTCTCGTGATGCAGTACCATTTCCTATCGCAATAATATCAACATCATATTTTTTTATAAGTTGAGAAACAACTTCCTTACTCATTTTAATTCTTTTTTCTTCATCACCTTTTAAGAAAGGTTTAATAACAGTACTATCTAAATATTTACCATTTTTATCAACAACAGCTAGCTTACAACCATTAACATAACCAGGATCAAATGCAAGAACAATTTTCTCCTTCATAGGAGGAGTTAAAAGTAAAGCTTCCAAATTCTTACCAAAGTTTTCAATCGCAGCTTCTTCTCCCTTTTCAGATAACTCACTTCTTACTTCTCTTTCAATTGATGGAGAAATTAATCTTTTATAAGAATCAAGTATTGCACCTTTTACATAACCAGTAACAAAACTTTTATCATTCTTAATAATCTTTTTTTCTAAATAAGCAATTATCTCATCACTATTAACATCAATACTAACTTTTAAAATTTTCTCATTCTCTCCTCTATTTATTGCAAGTATCCTATGAGGCTTTATATATTTAACAGCTTCATTATAATCATAATACATTTCATATATTTTATTTTCATCTTGAGCATCTTTCTTTTTACTAGAAACTATAACACCATTTCTAAAGAAATATCCCCTAATCCATTTTCTATAATAAGCATTATCACTTATCCACTCAGCAATTATATAACAAGCTCCTTCAATTGCTTTATCCACAGATGTTATTGTATCATTAATAAACTTTCCACAAAGGCTGTTGATATCTCCAGATGTTGGAAAAGTCATAATCATCTTAGCTAAAGGTTCAAGTCCTGCTTTAATAGCCTCAGTTGCTTTAGTTTTCTTTTTTTCCTTAAAAGGTCTATATAAGTCTTCTACATCAACAAGTTTAGTACATTTCATAATAGAATCTCTTAACTCATCAGTAAGAAGTCCCTTCTCATCAATCAATCTAATAACATCTTCCTTACGTTTAAGTAAATTAACCTGATATTCATAAACTTCATTTATTTTACGAATAGCTTCTTCATCTAAAGCTCCAGTAGCTTCTTTCCTATATCTTGCAATAAAAGGAATTGTATTTCCTTCCTCAAGTAACCCAAGTACAGTACTAACTTGTTTCTCAGTAATATCTAAATCATCTGCTATTCCTCTTATAATCATTTCATTCATCCTAAACACCTCAAATACTATCATAACAAAAAGCCAACACAAATTAAAGTATTGACTTTATAATATATTTATATTATTTCTTTATCTATCAAATCACGTTGATAAATAATCTTTTTAACTTTTTTAAATTTTTCAAAATAAGTTATTATTAATCCTGTAATAAATGAAAGAAGAAAAATAAAGACAAATATCATAATCACAAACACATAATCACCTCATACTTGTAATAATATTATATATCTTTTTCCAATAAATATATCAGTATTAATAAATAAAAATGTAAATTTACAAAAAAAGTAAGCTTACGCTTACTAATACCCAAATCTTAATACATCCACTGTAACATCATAACTAGTACCAAATGCTGCAGCTTCTGCTTCTGATGAAAATAATAAGTCAAACAAGAATCTTCTTCCAATACCTATATTTCCACCTCTATCTAAAACTATAGCATTAAAATCTCCTGCTTTTGTACCAGATATTTTAACAATTGTACCATATGGATATTGTGGATCACCTGCAACAATTCTTATATTTCCATATGTTGGATCATTATATATATAGCTACCATCACTTGCATCAAATCCACCACCTAAATGTCCACTACATCCAGCGCAATCAGGACCATATGCAGAAATAGTACCAACTTGTTTTTCTAAAGATGGAGTTTCAACATATGAAAGTGAAATAGGATCTTGAACCTTCACAACGGGTTGAACACTTCCAACAGTCGGACTCAATTCAACAGTATTTAAACTTTTCTTATTATCATTTGTATTCTCAACGTTTGTATTATTATTCTTAACAACTTCACCTAAACTAGTTGATATATTTATGTTTTTACCCTTATTTTTATTTAAAGCATCTGCTTTAACTATATGTACATCATTCACATGAAGCAATAATAAACATATTACAACAATAAATATGTTAATTCCTATAGCTAGTAATTTTTTCATAAAAATCTCAAATCTCCTAACTCGTATAATTATACCATATTTTACTTTAAAAATCAAAAAATGCCCTCATATGAGAGCATAAAAACATTAATTATCTTTCTTTATTACAAGTAAATCCACCTTGAAGCATAGTTGTTTGAATCTTATCTATATCATGTCCATATTCATATTCCAACACATCTCCACCTGCTTCAGTATAAGCTGTTTTTACTTTCTCCATATCATATTCTTTATAATCAAAAGTTTCCTTTTCAGTTAATATACCAGATGCATAATCACATGTAATTGAAATACCATTTATATCCGCAACAGAAGTTTTTATTAATATACATTTTTCATTCAATTCATCAAGTGTTGTTGCATCCTCAGTAATGTCTCCTTTTATAACTGTTGTAAATGTTGAACTTACTAATTTTTTATCAGTATAATTAAATATTCTTTCAAATGACTTATCTAAGTTAGCAGTATTAGTTTTAAGTTTACATATTAACTTACCTGTAGTAATCTCATTACTAGTAACTTTTCCAGACCTTTGTTGAGCAACAAAAGCTTGTATCTCAGGTAAAAAAATTATAAAAGCAACTAAACCACCAAAAAATACAATTAATAAAAATGTTTTAAATGCTCCTGGAGGTTTATAATTAGGATTTTTATTTGTTGAACTATTTTCAATAGCATTTGCAGTAGGTTTTTGTTCTACATTTCCCTGATTAACTTGGGGCATTTGCATAGTAGTACTTTGAACTTGAGAGTTTTGAACATTATTACTCGAAGGAACACTATTAACAGTATTTTGATTAATACTTTGAGAAGCATTAATCTGATTCGAATGTTCAATACTAGGTTGTTGTGGATTCACATTAGTATTACCAATATTTGTATTCCCATTAACAGGATTATTTACTACATTATTTTGATTATTATTAGGATTTTGTCCATTCACATTACCAACTCCTATTCTATAAAAATTATAACACAACTAATTATCGTAAACTAGATATTTTTTCTTGAAAATTATCACTTAAAACAATATAACTTCCAGAAGCAACCATATCTGCATCACGACACATTGCCACTGTTTTATCATTAATTCCGCCATCTACACTAATAATAGTATCTAAATTATAAGAGTTAAGTAGAGTTCTAACCTCTTTAATCTTATTTTCAGATTCAGCAATAAATGATTGTCCTCCCATACCAGGTTCAACACTCATTACAAGTATTAAATTTAGATATGGCAAATATGGAATTAATGAAGAAACTTTAGTATCAGGTTTAATTGCCAAACCACATTTTATAGAATAATCTTTTATCATTTTTAAATCTTTTTCTATATTTTCATCAATTTCAATCTGAAAAGTGATATACTCTGCATTTAATTCAGCATATAAAGGTATATATTTGGAAGGTTCATTAACCATCAAATGAATATCTAATCTTTTAGAAGTATAATCAGATATATGTTTCATTTCTCTAAAAGGCATCGTCTTATTAGGAACAAATTTTCCATCCATAACATCAACATGAATATAATCAGTATCAGTCTTATCTAGTAACATTAAATCTTTTGGAATATCTTTACTACTTAAAAAAGTTGTACTAATTTTCAAAAAAATCACTCTCCTATAAAACTTAAATAATTCTTATATCTACTCTCTAATATATTATTAGAAAAAACTGCTTTTTTTACCATACATTCTTCCTCATTTGTATGCATACAATCACTATAAATACAAGGATAATTTTTAAATTCAACAAATGCATCTCTTATTTGTTCTTTAGTATAGTTACTAAATTCTAGCGAACTAAATCCAGGAGTATCCATAACTTTTCCATTAAACAATTCAAATAATTCAACAACTCTAGTTGTATGTCTTCCTCTACCTAATGCAAGTGAAACTTCTCCAACATCCAAATTCCAATTAGGATTAAGTTTATTAAGCAAAGTAGACTTTCCAGCTCCTGTTTGACCAGTAAAAACACTTGTTTTGTTTTTTAATAAATGTTCTATCTTATCTAATTCATAATTAAAAACTACTTGATATCCTATCTTCTTATAATAATCTAATACATTAGAAATCTTTTTAAGATCATCCTCATCAACTAAATCACTTTTAGTTATACATATAATAGGAATTACATTATTAATTTCCATTAATACTATAAATTTATCAAGTAAATTTAAAGAAAAATCAGGCAATTTTAAACTAGTAATAAGAATAGCTTGATCTATATTACTAACTTTAGGCCTTTGAAATAAATTCTTTCTAGGAAGAACTTCTTCAATTAATTTTTTATCTATATCGAAAAGAACATAATCTCCTACTACAGGAGTAATATGTTCCTTTCTAAATAATCCTCTACATTTACAAGGATAAACATTATCATTATAATTAACAAAATGTAAATCACTACTAATTTTAACAATTTGTCCTTTCATAAATCCCCCTATATTAATTATTCATCAGGTGTAGTACTATTACTATTTGAACTTTCTTTATTCTCAGTAACTTTTGTTGTTGTACTAGGACTAGGAGTTGCTTTAGGTTTAACAGCATATTTTACAGTTAAATTAGTTCCTTTAGAAACAGTACTTCCAACTAATCTAGATTGACTTATTATTTTTCCTTCTGGAACACTACTAGTTTGTTCCTCAGTATAAGTACAATTTAGACCATATTTATCACAAAAAGCAGCAACATCATCCTTTGAATAACCTTCTTCAGCAAAGTTAGGAAAAACAACATCATTCTTAGCAGTATATAAAGTTAATGTTTCTCCTTTTTTCAATTCACTACCTTTAGCAAGACTTTGTCCAACTATTTCATCATCACTATATTCTTTATTTTTATCATCCACTTCTTTTTTCTCTATCTTAACCTTTAGACCATACTTTGTTTCTAATAATGTTTTAACCTCAACAGCATTCTTTCCTGTATAATCTTCTAATTTAACAGTTTCTTCTCCAGTAGATTTATAAATAGTAATTTTACTTCCTTTTTTAATACTTCTCCCTGCTTCGGGATTAGTTTTAATAACAAGATTTTTCTTTATTTCACTTGAGGCCTCAGTTTTAATTTCTGTATTTACTTCAAATCCTACTTCCTGTAACGCTTTTTCACATGCACTAACTTTTTTACCTTCACAATCTGGAACTACAACATTTTTAGATGAAGTTAATTTTGGAACTATAAAAAATAAACCTGTTAACGTTACTAGTATAGTACCAAACACTGCACTTAATATTATAATAAGTTTCTTCTTTTTCTTTTCTTTTTGTTCTTCAGTTTCTTCTTGATTTTCTTCATCTTTTGGAATCATTTTTATATCTTCAGTAATATCGTCTTCAGCAGATTTTAATTTTTCTTTTTTTCTATTATCATTTTCAGATTCAGGATATTTATATTTATATTCTTCTTCATTCATACGTTCATCATCTAATGCAGTTAATAAATCCTCATGCATTTCTCTTGCAGTATCATATCTATTTTTAGGATTCTTCGCAGTTGATCTCTTAATAATATTTACAATACTTTGCGGAATTGATGGATTTTCGTCTCTTAAATTTGGTAATGGCTCCTTCATATGTTTAAGAGCTATCTCTACTGCATTATCTCCTCTAAAAGGAAGAGAACCAGACAATAATTCATAGAAGATTATTCCCATAGAGTAAATATCACTCTTTATAGTACATCCTTTTCCACTAGCTTGTTCTGGAGGTAGATAGTGCACTGATCCCATTACTGAATTTGTTTGAGTTAATTGAGTAGCATTTAATGCCATTGCAATTCCAAAATCAGTTATTTTAATTTGACCATCGTCTTTAATCATTATATTTTGAGGTTTTAAATCTCTATGAATTATATATGAATTATGAGCATGTGCCATACCATCAGTTAATTGACTCATTATATCAATTGCTTCACTTAAAGTAAGACTACCTCTCTTTTTCAATAACTGCTTTAAAGTTTTACCTTCTACATACTCCATCACTATGTAATATGTTCCATCATCTTCTCCAACATCATACATTTCAACAATATTTGGATGAGCTAAAGATGACGCTGATAAAGCTTCCCTTTGAAATCTCCTAACAAATTTTTCATCATTAGACAAATCTCCTCTTAAAACTTTAATCGCAACATTTCTGTCCAAAATGATATCATGGCCTAAATAAACATTAGCCATACCACCTTCACCAATAGATCTAATTATTTCATAACGATCATTAATTTTTTGCCCCTTTGTTATCATTTACGATCACCTTCTTCACGTATTAAATAAGCAACCGAAATATTATCTGTTCCACCCCTATTATTAGCTTTTTTAATTAGCTTTAAAACCTTATCTTCACAGCTTCCTTCTCCAAGTAAAACTTTTTCTATTCCTTCTCTATCAAGCATACCTGTTAGTCCATCACTTGAAAGCAATATTTCTGTGATATCTATATCACAATCAAATATGTCTACATCTACCTCTTCAGCAGCACCAAGCGCTTTCATAAGAACATTTTTCTTAGGATGAACAGAAGCCTCTTCCTTAGTTAATTCTCCAGCGCTTACAAGTAAATTAACTAATGTATGATCATATGTTACTTTATGTAAATTATTATCTTTCATAACAAATCCACTTGAGTCACCTACATTACCAAATAAAAGATAATCATTAGTAACAATTGCCATTACTAAAGTTGTTCCCATCCCCTTACTTTCAGGATGAATAGCCTCATATTCAAATATAGATGAATTAACCTCATCAACAGAATCTCTTATCCAATTAACGGCATCTACCTTATTCATATTCTTAAAAGATTCTTTAAATCTCTTTTCCAAATAGTCAATCGCAATAGAAGAAGCAACCTCACCTGCAGAATGACCTCCCATACCATCAGCTATTGCCATTAAATAACTACCTTCTTCATTAGAAACTATAGTAACACTATCTTCATTATGATCTCTTACCTTACCAGCATCTGTTAAATAAAAGGTTTTCATAAATCCTCCTTCTTACTTCTAAGTTGACCACAGGCAGCACTTATCTTACTACCAAATTCCCTCCTGATTGTTACACCAACATTATTCTTTTTAAGTATATCATAAAATCTCATAATTTGAACAGTATTTGTTCTTTTAAAATCAATATTATTAGTTTCATTATATGGAATTAAATTAATATAACAATTCATTCCTTTAACAAGTTTAGCAAGTTCCTCTGCACATTCTATAGAATCATTAACACCTTTTAATAAAATATACTCAAAAGTTAATCTTCTATTAGTTTTTTTTAAATAAACCTTTAAAGCATCCATTACAGTTTCAATAGGATAAGCTTTATTAATAGGCATTATCTTATTTCTTATTTCATTATTTGGTGCATGTAAACTTACAGCCAAGTTAATTTGTAAAGGAAAATCACTAAATTCTAATATTTTTGGTACAATCCCACAAGTAGAAACAGTAATGTGTCTAGCTCCTATTGCTAATCCCTTAGGATGATTAATTATTTCAAAAAATTTAATTAAATTATCATAGTTATCAAATGGTTCACCAATACCCATTACTACTACATGACTAATTCTTTCACCAAGTAATTTTTCAATCATAAGTATTTGTAAGACCATTTCATATGTCTCAAGATTACGAACTTTTTTTCTTCTTCCTGATTCACAAAACTTACAGCCCATATTACAACCAACCTGTGAAGAAACACAGATACTATTACCATAATCATGCCTCATTAATACAGCTTCTATATGCTCATTATCATATAATTCAAACAGATATTTACAAACATCTACATCTTCTTGAACATCAACTATTTTTAATCTATCAATCGAAAAATCAGAAGATAATTTTTCTTTCATATCTTTACTTATATTACTCATTTCTTCATAACTTTCAACTCTTTTTTCATATAACCAACCAAATAATTGTAAAGCATGAAATTTTTTAGAACCATTATCTATAAAATAAGATTCTAAATCATTTAATGATAACCCATAAATATTTTTCATAACATCACTTCCAAATATAAAATATTATATCATGTATATAATATTCAAGTAAATCAAGGAAAAGAAAAAAAAGTATTAATATAATACTTTTCATTCAATAGGACTTTTTATTTCTTTAACACTATTAAACATTTCATAATTAGTAGATATAGATAAATTATTACTACATTTAGAATTTAATATACAAAAACTATTTAATTGAAGATTAATAGTACAAGAACCATTATCTTTATCCATTATAATTTCTAATTCATTAGGAACTTCATCATAATCTGTATCAATATTATATATAATTTTATCAATTGTATTTGTTGAAATAAGATATTTATAAACAATTTTTCCCGAATCATTTGCATCTTTAGACATCAAAGTAGAATTATTTATAATATTACTTATATTATCGACATTAATTATTTCATAAAATACATAAGGATTTTCAGTTTTAACCCACGTACCATTATTAACAAAAAAGTTATCATTATTTCTATAATAATCATTATTATTATATTTAAAAGATTCTATATCTTTATTCATTTTTCCATAATAATTATGCATTACACCATCAATATTAATTTTATAGTCATAATAAAAATTTTTATTTAACAACATACTACTATTAAACTGATTAGGTCTTCCCTTTTCATATTCTTGTTTAAAATAATTTTTATCACCTTTAAATGTAATTAAAAGCAATATAAAAATGAAGAATAATAAATAAAAACCAAAAAACAAAATGGGTTTTCCATTTTTTGTTTTTTTCAATTCTTTTATATTATCAATAAAGTTCCTCATTATTAAACACCTTACCAACTAAATTATTCTTTCCAACACCATTAGCAAAAGAATAAGCATCCATTCTTTTCTTTCCAAATGGTTTTAATTCTTTTATTATAATTGCACCATCACTGCAACGAACAACTATTCCTTTTTTTGTAACATCAACTATTTCACCACATTTACCTTCATAAGTACCATCTGAAAGCTCACTACTATATATTTTCATTTCTTTACCATCAAAAAGCGCATTACTAGAAGGAATAGGGCTAAGCCCTCTAATCAAATTAAATACTTCTCTAGAACTCTTTCTAAAATCAATTCTTTCTTCTTCTCTCTTTATGTTATAAGCATAAGTAACATCGTCAGGATTTTGTACAGTTCTCTCATTAGTGCCATCAAAAATACTAGGAAGAGTATCTAACAATAGCTTAGTTCCTGCAGCACTTAATTTATCATGTAAACTTTCTAAATTATCTGAATCAAGTATTGGAACCTCTACTTTACTAATCATATCACCAGTATCCATACCAACATCCATATACATAATAGTAACACCCGTTACTTTATAATCATCTATTATTGCTTTATGAATAGGTGCACCACCTCTTAATTTTGGAAGCAGCGAAGCATGAACATTAATACATCCATACTTAGGACAATCTAATATTTCCTTAGGAATAATTTGTCCATATGCACAAGTAATAATAATATCTGGCTTCAAATCAATAACATCCTGATATTCCTTTCTTATTTTTTCAGGTTGAAATACAGGAATATTGTATTTTAATGCTAGTTCTTTTACTGGAGTATTAGTTAATACCTGATGTCTTCCCACCCTTTTATCAGGCTGAGAAACTACCCCAACTATCTCATCTTTATAATTATCAATTAAACCCTGTAATACATTAACTGCAAAATCAGGAGTTCCCATAAATACTATTCTCATAATTAAATCCCCCTAATAACCATAATAATTGTTATTATAACACCTAAACTTATTAATAAAGAACCAAATATTAAAAATATATACACATTTCCATAAACATCCATAAATTCTTTATTCACTTTTTCTCTTTTTTCCACGTAAGATAATTGAGTATCATCTATTGATAATTTATTGATATTATCAACCGCTACATTGTAAAAATTATCAAACGAAACAACAATAATATTATCATTATCTATAGTACCATCAAAATCAATACTACCATTCTTGGAACTCAATATTCTATCAGCAATTTCATACACATCACTGCTATCATTAAGATACTCATCAATAGTACTTTTTTGATCATCAATTAAACTTCTCTTAACTAATAACAAACTAATCTTTTTATTAACTCTACACAATAAATCCCATTCATTTTTTATAACATATATAACATATTCCATATCATCTTTCGAAAAAGATTTATTTATCATGAATTTCTTTAAATGACTTATACTTTTATCATAATCAAGAGACAAATAACTTTCTCTATTCTTATTATTAAACAATCTATTGAACAAAATATTCGTAAAATATCCAGGAGCCATTGCCGAATAGTAACATCCCATTACTATATCATCTGTAAAATATGTCTTATTAATAGAAAAATCTTTTTCAAGTAGTTCATTTAGTCCATATTTATTGAATATTTTTTTTAAATCATTAAACTGTTGATAATAATTTGTATATACTTCAGATATAAATCCATTTTCTTTAATACTATTTTCATAAATAGTACTAAACCCATGTACATAATAACCATTAGCAATATATTTATTATAAATATATTCAATCAATGACTTTTTATTATCTTTATTATCAATCCCTCTAATGTTTAATAATTTTATAGTCATATGACAAATTAATTTATTAACACCAACCATTATTTGATTATAACTATCTATTTTTTTATACAATTTATCTAACTGAACTATATATTCATCAAGCATATCATTATTATCTATAATAATTTTAAATTTTAATAAAGCATCATAAAGGATATATAGTGATAATTCATTACCTATCTTTCCATAATGCATATCTTCATCTATATTTTCTTTATCAAAATATTTAGGATTCTTTTTTATTTCCTGAATTAAATTATTAACATCATTTCTCTTAAGATAATTATCAATCACTATATCACCTCCATTCACCTTTTTTTAATTTATTATTTATTTATAAAATATTTAAAAAAAACAAAAAACGATCCACCTACTATTATAACTAACAAAACTAATAAGAATATTTTCACAAATAAATTGTTACTATCCCAAAATCCATCTAAATTAGTTGAAGAATCCTTCATTAATTGTTCATAATCTTCTCTATTCTTTTTATTTACCTCTAATTCATTATTTTGATTATCTTGATTCATATAAACACTCCTCTATTCTACTAAAAGAATATCATATTTTATATCATTTGACTAGGATTAAAATCTACATCAAGCTTAATTTTACTATTACTTTTATAATGTTCTATAATTTTTTCTAAAATTATGTAAAGTTCTTTACTATTTTTATATTTTAATACAATATTATATCTAAAAATATTATTAATTCTAAACAAAGTACTTGCTGTTGGACCAAGTATTATATAATTTTTAAGATTTCTCTCCAAACTATTTTTTATTTTAATTGCCTCTCCAAATACATATGAAGAGTCTTTACCACTAATTCTAATATTGCATAAATAAAAGTATGGTGGATATTTTAATTGTCTTCTAATAGACATTTCTTTTTCATAAAAAGATAAATAATCATGCTTTTTAACAAAAGAAATAGCATAATGATCAGGGTTAAATGTTTGAACAATAACTTTCCCACTCTTGTCACTTCTTCCACTTCTACCAGCAACTTGACTAAGTAATGAGAATGTATTCTCACTACTTCTAAAATCAGGAATGTTTAAAGAAGTATCTGCATTAATAACACCAACTAAAGTTACAAGAGAAAAATCAAGTCCTTTCGCCACCATTTGAGTACCTAAAAGAATATCGTATTCATGATTCTTAAAAGAATTAATCATCTCTTCATGCATACCTTTACGACTAGTTGTATCATAATCCATTCTAAGTACTCTAGCAGATGGAAAAATATTGTTTAATTCTTCCTCTACTTTTTGAGTACCAACACCAAGTCTATTTAAAGATTCTTCTCCACAACTAGGACACTTATCATAAACCTTTTCTCCATATCCACAATAGTGACATCTAAGTGTATTACTACTCTTATGATAAGTTAAAGTAATATCACAATTAGGACATTTAAAAGTATAACCACAATTCTTACAAGTAATAAAATTAGAATAACCCCTTCTATTAAGAAGTAATATAACTTGTTCATTCCTTTTCAATGTCTCATCAATAGAACTAACAAGTTGAGTTGAAAAATGTCCCTTACTAGTCTTCATTTCCTGATTCATATCAATTATTTCTACACTAGGAAGGCTCTTACCATTAACTCTATTAGGTAAGCTTAAATACTTAAAAACACCTTTTTTTGCTCTAGCCATAACTTCAAGTGAAGGTGTAGCAGAACCAAAAACAACAGAACATTTATGATATTTACTACGAAGAATAGCTACTTCTTTTGCATTATATCTAGGATTAGGATCACTCTGTTTATATGAATCACTATGTTCCTCATCTATAATGATTACACCTATATTTGTAAGAGGGGCAAATATTGCACTTCTTGCACCTATTACAATAGAAACCTCCCCTCTAACAATTCTTCTCCATTCATCATACTTTTCCCCATCACTTAAAGCCGAATGAAGTGCTGCAATTTTATCACCAAATCTTGATCTAAATCTACTAACCATTTGTGGAGTCAAACTAATTTCAGGAACTAAAACAATGCTACTTTTACCCAAAGATAAATAGTGATCTATTATTTCCATATAAACCTCAGTTTTTCCACTTCCAGTAACACCATGAATTAAAAAAGTATCAGGAGAATTATTTATAACTGACGAAACTACACTTGATTGATCAGAAGTTAGTTTCTTTTTTTCCACAACTTCATCTTTATAAAACACCCTATAATGTTCTTTCTTTTCTTCAATCAAAATGTCCTTTTTAACTAAAGTATTTACACTACTAACACTAATAGAAGTCAAAGTATTTCTAGGAATTAATTCTTCCTTATCAAAGCAAGAAATAATACTTTTCTGTTTATCATTAAGTTTAATATTTTCAGGAATATTACCAAGTCTATAAAAAGTATCATATTTAATATTTATTTGGCTTCCATTTTTAGCTTTAAGTGCTTTGGGAAGCATCGTTTGATAACAACTAATCAAAGTACTTAACGTTTTATCTCTAATTACTTTACCCAACTCAAGTAATTCACTATTCAAAACAATATCTTCATCAACAATAGAAATAATACTCTTTAATTCAATATCACTATCATTAGAATCTTTAATATCAAGAACAAATCCTTCCAAAGTCATTCTTCCAAAAGGAACTGTTACTCTAATACCAACTTTAATTTTAGAGGCAAACTCTTTAGGTACAATATAATCAAATATCTTATCAATATTTTTATTAGATAATTCAACTAATACACCAACTATCAAAGTAACACCTCCCATATACATTTATTATACAAAAATAAAAAAAAAGAGACAATAAGTCTCTACTACAATATATACCATTTTATATATTAATTAGTGTAATTCTAGCATAACCATCACCAGAATGACCAGTTTCACTTTCAAAATTTGGAGATATAAAAGTATTAGTACCAGATATTGTTTGACCATCAACATAATTTGTATTAACATGACCAGACCCTCCGCTTCCAGCCATACCTCCAGCACTGCTAGTTTTTAATAGCTTTGACCCACCATACCAGCCACCACCAGCACCAGCATCAGATCCCGTAATATTAATAATTGCATCGGTTCCTTTCCCAAATGACCCATAAAGATATGTATCATCAGACAAAACAGCATATTGCCCACCACCTGGAATTGTTAAACCTTGCGAATAAATAAAACCATTAGAAATTAAAGCGGTACTACGATATTTTGTGTTAAAGTAGACAATGGCATCATCTCCATTCTCTCCGCCTCCGGCTCCACCATAACTATAATAATATATTGTTAAACTGTTATATGAACCACCACCACCACCAGCAACCAGCAAAACATCATCTTGATTATTATTGTAATTTTTTAGTTCTCCTAAATTATTATTAATTGCGAAATGAGTAGCTCCTCCACCTGACCCCTGATTATTAGTAGTAACATCAGATAAAGCAGCACCTCCACCATTATAACCGCCTTTTGCTATAGCACCTTTTGGTGAATTATTTAATTCTTTACCTTTCCCTCCAACAACAACATAAACGATCTGACCTTTTTTTAAAAAAACATTGCCTACGGAATATCCACCTTTCCCACCTTCAACAAAATCCATTTTTCGATTTCCAGATATATTTTCAGGAGCATCTCCACCTTGTGCTCCCCATGCTTCAAGCCTATATGTTCCAGAAACAGGAGCAATGAATTGTTCAACACTGCCAGTATATCTAAAATCATATAAATCATATACATTCATACTATCAGGATTAGAATTACTTTCATTAGTTGGATATGCTTTTATTCTTGCAGAAACATTAACTGTTTCAATAGATGAAATCGGTGTTTTTATCATTTCTACCTTTAAAGTTACAAGTGTTTCTTCCCCAGGCATAATAAAATCTCTTTCTATTTGTTCAGAAACTTTAAAATATTCATTATTATTTGTATTTACAATAAGAGAAAGATCTGCATTAACAGAATTTGAATCATTCCTAACGACATATGTTGCAATAGCATAATCTCCCTTTTTTGTTAATCCAAACATATCAAAATAAGCTATTGTATTATCATTTTCATCAATTGATGCTGTTCCTGTACCTGTTGTGATATTAGATGTTACAAAATATACTTTAAAATTATTCTGATCAACACTTGCAGTTGAATTAACATTAATAATTAAGTTAACTCCAGAAATAGATGCATAACCTATTCCTAAAGCAGCTACTGCAATTAATACTATCAATAGTAATTGCAATCTTTTATTATTTCGTGAATTCTTCATAAACTCACTCCCCATCTTATGTAATAATTATACTTAAAAAAAAACATTCTATCAATAAAAAAAGGCACCTGAAGTGCCTATTTAAACAGATTGACTATATCATTAAATGTTATAACTAGCATAAATAGCAACAACAATATTAAGAATATGAAATGTATTTTGTTTTCTAATTCTGGTTTTACAGGAGACCCTTTAATTAATTCAATTACAATAAATAATATATGTCCTCCATCAAATGCAGGTATTGGAAGTAAGTTAATTACACCAACATTTATACTTAAGAATGCCATTAAATAAAGTAAATTAGCAACTCCACCTGCTTCTCTAGATTTACCTACAACTGAATATATTCCAACAGGTCCTGATAATTGATTTAACTTAATATGTCCAGTAAATAAATATGCTAAAGTAACATACATTTGCTTAAATATTGAACCTGTCTTCTTAAAAGTATAGACAATTGCATTTCCAAAACCTTTTGTTTCTTCTTGTTGCATCCCTATTCCATATCTATATGTATCTTTTCCATCTACTTTAATCTTTTTAGGTTTTACTTTTATAGTATCATAAGTACCATTATCATGTTCTACTTTAAAAGAACTTCCTTCCTTAGGATCAGCAACAGCAAGATATAAAGAAATATCATCACTTGTAGAAATTTTATGATTATTAATTTCAATTACTTCATCTTGTGCTTTTATACCGGCAATTTCTGCAGCACTATCTTTTTCTACCTCTGTAATTATAGGCTTCATAGTACTTCCACCCCAAATAAGAGCTAAAAAGAATAGTACAACAACTGCCAATATAAAGTTATTCATTGGTCCAAAAAACATTATTAAAAATCTTTGAAAAGGAGTTTTATTTTGAAGTCTTCTGTCCTTTTTTATTTTCTTTTTATCGTCCTCATCTAAGTCTTCACCAGCTAACTGACAAAAACCTCCAATTGGAATAGCTCTTAATGAGTATACAGTTTCTCCAATTTGTTTACTAATAATTTTAGGACCCATTCCAATAGCATATTCATAAACATAAACACCACATAACTTAGCAAATAGAAAGTGTCCAAATTCATGAAACGCTATAATAACACTTAATATTAAAATAAAAACTAATAAATTTATAATTATTGACAAGTATATCCCTCCTATATTATTCCTTTAAATATTATAAATGCTAAAGTAACAAAAATCAAACTATCAAATCTATCTAATATTCCACCATGACCAGGAATTAAATTTGAAAAATCCTTAACACCATAATATCTTTTAATTGATGAAAATACTAAATCACCCAATTGTCCTACTAAACATAAAATAGCAGTTATTATAATTAAGAATACTAATGAAATACTTGAACTTATTACAGTGTAATAAAATGCAGTCGCAACAAAAGTTCCCATAAGCATACCACCTATTAGTCCCTCTATTGTCTTCTTTGGACTTATATCTGGACATAATTTATGTTTACCTATAAGCATTCCAGTAATAAGAGCAAAAGTATCTGTTATAGTTGTTATTAATAATAAATAAATAATATAACTAATATCAAAATTACGAGTAATAACTATTAAATTAAAACTTAATCCTACAAATAATATTGATCCTATCAAAAATAAAGCATCATTTAGGTTATATCTTTTAGTATCATTAATAAAAACCATAGGAGAAGTAAACATAAATATAATAAACGCTACTACTCTATAATCAAATTTATATGCAAATTCTATTGAATTAATGTTATACATCGAAAATGCTAATACTAAAAAATAAGCAATAACTTTTAACACAGTAGGAAATTTCTTTTTGCTTTCTCTAACTCTCATTAATTCATAAAGACCACAAACTCCTAAAACACCCATAAGTATCGCAAATGGTATTTCTCCAATAATAAGAAACGGAACAAACACTGCGATCATTATAATTGCACTAATTACTCTTACTTTCACTTTTTACCCCTCCAAATCTTCTATTTCTAGTATTAAATACTTCTATTGCTTTATCAAATTCTTCATCATTAAAGTCAGGAAAATATACATCTGGAAAATAAAATTCTGCATAACTTGCTTGATACATCATAAAATTACTTAATCTTAATTCTCCACTTGTTCTAATTACAAAATCTAGTGGAGGTAAATCTTGATATAAATTTTTTTGAATAAAATCTTCATCTATCATATCAAGTGTTATTTCACCATTCTTATACATTTCACATAATTTTTTAGTTGTATCAACAATTTCAGCATGACTACCATAATTAAGACATATATTAAGAACTAACTTATTATTATTTTTAGTTTCCTGAGAAATTTCATCCATTGCCTCCAATACCTTCTTAGGTAATGGATCTTTTCTACCAGAAAATATAACTCTAACACCTTTTTCAATCATAAACTTAAATTCTTTTTTAAATGAATTAACAAAAAGTTTCATTAAATAATCAACTTCTGATTTTTCTCTTTTAAAATTCTCTGTAGAAAAAGCATATAATGACGCATATTTAACACCAACATCAGCCATATGTAAACATAACTTTTTTAAAGTACCAATTGCTTCCTTATGACCCATTGATCTTATCATTCCTCTTTGTTGAGCCCATCTACCATTTCCATCCATAATTATTCCAACATGATTTGGAATCTTTAATTCTTTATTCATAATAATTACCTCATAAAAATTATATAACAAAGTAAAAAAAAAAGAAAGTACAAATACTTCCTTAAAATTTATCTATATCGATTTTAACAAACTTGTTATCTTTTAAAGCACTACTTGCTTGAACTAAAGTTCTTATAGCATTAGCAGTTCTTCCATTTTTTCCAATTACTCTTCCTATGTCATTTTCATCAACCATTACCTGAATTAAAATAACATTTTCTTCTTCAGTAGGAAATTCCTTTACAGAAACTCCATCTTTGTCAACTACTAATGACTTTACTATTTCCTCAGTTAACTCAACTAATTCCATAATTACTTATCCTTTTTCTTAGAATCAGCAAATTTTTTCATGATTCCTTCTTTACTTAAAATGTTTCTAACAGTATCTGTTGGAATAGCCCCATTATTTAACCATTTTAAAGCAACTTCTTCTTTAATTACAACTTTAGAATCATCAATTGGTGAATAAGTACCAACTAATTCTAAATATTGTCCATTTCTTGGTCTTCTTGAATCTGTAGCAACTATTCTGTAAGTAGGTCTTTTCTTAGCACCTAATCTTGTTAATCTTAATTTAACAGCCATCTAATATCCCTCCATTTCTAAATAACAGTAATATTATATAAAAAAAGAAAAGAGATGTCAACTATTTTTTGTTAACATCCTTTTTTTATACACATAACCAGGTGCACCAGTAAAATTATTATTTTCCACATATGGTAATTCTTCTAAATTAAACTTATCTAAAAATATTTCTTTTTCTAGAATCGATGCTCTTCCTCTTAAAACATTAGAACATACAACAATCCCATCATCTGTAAGTAAACTATCTATATTATCTCTATATAATTTAAAAGATTGATCATCATGAGATATATAATCAGCAATATTAGAAGTAAAAATAACATGATATTTATTAGGAATATCTATTTGACCAGACATATCAATATTAAAAAAATTTATTTTATTATTTCTAATTCCTTTTCTTATTCTAGACAAATCATCTATTCTATTTAAATCTGGATTTTCTGAATAACAAAATAAATCATCTAAATCATCATTATTAAAGAATAAAATAAACAACTTCCAAAATCTCAATGATTTTTTCTCATCCATTGATTTTGGTTTAACTTTATTTACTATTTTCTTAATAAACTTAACATCAAAGTTTTTAGGATAAAAAACATTCATATATTTAATAATCCAAGTTCTAAGATAATAATAATGGATTGCCAACTTATTCACATCATACATATCAACCTTTTTAGCTCCATTATCATATAAATAAAATGTTTGATCTCCTGAAGCTAATACCGTTAATACATTCTTATCTTTTACATCTATACTTGAAAAAATATCTTTTAGTCTTTCATTAGAATGAAAATATATATTCCCATAGTTATCAACTTGATCATCGTTATTTAATACTTTCTGTAAATTAAAAATATCTTTTAAAACACTACTCATAATCTACCTCCTTGTATAAACATATCCAATACTATTATTTAATAATCTATAATTAAATTTTTCACTAAATATACCAAATTCATTTGAATAATCATAATCATGAGTAAGATTAGAAGATATAATAATTCCATCATCTGTAAGTAAACTATCAAAATTATCTCTATAAGTTTCTAATACTTCTCTACTATTACAAACATAATCAGAAATATTTGACTTATATATAACATCATATTTTTTATTTAATCTAAATCTTTTAGAAATATCTACATTATAAAATGTCAATTTATTCTCTTCTAATTTTTCTTTTATTCTTTTACAATCTCTAATAGTATTTTTTTTAATATTCTCATCAATAATAAATAAATTAAAAATAGACTTAATATTATATGTATCAATCATACTTTTCCAAAAATAAAGAGCTTTTTCTTCATCTTCTGTTGAAGCCTTAATTGATGATAATAATTTCAATAAACTTCTTCTATTAACATTAGTAATATAATATTTATTTTTATATTGTATAAACCATTTCCTTAAATAAAAATAATAAAAAGTTAATTTATTTTTATCAAATGTATCAACTAATTTTGCACCATTAGCATAAAAATAAAACAATTGATCACTAGATGCTAAAACAGATAATATTTCTTTATCTTTTAAATCAATACCAGAAAACAACTTTCTTAAATTTTCATTAGAATTATAAAAAACTAAATCATGATACCTATCTTTCTTAGAATGAAAACCACCTATAATATTTCTAACTTGAGATAAATCATAATTAACACTTTCCATCTATCTCACCTTCTTATATACATATCCTGGACTCTTTTTTTTACCAAATTTACATATACTTTTTAAATCTTGTTTTACAAAATTTGAGCTAAATATTTCCACTTCCTCTTTTCTAGGTCCACATAAAATAACATTTGTTGCAATAACAATTCCATTATCTTTTAATAAATTAAATAAATTATTTTTATAAATTTCAATAATATCAGTAGACTTGTTTCTTTTTATTAATCCTAATATTCTCTCTCCTATATTAGAAACAAATACAATATCATATTTTTTTTCTAAGCTTACTTTCTTAGATAAATCTATATTATAAAAATTATGTTTTTCCTTTTCCAATCTAAATTTAATTTTTGAAATATCATATATTTTATTCTTATATATACTAGTTCCCAATATATATAATTCTTCTAAATCTTGTTTAGAAAAAGCCCCAAAATTCAAAGCAAATTTCTTCCAATAAAGATATGTCTGCATCTCCTCTTCAGTATTGGGCTTTACATATTTCAACAACCTTTCTAAAAAATTATTTTTAAAATATGGCTCAGGATAAAATTTATTTAAATATTTTATTGTCCAAACTCTTAAATAAAAATAGTATAAAGTAAATTTATTAATATCAAAAAAATCAATACTTCTAGCTCCTCTATCATACATATAAAGTGCCTGATCTCCTGATGATAAAACTGTTAATATATCCTTATCAGTTACATCTACTTCATTAAATATTGCATTAAGTTCTTCATTTGAATGAAAATAAACACTATTATAATGTTTATTTCTACATCTACCATCAATAATATTATGTGTATACGCAATAAGATCATTAACCTTATCCACTCTAATCACTTCCTACTTCTTTGTATAAACTTTACCTGCTGGTAATTTAAAGTCATATCTTTCTACTTCAGGTAATTCTTCTACATCATATATTTCTTTAAAAACTTGATCTTCTCTATCTATTTCTTCTAATCCTAATTTTCTAAGATTTACAGAAATAATTTTACCATTATCCTTTAATACTTTATCTATATGATCTCTATATAGCGTAAATGAACTAATCTTAGGTTCAATATAATCAGATATATTTGAAATATAAATCAAATCATATTTTTTATTAGTTGGAATAGAATCTTTCCCAATATCCAAATTATAATAAGAAAAATTATCATCTATTCTTTCTTTAATTTTAGATATATCATCTAAATCATTTACACATTCATATAAACCTCTATAAAAATACTTAGAATTAATTTTATCACCAAATACTTCAATATATTTACACCAATAATCAAATGCTTTCTTTTCTTCATCATTATGTATTTTTACTGATTTTAAAATTGATCTTATATTAAAATCAAGTTCAGGATAAAATTTACCCAAATATTTAATAGTCCACAATCTAATATAATAGTAATATATAGCTAATTTGTTCTTATCAAACATATCAACACTTTTTGCACCATTGTTATATAAATTAAAAACTTGATCTCCACTTCCCAATACAGTAAGAACAACCTTATCCTTTACATCAATAAATGAAAAAATATCTTTTAAATTCTCATTTGAATGAAAATAAACCCTATTATAATAAGGAAATCTTCTACCGTTAATAATTAGATGTGTGTGTAGTATATCTGAATTTATATCAGTCATAAAACCATCTCCTAATTTATTTTCTCTTTCTGTAGGAATATCCAGTCGATTCCATCTTTCCTTCCCATCCTAATATTCTTGGAAAACTTTTTCTTATAAATTTATCTCTAAATGCTTCTTTTTCAAAAGAACAAGAACTATGAATTTTAGAACATACAATAATTCCATTATCTTCCAAAAGATTATCTAAATTGTCTTTATAAACACTGAAACTATAATTATCTCTTGGAACATAATCTGAAATATTTGAAACTATAATTACATCATATTTTTTATCATGGTTCCAAGGTTTAGAAATATCAAGATTATAAGTATTAAAACTTCTGGCCTTAAGTCTTTCTTTTATCGTTTTTAAATCTTCTATATCTATATCATTCATAAAACTACTTTTGAAAAATAAACTTCCATTTTTAATAAAATATGTATTAACATATCTACTCCAATAAAGATATGCTTGCATTTCTTCTTCCGTTTTTGGATTAACATATTTTAATAATTCTTTTATATAATTTTTATCTAGATTTTGATCAGGATAATATATATCCAAATTTTCTATTACCCATATTCTTATATAATAGTAATAAAAAGCTAATTTATTAACATCAAATAAATCAACACTCTTAGCTCCATGTTCATAACATAAAAAACTTTGATCTCCACTTCCAACTACAGTCAAAACATTTTTATCTTTTAAATCAACATTCTTAAATAATTCATTTAAAAACTCATTTGATTTAAAATAAATTTTTCCATATTTTGAAGTGTATATTATATTATGAACATCTTGCGTTCTTCTAATATCTTCATCAATTAGGTTCATTTTAAATCATTCCTTTTAACAAACATATAACCCGGACTATCTCCAAAACAACTATTTGATTTAGTTTCTAATTCATAAAAATCAAAATTCTCATCAAAATATTTTTTTTCATTAGGATTAGGTTCTGATATACTTAAATTTGATGACAAAACAATTCCTTTTGGATTCAGTAACCTATCAATATTTTCCTTATATTTTTTTAAGCTCTCATCGCTCGAATATATCCAATCAGGTATATTAGAAGTTATAATAATATCATATTTTTTTTGAATATTTATTTCAGAAGAAATATCTACATTATAGAAAGTAGATTTCTTCTTTTTTAATGAATTACATAATCTTTTTAATTCTTCATCACTTAATTGTATTATTGTACTTAATGAAAAAAATAATTTACGTAAATCATGATCTTCAAGTTGTTTTAAAAAAATTCTCCAGTACTCAAAGCAACTAAATTCAATATCACTTTCAGCTCTTACTTTACTTATCAACTTCTCAATAAATAATTTACACAAATAAGGTTCAGCATAAAATGTATGAAAATATTTCATCGTCCAAATTCTTAAATAGTAATAATATAAAGTCAATTTATTAACATCAAACAAATCAACACTTGTAGCACCTTTTAAATACGCCATAAAGGCTTGATCACCTGATGCTAAAACAGATAAAACATTTTTGTTCTTAAAGTCTATATCAGCATATAAATCTAATATATCTTCATTTGAACTAGAATATATTCTTCCATATCCTTTAATTGTTTTACCATTAATAAAACTGATTGTATTTTTTATATCTTCTTCTATAGAATTCATATCATCACCACCAAACATAAATAAAAGGAAAATATGATGACATAAAAAAATCACACATACTCCAAACCCCTAAAATTAGTTTCATATTATAACATATTTTATTAATTAAGTCAAAAAAGATACTATTTCGATAGTGTAAAATTATTTGGGGCACACAAAAAGAAAGACCTAAAATGCGTTATAATAAACTTGTACAAAAAATAAAATAACGGAGGTCTTTCCTATGAATATAATATCACAATTTCACAAATTTTTGGAGAATAGTTTTCATTCTTTTTTAGAAATATAAATGGAAATATTAAGTGTCCGCACATTTCATTACCTAAAATGTAAGTTTTTATATACTTAATAATAACTCATTTGAACTTTTATAGTCAAACATTGCTCTCGGATAATTGTTTATCCATT
>Ga0256405_10003554_pt1 | contig 31850 bp, 28 predicted proteins | sample RumenRJG_02DNA_FD_189096 | JGI IMG/M metagenome (GOLD analysis project Ga0256405, IMG submission 189096) | Bovine rumen microbial communities from Lethbridge, Alberta, Canada - RJG_02 | ecosystem: Host-associated > Mammals > Digestive system > Stomach > Rumen | place: Canada: Alberta...
CCCCACACCCCACCAAAGGCGCTGCCTCTGGACTCTGCCAAAGGAACACAGTCCCTTTGGAATCCCTTTCATAGGTTAAGTGACTTTTTTGACAGACTAAAACCTGCACTTTTCAGTGCAGGTTTTATTTTATTCTCCGTAAAAATCCACCTTATCGTGACTGTTTGACTGCTTTATCGTATCGTGCAGGCTCCTGAACAATTCGTCATACCTGAACAGACCCGATCTGTATTTTATCGCTCCTACTCTGAAAGCCACAGGTATCTCTTTGCCCTCAAATCCAATTGGAACTCCGTTCTGCGAAATTACCTTCTCAGCAAAGCTCTCAACTTCACGAGGATCGCTCAGACCTGTTATGACTGCAAATTCATCGCCGCCTATCCTGAAGGCTGCCATGTCATCACCAGCTGCTTCATCAAGCCGCCTGAACGCTTCAAGAAGCACCGCATCTCCTGCTTTCATGCCGAAGTTTTCATTTATCGGCAGAAGATTTCTCACATCAAAACATAACACGTATGTTTCCGACTTTGATCTCAGAAAATCATATAATTCCGTAATATCAACTTTTCTTCCCATATACTTTCCTCCTGTACACTTAATGTCAGCTATGAAACGTGGGAAAAGTCCCGGATTCTTCCAGTTTTCCCTGTATACCGACGGCGGAACGCCCCACATTTTCGTAAATGCTCTCGTAAAAACTTCGGGAGAATTGTAGCGATACATGAAAGCTATATCCGTTATACTCCTCTCACTGTTAAGAAGCTCTTTTGCGCTGTTTGCAAGTCTGCGGCGTGATATGTACTCCTTAATGCTCGTATTTGAGCAGCAGCGCCATATCTTCTGCAACGCCGACAATGAACAGTAGCAGGCATCTGCAATATCCTGCTGCGTCATATCCTCACAGAGATTCTGCTCGATGTATTCCAGCGCATCTGCAAATATACAGAAATTTTTCATGCACGTTCTCTCCCTTCACTTTCTTCTGTCCGAACAGGAGGTTTCCCTCTGTAACTATAATAACATATGCAGAGGGATTTGTCTTGATTATTTGAGCAAATTTAAAGAGCGTCCACACTGAACGCTCTTTTTATCCGATTATTTTATCTGAGGGATCATTCCTCACATATTATCTTCGTCCTGCTTACGTCAACATTTTCGCTTTCCATTATTATTTCACCGATGGAGCCGGCTTTTATCAGACCACCCATAGGATTTCTGATACTGCCGATATTTCCGATAATTTCAGCGTTGAGATTTGAATACTCAAAAGCAAGATCGGTGTTCGGCAGGGTGCATTTTTTCAGAACAAGCCCCTTCACAAAGCACATTCCCTTATAACTCTCGATCGTACAGTTCACAAATGTGATATTACGCGAATTCCAGCAAAAGCTGTTGCTGCATATCTTAGAATCGTAGACCACGACATTCTCGCAATTCCAGAACGCATTATCCGACGTTATAAACGAACCGCGGATAGTCAGGTTTTTGACTCCCTCAAATGCATAATCGCCTTTAAGCTCAATACCCGTGATCTCCATACCGTCACTGTCCATGCCAAAATATTCGCCATTGACCCTAACGTTACTGATACGTGTATTCTGACACTTCCATAATGTATCATCACCATTTGTAAAATTGACATTTCTGAGGCTTACACCATGACAGCGGCGGAAACATTTAGGCGCTCTTATCTCTGTATCGTTAACAGTTATCTCAGAGCCGTACCATGCTGCTGCAAGTCCGTTTTCACCGATCTCAGAATCCTTCACCTTTATCCTCTCACTGTACCACAGCGAATCCGCACTATCGATCTTTGAATTCTCAAGTTCGATATATTTGCTGTGTGTAAGAGATGATACACCATTGTCAAAGGTGGTATTGACGATCCTGAGACCATTGCTCTGAAATAGCGCCCTTTCCCCCGTCAGGTGCTCGTTGAGTATTTCTTTCATTATCTCACTCCTCACTAAATTTATTTCCTCTATTATACCATATTTTTATCTATAATGCAATATGTACAAAAATTTCTATACAAGTTGCTTGTTTATAGCGAAATATTGGTATAATCAGCTCTAAAAACCCTGTTTGCCGCAGCTAAGTAATTAATAATTTACAGATTATTCATATTCAAGTTAAATATTGATACAATTCGCGTATCTGATAATCTGCATAATGTATATGGATTTTATACTTCAACAAAGTGCAAAATGTATTGACAAAGCCGATAGATTAAGGTATAATCGAAATTAATGATTAAAAACGAAAGAATGATGATGATGAAAAAAATCGTTTCAATTCAGGATATTTCCTGCTTCGGCAAGTGCTCACTCACTGTTGCCCTGCCAATTATTTCCGCTATGGGCATTGAAACAGCTGTTATCCCTACAGCTGTACTTTCTACACATACAGGTGAGGGCTTCAGGAACTATACTTTCCGCGACCTCACAAGTGATATTCCCGCAATTGCCGCTCACTGGAAAAGCATGGATCTGCATTTCGATGCACTTTATACAGGCTATCTCGGCTCAATGGAACAGGTAGGGATCGTTTCACGTTTCTTTGACGACTTCAGCACTAAGGACAATTTTATTATAGTTGACCCCGTTCTCGGTGACGCAGGAAGACTTTATAAAGGATTTACCCCTGCTTTCGTGGCAGAAATGCGCAGACTTTGTTCAAAGGCTGACTTTATCATTCCAAATATGACCGAAGTCGCTTTTCTGCTCGATATCCCGTATACCGAAAATTACGATGAAGACTACGTAAAGGACGTTCTCAGAAAGCTTTCCTCGCTTGGCTGCCGCACGCCCGTCATCACAGGTATTCATTATGACGACAAATTGCAGGGCGCTGCCGCTTACGACTCAGCTGCCGATAAATTCTACTTCTCATTTGACCGTAATGTCAATTATCGTTTTCACGGTACAGGTGATATTTTCGCAAGCGTATTCTCGGGAGCCTGCGCCCTCGGGAAAAATGTTCAGCAATGCCTCGATATCGCCGTAAAATTCACACTCGACTGCATAGAGGCTACTGTTCCGCACCTCGAAGAAACATGGTACGGAAGCTGTTTTGAGCTTTGCCTCGGCAAGCTTATCGAATACGTTAAAGAATAATTTTATCAAAAGCAGCTTCGGCTGCTCAGCTTGTCAATAAACCCCATTTTTTAAGGGAACGCCTTCACTTGCAAGGCGTTCCCTCTTAAAAAACAGTCCACTGGACTGTTTTTTAATTCACCCTTTGCGAAGCGCTTTGAGGCTATTTGTGGGGTTACTCCCCACAGTGTGGGGAGATGTCGCGCAGCGACAAAGGGGACGGGCTTGTTAAGCTTGCCCCACACCCCACCAGAGGCGCTGCCTCTGGACTCTGCCAAAGGAACACAGTCCCTTTGGAATCCCATTCATTGGTATAAGGACTTTTTTGACAGACTGAGCAGCTTCGGCTGCTTTTTTCTGCCATTTTTTCCCTGTGATTACTTCCCGTTTAAGTGGTAATAATATCCTCATAACCTGTAATCACGGGAGGATATCTTTATGGCATATAACAAAGTCGTAATAGCAGGGATAAATACTTCGGAGCTTACTGTACTGAAAGAAGAGGAAAAGATCGCGCTCCTGAAAGAAATTCGCAAAACCGGAAGCAAACAAGCTCGCGATAAACTCATAAACGGCAACCTGAGACTTGTACTCAGTGTGATACAGCGTTTTGTCGGCCGCGGAGAGGATATCGACGATCTGTTCCAGATAGGCGTGATCGGTCTTATCAAGGCCATAAACAACTTCGATCTTACAAAAGAAGTCCGCTTTTCCACTTACTGCGTTCCTATGATAAGCGGTGAGCTCAGGCGTTACCTAAGAGACTCCAGCCACGTAAAGGTGAGCCGTTCACTTCGGGACCTCGCATACAAGGCTATACAATCAAAAGAACGCCTTACGTATCAGCTCCAGCGTGAACCCGATATCGATGAGATTGCAAAAGACATAGGCGAAAAACGCGCAGATGTGGTTATCGCACTCGAAAGTATAAGCGATCCTGTTTCTCTTTATGAGCCTGTTTACTCCGACTCGGAAGATAATCTCTTCATTATGGATCAGATCAGCGACATGAACGATGTGGAGAGCAAAATGGATGAGCTCACTATCCGTGATGCTATCCGCAGTCTCGGGGAAAGAGAACGAAATATCCTCTATCTGCGATTCTTCAGCGGTAAGACTCAGGTAGAGGTCGCAAATGAAATAGGGATCTCTCAGGCACAGGTCTCACGGCTTGAAAAAAATGCAATAAACAGAATAAAAAACAGTATCTGATATTACAACTCTCTAATGAAAGGGGTTAGTCTGTCAAAAAAGTCATGATTCATGTGATTTGTGACACGGGCGGCGGAACGCCGTCCCTACAACTTACTGATATATCGTTATCCTGTGTAGGGGCGGATATTATCCGCCCCGCATTTATTTCAGTGAGAACAGATTTATTGACAAGCTGTACATAACTCTGATGAGAGCTGTTTTTGTTCGTTATTGCCACTTTTCTATTGATTTTTAACAAATAATGTTGTATAATTACATTACATCATTATACGGGAGGTATGAGAGTATGTATAAGATATTCTTTAGATATTCTGCTTTGTGCTGCGTTATCCTGCTCTCTGCCTGCGGAAGATCGCAAAAAAACACCGTCACCCAACCCGACGGTAAGCTGGATAAGTGTACTCTGCGCTTTTCATGGTGGGGCGGTGATGACAGACACGCTGCAACTCTGAAGGCTATCGACCTATGGAACACCAGACACCCCGAAATATCCATAATCCCCGAATACGGCGGCTGGGACGGCTGGTCAGAAAAGGTGGCTTCTCAGGTAAGCAGCGGCACAGAGCCTGATATAATGCAGATAAACTACGACTGGCTCATCTCGCTTTCACCGCATGGCGACGGATTTTATGATCTCAGTAAGCTTGGCACATACCTCGATCTCTCAAATTTTAATGAAGATGTTCTGTCGTTTGGCAGCGTCAATGATACCCTCAATGCTGTAACTGTCTCGGTAAGCGGCAGAAGTCTTTTTTACAATTCCGATGTATTCAACTCTGTTGGAGCAAAATACCCCAAAACATGGACCGATCTCTTGGCTCTCGGCAGCACTTTCGGCTCTGCAGGTCTTTATCCCCTCGACCTCGATATTCAATCAGGCGGAACAGCCTGGTACCTCACCGTCGTCTACATACAGCAGCAGACAGGCAGACAGTTCATTTCTGCCGACGGTGAGCTTGGATTTACCGAAAATGATATCAAAGCTGCTCTGGATTTCTATAAGGAGCTTGAAAATAATCATGTCATACGCACTGTAAAAGCCCGTACCGACGAGGACGGCAACGCTGCCCTGTATCAGTCCTCGGAATTTATCAGCGGAAGAGTTGCAGGTGTCCTCGAATGGGGAAGCGCTGTCGGAAAATACGAATCCGTCCTTCCCGGCGGAGTCCTTGAAGCAGGTCCTCTGCTTTCTGACGAAAGCGGCAACACAAGCGGCTGGATGATAAAGCCTTCCCTGCTCTACGCCGTATCAAGTCATACAAAATATCCCGACGAAGCCGCTGCATTCCTTGATTTTATGCTCAACGACAAGGAATGTGCCGAGATACTCGGCTCTACAAGAGGAGTCCCTGCTTCACATTCAGCAGAGTCTGCTCTCGAAGGAAACGGCAGCCTTAAAGGACTCGCAAAGAAAAGCAACGATATTCTCGACAATGCGGATACACTTATTATAAGTCCATATATGGAGCTGGCACGTATGAAATCATTCTATAATACGGCTATCGAATCGGTTTCTTACGGTACCGCCGATACCGCTTCTGCCGCAAAACAGATGTATACTTCTATAAATGAATACCTGGAGAAATTAAAAAAATGAAAAAGCCTTCTTACAGGAATCCCGTCGGCGTAGGCAAGTACACAGGGCTTGCCCTCATATCTCCGTTTATCATCGGTGCTTTCCTGTTCATAATATACCCTTTCGTTTCATCATTTGTTATCGGATTTACAGGCAGCAGCGGTCACTCCGTAATAGATATGTTCCGAAATATGCTCAGTAGCAGCGAACTGAACGAAGCTATCGGCGTTACGCTGAAATACACTGCCATACTTGTTCCACTTAAATTGCTGGTCTCACTTCTGACTGCTTTACTTTTAAATATTGAACTAAAAGGTATCGGTTTCTTTCGCACAGCCTTTTATATCCCTTCAATACTCGGCGCTAACCTCGCCGTTATAATCATGTGGCAGTACCTTTTCACTGCTGACGGACTGGTCAATCAACTCATAAATGCCATCGGATTTTCTCCTGTCAGTTGGTACGGCGATACGAACGCTTCTCTGTTTATGATAGTTCTGCTAAGATCATGGGAATTCGGCTCTACTATGGTCATCTTCCTTGCAGCACTGCGCGATATACCGCGTGATATCTATGATGCCGCAAAGGTAGACGGCTGCGGCAGTGTAAGGGCTTTCTTCTCTATCACTCTCCCACAGCTCAGAAATGTAATATTCCTCAATATCATACTTCAGACCATAGCCGCTATGCAGGAATTCAATGCACCGTATATGCTCACAAACGGCGGTCCTCTCAACAGCACAAGAACGATCGGTATGCTGATTTACGATGAGATGTTCAGATACGGTGACGAAAGCTTTGCAAATGCTGTTTCATGGCTTCTTTTCGTATTGATAGGCATTGTCGTCTTCATATTATATAAATTCACGGGCAAGATAAGAGGGGTGTCGGAATGAAAAAGATACTTCTTTACCTGCTCCTCATAGCTATTGCCGTTATAATGCTTTATCCGCTGCTCTGGCTGCTTGGAGCATCTTTCAAGTCAAACGAGGAGATATTCACTTCAATATGGTTCATGCCGAACAGACTTGACACCGATGTCTACAAGAATGCGTGGGATACCGTAACTCCTTACTCTATGGGACATTACTTTCTCAATACTTTTATGATCGTTGTCCCTAAGACAGTTTTTGCGGTGTTTTCATCTGTCATTGTCGCATATGGCTTTGCAAGGTTTGATTTTCCACTGAAAAAATTCTTCTCCTCACTGCTTATATGCGGTATGTTAATGCCTTCTATCGTAACCGTCATGCCGCTTTACAGGCTTTGGAACGATCTCGGACTGATCGATACATATGTACCGCTCACTCTGCCTGCACTGTTTGCAAGTGAAGGCATATTCGTGTTCATACTTATACAGTTTTTTAAAAATATCCCTCGTGAATTCGATGAAGCTGCAAGAATTGACGGCTGCGGTACATTAAGGACACTGTTTCTGGTACTTATCCCTTGTATCAGACCCGCGGTGATCTCTATTGCCGTATTTTCCTTTCTATGGACTATGAACGATTTTCTCGATCCGCTGATAATGATACATTCAGTGGAAAAATATCCCGTTTCTCTTGCACTCCGACTATCTGTTGACAGCACGGGGCAGGGTTATGAACAGCGTAAGATAATTGCGATGTCTGTTATCGGACTTATCCCGTCGATCACAGTTTTCGCTGTCGCACAGAAAAAATTTGTCAGCGGTATCACCGCAGGAGGTCTCTCAGGATGAATAAATCTGACTCGATCATCAATAAATATATCGATAATCTGATACTCACATCAGATCCACTGTCGCCCAAATGGAACATAGAGACCATTCTCTGTAACAAACCACCCAAATGGAACTATATCGACAATTGCATGATAACTGCATTGTTGATGCTCTACGATCTTGACGGCGATCCAAGACTTCTCGATTATTCAATTAAATTCGTCAATACATACGTACGTAAAGACGGCAGCATACCTACAATGAACTACGCCGATTACAATATAGACAATATAAACGGAGCTAAAAACCTTATGAAGCTATGGAAGCTTACCTCCGAAGAACGTTATCGTCTCGGATTCGAGAAGATCTGGAATGAACAGCTCATTCGTCATCCCCGTCTGAGCTGCGGCAGCTTCTGGCACAAAGCCATTTACCCTGAACAGCTCTGGATCGACGGAGTATATATGGTACTGCCTTTTATAGCAGAATACGGAAAACTGTACAACACTCGCGGAGTCATCGACGATGTCAAAAGACAATTCTTCAATGTAAGAAAGATCACCCGCGACCCCAAAACAGGGCTTTACTATCACGGATACGATGATACAAATACAATGTGCTGGGCTGATGATATAACAGGTCTTTCCCCCGAATTCTGGCTGCGTTCAAACAGCTGGGTATGTGCTGCTCTTGCCGACACCTGCGAGATACTGCCGGGTGATGATGTATGCACGAAGATGCTCAACGAGCTGCTCTGTGCCCTTGCTCAATATTGCATGGACGACGGTATGCTGTTACAGCTCCCGATACACAAAGAGCTTGAAAACAATTACCCCGAAACAAGCGGTTCACTGCTTTTCGCCTATTCCGCAATGAAAGCATCAAGACTCGGTATCTGCGGCGAGGATATCCGCAAAGCAGGTCTGCGCACTTTCAATACGGTCACTGAAAAATTTATCGATAACAGCGGTGATGTTCCAGTACTCAGCAATATTTGTCTCGTAGGCGGACTCGGCGGCGAGAAAAAACGTGACGGTTCATCAGAATACTACCTTAGTGAAAAAATAGTTTCAAATGACGCTAAAGGAATAGCTCCTTATTTTATGGCGTATACAGAGACTAAAAGAATAGTCTGATTATACTGTCAGAATAAAAAATATTACCATTTTGTTTCTATAACTACTTGAAAAGTTCACAGATTAGTGATATAATGATAAGCGTAGGGATTACTACAAATTTTAGTGAAAGGGGGATCTCGCCTTGGGTGTACTGTTTTGGGCTATTGCTGTAGTCGCTTTCATTATCGCGGAGATAGCTACTATACAGCTTGTCTCTATCTGGCTGGCAGCAGGCGCACTGATAACGCTTTTTGCAAGCGCTTTTTACCCGTTGAATGCGTTTGAAGAATTATGTATCTTCATCCTTTCTTCTGCGGTTTTACTGTTATTAAGCTTTCCGCTTATCAAAAACCGCAAAAAGAAAGCTGTCACAGCCACTAATGCAGACCTTGATGTAGGTAAGCACGCCACGGTAATAGAAGCTATAAACAGCGACAAGGGTACAGGACGAGTCACTTTAAATGGGGTCAATTGGGGTGCCGTTCCTGAAAACGAAAACGATATAATACCTGTAGGTACTATCGTTATCGTTACAAAAGTTGTAGGTGCTAAATTAACTGTTGTACCTGAAAAAAACAAAATTGATTGATCATAGTTATTTTGGAGGTATTTTAAAATGGATGCAGGAGTAATTATTGTTTTATTGGTTATTATTTTCCTATTATTTATTATCATCAGATGCTTCAGGATCGTTCCTCAGGCTCACGTTTTCGTAATCGAGCGTCTCGGATCGTTCCATTCTGAATGGGAAACGGGTCTTCATGTTCTCGTTCCTTTCATCGACAGGATCGCAGGAAAAGTTTCATTGAAGGAAAAGGTAGTTGACTTCAAGCCACAGCCTGTTATCACTAAGGATAACGTTACAATGCAGATCGATACTGTTGTATTCTATCAGGTAACTGATGCTAAGCAGTATATCTACGGTGTTGAGAGACCTCTCGCAGCTATCGAGAATCTCTCCGCTACAACTCTCCGTAATATCATCGGTGAAATGGAACTCGATGCAACTCTTACTTCAAGAGATGTTATCAACTCAAAGATCACAGCTATCCTCGATCAGGCTACTGACCGCTGGGGTATCAAAGTAAACCGCGTAGAACTCAAGAATATCCTTCCTCCTCGTGAGATCCAGGACGCTATGGAAAAGCAGATGAAGGCTGAACGTGAGCGTCGTGAGAAGATCCTCCAGGCTGAAGGTGACAAGAAGTCTCAGATCCTCGTTGCAGAAGGTGAAAAGGAATCTCAGATCCTCCGTGCACAGGCTAAGAAGGAAGCTCAGATCCTTGAAGCTGAGGCTGAAAAGCAGGCTATGGTGCTCAAGGCTGATGCTGTCAGAGAGCAGAAAATACTTGAGGCTACCGGTGAAGCACAGGCTATCGCAATGGTACAGGAGGCTGTCGCTGAAAGTATCGTTAAGCTGAACAATGCTAATCCTAACGAAAGAGTTATCCAGCTCAAGTCTCTCGAATCCTTCGCTAAGGCTGCTGACGGTAAGGCTACAAAGATCATTATCCCAAGCGAGATACAGGGTCTTGCAGGTCTTGCAACAGGTCTTAAAGCTCTCGTTGAGAAGGATACTCCACAACAGTAAATTATCAACAAAGGCTCTCATTTTGAGAGCCTTTGTTTTTTATGCCTACTCTTTTTATATTACTCTGCCATACAAAAATGACTCTTTTTTGTATGGCTTTTTTGTACCTTGATACGATTTTGTAAAAATCACCTTGAAAAATAAAAATCAGTGTCTTTTCCTATTGCATTTTGACACATTTTGTTGTATAATTATTTTTGTGACATTAAGTGTTACACTATAGTTTTTAATATATATGATCTTATTTTCAATACTCCGCCTGCTTTTATGCGGTACTACAGATAGATATATTTACATTTGCAACAAGGCGGTAGAACAATGGTTTTTTCAAGATTATTCTTTATATACATATTTCTCCCTGTATGTCTCGTGTGTTACGCGGCTGCAAGAGGAGTAAAACATAAAAATACGGTGTTGATTATTTTCTCACTTTTATTCTATGCATGGGGGGAGCCTGTTTATATTTTTCTGATGCTGACCACAGCTGTTGTAAACTACATTGCCGGTCGCTTAATTGGAAAATATCAAGGCAGGCCCGGGGATACGATCGCTACAGCAGCTGCTGTTGTTTACGATCTCCTTATGCTCGGTGTATTCAAGTACAGCGGTTTTATTGTGGAAAATATCAACACCCTTTTTTCGTCTTCTATCCCCGTCCCTGATATAAGACTACCTATCGGTATAAGCTTCTATACCTTCCAGACAGTATCGTATATTATCGACTGTCACTGGGAAAAGGTCAAGCCGCAGAAAAGCTTCAAGAACTTCCTGCTCTTCCTTACACTTTTCCCTCAGCTCGTCGCAGGTCCGATAGTACGCTACAGTACCATAGAAAAAGAGATAGTATCGCGTACTACAGAGCTTCGTGACGTTTCCTACGGTCTTAACCGTGTCGCTCTCGGACTCGCTAAGAAAGTGCTCCTTGCTAATCAGCTCAGCATTATCGCAGACAGCTTTCTCGGAAATATCGGAGGCTCTACTACACTGGGAGCATGGTACGGAGCCATTGCTTACGGTTTACAGATATACTTCGATTTTTCGGGATATTCCGACATTGCCATAGGTCTTGGCAGAGTATTCGGTTTCCACTTCGACGAAAATTTCAACCATCCGTTCATGTGCAAGGATATTACGGAATTCTGGCAGCGCTGGCATATTTCTCTAAGCACCTTTTTCCGCGATTATGTTCTCTATGTGCCTATATTCGGCAAGAGAAGAAAGTACGGCGGTCTCTTCCTCGTGTGGCTCTGCACAGGTATCTGGCACGGTGCAAGCTGGAACTTCATAATATGGGGCATCTATTACGGTATTTTCGTTTTTGCTGAAATGAAGATCGGCAAGAAAAATATGAAAAAGATACCTGTTGTATTGCGTCATATATATAATAAATTCGTCATAATCATCGGCTTCGCTATATTCTACTTTGAAGATCTGGGCAAACTTGGTACATTCTTCAAAACTGCTTTTGGCTTCGGCAAAAACGGCTTTATCGCTATGCAGGACAAGATCTCTCTCATCAACAATATCTACCTGCTGGCGGCTGCTGTTGTATGCTGTTTCCCTGTCATCAGCAGCATCAAAAAAAACGCGGACAAGCATTTCCTTACAAAAGCTGCAACTTCCTCCGCAGCTGCCGTAGCTTCTGCTTTTTTACTCGTAATTACAAGCATAATGCTCGTTGACGCGACTACAAATCCGTTCCTTTATTTCAGATTCTGATTTTTGAGGCAAAAAAATGAGTGATAACAAAACAAAACTTTCATCGGGAACAGAAAAAAATATCTCCCATGAAACTAAAAATAATTCATCGCGTCCCATGCCTGCTATATCGATAGAGGCTTCGGACCGCGCAGGAACTTCTATCGATGTTCCAATCAAAAACAAAAAGTCTAAAAAAGAACGCCGCAAGATAGCTTTGAACAGTATCGCTCTCGCAAATGTTCTGCTTGTGGGTGGAATATTTACAGGCGGCTTCGTTTACCTGACCTGCCTTCCACATGAAACAAGAGCCGATGACGAAAACCGTATGCTTACGGAATTTCCAAAGTTCTCGGCTAAAAACTATACAAGCGGCAAATTTACAGAGGGTGTTGCAGACTTCTTCGACGATACCGTTCATGATCGTGCGGATATCAAGCAATTCATCGCCGATAATCTGATGCCGCTGAAAGGCAGGAAATACGGAGATGCCGAAGAAGGTGCCGAGCTTTATGGCAGCGGCTTTGAAAAAATGCCCGAACCTGCTACCACTCCCACTACCGTAGCCGCTACTGCTTCTTCTGCTAAAACTTCCACCAAAACCTCAACCACAGCTCTTACTACCACTCAGGAACAAACTACCGAACCGCCTACAGAAGCTCAGGCAGACGGTGAGCTTACAAACAATATCCTCATTGTTAATAATCGCGGTATTACCTTGTACGGCGGCGCTTGGGGAAACGAGCAGGAATACGCTTCGTACCTTAATTCCTACAAGGAAAAGCTTGAAAATGTCAACGTCTACTCAATGGTGCTCCCGACTTCAAGCTCATTTTATATCCCGGATAAGTACAAAGACCTCTCTCAAAGCGAAAAAGACGATTTTGACAAGATCGCTGCTTCATTGCAGAATGTTGTCCCTGTTGATGCTTATTCAGCACTTGAAGCTCACAAAAATGAGGCGATCTACTCTCGCACAGACCACCACTGGCAGCCGCTTGGTGCATATTATGCTGCGGAAGCCTTCGCAAAGGCAGCAAATGTTCCGTTCGCTCCTTTATCAGACTATGAAAAGGTCACTCTTCCGGGATATATCGGTACTCTCTATATGTACACCCAAAGCAAAACTTTGCTGAATAATCCCGAAGATTTCGTCTACTATATACCTAAGACCGGCTTACAGGTCACACAGTATGACACGACGTTCAATGCTCCTGCGGCTGCAAATCTGCTGCTTGATCCTGCATCTATGTCAAATTCAGGCTATTACATGGTATTCGGCTCCGATGACCGCATAGTTCACGTTAATACCGAGTGCAAGAACGGAAGAACTCTCGTTATTTTCAAGGACAGCTATGGCAACGCTCTCCTGCCGATGCTTACAAGCTCATTTGAGAATATCTATCTCTGCGATATACGATATTTTGAGCTGAATGCTATCGATTTCATCAACAGAGTGGGCGCTACAGACTTGCTTTTCTCAATGTGCTCGTTCTCAGCAGTCGGCGGAAACAGAACAAGTATTTATAATAATCTTATCAGATAAGGGTGACAGTATGAAAGAGCTTTTTTATCCTTTTAACGGCAGCGAGATCATGCGGAAAAAGCTTGCTATACGCAAATCGCTGCTCTCTGACGGCAATTCACGCATCAAAAAGAAGATCGCGATACTCGGCGGTTCTACGACAAATCACGTTGCAGCTGTCCTTGAGCTTTTTCTTCTCAATTTCGGCATCGAACCCGTGTTCTATCAGTCTGAATACAACAAGTTCTTTGAGGACGCTGTATTCGGGAACGCAGAGCTTGACAGCTTCTCTCCCGATATAATTTATATACATACTACTTCACGCAACCTGACTATGCTGCCTGAAAGTCCTGCTGAAACTGCCGAACAGACTGAAAATCGGCTTAACGATCAGTTTGCAGTGTTCAGACAGGTCTGGGAGTCTCTTTCTCAGCGCTTTTCTTGCCCTATAATCCAGAATAACTTTGAATTGCCGCTGCTGAGGCAGAGCGGTAATTACGACGGCTGGGGCGCTTCAGGTCATGCAGCTTTCATAAGCCGCCTTAACGTTATGCTCTCAGACTATGCCCGCAGCCGAAACGGATTCTATATTAACGATATAAACTACCTTTCAGCTGTCTGCGGTCTTGAAAAATGGCACGACGCAGAAAGCTGGTATCTCTACAAGTACGCCATGAGTACCAGCGTTATCCCCGATCTCGCTTACAGCATCGCCTGCATAATAAAGTCGGTTTACGGCAAAAATCATAAAGTTATCGACCTCGACCTCGACAACACTCTATGGGGCGGTGTCATCGGCGACGACGGTCAGGAGGGTATTGAGATCGGTCAGGAAACTGCCATTGGACAGTCGTTTACCGAATTCCAGAGCTTTATCAAAGGCTACAAGAATTACGGTGTGCTTCTCGCAGTATGCTCAAAAAATGACGAAGAAAACGCTGTCCTCGGTCTTGAGCACCCATTCAGTGTGCTCAAACCTGATGATTTTGTGTCAATAAAAGCCAACTGGCAGCCAAAAGACCTTAATATCACCGAATCTGCCGAAGAACTCAGTCTCGGTGCAGACAGCTTTGTTTTCGTGGACGATAATCCTGCTGAATGCGCTATCGTCGAGGGACAGCTCCCAATGGTGCAGACCGTCAATTTTTCGGACGTATATGAAGCTATGTACAAGCTCTCTCGCGGCGGATATTTTGAGGTGACTTCTGTTTCCGCTGATGACCTTCACCGCTCTGAGATGTATGCGGCAAATGCCAGGAGAGCTGCTCAGCAAAGAAGCTTTGCAAACTATGAGGAGTACCTCGTCAGCCTCGAAATGAACGCAGTGATATGCGGCTTTGAGCCTGTATACATCCAGCGCATCACCCAGCTCACAAATAAGAGCAATCAGTTCAATCTGACCACCCGACGCTATACAGAAAATGAAATACGCAGCCTCAGTACAAGTACAGACCATATCTGCCTTTGCGGTCAGCTATGTGATAAATTCGGCGATAACGGTATAGTTTCGGTCGTTATCGGTAAGATCAGCGGCGATCAGCTGGACATTGAGCTGTGGCTCATGAGCTGCCGCGTACTGAAACGCGACATGGAGCTCGCTATGCTGGACGAGCTTGTAAGACTTGCTCAGAAGCTCGGTATCACACGGCTCAACGGATACTATTACAAAACTGCCAAAAACAACATGGTTTCAGAGCTTTACGGCTCTTTCGGCTTTGAACTCGATGAAAAAGCCGAAAACGGCGACTCTGTATGGCATCTTAATATCGAAAACTATGTAAAGAAAAATAAAGTTATAAATATAAAAGATAAGGAGAAATAATATGAACATCAACGACATTATCCCAAGACTTAATGAGGTTTTCAGAGACGTTTTCGGCGATCCGTCTATCTCTGTAACACCTGCCACAACCTCCGCCGATATCGATGACTGGGACAGCATCGAACATATCAATCTCATCGGCGCTGTCGAAAGCGAATTCGGTATGCGCTTTAAAATGCGCGAAGTTTCGGGCATGAAAGATGTTGGCGAAATGATAAATATTATTCAGGATAGAGGTAAATAATGCCCCAAAAAAGAAAACGCCTTATCATCGCTGCTGCAATAATACTTATCCTTTGTGCTCTGTCTGCATGGGGATTTGCTTTGAAACCGATAAATTACAATATCAGTTCAAAAAAGCTCGATAAAGGAGTACGGATAGTCTTCATATCCGACCTTCATAACTGCTTTTACGGCGACACTCACAATTCTAAGCTCATAGATGAAGTTAACAAAGCAAAGCCTGATATCGTGATCTTCGGCGGCGATGTACTCGATGCATGGGGCGGCACTAAATATGCAATCAGACTTATGAAAGACCTTAGCCGCAGCTACCCTTGCTGCTACACTCCGGGAAATCACGAGGAAATGCGCGACGATACAGAGGAATTCTATGAGGAAGTCCGCAAGATATGTCCAGTTCTTCTCGGCGATCACGAGAAGTTTAACGTAAACGGTCAGGATATCTGCGTATACGGCGCTATAGATTCAATAGCATGGGGAAAGCACGACACTCAGCTCAACGAGTGCTTCGCCGCCCTTGACGAAAAATGCTACAATATACTCTTAGCTCATCAGCCTGAACAGATAGACAGCTACCTCGGTAAGGATATCAGAGCCGATAAAGGCTTTGACCTCATACTTTCAGGTCATGCTCACGGCGGTCAGTGGAGACTGCCAAAGCTCCTCGATCAGGGACTCTATGCCCCGGATCAGGGAATTTTCCCCGATTATACCACGGGTATGTACCAGTATGACGATACTACACATATTATCAGCCGCGGTCTCGCAAGACCACTTCGTATGATATTCATACCACGTATCTTCAATCGTCCCGAGCTGTCGATAATCAATATCGGCAAATAAAGCAATATCGCTTATTTCACGCCTATATACAAAAAGTACTTGTAATTTCAATGCAGTAATGGTATAATGAAAATGATCTTTTCATTTTAACAGTAAAGATTTTAAACAGAACAAAAGGAGCTTGGGCATTTTGCGCCCAATGTAAAATATGGAAAAAGATAAAAATATCAATGAAAAATCAGAGAATGTGATCTGCGGTCGCAATCCCGTCATTGAAGCACTTAAATCAGGTGCTAACATCGATACTATCTATATCGACGGAAACGGCGGAAGTCTCAGCGTTATCCGCAGACTTGCAAAAGAAAACGGTATCGTTGTAAAAGATGCCGACGATAAAAAGCTGTCTCGTCTTTCGGGCGGTGCTTCTCATCAGGGAGTCGTCGCAGAAGGCGCTTGCGGCGAGTACGTTACTGTTGAGGATATCCTTGCAGTTTCTCAGAAAAACGGTACTAAGCCTTTCATCATTATCTGCGATGAGATCGAAGATCCTCATAACCTCGGCGCTATTATCCGTACCGCCGAAACTTCGGGTGCTGACGGCGTTATCATTCCAAAGCGCAGAAGCGCTTCACTCAACGCTACAGTGTTCAAGACCTCAGCAGGCGCGGCAAGCTATGTCCCTGTAGCAAGAGTTCCAAACCTCGCTGCTTGTATCGACACTCTTAAAGAAAACGGAGTGTGGATATACGGCACCGATGCTTCGGGCACAGACTACTCCGAAACCGATTTTACAGGCGGAGTTGCCCTTGTTATCGGCTCTGAGGGATTCGGAATAAGCAAGCTGATTCAGAAAAAATGCGACTTTATGATAAAACTTCCAATGCTCGGAAAAATAAACTCACTAAATGCTTCGGTCGCAGCAGGTATCTTCATGTACGAGGTACTTCGCCAGCGCAGAAGCTCCTTATAAGGAGATAAATATGTCGGAACAGAAACCATCGCTGGAGGCTATTCTGAATGAGTTTTCTCCCGATAGCCAAGAGCCTAAGACAAAAGTGGGCAGAGTCGATGCCCAGAAAATAATTAATTCTACTGTTGAGTCTCCCGACATCGTTGAAAAATCCAAGTCAAGGCCGCCTGTTTCTCACGAAAAATCAGCGCTTTTCGATAACGCTCACCGTAACGCTTCACCTGCGGACGAGGTAAAACCTGCTGACCTTTCAAAGCATAAGATCGCTGTCGTAAGCTCAGATGCAATGAGCGAGATACGTACCAATCCTCAGCGAAAAGTCGTACCTCAGGGCATAGTTACTCCCGTGCAGATGAATCCCGACGAAGCACCTAAGATACGCCGTATGAGCGATTCTACCCGTGCTAAGGAAATGGAGAGCAAGAAAAAACGCAAGAAGAAAAACCGCGGCAAAAAGGAAAACGATTATACCTACAATCGTGAGACTCCTGAGGGAGAGTATATGTATACTCCCCCCGAATTTAAAAAGAAAAAACGCAGCAGGATACAGATAATCTCAGAGGCGGAAAGTCCTGAGGGCAAAAAGCAGATAACTGATATCGTCCCCTCGCCTGCCGCTGTTGAAGCTGCTAAACCTGTCGAGCCTGCTCCGCGAGCTGAGCTCACAAGTATAAATCTGAGCGAAAAGGCTGACATCGATGCACGACAGCTCGACGTACACATCACTCAGGAAGCCGATGAATATATGTCGGTACACTCAAAATCAAAACGTACAAAACGTATCGTCGATTTCAACTACTACGGCGATGTCGAAGACGTCGGAAGAGATATCTATGAGCTGAAAAGCACTATCTCAGTGCGAGTCGTCATACTCGCTATGACCGCTTTTTTAAGCCTTTTCATCACTATCACAAATCAGTTTCAGCTGCCGATGCTGGATATACTGAGTATGTCCCACATAAAGACATATCTTACGATACACCTCGTTCTCGGTGCTGTTTCAATACTCTCTTCTATGGCTGTCATAACAAAGGGTGTGCGGAAACTGCTCAGCCTGAAGGCGGACAGCGACTCTATGACCGCAGTCACGGCTCTTTCCTGCCTGATAGCTATTATTCCCGCTTTTCTCAGTCCTGATCTGGTAAGCTCAGAAAATATCCACATATATATGCCTGTGGGTATCCTCGCACTTTTCCTGAATGCTATCGGCAAGCTGCTCATAATCAGACGAGCCGCACGAAACTTTAAGTTCGTATCGAAAAATTTCGACAGACACGGCGTTACTTATGTTACCGATGAAGATCGCGCAGAACGCATCACAAGAGGAACTCTCGGCGACTTCCCTATCCTCGTTTCAATGCGAAAAACCGATTTTCTTACAGATTTTCTGCGATATACATACTCATCGGATATGACCGATAAATACTGCCGAAAAGCTACTCCGCTCTGCTTCCTTGCTTCAGTGGCAGTTGCAATGTTCCTAACGTTTTTCTGTAAGGGAAGCTTCCTTAATCTCGATTCTGCTGCATTCGGCTTTTCGATATTCAGTATGCTGATATGTGCAACATCATGTATAGCCATGCCTTTTGTGGTCAATATTCCACTTGAAAACGTTTCAAACAGCGCTATCAGAAATAAGGGCATTATGCTCGGCTATCAGAGCGTTGACGATTTCTACGATGCAAACTCTATCCTCATAGATGCGAACACTCTTTTCCCTGATGGAACTGTCAGACTTGACGGCATAAAGGTATTCTCAAATACAAAGCTCGATGAAGCACTTCTTGAAGCTGCAAGCCTTACCTCCACCGCAGGCAGTATAATGTCACAGCTTTTCACAGACGTTATCGCCAGCAGAAACGGTGCGCTTTACCCTATTGAAAATTACTCATACGAGGAAGGTATGGGTATGTGCGGCTGGATAAACAATAAGCGCGTTCTCTTCGGAAACCGCGAGCTTATGACAAGCCACAACATTGAGGGCGTTCCTACCAAAACTCAGGAAGCTGAATTCGTTGACGGCGATAAGGACGCTCTTTACCTTTCAATATCAGGTAACCTTGCCGCTATGTTCGTCGTTGATATCGTGGCTGACCGCTATGTAAAACGCTGGTCAAAGAAGCTCACAAAGCACAAGATCTGCCTATTCATCAAGAGCATCGATCCTTGCATAACACTGAAAAAGCTCAATAAGCTCTTCGGTATCCCCGAAGAAACCGCAAGGATACTCCCTAAAAAGCTCCACGAGGACTTCTACGAGGAAACCAAAAAGGCTGTACGACTCAGCTCGTCTATGGCTACTACCGGTAAGTTCTCATCACTTGCAGAACTGCTTATCGGTACAAAGGTCGTACACGCTTCGGCAATAATCGGACTTATACTGCAAACTGCTTCGATACTCCTCGGCTTTGCACTTTGCATGATGCTGATACTGTCAAAAGCTTTCCAATCAAATTACGTTTATATGTCAGCTACCGCACTTGTGGTGTACAATGCGGCATGGGCTGCTATAACCTACCTCGCTGTAAGCATCAAAAAAACATAATGTAATACCATACAAAGCTCTCAGATGTGCTTTGTACAATGTTACCATAACAAAAAAGAACCTGCATCACCGTGATGCAGGTTCTTAACGCATAGAAAGGAGGCTCATTATGCCAAACAGATATAACGGCAACGAGCCAGACAATATACGAAATACTGACGATGAGGATACAATGCTGCTCCCTGACGGACTTGACAGCTTTCCTGCTGCTGAACCGCCTAAGCGCGAGCTCCCTCCGCTTAGAAAAAATATCAACCGCGCTCCTTCACAAAACAACAGCCCTCGTTCAGCTCAGCAGACACCGCCACCGCATTTCCCGCAATCGGGTCAGCCGCCAAAGTTCCCACAGAGCGCTCCTCCTCCGCAGCAGCAACAGCAATTCAACTATAACGAACAACGCTACTTCGATTACAATCAGCAGCCTCCTCAGAACTACAGCGGCGGTTATAATCCGCCTCCACCGCCGTCAGTTCCACCGATCGCAGCTTTCGCTCCCGATCCTCCGCAACAGCCTCAGAGACCGCCTCAGCAGCATAAGTCTCCAAAGAAAAAGAAGCGCAGGCATAAGTCGATCGCAGGAAGGATAATATGGAGAATATTCAGGATACTCCTTATTCTTTTCCTGCTCCTGTTCGGTATATACTCATGTACCTCCATAAGCCTTATCCGCAAAATGAAGCATGAGGATACAAGCAATATGACTCACTACGCTTCGGCAGCAGGTCATGAACACGTCCGCAGCGTTCTCGTTATCGGTACCGACGGTAGAACTTCCGATGACCGCGGACGTTCTGACTCAATGATACTCGTTTCGCTCAACAGCAGTACAAACCAGATCATCATGACATCTTTTATGCGTGACTGCTATGTTGATATCCCTGATTATGGCTGGGATAAGCTCAATGCATCATATTCCTACGGCGGTCCTGAGCTGCTTATACAGACGATAGAAAACAACTTTGATGTACGCATAGACGATTTCGTCACTATCGATTTCGCTTCATTCGTTTCAGTTGTTGACTCAGTAGGCGGTATCGATATCGATGTCTCAAACGAAGAAGCCGAAGAGATCAATATTATCCTTATGGCAGAAGTAAACGAACTCATGGGCGACGACAAAATGGCTGACCTGCTCAGCAGCGGCGGCAAGCTCCACCTCAACGGCAAACAGGCTCTCGCCTACTCGCGTATAAGACACGTCGGAAACAGCGACTTTGAACGTACTGAGCGTCAGCGCCGCGTAATGTCTCTCATTATCGCAAAGCTCAAATCGTTCAGCCCGTCTATCTTCAAAAACCTCGCATCTGACGTTATCCCTGACGTTTCGACAAATATGTCTACCTTCAAGGCTTATTTGCTCTCTCTCAGAGTGCCATTGGCTCTGAGGTATTCTATCAAGCAGATCCAGATACCTGCCGAGAATACTTTTGAAGGCGTATCAACAGATGTAGGAGATGCACTCCAGATCGACCGCGACGAGAACTCAAGAATAATCGAAAGAGAAGTATTTGCAAAATAAATAATATAAGCCATAGCCTTTACGCGCATTCAGCTGAAAGGTTATGGCTTTTTTGTTGACTTTATCAGGAAATTAATGTATAATAATCAGTATAATACCAATGATAAGGGGCGCTGAAAGGGGAGCCCCCTTTGGCGGTTTCGCAGGATACCGAATATGTACCGTAAATTTACGGCTCGGTAGCCCACAAATTCCGCTAAGGGAAGCACTCTAATGACTGAGCTTTTTACTACAGAAAGACTTACCGTAAGGAAATTTACTCCCGAAGACCATAACGATCTGGCGGATATTCTTACCGATGAAGAAGTAACGTACTTTGAACCATATGAAACATTTACAAGAGAAGCCTGTATACAAGAAGCTATAAACTTTTCAAACAGTGACGAGTTTTACGCAGTCGTACACAATAACAAGGTCATAGGCAAGATATACTTTTCTCCGCGCGGCAACGGAAGCTATGTAATTGGGTATACTTTCAATAAAGCTTATCAGGGACAGGGCTTTGCAGCCGAAAGCGTGAAAGGAATGATGTATCATGCTTTTACTGCACTTGGAGTCCGCCGCATATTTGCCACGATCGATACAAGGAACGCCCGATCGATACGGCTGGTCGAACGGCTCGGAATGCGCAAAGAAGCCGAACATAAAGAACTTTCCCCTCGCAAGGAGGACAAATCAGTATACAATGATTTCTATGTTTATGCCATTCTGAGAAAAGAATTCCTGAAATGAAAAAACCTCCCGAAAAAATCGGGAGGTCAGTCTGTCAAAAAAGTCCTTATACCAATGAATGGGATTCCAAAGGGACTGTGTTCCTTTGGCAGAGTCCAGAGGCAGCGCCTCTGGTGGGGTGTGGGGCTTTGCCCCACAAATAGCCTCAAAGCGCTTCGCAAAGGGTGAATAAAAAAACAGTCCAGTGGACTGTTTTTTAAGAGGGAACGCCTTGCAAGTGAAGGCGTTCCCTTAAAAAATGGGGTTTATTGACAAGCTGACCTCCCGAAAAAATCGGGAGGTAATTTTTTATTCAGCAAGAAGCTTTTCAGCTGCTGCTATCTTTACGCATATAACGAACAGCTCCATAGCTTTTGCAAGATCCTCTATTGGCGGATATGTAGGAGCAAGTCTGATATTCTTATCCTCAGGATCAACTCCGTAAGGGAATGTTGCACCTGCACCTGTAAGTGTTACGCCTGCATCGCTGCAAAGCTGAACTATTCTCTTTGCGCAGCCTGAAGGTGCATTGAACGAAATGAAATAGCCACCCTGTGGTGTAGTCCACTGACCGATACCAAGAGGAGATATCTCTCTGTCGAGAATATCACATACAAGTCTGAACTTAGGTGCGATTATAGCCTTGTGCTTCTTCATATGCTCGAGCATATTTGCAAATGTTCCGAAATACTTTACATGACGAAACTGATTCATCTTATCGTAGCTGATGATGCTTATTCCGAGATACTTTTTAAGCTCGTCTATATTTCTCTTGCTTCCGCCCATTACTGCAACGCCTGCACCCGGGAAGGTAACTTTTGATGTTGAAGCAAACATATAAACGATATCCTCGTTTCTTGCCTTCTTAGCTTCATCAAGAATATTGAGGATATATTTTGGTTCATCGGTAAGGTGATGTATACAATATGCATTGTCCCAGAAAATACGGAAGTCCTTAGCAGCAGGCTTGAGTGCTGCAAAACGCTTTACAGTTTCGTCGCTGTAGCATATTCCGTCAGGATTTGAATACTGAGGAACACACCATATGCCCTTTACAGAGTCATCGTTCTTTACGAGTTCCTCAACCATGTCCATATCAGGACCTGTTGAAGTCATAGGGATATTTATCATCTCAACACCAAAGAACTCAGTTACTTTAAAGTGTCTGTCATATCCCGGAACAGGACAAAGGAACTTTATCTTGTCATACTTTGACCACGGCTTGTTTCCGAGTATACCCTTATTGAAAGCACACTGTACTGCAAAAAACATAGCATTAAGACTTGAATTACCGAAAATGATGATCTCATCAGTGTTTACGCCAAGCATCTGCGAGAAAAATTTCTTTGCCTCAGGGATTCCGTCAAGCATACCGTAATTACGGACATCATTTCCGCTCTCACTCATAAATGCGCCGTCATCGAACACTTTGAGCATATCAACGGTCAGGTCGAGCTGCTCCTTGCACGGGTTACCTCTTGCCATATTGAGGCACAGCCCCTGTCCCTTGAAGTCATTATAGAGCTTTTCATTCTCACTCTTGAACGACACAAGCTGTTCTTTCGTCATCTGGGATAAATTCATTATAGGGATCTCACCTTTCATATAAGTATCAAGTGCATAAAATGCACAAAATCTCCAAATAAAAGTATAGCACAGCGCTAAGACATTTTCAAGTGACAATATAACAAATTATAATTCAGGAAAACTTTTTTTTTTGTTGCTTTCAGCACTATTCGCCGATATATAGCGATATTCCCATTTGGAATATCATTTCTGTTCATATTTTTAATGTGAATTTTAGATGAAAGATGGCAATATCGTATTGACTTTTATAGCGATTTTGTATATAATATATGTATATAGAAATAATCTTTGGGGATGGGAATTAATTGCTTCTACAGGAGGTAGCTTTATGAAAAAATTAATCTCATCGACGATCTCTGTTGTGACATCTGCGGCTCTCCTTACACTGTGTACTATCAACAGTGCTTTTGCAGAGTATGACAACAATTTCATTGACTGGGATCCTGCCGAAGAAGAACTTTATCTCGGAGACATTGATCTGGATACTACGCTCCCGAAATCACCCGAATTATTATCAAACTACAAAAACGGCTCATATAACTACGGCGACAATCTTGACAGCAATAACCGAGCCATTTATAACGCTTTCATAAAACTTACTACACCTACTGAAAAAACTATAACTGTAAGTCTGCCCGAAACTATTATTGTAAAGCTTTCGGCACGTCCCGGCTCTGATAAGTTCACAGAGGAGGATCAGGAAAATTACCAGAATGCCCTTTTCGGCAATTGTAAACCCGGCATTGATGCCGCACTTTTTGACTGTCCTGAAATATACTGGATAGAACCGTCACAGATGTCTGTCGGGCTTGGTCCTGATACTACATCAAGCACCAACTTTTTCACAGGTGTTTTTACTCTGAAAATAAGGTCTATTACCATAACGCCTGCTATTCTTGACGGCTTTGAATCGCTCGACGACGCTATAGCCTACGGAAAGCTTCTCGATGATGCTCTCGAAAAAGTCCCTGTTGACGGTAATAACAGATACGAACAGCTCAAATCGATCCATGATTACATAGCAAAATTCACTTACTATGACACAGAAGCTAAATTCAGCAGCTCTGCTTTAGGCGCTCTCGTTGAACCGGGTGTGGTTTGCGAGGGATATTCCGAAGCCTTCAAGCTTATTTGCGACAGACTTGACATCCCGTGCGTCTGCGTTTTCGGCAACATGAATTTACAGGAAAGATCAGGACATATGTGGAATTATGTCCAGATGGAAGACGGAATATGGTATGCCATGGACGTTACATGGGACGATACTGACGGCAAAGGCGGCAGAGAATTAAAATACGATTACTTTCTCAAAGGCTCAACCAGCTTTTTTACCAATCATACACCTGAGACAGATTATGCTATTACTCAATTCGTTTACCCTCCGTTATCCGAAAAAAATTATGTATTGACAGCACCTCAGATAACTACTACTACAACTACTACATCACAAACTACTACAACTACTACAACTACTTCAACCACTTCCACAACATCAATATCTGCTACTTCGACAACTTCTATCCCACCCGTTGTCGTTGTAGGTGACCTCAATCACGACGGACAAGCCAATGTCGCAGACCTTGTATACTGTCAGGCTTCACTCCTTGGCAAGATCAAACCTGCTTACTCATGCGATTGTAACGGCGATGGTGTCGCTGACGTTTTCGACCTCGTGTTTATGAGGAAATTACTTTTAAAGTAACACATTCTATTTCCTTTCAGACAGCACAAGGCTCCGATAACTCTCGGAGCCTTTGGCAGTTTCGATACGTTGTGATTACAGCCTTGCTGTAATAAATTTTTTCAGAAAGGGCTTCATAATGAAGCATGGATCAATATGAAAAAACTTTCATTAAAAAGGCGATCTCTTATTATTATGTTAAACGCATTCATGTGGTGGTCGTTTGTATTTGTGGTCATCTTTTTCCTTATAACTATCATCGACCTGCTCTATCCTATGATAAGCGGTCAGAAAATGGGCGGCACGGTGATGTACCGTATAATTTTTGCCGCATTCTCTTCTGCTGTCGCAAATGTTGTCGGTCATATGTTCATTGCACCGCGGCTAAACAGGCAGTACGGAGCTTTTCGCAGGATACTGCTGAATATTGCTGAAAATGGTTACTCGGAAAAGACCATCGCCAATATGGAAGAACAGCTCAGACTCTGTCTTAAAGACAAGCAGAAAAATATCACATACATTAATCAGTACGCCATGTTTCTCGGCGAGGCTTACCTTTCTCTTCATCAATACGACAAAGCTGCCGAAAAACTCGGTATTGCAGATTATGAACTTATGAAAACTCAAGCCCGCGACCCGAACAATTCCTCAGCAAAGCATAATATCGTTATGCTCCATGTTCTGTGGGTACAGCTGTATTCAGCCTGCGGAAGCGTAAAGATGACAGAACAATGGATCACAAAAGGTGAAAGCTATTTCTCAAACTACCGCGGTATAAATGAAATGTCTGATTACTTTGTGGATACTGCTTATTTCGAGTCTCTGATGATACACGGTCAGTACGACAATGCGCTGAAGCTGCTGAAAAAATACGAAAACGATGAACAGCTCCGCTTCGGCATAACCTTTGACAAGGCTCGCTGTTTGCGTAAAATGGGCGAAAAACAACAGGCTGAACTGCTTTTCGACGAAGCCTATAATATGGCTACAAACGACTGGCGCAGAAAAACTGTCGAGATCGAACGTGCAAACTGCTGATAAAAGCAATAGAATTGAACCTCATCTGCAAAATATGTCACATAAAACCTCCTATGGTATGATAGCAACCGTAGGAGGTTTTGTTATGAAAAAAGTTACCGACACATTCCCTAAAAATTTGAAGTCTTATCCCCCCTCCTGTCAAAACAGATGATCGAGGACTGCTTCATTGAGTCCCTGTCTTGCTGCAATGCTCAACAGCGCTTTCAGTGTATAGTGAACTTATATTGCTATTATCGGACTTTTTCACCCCAGAGCAACGTCCAGTGCCATCATGATCGTGAATCCCGCGGCAAACATAATCACTCCCATATCTGCCCGCTCGTCATCATTCATTTCAGGTATGAGCTCCTTAACGACCACATATACCATCGCACCAGCCGCAAAGCTAAGAAAATAAGGCATTGCAGGTATTATAACTCCTGCAAGAAATATCGTAATGACTGCGGCTATTGGCTCGACAACACCTGAAAGCACACCTTCATAAAAGGCTCTGCCCATGCTCTTGTTTTCAGCACGAAGAGGCATGGAAATGATCGCACCCTCGGGAAAATTCTGTATCGCTATGCCCATTGCAAGTGCAAAGGCAGCTCCTGCGGTTATGTCAGCTGAGCACGAAAGATAGCCTGCATATACAGCTCCCACTGCCATTCCTTCGGGAATATTGTGAAGCGTTACCGCAAGCACCAGCATTGCAGTTTGCGAAAGCTTTCCTGAGCTTTTATCGTTTCTTAAAGCATCGTTTTTTAGTCGCGGTATAATACGATCCAGCATCATCAGGAACAGTATTCCACCCCAGAATCCTGCCACAGCAGGAAAAAATGAAAGCCTTCCCATTTGCTCCGATCGTTCTATGGCCGGAATGATGAGACTCCATACCGATGCCGCCACCATTACACCGCCTGCAAATCCAAGAAGGGCACGCTGTACTCCCCTCCCCGGCTCGTGCTTAGTAAAAAATACACTCGCAGCTCCTGCGGCTGTGCCTATAAAAGGTACAAGTATTCCTATAACTGCATTTCTTATCATCTGTATGTTTCCTTTCCTCCCAATTGCAGTACAAACCGGCTGTAAAAACAACCGCCTGTTTTCATAATATTGCATTGGTTTGCAAAAGGTTCATGGACAAAATAATGCAGTCAGGCAGAGAATTTGTATATGTAGACTACTCCATGAAACATAGTCCATGTCAGCAAGATCTATCTTTACTTTTTTACCCAAAGAATATAACTCGTCGCTGTTCTGATCTTCTGAATCAAAATCAGTATCACTGATTTCTGTAAGTTCAATCACCTGTGATTGGTGAAGATCAAAATTATCGATGGTTGTAATAGTTGTGGAAATTAGTTCCTTGATACGCTTCAGTGTAAGGTTGAACGAATATACGGAGCTTTCCATACGCTTCATCAGGTTGATAGCCATCAATCGGCGAATTTCCTGTTCGCGTCCCACCTGTGTGAGGCTTCCGCTGTCATCATATAATTCTGAATACTTACTCATTTTACTCGCCTGAATAAAATGCGATGGTCTGTAAATGTTCAGATTAAGCAGCATCAATTGCTCAAATATTTCGTTGTAGTTAATGGCAGACTTTTTCTTTAGCTATAGCTTTCTGATTAAGCTCATTACGAAGTTTTACCTCAAATTCTGTGCCGTAGAGGCTACGTTCGCGATTGAGGCGTGGAATATAGAATTCTCTTTTCTCTTTACGTGCTTTTTCGGTTGTAAATGTTGGAGAGGTGAATATAAATCTTAATTCATCTACGTTTTGAAGCTCAGCCCTCAACTCCTGAAAGGCATAGATTGAAAAGCAAGCAGCAGCAACAGACAGCTTACTTCCTTCTTTTATCTCAGCTGAAAGATCATCCTTCAAAGTTCTGGTAACATTGTTAATTAATTCAATTGGTATACCGTTCTCCATAAACAAATTATAACCGTCTATCCGATTACTATCGCATCTTAAATTATAGCACAATTTGACGATAAATTCAAGTATAAATCGTAAATATTTTGTCTATTTCAACATTGCTAATAGAATAGTATTAATAAGAGCATATATTAGCAATCCAACCGTAATGAAAGGATATCTATTCAAGCTTTTGATTCTCAGCCCTTATATATGCTTAAAATGAAATGCCGCCATGATGAAAGGCGGCACAAAATATATCTTAAATGCAAAAAGCAGCATACAGCGGAACGATTTTCTTATTATCCTCGAAAGCGAAGTTCTTGGCGGATAGCTTAATCGCATATTCAGGCTTATAAGTCTCCATGTATACACGCAGGCTCTTAGCCTTGGTATTATCAGCACTCTTGACCTCAATGGGGATCAGCTTTCCGTCACGCTGAATGATGAAATCGACCTCAGCGCCGCGGTCGGACTCCCAATAGTAGGTACGGTAGCCGTTCATCACAAGCTGATTATTGGCGTAATTCTCGGCCATACCACCCTTGAACTCGTTGATATCCTCGACCATATACAGCACATCATTGGCGGTCAAATCCTTCTTAGCACATAGCAGTCCCAGATCAGAAACATATATCTTGAAGGAGTCAATGTCCTTATAATTCTCAAGGGGCTTCTTTATCTGCTCCGCTCTATATACCTGAGAAACGATACCCGAAAGGCTGAGCCACTCGATAGCATTCTCAAACTCGGAAGCTCTCGCGCCTTTCTTTATAAGTTTATACAGGAATCGTGTATTCTTCTTCGACAGCTGGACTGTGATATTGTCGTAGCAAAGACGAGTTTTCTTGATCTCGTTAGTCGTGTTATACTTGCTCATATCGTCGAGATAACCGAGCAGAATAGTATCCTGGGTATGGCGCACAAGCAGGTAGTCCTTGGTTTGTGCGAACTGCTGAACGCACTCGGGCATTCCGCCGACTATGAGGTATTGACGATATAGCTGCATCGCAGAATCATGTAAAGCACTTGGCATAGGGGTATTATCCTCAAAGTGTTTGCGTATCTCATTGACAAGGGCATCTTCGTTTAAAGCAAGCAGGAATTCTTCCATATCCATTGGATACATCGTCTTTATATCGACCTTACCCACAGGGAAAGAGAACTGCTTACGGTTTACAGCCACTCCCAACAAGCTGCCTGCAACGATGATATGATACTGAGGAGCTTCCTCACAGAAGTATTTGAGCGACGTCAGAGCACGTTCGCAAAGCTGAACTTCATCTAATATGATAAGCGTTTTCTCCGACACTATGGTAGTTCTTGCGATGTGAGAAAGAATAGGCAGCAGATATGCAGGACTGATGTTCTCGGCGAATGTATCTGCAAGCTTTGGATCAGTCTCAAAATTGAAATAAGCAACGTTATCGTAGTTCTTGCGTCCGAATTCAAGCAGAGCATATGTCTTGCCAACCTGCCGTGCGCCTTGAAGAATAAACGGTTTCCTGTTAGGACTTTTCTTCCATTCTGACAAGTATTCAGATATCTTTCGGTACATATCCGCACCTCCCATGTTATTTTCAGCATTATTATATCATATATTCGTGTAAAAATCAATATGTTTTTGAAATAACTTCGCAGATATTTGCACAAATAAATTTAAAACAAGCACCGCCCGTAGGCGGTGCAGTATATATACTATCATTGTTAAAGGTTATCTCAACTTGAGCATATCCGTATCTTTTCCTTTTTAAGGAAATGACGGTATGCAAGATATGATACAACCGAATCAAAGGCGTTTCCACATCCGAACATCAGAGCTATACCAATGAGTGTAGGCTTCCAAACTCCGCATAGATAAAGTATGAAGAACGTTCCGTAGTATATGCTGTTGGTTACTATCGACTCAAACAACATATAGTTTGTCTTGCCTCTACCGTAGAATGTTGCGTCGAATACATTCTGAAAAGCGTACAAAACATAGAAAACGAACAATACCATTACAAGCTTAAATAGCTTATCAACGTCGCTGTATCCGAGAATATGCTGCATAAACGGCTTATACAATGGAATTGTTATAATATTTCCTCTCTATATTACTCAAAATGTGATATTTTCCCATATTTTTCATATGAGTATATTAAAGACTCATACATATCGCTTTTTAATTTATATCCATATGTATTTGACTTTATTTCGGTTGTATCAAACAGATCACTTGGTAATAAGCCTATTTTAACCCTATCTTTTAATAATAATTGCGAATTGTTGTTAGTAACCAACTGTTTCACAGATTTGCGTATTTGAGGATCCAGTTTATCTATCCTTGACCATAGATAATCTATCCCTTCTTGTTCAATTTTTTCTCTTTCTTTTTTATACTCTAATGCTTTTTGTTTCTTTTCATTTCTGATTCTTATAGAACGATATAACCATTTTAAGAGCTCTATGAAGATGAATATAACGAAAAAGAAAAAAACACAAAAAAGTTCCTTTCCAAGTTTTACTAATACAGGATTATTTTCTGGAATTATAATAAATATAACAATTGTCCCCACAAAGGATAGTATAGTCGAAAAAAAAATTTTTCCAAAAATACTTTTAATGGTTCAATTAACTTCTCCCACATAATCTATCTCCTCTACAACGAAAGTAATTTTTCTATTAGATATCGCTCCTAGTATAGAAGGTGCTTCGACCACTGCCGTGCTTTAACAGAAGCCCCTGCTCAACAAGCTGCTTGATAGAATTCTCAACCGAAGCCTTGCTGATTGTCGGGCAAAGTTCCATGACTTCGCTCTTGGTGAATTTACCGATCTTATTATATACAGCACGACGTACCATTTCTATTGCCGGCAGCTTTTCATCGACCAGTGCTACACGATCTTCAAAGTCGCGATATGCAGCGAGAATAGTCTGCAACAAGTACTTTATAAACGGAGCAGGATCTTCTTCGCCTTCGTTCCAGCCTTTCTGACACTGTTCCAGTGCATCATAATAAATGTTCTTATTCTTGGCTATCTTGCTTTCAAGGGAGATATATCTGCCGATTACATAGCCAGAACGATACAACAGCAAAGTTGTGAGCAGGCGGCTCATTCTACCGTTGCCGTCATTGAACGGGTGTATACAAAGAAAGTCGTGGATAAACACAGGTATCAGAAGCAATGCATCGATATCCTGCGTTGCAATTATGCGATTATAGCTGTCACATATCGCTTCGATAGCAGCTGGTGTTTCATACGGTGGAAGAGGAGTGAATAATACGAATTCACGTCCATTTGCATCTGTTGCACTTATATAATTCTGAGAATTCTTGAATGTACCACCGATGCTTTTATGAGAATACTTATATAAGTCACGGTGGAGCTGGAGAATGTAGTTTGATGTAATCGGTATATACTCGAAGTTCTCGTGAATAGTATTCAGTACATCACGGTATCCCATGATCTCTTCCTCGTCACGGTTTCTGGGAGTTGTCTTGTCTTTGACAAGCTGTAACAGACGTGTGTTAGTGGTTCTGAT